>Ga0207761_1000043_pt1 | contig 32571 bp, 29 predicted proteins | sample LuqExpMetageno34_FD_187792 | JGI IMG/M metagenome (GOLD analysis project Ga0207761, IMG submission 187792) | Tropical forest soil microbial communities from Luquillo Experimental Forest, Puerto Rico - Sample 34 (SPAdes) | ecosystem: Environmental > Terrestrial > Soil > Tropical forest ... | reverse complement strand
CAATCCTCCGATCAACGTTATGGGCCCGGAAATGGTCCGGGAGTTCCAGGGAATTATCGACGCGCTGGAGGCCGATCAACAGGTCAGGGTCGTGGTCTTCGATAGCGCGGTTGACGGCTACTTCCTGAATCACTCCGACTTCACTGCCAAGCTGGAGGATCTGACCTCCATGCCGCCGGGACCGACAGGCTTGCCGCCTTGGCCAGACTTTCTCGTGCGCCTGACACGCTTGCCGGTCGCTTCCATTGCCCTGATCCGCGGCCGTGCGACCGGCAACGGCAGCGAGATCACGCTAGCCTGCGACATGAGTTTTGCCAGCCGCGAGAAAGCCATCATCTCGCAATGGGAGGTGGGCGTGGGGATGGTCGCCGGCGGCGGCCCGATGGCCCGGCTTCCCGAACTCATCGGCCGAAACCGCGCTCTCGAGGTGCTCTTGAGCTCGGAGGACATCCGAGCAGAACAGGCTGAGGCCTATGGCTACATCAATCGCGCTCTGCCCGACGCCGATCTTGATGCATATGTAGAGGCGCTTGCGACTCGGATCGCCAAGTTCGACAAATGGGCCATCGCTCAAACCAAGCGCCTCGTCAACACCAGCCTGCCACCGGACGTCGAGCTGGGTGCGGGGTGGGATGCGTGCATCGCTTCGCTCGGGCGACCAGCCGCCCAGAAGGGAATTAAGGACCTGATGGCGCGAGGTTTCCACAAGCCGGGAGATGTCGAAAATCGGCTCGGATACTACCTGGGAGAAATCACGCGCTAGAGGCCCGCTCGACGCACGAGCTTTATCTTCGAGGAGCCCCCGCGTGCAGGTGCGGGACCTCCCTATTTGTAATGAGCACTGAATCGAAACTGGAGGCGCCAATGAACACCGCAGTACAAATTGATCAGAAGAGCTACGAGATGCCCCCGCGAGACGGGATCAGCATCGCGCATTTTCTCACCGTCAAGGACATCGAGCGATCGGCTCGCTACTATGAAAAGGTCTTCGACGCTCGCATTCTGAGCCTGGGTGACGGCAACGCGCCCGGGTACCTCCAGCTCGCGAATATCTGGATGATTCTGAACGTTGGCGGCGGCCCGACCCCGGATAAGCCGACGGTGACGCTCAGTGTCCCCGACCCGAATCACATCAACAGCTTTATGAATTTCCGCGTTGCCGACATTCAAGCGTGCTACAAATTATGGAAAAGTCGCGGAGCCGAGTTCATCACGGAGCCGATCCCTAAGTACGGCGAGATTCGTTGCTACATCCGCGATCCTGACGGCTACATCATCGAAGTCGGACAGAGCACCGATCTCACGTACGGTTAACTCACAGTCCAAGTTGTTCAGAAAGAGACCCCAAGGTGAACGCTCAACCAAACAAACAGCAGGATCCTCGATTGCGAGATCAACTGATCCGAACTGCGCTCGATCAGCACTGGGCGGCGTCCGATGCCAACGATTTCGAAACGGAGCACCGCATCTATCTGGAGGACGCGGTGCTGGAGTATCCCCAGTCGGGCGAGCGAACCCGCGGTCGATCCAACATAATGAACCAGCGCGCCGGTCAGCCGAACAAAAAGCGGTTTTCGATCCGGCGAATCATTGGCAGCGGCGAGCTTTGGGTCACCGAATTCATCCTTACCTACGATGACAAACCGTCCTACACCGTGAGCATTATGGAGTTCCAGGGCGACAAAGTCGCACGCGAAACGCAATACTTTGCCGATCCATTTCCAGCTCCGGCATTCCGCGCGCAATGGGTCGAGCGAATGGACAGATAGTCTTGTGGCGCGGAAATCCGCTAACGCCGCCGCCATCTGCAGTTTGCAATTCTCTCGAACGCCACAGATCCGCTGAGTCCGGGATTAAAGTCGAACACAGACGGAGTGACAAAACATGGACTGGAAACGCTTGGTCGATTTTGCCCTGCTGGGCAGCAGTGATTTGGAACAGTATGCCATCCTGCTGGTTCGCGTTTCGATCGGGCTGTTCTTCGCCATCTCCGGGGCAAACAAATTGTTTGCCGCCGGCGGCGTGAAACCCGTCTACGACACACTCGTTCAGGCCAAAATCCCGTTTCCCCACTTCATGGCTTATTTCGTATCCGGTGTCGAGTTCGTTTGCGGCTCCCTGGTGGCCGTCGGGTTTCTTTCGAGCCCTTCCTCCGTGGCGTTATTGATCGATATGATCGTCGCCACCCTGACCAGTGCGATTGCCACTCTGCCGAAAGGGCTTTCGCCTCTGAGTTGGCTCGACGATTTCCTCTACCTACCGGAAGTCCTGTACGTGCTCTTTTTTATCTGGCTAATCTGCTCGGGTCCCGGAAAGTTCAGTGTCGATTACTGGCTCGCCGGCAGGTTGCTGGGGTGATTGAGGCGCATCAGGTAGGACGATTCGTGTGCGAGGGCTGCTAACGATCTGCCTCGACTGCTATCCGTGAACGTTGGGCTTCCACGCGACATTGTGTGGAAGGGACGCACCGCGCACATCGCATTCGAGGTGGCCAGTCCGGACCTGCCTTGCCGGACCGGATGGCCGCTGCACGCAGCGTTCACTGACGTATCCAAGAGTTGGGAGGGCTGAAGTGCGAGCGAACGCCCTCCGGCTAGTCTTCCTTATTCATCGCGGTCGGCACTCTGATACGAAGCAACTAACCGCGCGACGGTGATCGCGATGTACAAGACACCGGACGCTGCCTCGAGGGAAGCGAACATCCGCGCTGGCGGCCGGACCGGCACAATATCCCCGAATCCCAGAGTCGTGAGGCTCGTCAGGCTGAAATACAGCAGTTTGCTGGGGGAAATGTTGCCGGTTAGCGTTACGCCCGCTTCAGCGAAAGAATCGGGATGCACCACGTTCGTCAGCTCATACACCGCGAACCAGAACAGGGCTATCAGAAAATAGAGGCAAACCGAGACGACGATTCGCTCCCGGTCGATGGCTCCCTTTTTGCCGAGAAAGATAAACAGCGATATAACTACCAACCCGATAAACACGATCAGGCTGATATTACTCGCGGCGGTGAGCCGCCTGCCGTGGAACACGTGCGCAAGCCACAAAAGACCGATGGAAGCTCCGGCCAACGGAATGGTCCAAAGAAACAGTCTGCGTTTCTCCGATAGTTGGACGGTTGCTGCGACCAGCGTCAGAAAAAGACACGCAACTATGAAGGTCTCGCCGCGCTGCCGGTTTTCGAGAAACGGAGTGGCGACGAAGAACAACAATACGCTGGCGAGCAGAAACAGCGAATGGAATCTGCGACTCAATAGCGGCATATTCGGATGAAAGTGTCGGTTGCTATTTCTTCTTGCTGCGGTCGAGAATGTCGACCAGCTTCCACGGGTTCTTATAATCCTCGATTTCAAGTTCGTTGGTTTTCTTGTTGATGACAAACTGGCAGGCTGGCATCAGTATGCCTGTGCTCTTGTTCTTCTGATCGCTTAAATCCAGTTCCATCGCCGACAGGTTGTAGTCCATCGAGCGGCTGTCGGTCCAAGCCTCGCCAAAAGTGATGGGCCGATTGGTGAGAATTCGGATTTTGGTGATATCGGATCCGGGAATTCTCCTGACGAAGCTGATGTCGTAGCCCAAGGTTCCGGTGATAGCGATCCGCCCTTTTGACTTCATCTTATTAAGTGCGTTGAAAAGGCCTTCTGAGCCAGCCTTCTCGAATGCCTCAACCAGAATCTGCCTCTCCTCGGGAGACGAATACTGCTCAATGTGGATGGTCACGTTGAATGACCGGCCCATTTGCGTAGATTCGCCCATGGCCTGGGCCTGATATTCTTCCGGCGCCATTTTGTCTTGGGCGATCCCGTGAAGCACCAGAAAAGTGATAGCCGTGACTAGAACGAATGTGCCAAAGAGGTATTTCCTTCTTTCGGACATAGCACTCCTTTCCTTGTCTTGCTTGACCTGACCGCGGATGGAATCTCTTTCCGGTACGCTCAGCGCCGCCGGCCGCCGCCACCGCCCCCGCCTCCCCAACTGCGCCCTCCGCCACCCCAGCCGCCGCTGCTTCCCCCGTGCGACCAGTTTTCGCTTTGCGCCGATCCCCGCTGGCGATTCTGCATTTCCGAGTTCAAGTTCTCTGTCGACGCACTACCGGAAGAGCGCTGTTGATTGAACGACTGTTCGCGCTGTTGTGTGTTGGCTTGGCTGTTGGGATGTTCTTGCTGATAGTTCTGGCGGTCTTGCTGAGCGTTAGCCTGTGCGTTGGGATGCTGCTGCTCGTAATTTTGCTTGTCTTGCTGAGCGTTAGCTTGTGCGTTGGGATGCTGCTGTTCGTAGTTCTGCTTGTCTTGCTGCGCCTGCTGCTGTGCCTGCTGCGTGTTTACGTTTTGCCAGGAATTCGAGCTGTTGTTGTATTTTTGCCAGCCCGACCCGTTGTTCTGATAAACGTTACCGTCATGTCCGGCATACATATCTCCGCTGGAGTTCTTGCCGGCATAAGTCTGACCGTGGGCTGTGGAAGTCGCGACGCCTTGCCCGCCCTGCGAGCCTTGAATCGTGCCTACCGATCCGTTGGCGGTTGAATAGTGCTGCGTAACCGCGGATTTGTTGCCCTGCTGCACATAAGACTGTCCCCATTGCGCCGTTGGGCTGGACCCTTGGTGAGTCGCGCCGTAGGTGCCGGTGTACGGGTTATACGCCTGCCCGGCGCTTTGCTTGCCGTACGGTGTCGAGACCGAACCGCCTTGCTTATATGTACCCGTGTACGGATTGTAGGAAGCGGCTCGCGTCGCGGAACCATTAGGCCCGTAGGCGGTTTGGGAAACTCCATAGGCGCCTGTGGCAGAGTTGTAGTACGGCATGCCGCCGTACGGCGTCGCGTACGGGTGGTAAACCGGGTAGCCGTACCCGGGATAGCCGATGTATGGCGGGTAATACCACCCACTTCCGCTGCACACCACTGCACCCACCGCCGCGCCAACTACAAATGCCCCGAAGTAACCTGCCGTGTAGCTCGATTGCACATAGCCACCTTCCACGACAGTCTGATTCACGTAGGTGACGTTGTAGACAGGCGAGCTTGGCGGAATCGAGTAGATCACCTGCGGCACGGAAGTTGCCGTTGTCCAGGGTCCATTAGGATTCGGCGACAGAAACCAGACGCCCTGCAGGCAGAGATAGTAGACATCGCCGACCTTGATCACCTTGTCATCCGTGTTGGTCGCGTAAGACAAAGTGGTTCCTTCGATCGATGCAAATTGCGGTGTGCCGGTATAGTTGACCTTGACCTGCTCCGCCGCTGTTTTCGCGTCAATCGTCATCACGGTCGGAATCTGTGCGATGAGCACCGCGTCTTTCGCTTCTTCCGTTCCCGGCACGGACGCGAGCACGGCGCTCGCAGGACTCGAAAGGGGAATCTTGGCAAAGTCGGCCGGAAGATCGAGGGACGCGAACTGCCAATTTCCTTCAAGATTCTTCGAGCGGAACCACCGCCCCGCGGCCAGGTAGTAGTATTCGTTTGTCGGCGTGTACACGAAGACCGGATTGTCGGTGTTGGCCGCATAAACCAGTTGCGTGCCCGGAATCGCCGTAAACACCGGCTTGCCTTCGAATAGAATCACTTCCGCCGGAACCGTGCTGTAAAAAATCTTGGGAATCGGGCCGGTGGGACTCGTTGGTGGCGGGATGACCGTGTTCAGTGCTTGAAATTGGGCGTCCTTGGGAAGTTTCTCCATGTCCTTCGGCAGCTTGCTCACCACGGTCCACGGGCCGTGCAGGTCAGCAGAGCTGAACCAGCGTTGATTGACCAGCAGGTAGTATTGCGAATCGCGCGTGTCGAAGAACACAGGCCACTGTGTGTTCACGATGAACTTTAACTTTGTCTCTGGAACCGCGGCCAGCACCGGTTCCCCATCCACATGCAAAAGAATCGCGGGGCTGTAGCTCACAAAGATGAACGGCGGGTCGTTTTTCAGCTGTACCGTGTTGGCCGTTTCTTTCTTGGGAACGTAGGCAACCACGCGCTCCAGCGAGATGCTCACCACCGGGGGGATAAACGTCCGCAGCAACTGATCCATCTTGGTGGAAGTAGCGGGATCCAGGTCCGGAAAATACGTGTTGGTGACCTCAATCCCATAAATCACGACCATGTGTTTGTCATTATCGACGTTGGTTGTGCCCTTCAGAGTAGCGGCGCCAATGACCTGCTTGCCTCCTGCGGGCGTCAGTTGAAATGCCTGCCGCCACGTGATGCTATTGAAGTCCTTCCAGTCATCCACTTGAGGCTGATAGCTGACCAGTGTTCCAGCGGGCTGAACGTTTTTGCGAGGCCAACCCGCGTCCGTCTGCGCCAACGCTGTGCACGCCGACAGGAGCGCCACCGCAAGTCCCGTGACGAGAACTCGTAGAACCTTCATGCAAGACCTCCAATTCTGTTTGCGCAGGAATTCCCGCGAACCATTTGCGCTGTGGCAGGCTGTCAGGCGGCGCTACTGACCACCTTGATAGCTGGCGGCTTCCACGAGCTATCAATAATCGAGGGCGACGTCCTTGGGTGCTTACCAACACCCGCGATCTACTGTTTGAAGACCACCGGCGGCCCCGCCGTGCGTTCGCCCTTCAAATCGACGGTGACCTCCACACGGTCGGCAATCTTGATGAACGGGATGCCGCTATTCATCCCATATTGCTTACGGTCAAAGGCCATCGTGCCGTTGATCGTGCCGTGGCCGGTGCCTTTGCCTTCCAGGTTGATGTGCAGCGTCTCCTCCTTCGACACGCCGCGAATGGTGAACGTGCCCTGGGCATCGAACGTGGTGGGTCCCGTCTGCACAACCTTGCTCGAATGAAACGTGATGTACGGATTCTTCTCCACGTCGAAGAAGTCGTCGCTCTTCAGCTTGCCGTTCTTCATGCCGCTGCCGGTATCCACGCTGGCAGCTTCAATTTTCACGTCCAACACCGCCGACTCCGCCGCCGTGGAACCAAAGATCAGCGTGGCGTCCCACTTGTCAAACACGCCTTCGATCGGCACGGACGCTTTCACGTTGAACTTGATCGTGCTCTTTACCGGAGTGACTTTGAACACCGGAACATTCGAAGAGGTTTGCGCGTGGCTCACGCATGGGACCGCCAAAAACAGCAGACCTGGCAAGAGCGCGCATAAGTTTCTACGGATTTTCATCGGTTTCCTCTCTCATTGTGGAGTCAGCGAACTGTGGTGCAATCCTAGACCCAATCGAACCCGATGCCCAAGCAAAAAAGTCCTGATAAGGTCTCTATTCTTCTGAAGGCCAGTTTGGAGCGAGGTGATATGCGTCACAACACTCCGCGACCAAGCCCTGCAATCGTCGGAACTACGCCCGGCGCATCCCCTGAAAAAACTGCTCCCGCTTACAGCTGTTGGTAGTTGCTGTTTTGAATGGCGACGGTCAGTTCCTTGCTGACCCCATTGATCGTTTCTGCCGAGATGTGATTCGGGCCGCTGGGAATCGGTGCGAACTCCACGTTGACCTTTACTGCATCGTGTGGATCGTCCATGTAAGTTGAAATGGATACGCCAACGAGATTCTTTTGGGTCTTGTCCATGACAAGCGTCATGTTGTCACCCTGCTTGATGTAGTTGGAAATCACCAGACGGTACTGCCCCGCCACACCAGCTACGGGTCCCACCATTACGCTCCCAGACTGATAGGCCTGTTCCAGCTTGTCCTTCTCCGGCGGAACGTACTGCTGGATCAACTCTTTGATCCGATCCGCGTATTCCTTATATTCCTCGGTCTTCTTCTCTACGATGTGCTTTTTCAAGCGGCCTTCGTGTTCGGGTTCGGCGGGAGGCGGGTCCAGCGACTGCTTCTGGGGCTTGCCGTCGGGTCCGAGTCGCACCTGGAAATGCTCCTGTTTTTTCTGTTCGCCTTTGAGGCTGATGGTCACTTGTTCGACCCAGGTGTACTGGGCCAGCAACTGTTTGTTGCGAGCAGCGGCTTCTTTTGCTTCCGCCACCTTCTGCTGCATCTCCGGATTCTGCGCGAGAAGTTTTGGGGAGAGCGCGGCGCCGAGGGCTGCCGTAGCAACTGCGAAAACGCATACGCAAGCTTTTGGACGGATTTCCATTCTCATGTTGGTCGTCTCTCTTGGATGGTGATCTGCTACTTCTTAGGGGGATAGTTCTTAAGCAACTTCGCCATCGCCTTGTTCAGGTTCTTCTGGTTTTTTTCCTGATTGGAACTCGGATCGATGGTCTTAGTTGCATTTCCAGTCCACACAAGCTGCTTGGACGACGGATCATACATATCGAGCACGAGTGTTCCAACGCTGATCGTAGAACTGGTGGCAGAGGCCATGCCGCCCCAGCGCAGGCCGCCGCCCATGCCATAACCGTTCCACTGCTTTTCCTGGTCAACGGCAATCTGGTAACCGACGTACAGGTCAGCCTTTTCGCCATCCGTTTTCGTCATGCCCTTTGATGCCAGCTGGGAATCCACGGCCTGTTTGATTTGCGCGTCCATGATCTGGTTCGGGTGCGCACCACCTTCGATGGCCACCCACTTATACGTGTGATATTTCGAAAAATCGGTTCCGGGCATGAAGTTGTAACGCACATCCTGGGCGAAGGCAGCCTGGCCCGCGAGAACAAACAATCCGACAGCTACCAAGAAAAACATCACGGCTCGAACATTGAACTTCATCGGTTTCCTCCTTATATCTCCGAAAGTCGGCACGCGCGCAAAGGTGAGTTCTGGAGTAGGACGTGCCCTGCCGCGAAAATATCAATACCGACGCATATCCAGTTGCGGTGTAACACGAATTGCGGGCGGTTTCCACAGACCAAAGCCGTACCAGAAAATGCGGTCCTTGATATTTTCGTTGTTCTAAAGGCCCTTCTCTCGTGCTGCCTGTGATTTGCATCACAGAAGACGCCTGTCGCCATTTACTCTGCTTGGTACCACTTCGCCTGCTTTCCTGAGTGCTTCCCACGCAGGCAACTTCGGCGCCTCGCCACTCAGGACTGCTAGTCACAAAACAACACGGAGGACCGCTATGTCAAGTGCTCGGCTTCTGCTGGGGGCTATTCTCGTATTTGCGTTCCTCACGCCTCGGGCACAGGCGCAGAGCACATCGCGCAATCACTCGTGTGACTTGGGAGGATTGCCCAACAGGCGGTACACCGTAGCTGTTTTCGTGCAGTTCAGCGCTATGTACTCCTCGGCGGCATATTGCAGGCTGATGAAGAACGACTCGGTCCGTCGCAGGGCGTCCTTGCTGAGTTTGTCCCGATTCTTGAAGCGGAACTGGTAGGCGAACTCCCCAATGAGGGGACGATGTTCACCACGGGTGCGCCAGATCGCTACGTTGGCCTTGCAGGTCAGGCCGTCACCGAAGTCGAGGGTGCCGATATCCTGCAAAACCTCTTCAACGATCGTGTTGCTGACCAACTTGATCCGCTCGTTCGGTTCTTTGCGGACTCTACCCAAAACCGGGAGCAGATCGATCAATTGATCCATGTCCGACACATTTTCCTTGCCTAGACCGATCGCGGACCGGGAGAACTGGACATTGTGGGAAAACAACAGGCGAATGCCTCCAAGCTTGTCCTTTAATGTCATGGCTTGGGCCTTGAACTTCACCCGATGATCGCCGAGGATGTGCGGGCGGACGTCCGTCTCCGCCGCAATCTGCAAATCCGGGTGGCGAAACTTGAAGACGATTTCTGGATCGCCAATTGGGAAACCGTCCTTGTAGGGAATGCGACGGCGCAAGATAAAGGCGTTGTTGTAGAGCCGGAAATCCTCGGTGTCAATGAACAACACTTCGCGGATCTTGACCGGTTGGGTCTCAAAATCAGCAACACCGTACTTCACACCATGCTCTTTCGCGGGCGCTTTCAACACCTTCCCAAAATCGAAAAAGCTCTCGCGAGATACGAACTTGTTGGGCCGGAGAATAAGCTTGCAACAGATGTACTCCGGTGAATGAATGGGCATTCCATCCGTGTACTGGCCTGGCTTGAGTTGGGGTACGCGCCCGACCCAGCTAGGGGTCACCGGCTCCCGTTTAAGCAGTTTATCTTTGCCCACTATTCGGCTTTCCTCCCGCAGCGGCGAGCGAGTTTACTGGAAGTTACCACACTTCCTTGTGATATATCACAGCAAGCGACTCCGCCCAGGCAGAACTATTTGGTGATCCGATCACCGACCGAAACCAGGGAAGTCGTTTCTCGATTCAAATAGAGGTCCAAGAATGAGCGAAGCGCTGCAGCCTTCCGTTCAAGAAAACGCCGCCACCCGCCAGGGTACCTTGGCTGAATCGGCAACCGTTCTTCAGGTCTTCCTGGAGTTCTTGTTGATCGGTGCCACCAGCTTTGGAGGTGGTGTCGTCGCCTACCTGCGCAACGCGCTGGTCGCAAAGCGCCATTGGCTGGACGATAAGACTTTTGTCGAGCTGTTGTCGATCAGTCAGTCCCTGCCTGGGCTGAACGCGACAAACATGGCCATTCTCGTCGGAGACCGTCTTCGCGGTATCTCCGGCGCGTTTGCCGCAATTATTGGCATCTGCCTCCCGGGCGGTGCTTTGATGTTCGCGGTGGGTATGTTTTATCAGCAGCATGGTGACCATGCCATTGCAACAGCTGCGCTGAAAGGTGTGGCGGCCGCAGCGGTCGGGCTAATCCTGGCGACCGCCGTTCAGCTCGGCAAACGCTCGCTCGAACGAACCTCCGACCTTGTTTTCGTAGCGCTGACAATTGTCGGGGTCAACCGCCTGCACCAATCCGTGCTCACCGTGCTTGCGGTCGTGGGACTTGTCGCAATCGTATGGTACAGGCCCGGGCAGAAGAAACCGAGCATGCCATGAAGGAAATTCCCGCGCTTTGCCGAGTCTTTGCGTATCTTTCGTTGCTCACCGTAGGCGGCGGGATGGCTGCCTTCCCTGAAATGAAAATCTTGACGGTCGACGTGCACCACTGGCTCACGTTCCCGCAGCTTGTGCATATCTACAGCGTTGGCCAAATGGCGCCCGGGCCGAACATGATGATGATCGTTGCGATCGGTGAATGGGCCGGGGGAATTCTGGGAGCGGTCGTCGTGGTGATCGCTTTCTTTGGTCCCACGGCACTGCTCACATTTTCAGTGGGCCGCATATGGAATCGCCTCGCCAAAAGGCCGTGGCGCTCCTCCATTCAACAAGGTCTCGCGCCGGTCTCCATCGGGTTACTCTTGGCCGGTTGCTTCACCTTGGCTAAAGGCGCGGTTACGGGGCTTGATACCGCCACGATTGCCGTCGCCACGTTGCTAATTCTGTTGAAATACAAGATCAACCCGGCCCTGCTCGTTCTGGCGGCGGCAGTGATTGGAGCGCTTTCTTTCGTGCCCAAGTGAAATTGGCCTAGTGGCGCGTGACAAACTCGCCTGGATCGGCTTCGTCGACCACCCTCGGCAAGTCGGCCGCCCTCCCAAGATTAACAATTTCTAACTAGATGTGATGCATATCACAAGTTCATATCCGCCACCCGAGTAAGGTATTTGTCAGTTCTCGCTCCTCCCATACACGGTTGCTTCCATGAAAATTAATAAAGTAATCAAAAGAGCAAGAAAATTTGCCAAGCCATTTCGCGTCACCAACGGAGATAAGTTCAAACTCAAGAACTACGACCCGGGTGACACCCTTGGGCTGAAGTCCGAAGCCAAACCCCGCGCAAAAGAAGCGCTTCAGATCGGCGTTACCGCGCTTGCAGAACTCCAGGACATGCTCTATGCGCAAGACAAATGGGCGGTCCTGCTTATCTTTCAAGCGATGGATGCCGCCGGTAAGGACGGCGCCATCAAGCACGTGATGTCCGGCGTCAATCCTCAGGGCTGCCAGGTCTACTCGTTCAAGGCTCCATCGGCGGAAGATCTGGACCACGACTATCTGTGGCGCTGCCTGAAGTGTGCGCCCAATCGCGGGCATGTCGGCATCTTCAATCGCAGCTATTACGAGGAGACTCTCGTGGTGCGCGTGCATCCCGAATTTCTGTCCAAGCAGAAGATCCGCCGAAGCTGATCACCAAGCACATCTGGGAAGAGCGCTTTCAGGATATCCGCAGCTTCGAACGCTACCTGTATCGCAACGGCATCGTCGTGGTGAAGTTCTTCCTGCACCTTTCGAAGGGTGAGCAGAAGCGCCGGTTTCTGGAACGCGCCGACACGCCGGACAAAAACTGGAAGTTCTCGTCGTCGGATATGGCGGAACGCAAGTTCTGGGACGAATACCAGGACGCCTACGAGGACATGATCCGCAACACCGCCACAAAAGACAGCCCGTGGTACGTGGTGCCCGCTGACAACAAGTGGTTCACCCGCGTGATTGTCGCTTCCGCAGTGATCGACACTCTAGCCTCTCTGGATTTGCACTATCCACAGTGCGACGACGCCAAGCGGCAAGAAATCGCCGACGCGAAAAAAGTCCTTTTGAAATCGTAGCGGGTACTTCCACAAGACAGCTCAACGCCACAGGGAAACGAGGCAGTTATGGCTGATGCGAAGATCGATTTCGAGCATTTATCTGTTTCGGACGTCCTGAAACAGTTGAACGTCGATGCAACAAAGGGACTTTCCGACGCAGACGCTAAACAAAGGCTTGCGCAATACGGCCCCAACGCGCTCGAGGAAAAGAAGGAGAGCGCGCTGGCGATGTTCGGCAAGTTCTTCTGGGGCCCGATGCCCTGGATGATCGAAGCGGCCGCCCTCATGTCCATCCTGGTGAAGGACTGGGTGGACTTCATCATTATTATGGTGCTGCTCTTGTTTAACGCAGTGCTGGGATTCTGGCACGAGCGGCAGGCTGCCAGCGCACTGGATGCATTGAAGGGAGCATTGGCCCAGGAAGCCCAGGCGTTTCGCGACGGCAAATGGCAAACGGTGCTGGCGAATACTCTCGTTCCGGGAGACATCGTGCGGATCCGCCTCGGCAATGTGGTGCCTGCCGATGTGAAGTTGACGGAAGGGGACTATCTTGACGTGGACCAGTCCGCGCTGACCGGCGAGTCACTTCCGGTCTCAAAGAAGGCGGGCGACCTTGCCTATTCCGGTTCGATCGCGAAGAAGGGCGAGATGACCGCGGTGGTCACGGGGACCGGCGCGCACACGTTCTTCGGCAGGACAGCAGGGCTGGTTCAGAGCGCGGGAGCGAAGTCCCATTTCGCGGAAGCGAATAACAAAATCGGAAATTTCCTGATTGTGCTGGCGGTTTTTCTTGCCGTGATCATGGTGTCGGCACAGCTGCATCATGGTGACAGCTTTCTGCGCATCGCAGAGTTTGCCTTGTTACTGTTAGTGGCGGCGATTCCAGTGGCGATGCCAGCGGTCCTGTGCATGACCATGGCCATGGGGGCGAAAGCGCTGGCGGCCGAGAAAGCCATCGTGTCGCGTCTGGAATCAATCGAGGAACTCGCGGGCATCAGCATTCTGTTCTCCGATAAAACAGGAACGCTCACGCAAAACAAATTGACCCTGGGCGACCCTATTACCTGGGGGAATGCAGCCCCGCAAGACGTAGTTCTGGCGGCTTCGCTCGCTTCAAAGGAAGAAGACAAGGATCCAATCGACCTGGCGGTGATCCAGGCACTGAAAGATCCCGCGGTTCTGAAATCGTACCAGCAACTGGCCTTTGTGCCGTTCGACCCGGTAGCCAAGCGAACGGAAGCAACGATCAAGGACTCGTCGGGCAAGACCTTTAGAGTCAGCAAGGGCATGCCGCCGGTCATCTTCACGCTCTGCAGTATCACCGGAGACGATCTCACCAAAGCGCAGAAAGTGGTCAGCGACTACGCGGCAAAGGGCTATCGTGCGCTAGCCGCGGCCCGCACCGATGACTCCGGCAAGTGGAGCATGCTCGGCATTCTGCCGATGTTCGATCCCCCGCGAACGGATTCCGCCGAGACAATCGCACGCGCAGCCAGCTACGGCGTGAAGGTCAAGATGGTCACCGGCGACGATGTGGCGATTGCCAAGACTATCGCCGGAGGGCTGGGGCTCGGCAGCAATATCATCGCCGCTTCGGACATCTTCACTTCCGATATAGGCAAGGGCGACGTTCCTCATGACGTTGCGCAACGGGTCGACGTCGCGGAGGGCTTCGGTCGCGTTTTCCCTGAACACAAATGGGCCATCGTGAAGGCAGCGCAGCAGCTCGGCCATATTGCCGGCATGACCGGGGACGGTGTGAATGACGCACCGGCGCTGAAACAAGCGGATGTGGGCGTAGCTGTGGGTGGTGCGACAGAAGCCGCGCGCGCCGCCGCTGGACTCATCCTCACGGCGCCAGGACTTTCGGTGATCATTCGCGGGATCGAAGAAGCGCGCCGCACCTTTGAACGCATGATGGGTTACGCGTATTACCGCATCGCGATGACCATCAGCATCATGCTGTTCATCGTTTTGATTATGATTCTTTACGCCACTCCGGTTCTGACCCCCATCATGATCATCCTGTTGGCCCTGCTCGACGACGTACCGGTCATGCTGATCGCGTTCGACAACGCCAAGGTCAGCCCTCGCCCATCGAAATGGGACATGCACCGCGTCCTCATGATCAGCTCGATGTTGTCCTTGCTGGGTGTTGTGCAGAGCCTGGGACTCCTGCGTTATTTGCACCACGAAAAGCAGCTCGACATTCCAACGATTCAGACCGCCATGTTCATGCAACTTGTCATCGCGGGACACCTCCTTCTGTTTGCCACGCGGTCGAGCGGGTTCTTCTTCCAAAAGCCGTATCCGCAATGGAAGTTCTTCACCGCCATCATGGGCACGCAGGTTTTGGCCGCGTTTATGGCGGCGAATGGATGGCTGGTCTCGAAAATCTCGTGGGACCTGATCGGCCTGATTTGGGCGTACAACCTTGCCTGGCTCTTCGTGGTGGACGCCGTAAAAGTCGGGCTCTACCGCTGGTTCGATGCGCGGGAAACGCGGCAAACCGGCTGGCAGCGCATGTTCCACCGGCCCCTCGATGCGTACCGCGGCCGTTTGGGTAGGATTGCGAAAGCCTGATGGCTTCGCGTTGAGATGACAAACAAAGACGGGAACTCAAACCAGAAACGAGGTTTCTCGTTACCAGTTCTTCAGGGTGTACTGCCGCTCGACAAGACTCGAATCGGTCCGGACATCGTCGCGGGCATCACCCTGGCCGCGTTGGGTATCCCCGAAGTCATGGGGTACACAAAGATCATCGGCACGCCGGTGATCACTGGTCTCTACACGCTTTTCCTGCCGGTCCTGGTATTTGCCCTCTTCGGCTCTTCCCGCCATCTTGTCGTAAGTGCCGACTCCGCCACCGCGGCCATGGTTGCCGCCGCCTTGACCTCTCTGTCCTTGACGGCGAATACGCCTCGCTATATCGGACTGACCAGCCTCATCGGTATCGTCGCTGCGGCCATCCTTCTTCTTGCGCGGCTGCTTCGCCTGGGTTTTCTCGCTGATTTCCTCTCACGCACCGTTCTCGTGGGATTTCTGTCGGGGGTAGGTGTGCAAGTTGCCGTCGGGGAGCTTCACGAGATGCTCGGCATTGAAAAGGGCGGTCACGGTTTCTTTCGTCAACTTGTTTTCACGTTCGAGCATCTCCGCGAAACGCACCTGCCGAGTTTGTTCATCGCCCTCGCCGTCCTGGGCATCATCGTCTTCTTCGAAGCGATCGCTCCGCGCTTCCCGGGTGCCCTTCTCGCGGTTATCGGCATGACCGCCGCCAGTGCTTATTTCCATTGGACCGGCCATGGCGTAGAAGTCGTCGGAGCCGTTCCAAGCGGACTTCCTCATCTGGGTCTCCCGCCTATCAGCTACAGCGACGTAATGATGGTGCTGCCCATTTCCTTCTCGTGCTTTATCGTGATTTTGGCGCAGAGTGCCGCAACATCGCGCGCTTATGCGCTGAAATACCGCGACCAATTCGACCAGAACGTTGATCTGGTAGGTCTCTCACTCGCCAACGCTGCGGCCGGTTGCAGCAGCACGTTCGTGGTCAACGGTAGCCCAACCAAGACGGCAATGGTAGATACAGCGGGAGGCCGCAGCCAGTGGTCGCATCTCACCACAGCAACGGTCGTCCTGATGGTGCTTCTCTTTTTCACTCGGCCGTTGAGCTATCTGCCAAACGCGGTTCTGGCTGCCATCGTCTTTCTGATTGGCGTGAAACTCGTCGATCTTCGCGGGCTGAGACAAATCAAGTTGGCCGCGCCACGGGAATTCGCCTTGGCGTTGGTCACTGCGGCCACGGTTATCGTTCTGGGAGTCGAACAAGGCATCATTCTCGCTGTGGTTCTTTCACTCCTCCAACATGTACGTCACAGCTACCGCCCGCCCACCGCCGTGCTGATGCAAGACCAGGCCGGTAATTGGCGCATCGATGATCCGGTACCGGGGAAGATGGCCGAACCAGGTTTGGTCATCTATTGGTTTGGCGCGGATCTGTTCTACGCCAACGTTGCGTTCTTTGCTGCAGAGGCGCGTCGGCTTGTGCAGGACGCAACTGCACCCGTGCGCTGGCTGGTCATTGACGCTACAGCGATAACCGACATCGATTTCTCCGCGGGACGAGGTTTGGCGGAGCTTCACCAGGATCTGTCCAAAGCTGGAGTGACCTTGGCTTTGATCGTCCTCACGGTGCGACACAAAGGCAAACTCGAGAACATGGGTTTGGTGGATCTGTTTGGCCGCGAACGGATTTTCGAATCCCGGCAGGAATGCCTGGCGGCGTATCAATTGGCAATTGGAGCCGCCAGCAAGGCACAGTGAGTTCTGCTAATCGACCAATTCCATCAGTCGCGCGACCTTCCATTCTCCGTCCCGCTGGCGGCTGTACACGATGACCGTCTTCACATGAGCGCGGATTTCCACACCGTCCCTAACCGGCGTCATGGTGCTGTCCATTTCGTCCAACTCGATCGCCCAGTTGTCTCGAAGCACGATACCCGTGGAGAGGGCCTTTCTCTCGACGTCATACAGAGAGAAGGCGTGACGCAATTCAGCATGCACAGCTTCCTTCCCGGTGACACAACGTCCATCCTTCAACACCGCCACCACGTCATCCGTTATGAAGTTCGCCAGTTGTTCAGCGTCACCATCACGCACCGCTTGTATCCACTGTTGCCGCACCAAAACAATCTTCGCCTGCTCCAGGCTGCTATCCAATCTCGGAACGCCGCTCACGGTAACACTCTCCAAAGGAACTTGACTTATCGACCGAAGCATATCACAGCGCAAATTTCCGAAGGAACCTTGACCTTTTCAAAACGAAAGCCAGCCGCCATCCACCACCAGCACGTGCCCATGCACGTAATTGCTCGCGGCAGAACACAAAAACACCGCCGCGCCGGCCAGGTCCGCAGGCTCGCCCCACCTTCCTGCGGGAATCCGACTGAGAATCTGCTGATTTCGTCCGGGATCCTCGCGCAGCGCCGCAGTGTTGTCGGTGACGATATATCCCGGCGCAATCGCATTCACATTGATTCCTTTTGAAGCCCACTCATTCGCCAGTGCCTTCGTTAATCCCGCTACGCCGGCCTTGGCTGAAGAATAGCCCGCCACGCGAATTCCGCCTTGAAACGAGAGCAGGGAAGCGATGTTCACGATTTTTCCCGCGGCTTCGCGCGCCAGCATGTGTTGTCCCGCAAGCTGTGAAAGCTGGAACGCTGCCGATAAATGCGCCGCCAGCATCTCGTCCCAGAACTCCATCGAATATTCCGCTGCCGGCGCACGCCGAATCGGACCTGCGTTATTCACCAGAATGTCCAGGTGACCGAATTCGGAAATCGCTCTTTTAAACAGCGTCGACCGCGCCTGAGGGTCTGTGATATCGGCTTGCAAATATGTAGTGCGCCGTCCCATGGCATGAATCTCTTCGCACACGGTTCCGGGATCAGAATTGCGTCCGTGACACACAACGTCCGCGCCAGCTTCAGCCAACGCCAGCGCAATTGCCGCACCGATGCCGCGCCGCGAACCGGTGACCAGTGCGATTTTGCCCTTGAGCTGAAACGCCTCGAGGCCCATGCTTCCTCCTCAGATCTTGCGCGTGAATCCTTGTTCCGTAGCGCGCGTGTTCCGCACCAGCAGCAGCACCAGGATCATCCCCACGAACGGAATCAGCCCGGAAAGAATCATCAGCGGGTCGAACAAATGCGTGCCGGTCGCCAGCCGCGCGTCGGAAAGATGGCCCGCTAACTCGAACACGATGATTGTTCCGATGGCCGCGCCTGTGCCACTCAATCCGCTGACCGATGCTACCGATTCCGAGAAGAACAGGTCCGAAGGCAACACATTTGCAATCGTTGTATACGAGCCATAGCAGAATGTCGCCACCGCAAACAGCATCGTCAACGCTGGCAGATTGGTGGTGAAGATCGTGGCAATCAGCGATGTCATGCCGAATGCGCCAAACACCACCATCGCCTTTCGCGCTTTCCCCACCGGCCAGCCTCGACGGATCAGACGCCCCGACATCCAGCCCGCGAAAAAGTTCCCCAAATCTGCCCCAATAAATGGGATCCAGATCGCAATCAGGCCGCTCTTGAGCGATATGCCCTTTGCGACCAGATAAATCGGAAACCAGTCCGCGATGAAGAAGAAAACCGGATCGGCGAACGACCTGCAGACAATCGAGCCCCACGTCTGCGGCAGCTTCAGCAGGTCCCGCCACCTCGCTTTCGCCCTTCCTATCGCATCATCGCTGCTCTTGTCCGCCATGATCATGCTTAACTCAGCCTGACTCACTCGCGGGTGCTCCTCCGGCCGGTAGTACAACCACCGCCACGCCAAAAGCCAGAACATGCCGAGCACTCCCGGCAATACAAACGCCGCGCCCCTCCCCCAACGGAAATACAACGGCAGCACAATGAACGGCGCGATGGCCCCTCCGATCGATGAGCCGCTATCGAAGAAGGCCGTGGCCAGCCCGCGCTCGTGTTTGGGAAACCACTCCGACACCGCTTTCGTTGCTCCCGGCCAGTTGCCTGATTCTCCGGCCCCGAGCAGGAATCGAAACCCCAGGAAACTGTGAAACCCTTTCGCCAGCGGCGTCAGCATCGAAACAATCGAGTACCACAGCACCGTGAACGTCAATCCGCGCTTCGTTCCCAACCGGTCCATCAGCCTTCCGCACACCGTCTGGCCAATCGAATACGCCACGCGAAACGCGACAACAATGTTGGCGTAGTCGGTGTTCGTCCAGTGATAGTCCTGCTTGAAGTACGGAGCGAGCAGCGACAGCGTTTGCCGGTCGATGTAGTTGATGATGGTCGAGAAAAACAGGAGCCCCGCGATCCACCATCGCAGAGAGGGAATCGCGCGCTGTCTACCTATACTCTCAATCACGCTTGGATTTCGCGACGCGCCGCCCATCACAAACCGCTTGCCGTGCTCGAATTGGCGCTCGTCCCCATTTGCTCAGGCCGACGCCGAAAGTGCAGACAGCGTCGTTGGGCTCAGCAGTGCCGCCGATTCCCGGTCGAGATAAATCGTCGCGTTGGCGTGCCTGCGCAAGATCGACGATGGTGCTATCGCGCTGATTGGCCCGTCGAAGCAAGCTTTAATCGCTTCGGCCTTCTTTGGCCCGGGCACAATGGCCAAAATCTCCTTCGACTTCAGTACTTGCTTCACCGACATCGAAATCGCTTGCTTGGGCACCGCTTCAAGCTCCGCGAACCAACCCTCTCCCACTTGCTGCTTGCGGCAAGCCTCGTCGAGGTGCACCACGATATACGGTTCTTCTGTTTCGAAATCCGCCGGGGGATCGTTAAACGCCAAATGCCCGTTCTCCCCGATCCCTACGAATGCCACGTCAATCAGTGCCGCGCTGATAGCTTCGCTTGTCGCACGAATCACTTCCGTTGGGTCCTTCTCACCATCCAGAAGGTGATAATTCGCGATTCCCGTCTTCGCGATCAGCCGGTCTTGCAAAAACTTGCAGAAACTCGCGGGGTGCGTCTTTGGCAAACCGATATATTCGTCCAGATGAAACAATTCAACTTTCTTCCAATCGATCCCAGGTGTACTGGTCAACTCTTCCAGGAACTCGAATTGCGATGCCGCGCTCGCTCCGATGATCCGCGCTCTTCCGTTCTCCGCGATCGCCCGCTGTATCGCCGCCGCACCTTGTTCGGCCGCGGCCTTTCCCAACGGCTTTCTTCCTTCCAGTACTCGTATTCGCATTGGCGACTCCTTTGCCCGGAAGACCTCGGCGCGAACAAAAGCCATTTAAATCGTTTTAGAGCCTTGACATCATACCAGCAATGCGTGATGTTCTTCCGTTGCCAATTTTCAAAACGAATGGCCTGCCTATGACGACGTCGCGTTCATCTCGCTGTCTGAAGCTCTTCCACCCGTGTTCCTTAGCCGCGCTCTTGTTCCTCCTGGCGATCTGTTCGCTGTCGGCGAATCTCGCCGCGCAAACCATCCGCGTCGACGCCACTTCCACTCACGTCGCAAATTCTTTTAGCCCTCTCTACGCGCTCGGTTCTAACGTTGACCGCGTTCCCAGCAACGCCACCGATCCTTTCTTCAAGCCCGAAGCCATCAAGCAGATCCTCTCCGCCGGTTGGGGACAAATCACTTACCGCCAAAACACTGAACTCTTCGTGCAGGCCTGGCACTGGAATCCTAGAGGCACCTGGAGCGATCCCGCCGGGAAAGGTTACTTTACCGGCGATGCCACTCCCACCGAAATGATCCGCCACTCCTACGGCTACTCTCTCCCCCATCGTGGCTTCACTCGCAACGGCGGCAGCGAAGACGACGGCTACTCCCGCCTTAACGACGGCGACTCCAACACCTACTGGAAGAGCAATCCCTACCTAACGCACCTCTTCACTCACGAAGATGACGCCCTCCATCCACAATGGGTCGTCATCGACCTCGAAGCCACTCACCCCGTCGACGCCATTCGCATCGATTGGGCCGCACCGTTTGCAACCTCGTACCAAGTCCAGTATTGGGTCGGCTCGGGCGACGCCATGGACGAACAAGGCTCCGGCGATTGGAAAACCTTCTCCTCGGGCACGGTTACGGATGGAAAGGGCGGCTCGCCAACTCTCCGCCTCAATGCTCAACCAATTCAAGTCAGATACCTCCGGATTTTGATGACCCAATCCTCAAACACTTGTGACACCCACGGATCATCCGACCGTCGCAATTGCGTTGGCTATGCCATCAACGAACTTTTCGCCGGCACTCTCGACGAGAAGCAGATCTTCACCGACTTGGTGCGGCATTCACCTGATCAAAAACAAACCGCTACCTACTGTTCTTCCGTCGATCCCTGGCACGAGCCTTCAAATCTCTACGTCGCTCCTGACCGCATGGAGTCTGGCGACCAGCCTGGCTTCGACCTCTTCTACACAAGCGGCATCACGCGCGGCTTAACCGCGATCATTCCCATCGCCATGCTTTATGGCATTCCTGAGGATTCCGTTGCGCAGATCGCCTATGTCGAAAAGCGCGGTTATCCCATCGCCATGATCGAAATGGGAGAGGAGCCCGATGGGCAATATATGGTCCCCGAGGATTACGCGGAGCTGTACCTTCAGTGGGCCTCCGCGCTGCACAAACTCGATCCTGCTCTAAAACTCGGCGGCCCAGTCTTCCAAGGAGTCGACGAGGATATTAAGGTATGGCGCAACGCCGACGGCCAAAATTCCTGGTTCACGCGGTTCCTCTCTTACCTGCGTGCACGGCAGCGCCTGTCCGATCTCTCCTTCATGTCCTTCGAACACTATCCCTACGACGGCTGCGAAACTCCCTGGGAGAATCTCTACCGCGAACCACAACTCATCACGCACATCATGGATGTTTGGCGTGCCGACGGCTTGCCCACGAACGTGCCTATGTTCGACACGGAAACCAACGCACACGGTGGCGAAGCGGCTGTCGACGTCTTTGGTGCTCTTTGGCTGGCCGATTCCTTCGCAGGCTTCCTGACCGCCGGAGGCAAGGGCACTTACTACTATCACGACCTCCCGTATTCCCCGGCTCATGCCAATTGTTCGAATAGCTGGGGCACGTACCACATGTTCATGGTCGACAAGAATTACGAAATCGACTCGAAGCGCAAAACTTCCCAGTATTTCGCCGCCCAACTCATCACCCAGGAGTGGGTGCAACCCAAAGATCTCGAGCACCTGCTCTTCCGTGCCGCCAGCGACGTGAAAGACGCCGCTGGCCATGTGTTGGTCACTGCCTATCCCGTGCTGCGCCCGGATGGCCAATGGTCACTACTTGTCATTAATAAGGACCACGAAAACTCGCACCCCGTTCGCATCCTTTTTCACGACGCCGATTCCAACGTTGACCGCTCCTTCTCCGGCTCCGTTACCATGGTTACCTTCGGGAAGAATCAGTATCAGTGGCATCCCAACCGCGAGCAGGGCTATGCCGACCCGGATGGGCCTGCGCTCATCTCGACAATTCAGTCGCCCGCTGACGCCGTCTATACCTTGCCGCCAGCTTCCGTGACCGTCTTGCGCGGCAAGATCGCCACCACATCGAATCGATGATGTAGCGCTGGCTTTCATGCCAGCGTCTTTGTCAGAAGGGGAATCGATGAACAGCAATACACGACGCAATTTCTTCAGCAAACTTGCAGCGATGACCGCTTTCGCCACCAGCGTGCCAGAGATTTTCGCCCAACAAACACCCGCAACCACACCGGCATCCCCGAGTGCTCCGCAGGCTCCCGTCGCCGAAGCTCCCCTCCGTCCCGCTGGCAGCCACACCCACAACGGGATCTACTACTTCTCAGGCACCGGCTCCAATGACGGCTATCCCAAAGAAGACCACGTCCTCGTGACCGATCCCTTCGAGAAGCACGTGACCCGCACGATGGACGCGCTGAAACGAAACGTCGAGCATGCCGGCAGTAATATGGATAGCCTCATTCACCTCGACGTCTTTCTCTGTCTTCCCCTCGCCGATGCCACTCCCGCTCCAACCGGCTCCGCGCGTTTTGCCGCTCACAAAGCGCAATACGACGCGCTGAACAAAATCTACGGCACCTATTTTTCTCTGGGCAAAAACCCGTCCCGCGCCTGCATGGCCGTCGAATGGATTCCCGGCGATTCGTTAATCGAAATCGTCGGCACGGCACTGGTCGTGAATCCTCCCGCTCCAACCGTGGAGAAATAGTTTCGAAAGCAAGCTGGAAAGGGCCTGGAAATGAATCTGAAATTTAGTTGGAATCGCCGCTCATTTCTCGCTGCGCTGGGAGCTCTCACCGGCGGCGCCTTTGCGGCTCCCGAACTGAAAGCGGCCGCGTCCCTGGGCAAGAAGCACAAACCGCCAACACCGGCTCTCGACGGTGGCCCCATTGTGCCGATCACGTCGGGCCTCGGTTCTACCGGCAACGTCTACGCCGAGCTCGGCGTCACGCCGCTGGTCAACATCAACGGCACCCTCACCGTCATCGGCGGTTCGGTCATGAAGCCCGAAGTTATGGAGCTGATTCGCCAGGGCAACGAGCATTTCGTTCTAATCGACGAACTCGAGGTTGCCGCCGGGAAGTTCATCGCAAAGCTCTGCAAATCCCCCACCGGCTATACCGGCCTCGTTACCGCCGGCGCCGCTGCGGCCATGGTCGTTGGATATGCCGGCATGATGACCGAGGATCTTGAGCCTCGCATGCGCGCCATCCCCGACGTGACCGACTTCCCCAGGAACGAAGTCATCATCCAGAAAAGCCATCGCTATCCCTTCGACCACCAGATCCGCCAGACCGGCGCTAAGCTCGTCGAAGTCGAAACGCGCGAAGAAATGATCTCCGCGATTAATCCCAAAACGCTGGCCATTCACTTCACCAACATTCTTTCCGATAAAGGCAAGGTCAGCGGCCCGGAAACTATTGCCATCGCAAAAGAGCACAACCTCTACACTTTCAACGACGCTGCCGCAGACGTCCCACCAAAAGAGCGCCTCTGGGAATATGCGGCCATGGGCTTTGACATGGTCGCCTTCAGTGGCGGCAAAGACATTCGCGGCCCACAAGCTTCGGGCCTCTTGATTGGCAAAGAAGAGCTCATTCGCTACGCCCTCCTCAACATGAGTCCCCAGGAGGATCGCATCGGGCGCTGCTGCAAGGTCAGCAAAGAGACCATTTTCTGCTTCCTGAAAGCCCTCGAGATGTTTGTCAATCAGGACTTCGATGCCACTCTCAAAGTGTACGACCAGCGCGCTCAGGTCATCACCGATGCGATCCGAAACTTCGGTGTCGCTGCACTCCCGCGCCAGTTCAACCCTCAAGCTCTCGGCAATGTCACCCCGCGCTACTCGTGGCAAATTGATTCGTCAAAGCTCAACATCACCGGTTCGGAGGTCATGCAGAAACTGGCCGACACTCGCCCGGTCGGCATTGGCAGCATGGGTGCCGGCGCCAGCGGCATGCGCGGCCGCGACCCCAACCCGCCCCAGGCCGACTCCTTCAAGGACCACCGCCCTCCTCGCGATCCCCACATCTTCGGTTTTCCCGTCTGGCAGCTTAAGGACGGCGAAGACAAAATCATCGCCGACCGTTTGGTCGAAATCTTCACGGCCGCGACAAAAGCATAGCCTCGCAGGTCGATTGGTGTTCTTCCAGTCTTGCCGCGCCAGGACCTCCGAGGTATCTTCGTGGCGAACCTGGTATCCAGGTCTGATTTTCCCTGAACCTGCGTGAGCGGCCCAGTGAATACCCTAAGACCTAACGGAGAAAGATTTTGAGCAACCACCATCGCACGACAATCGCCTTCCTAACGATCGCTTGTCTCTGCCTCAGTTGGCGCCTGCTGGCCCAAATACACGACCAGGGCGCCGCTCAACCTCAAGCGACCCTAGAGGGGATGACTCCCCAGGAGTTGCAGTTGATGCGCCACGACATTCGCAAACAAAAACAGAAACTCATTGCTGAGAACCTTCCAATGACCGAATCCGAGGCCATCAAGTTCTGGGCCGTTTACCAGAAGTATTCTTCGGACCTCAAGGACATCAATGACGAGAAGTTCGCGATGCTGCATGCTTACTCCCAAAATTGGCGAACCATGTCCAACGACGATGCGCTCATTTTCATGCGGCGTTGGCTCGAGGTCGACGAAAAGCTCAATCAGCTTCGCTCCCGCTACCTTCCACTTGTCAAAGAAGCTTTGCCTGGCAAGAAAGCCGCCACTTTCTTTCAGCTCGACGAACGCATCAGCATGATGGTTGACCTCGAGTTCGCCAATCAGCTTCCCCTTTTGCACGGAGCGCAAGCCCACGGCCAACCCGCGCCTCCAGTTCAATAGTCCGTTCTTTGGGAAAGGACGTCCTGGCGTGACACGTGATTCTTCAGGCCAGCGACTCACTCGTAGTGCGACCGGCTGCGCTCCCGCAGCATCAAGACGCTAATCGACGCCAGGATCGCCGCTATCGTCAAATAAATCGCGGGCGCCATTTGGTTTCCCGTTTTGCGGATCAACGCCATTGCAATCATCGGTGCGGTCCCGCCAAAAATTCCGATTCCAATATTGAATGCCACCGCATGCGCGCTCACTCGATATTCCACCCGGAATTGTTCAGACAGCATTGCCGGGGCTGATCCCATCACCATTGCCAGCAAGAACGCAAACACCAGCTGCGCGACCCATAACCCGCTCGCGCCATGCGTCCTCGTTAATTCAAAACACTTCCATCCAACCAACGACTCCGTAGCGAATACCACCGCCAACACCGTTCTCCTCGTCCATGCGTGGTCCGACAGCCAGCCCGAAAGTGGCACCACGAAGAGAGCCAAGGCTTGCCCAACTGTATTGATCCGCAGCGCCAGTCCGTCTGTCACTCCTCCAAACTCGCGCGCGTAGGTCGGCAGCAGCACCATAGTTATGTAGTTCACGATTCCGTACCCGGACGTAAAGCAAAGTGTCGCCAACAAAATTCCAGGTTGCGTCCGGATCGCCATTTCGAGCGGAGCCCCTTTCTTTTCTTGTTCTCGCGCTGCCACCTCGTCTGCCGTTTCCGGAAGGTGCCGCCGTAACAGAAACGCCACCGACGCACACACGCCTCCCAACAGAAACGGTACGCGCCACGCCCATGCCTCCAGAACCGCCGGGCTCACCAGACTCGTCGCCGTCGCGGCCACAGCCGCCGCCAGTAACATTCCCCCCGTCGACCCCAGGTTCGCGAAACTCCCCATCAAGCCGCGCCGTCCTGGCGGAGCCCACTCCACCAGATAGGTCACCGAATCCACGAACTCCCCGCCTACCGAAAATCCTTGCACCAGCCGCACTCCGATCAGCAACACCGGCGCCCACACTCCCACCATCGCGTACGTCGGCAACAGTCCCACCGCCACCGTCGACAGTCCAATCATCAACACCGACAGCGCCAGCACAAATCGCCGCCCTACGCGATCCGCTAAATATCCCAACGCGAACGCCCCCACCGGCCGCATCACGAATCCGACCGCGAACCCCCCGTACACCCCTAGGAGCGCTGCGATGCGGTCGTGACCCGGGAAAAACAGCGATGCCAACACCGGCGCCAGCAATCCGTACAATCCAAAGTCGTACCACTCCAACACATTCCCAATCGCGCCCGCCAGAATGATGCGCACTCGGCGCGCCGCGACGGAAGTTGCCCCCGTTTCGGCTGCTTGCAGTTTGTCCAAATCCTTCACTTTTGGCGCAAGGGTGCTCATCTAGCCTTCGATGCCAAGCCAGGCGAACCCGTCACCGTCCTCGCATGCAGTGCGACCACTTTGGTCAGCCTTCCAACGCCTCTCTTGTCCCAGGGATCGCCTTTCCGCCTTACAATATAAAGATACAGATTCTTTTCCTGGAAACTGGAACCACCCATGAGCTCAACCGCGGTCGACAAGCAACAGCCTGCACCCGTGAAACCTCTTTTTGACTTCCTCGATCTCCGGGCCCAGTTCGCTCCCATTCGCGACGAAGTCATGGCTGCCGTCACCCGCGTCATGGATTCGCAGTACTTCATCCTCGGCCCCGAAGTTGAAAAACTCGAGCAGGAAATCGCCGCCAAACTCGGCGCCACACACGCTATCGGTTGCGCCTCTGGCACAGATGCTTTGATCCTCGCCCTGCTTGCTGCGCAAATCGGGCCCGGCCACGAAGTGATCACCACACCGTTTAGTTTCGTCGCCACCGCGGGCTCCATCGCCTATGTCGGTGCCAAGCCGGTCTTCGTTGACATCGATCCCGTCACTTTCAACATCGATCCGAAGAGAATTGAAGCGGCCATCACTCCGCGCACTCGAGCCATTATGCCGGTCCATCTCTTCGGTCTTTCCGCCGATATGGACCCCATCCTTCAGCTTGCCAAAGCTCATAACCTAATCGTGATCGAGGACGCCGCCCAGGCCATCGGCTCCAAATACAACAACCGATTCGTCGGCACTCTCGGCGACTTCGGCTGCTTCAGCTTTTTCCCCTCCAAGAATCTCGGTGCCGCCGGCGATGGCGGCCTCATCACTACCAACAATCTCGCATTTGATGAACGCCTCCGCATGCTCAGGATGCACGGCAGCAAGACGAAATACTTCCACGAACTGCTCGGTACCAATAGCCGTCTCGATGGGCTCCAGGCCGCCGTCCTTCGCGTCAAATTGCGTCATTTGGATCGTTGGGAAACTGGCCGTCAGAATCGCGCCAGCCGTTATCGTCAACTCTTCGCACAAAAGAATCTCGTGAACTTCGTCACCCCTCCGCCCGCGCCTTCTCCCTCGTACCACCACGTCTACAATCAATTCACGATCCGTGCCGAACGTCGCGACGAACTCAAAGAGTCTCTGCGCTTGGCCGGTATTCCGTCGGAGATCTACTACCCTCTCTGCCTCCACTTGCAGAAGGCCTTCACTTATCTCGGCTATCGCTCCGGCCAATTCCCCCATGCCGAGCAAGCCAGCCAGGAGGCTCTGTCCCTCCCCGTCTACCCCGAACTCACTGACGCCCATCAGGACCAGGTCGTCAACGCCATCGCCAACTTCAACTCCCACAATTCTTAGCCTCAGCCTGGTAGGGGTTCAGCAATGCTGAATCCCATGTCTGCACGATGCTTCCGCCAACATCTTTATGAAGAATGAAACTTGTCATTCCGAACGAAGTCTGCGGAGTGAGGAATCTGCTTTTTCGTTCCCACCACCAGACACAACGTACACACCCTCACCCTCCCGTCGCACACGCAACAGGCTTCGCCAACTCTCTAATTGCCCTCAGCTCTGCCTACTCAGTTCACCTGCAGCGCCGCGGTCCCCGTATCCACCGACCGCACCTGCTCCGTCATCTCCGAGGTTTTCCGCCAGTCCACATCTCCGACGTCCACCGACCCCTTGCGCCCCTGCGTGTCCTGGAACATCAACAGGTCGGCGTCTCTCCGGAACTTGGTCACTTCGATCTCCTGGTTCGACTTCAGCACCAGGATCGTGAACCGCTCCGACGCTTGTGGCGCGGCCGCACCCCTATCGCTTGCTTCCGCTTGGGTGCTCGTTGCAACCCCGCCATCGTCCACGAGTTTGTCGACCATTAACTGCATCGCTCCGGTGGCTTGCTGTGGTGTGCCTGGCACCGCGGCTGGACTCGCACCCGTCGCGCTTGGATGGAACGACGACGCGTACGGCGGCCGGTCCGGATGCTTCGACTGCGCGATGACGATGTCATCCATCAGTCGTAGCTCCAGCGGCTCCTCTCCCTTCAACGTCGGCCGCGGTCCGCGGAACGGCAGGCTGACCACCTTCCAAGGCCACAGCGGCGGAAACATCCATTCCACTACGTCCCGCTTCGCGTGCCCTTTCCCGTCGATGTCCCCTTCCTTGTCTACTTTGTATCCGCGTGCCTGGATCACTTTTGCTGGTACGGGCAGATCACCGTTCGGCAGAATCACCCGGTCAAACGTGATCTTCAGGTACCCCTTTCCCACGAAGTGCCCGGGCTCCTTGTCCGCTTCGAGGTGGCCGCCCAGCATGCTTCCTCTCGGAAACACCGGCTTGCCGAACTCCGACAGCGTTTTTAAGTGACACAACACCGGATCGCCGATGGCTGCGGTCGCCGAAGAAAAATTCGGCTCGTCCATCGTGCATTGCAGCAGCGTTCCCGCCGGCACCAGTAGATCCTGCGCGAGGATCGCCTGTGCGCACACCAGTACGGCTACCGCACACACCAAGACTGCGATAAGTCGTTTCATGTTGTCCTCCGAGTTTTTCGATCACCGGCCAGGCGAGAAATGGCCGTGTTCACCGTCAGAGACACCCGAGGGGCGAGACGAGGGCACACTCCGACAGTTCCGCACCCCAACCCCACTCCCCCCAATTAGTCGCGCTCCTCTCATCTTCTTCTACAAGGTTCAGACCGGGCGGTTTTTACGCAGTTCCAGTACTTCCAATGCCAAAGTTTGCTCCGTTAGTGACGGCCATCACCGACTTTGACCCACGAAACGCGCTTTCATTAATGGACGTTCCAGATTGCTTTTGTCCGGTTCACGCCTATGCAAATTACTCGTGCAGCAGACTATGCAGTCCGTGTCATGGTTCACCTCGCGGGCGGTACCCTGGCTCAAAAACATCCTCTGAGCGAGCTTGCCGCCGCCACCTCGGTCCAGGAGAGCTTTCTCTCCAAGATCCTTCAGCGTCTCGTTCACCAGGGGCTGTTGGTCTCCCACCGGGGAAGTGGCGGAGGCTTCGTGCTCAACCGCGCGCCTGACCAGATCAGCCTGCTCGATGTCGTCGAAGCCATCGAAGGCCCCACGCAGCTCAACCAATGTGTCGGCGAATCCGGTTCCTGTAAGAGGAAACCGTCGTGCGGCATCAGTCCTACCTGGGAGCGTGCGCAAGCCAGCCTCACTCAGGTTCTGGCTGGAATTTCGATTGCGCAGCTTGCCGATGAGACCGCCCGTCTTACGGCGGGTCAGCTCGGCGATTCTGCAGACGTCGTCAGATCTTTTTCAGCTAATTGATTCATCGGGGCCACCGCGCCGCGTTTCCTCATTTGGTGGCTTGCTTTTCTTTCGGCGTAGGGTAAGGGAAGGACCGGGAGAAACAGTTTGTTCGGCACGTTTACCACCGTTCGATGGTTTGCTGAAGCCTGGTCCGTCTATTCCGGTGCCGCTCTGCTGGTTTGTGCCTTTGCATTCCTTGCCGCTTTGATTCAACGCAAGTCGAAGTCCCGCATCGCGCGAAAGCTCACCTCGTTGCGAAGGATGAAACCCACCACCATTCGCATCACTCAGGATGGCCGCGAATCTTTCGAGAGCGTCGATGCTCTCCAGCCCGGACAAGCCTTCATCGTCCGTGCCGGTGAGCGATTTCCTGCCGATGGCATCGTCGAAGACGGCATGTCTCTCGTTGACGAATCCATTTGGACCGGTGATTCGTCCCCGCGCACCAAGGAATTAGGCGAAGTGGTTCTTGCGGGCACTCTCAATCTGGAAGACAGCTTGCAAATCCGCGGAACGCACACGGCGTCGGACTCGACCTTTATCCGTTCCATGACCGCTCTCGAGCGCGCTTTCTCGAGCTCTCTCTCACTGGAGCGCTGGGTCGACTTCGTCAATCGTTTCGCGTTTCCCGGTTTCATCCTCGCCGCGGTCGGTTTCTTCCTGGTTTACTGGTCGAGCGGTATCGGGACGTTTCAGGAGTCTTTTCTGCGCGGACTCTCCATTGCTCTCGCCGCTTATCCGCTCGCGCTCCGCCTCGCCACACGGCCCGTCGTAAATGCCGCGCTCTCGGCCGCTTCTCGCGAAGGCATCCTGATCCCCGGCGCCAAAACTCTGGAACTTCTCGAACGCGTCAATCACGTCGTTCTCGACAAGACCGGCACCGTCACCGAAGGCGATTTCGAACTGCTCGGCTGCGAACTTGTGCCGGACTACTGTTCTTCTCCAGCCTGGATGCAAGCCAACGCCGCGAACCTCGACGCCGACTCGCTCCCCGCGGATTTCCCCTTTTCAGCAGTTTCTCCCTCCTACGAACAGATCTTTGAGCTCCTCGCGTCGACCGAGCAGCATTCTACCCATCCATTGGCCCTTGCTCTGGTCAACTTCGCCTGCGAGCGTGGCATTCCTCTCGAAGGCGCCACCTGCACGGAAGTCCATAGAGGACTCGGTATCACAGGAATGGTCGATGGCCGCAGCATGTTCGTCGGTGGCCGCCGGCTTATTGAAGGTCTCTGCATCTTCGTTGATGCGCGTACCGAACTTGTTGCCCGCCGCTGGGAATCGGAAGGCCGCACCGTCGTTTTCTTTGGTTGGGATGGCAGCCTTCGCGGTTGCCTGGCTTTTGGCGATAAACCTCGCCAGCATGCGCCTGAGCTAATTGCCGACCTCAGGCACCGCGGTATTCGTGTGCATCTCCTGTCCGGCGATTCGAATGCCACTACGGAAGCCGTTGCGCGCCAACTCGGCGCCGAAAGCTGCCGCTCCGACCTGCTCCCCTGCGATAAAGCCGACCTCATTGGCAATCTCCGCAAGCGCGGCGGCGTCGTCGCCATGGTGGGTCACGCCATCGAGGATGCACCCGCGCTCGCCTCTGCAGACGTCAGTATTGCCATCGGCAGCGCCAGCGACTGGCGCGCCGGCACGTCTTCCGTCGTTTTGATGGCGGATGACCTGACGAAAGTCTCGAACGTGATCGATCTGGCCAAGCGCACGATGCGCACCGTCCGCCAGAATCTCCTGTGGGCCACTTCCTGCTCTGCCGCAGGCGTCGCTTTCGCGATTACCGGCTTATTGAATCCCCTCGCCGCTGCGCTTCTGGTTCTACTCTCCAGCCTGTGTGTGATTGCGAACTCGATGCGCCTGGAGGCGACACTGCAAACTCAACTTAGAAGAGAATTGTAGCGGCAGCTATGCGCTGCAATCTGGTCCAGGAGCTTCGAAGGGGAGCCGGACGGTGTTCGTGTTTCTTCCGCGCAGTTATTTTTGTGTAGCGCTGGCTTTTCATGCCAGCTTCTTTTGCTGTTGTAGAGCCAGCGTTCATGCCCGCTGTTTGCTGTATCTTTCGGCAAGCTGAACTACGCCGCCAGCCGGTTGCTCGCCGATTCCTCGCCCAACTTCGGCAACTTCACATCCCACGCCAACCCGAGATTTCGCAGCATCCAGATCCCGTACCAGTTCACATCGAGCTCATACCACACGAACCCGTGCCTCGCGGATTGCGGTTGTGCGTGATGATTATTGTGCCAGCCTTCCCCGAACGTCAGAAACGCCACCCAAAAACTGTTCGTCGATGTGTCGCCCGTGTCGAACCGTTGGCTGCCCCACATGTGCGTCGCCGAATTCACCAGCCAGGTGAAATGCAAGCTCAGGACCGACCGCAGAAACACGCCCCAAAACACAAACGGCCACCCGCCGATCGCATAAAAAACAATGGCCACCACCAGCGACGGCACCACGTGCCAACTGCTGATCCACAAGTGAAATTTGTCCTTCCGCAAATCCGGCACGTACGGAAGCAATTCCTTCCGGTCGCGATGCATCGCCTGGCCCGTAAGAATCCACCCCATGTGCGCCCAGAATCCGCCATCTCTTGGTGAATGGGGATCGCCTTCTTTGTCGGTGTTCTGGTGATGGATGCGGTGCGTTGCCACCCACGCGATTGGTCCGCCCTCCAGCGCCAGCGTTCCACACGTCGTGAGGCAGTACTCCAGCCATTTCGGTGTCTTAT
>Ga0207761_1000042_pt1 | contig 32848 bp, 22 predicted proteins | sample LuqExpMetageno34_FD_187792 | JGI IMG/M metagenome (GOLD analysis project Ga0207761, IMG submission 187792) | Tropical forest soil microbial communities from Luquillo Experimental Forest, Puerto Rico - Sample 34 (SPAdes) | ecosystem: Environmental > Terrestrial > Soil > Tropical forest ... | reverse complement strand
TCGCCCTGATGCTGAAAGATGAGTTGCTTGTCATCGGCGGAGAAATAGGCCTCGGCGTTTTGCCCGCCGAAGGTTAGCTGGCGCACGTTCCTGAGGTGCTTGGCTTCTTCGGGCAGCAGCAACGACTCGGCCGGCTTCTCCTGCGCGTGCAGATGCAAGCTCAAGGCGGAGGGCCCGTAAAGGCACGCAGCCACCAGGCCGAGAGTGGTCAGCACACTAGCGAGATTTCCCTTTTTCACGATGTCCCCTGAAAATGCGAACGAAACGCGTCTACTTGCGCTGTTCGAGCTTCACGTCGACTTTCAATTCTTTGCCGTCGCGCAGAACGGTGACCGGCACGACGTCCCCGATCTTGCTGCGGCGCAGAGCGTCGGTGAAATCGTAAAGATTCTTGATGGGCTTGTCACCAAACTGGGTCAGCACGTCGCCGGCTTGCAAGCCAGCCTTGGCGGCGGGTGAACCGGGTTTCACATCGGAGAAGCGCACGCCGTTCTCCGTCTGGCCAAAGTCGGGGATAGAACCGAAGTAGGGTCCGTAACCGCCGCCCCCGCCGCTGCTGACCGGCATGCCGGCGTGAGGATTGTTTTCGATCACTTCGGCGAAAGTGGGTTTGGGAGACTCGTCGGCGAGATCGACCGCGGCACGGCCAACGATGTTAACGAGAGCGGTGGCAGAATCCGGGTTGATTTTTTCCCAAGTGTCGGAAGGCTTGTGATAGTCGGAGTGAAGTCCGGAGAAAAAGAAGAGGACGGGGATGCGCTTGGTGACATAGGAGGTGTGATCGCTGGAAGAGTAGCCACCCTGGGAGATTTCGAATTTGAGGGGTGAATCGCCGCGGGCTTCGTCGAGGACTTTTTGCAGCGTGGAACCCGTGCCGACCCCGCCGACATAGACCTTGTTGTCTTTGATGCGGCCGATCATGTCCATGTTGAGCATGGCCACGGCTTTGTCGAGGGGCTTGGTGGGTTCCTTGACCCACGCGGCGGAACCGAGAAGGCCCAATTCCTCTCCAGCGAATGAAGAAAAAAGAATGCCACGCGCGAGTTGGCCTTTCAGCGGAGCGAGAATGCGCGCGAGTTCAAGTAGGCCAGCGGTGCCGGAGGCGTTGTCGTCGGCACCGGGGTGAATCTGGCCGATCTGGGAAGGAGCGAGGGAATCGAAGGTGCCGCGGCCGAGGTGGTCGTAATGCGCGCCGAGGATCACATATTCATCACTCTTGCCGGGCAGATACGCCAAGACATTATTGACCGTCGCGCGGGTGGTTTGGATGCCAACAGTAAGAGACGCGCGCAAAGAATCCGGGAAAGCGAACGAAGCAGGTTTGGTGACGGAGTTGATTTGCTCGTGAACTTCCTTGAGAGATTTGCCAGCCGCCTGGAACCATTCGTCGGCCACAGCATTCTTCACCTGGACAAAGGGTATGCCAACATTTTCCGGGCCGCTGACGCTGCCGAAGCGAGTGAGCAGGTCTTCTTCTCCGTCGCCGAGTTTGCCGTTGACGAGAATCAAAGCTTTGGCGCCATGATTGCGCGCATTGATGGCTTTGGTGATGAACTGCGAATGGCGGGTGACGCCTTGATTGCCGCTCTTGGCGATGAAACCCAGGGGTTCGTAACGCAGGATGACAGCGATCTTATCTTTTACGTCGATCCCGGCGTAATCGTCGTATCCAAATTCTTCGGCGGAAGCGCCATAGCCGACGAACACGAGAGGTGCGGAGGCCGAGCCCGAATCTGAATAACTGAACGGGACGTAATCCTGATTGAGCTTGAGATCGGTTTTGGCGTCACCGTTCTGTATGGTGAAGTGGTTGTTGCCCTTGAGTTGCGCGCCGGTAGTGACAACGAAAGGCTGGAGGTAGCCCTTGGTGCCGGCGGACTGAAGACCAAGGCTCTTATAGCGTTCGGCGATGACGTGCTCGGCCCTCGTGAGGCCCTTGGTGCCATCGCCACGCCCCTCCATTTTCGGAGTCGTGAGCGTTTTAATATCGTCGATGTAGCGCTGCGGGCTGGCAGGAGCGAGTTGTGTTGTGGTCGGCGCGGCGGTAACTAGACTGAATGCAAGCAGTGCGAAAACGGGCAGCAGCCCGAAGCGGAGACGTTTGGTCATTATGCAGATCCTACCCACAGTTGTGCCGGTGAGCGAATTTTCACATGCTATGTGGTGGACAGGCGGCTGTCAATTCAATGACGGTGCGATGGAGCGGAGACATGAGTGAAGAGAATCTTCCGGAGCCATGGCTGCGGGGAACTTTGACGGAAGTGAATCCGGTGATTCGCGCGGTATTGCACGCGCTGGAACTGGCGAAAGAGGACCTCTGGAAATGGTGTTATCCGCTGACCCTGGAGCAGTTGAATCAGCCGATGGCGAGCGCAGCACCTATAGTATTTCATCTGAAACATATCGCCAGAAGCCTCGATCGACTGCTCACGTACGCCGAGGGCTCGGCGTTGAAACAGGAGCAATTGGCAAAACTGCGCGCCGAGCATGAGCCAGCGAGCGCACATGAGAAAATATTCGCAGAGCTTTCGAACGCCTTGCAGCAGAGCAAGGAGCGGTTGCGAGCCCTGGAGCCCGTGGATTTCGGCACGCCACGGAGGGTGGGCAAAAAGCAGCTGCCGACAACCGTGGCAGGGCTGATTGCCCACATCGCGGACCACACGCAGCGGCATGTGGGGCAAGCAATTACAAGCGCCAAAATCGTAGCTGCGCGCTAGTTTTGGCCCTTTGCAACCCTCAAGTATACTTTTTCGACGCTCTATGGAAATCCTCAAATCCACGCTTCTGATTCTGACGGCCCTCTTTCCCATCGTGAACCCGCTGGGCGGGGCGCCGATCTTTCTTTCGCTGACACATTACTATTCCGCTGAGCAACGCCGGATTCTCTCGCGGCGCATCGCGCTTAACAGCTTTGTGCTGATTGTGGCTTCATATTTTATCGGCACGCACATCCTGGCTTTTTTCGGGATTTCGCTGCCGGTGGTGCAGATTGGCGGCGGACTGGTGGTGGTATCAACCGGGTGGGCGATGCTGAAACAAAAGGACGAGGACACCACGAAAAATGACGTGCATCGCAGCGTCGACGCGCATGACCTGTTTACCAAGGCGTTTTACCCGCTGACGTTACCGTTGACGGTAGGGCCAGGATCGATTTCGGTGGCGATTACTTTGGGGGCGAATGAGCCACACACCGACCACAGGATCGTTTTCTCGATGATTGGAGCGGTGATCGGAGCGGTGCTGATCGCGGCCAGCGTTTATTTGTGTTACGCGTTCGCAGACCGATTGGCGGCGGCGCTGGGAGCAACGGCGATGAGCGTAATCATGCGGCTGTCGTCGTTCTTGCTGGTGTGCATTGGCGTGCAGATTATGTGGAACGGGGTGTCGGCACTGCTGAAGTCGCTTCCGGCACTCTGATAGAACTCACGTCTTACATATTGCGGACATGGGGTCCAGCGGTGCTGAACCCCTAACAAGCTCATGTCCAATCGGGCGGAGCGCGGCGATCGAGGAGAACGTCGGCGGCCCAGATCCCCAGATACACGGATTGGGCGACGCCGTGGCCAGAGAACGCTCCGAGGACGAGCGCGTTTTCGCTGCGGGGATGCCTGCAAAAGACGGGCTTCCAGTCATCGGAAATGCAAATAGGCCCACCCCAACGATGCGTGAATTTCACGCTAGCAAGCGCAGGGTGAAGTTTGTGGACGCGGTCTTCGAGTCGCTGAAAAACCTCTGGGACATCGCCGGCCCCAATATCGAGAGTATGCAAGTCGCGCCAATCCTCAAAAAAGAGCAACCCACAGCCAAACATGACGGCATTTCCAAGGAGTCGACCCCACAGATACGGGAGGTCCACGGTGTAGAAAGGCTTGCGGTCTGCAACACCGATGTGGCCGAGGACGTCGTCCGGAAGCGTTTCAGTGAGAACCGCAGTGGTGAAGGCGGAATGGCCCTGGATGCCAGTAAGTTCAAGCGCAAAAGCATTCGTGGCGAATAGGACCTGGCGAGCAGCAAAAGAGCCCGTCCTCGTGTTCAATTCGATTGGCGCTGGATCAGCGAAGTTTGCGCCGGTTACCGGAGAATTCTCGAAAATCCAAACACCCGCTCGTTCGGCGGCGCGAGCCAGTTCGCTGACGGTCTTGCCCGGATCGATAGTGCCGCCAGGAACTTCTTTCGTGGCGCAGAGGCTGCCGGAATCGTCCCAGCGGATGGGCGAATCGGCTAGCGGGTTCGTGCGCGCGAGTTCGTAGCAGCCGGGGAGATGGAGATCGGTGTTCAGTTTGTGTACGCGGATGAATTCCTGATAGCCCGCGAGCACGTCGCCGAGAGCCGGAAGATCGCCAGCAGCGGTTTCGGCGAGAGCGACTCCGCCAGTGTGACCGCTGGCTCCGGCGCCAATGGATTCGGCCTCGAGAAGCACGACGGATTCGGAAGGCGAAATGGTTTTCAGGCGAGTTGCCGCCGCCAGACCACTGAAGCCTCCGCCAATCACGGCAAAATCGGCAGAAGCGGGAAGCGCACGTCTCTGAGGGCGAAAATCTACGCGCCAGGGCCGGTTGCCCCAGTTTTTCTTGGAATCCATCGTGCCTCGCGGTCCGGCGGGTACGTTTTTAATTTACACCGGTAGAAGGTAGTTCCCAAGGTTGGGCGACCGCGGGAGCAGAGCTCCCGCTGATCGATCGAAGTCAGGGACAGCTACGGAAAAGCGGGGCAGAGCTGCCGCACTCCAAACTAGAACAGGGCGGTGGGGCGGCGGGCCCAGGATTTGCCTTTGGACTTGGCGATCTCTTCCACGTCTTTCACGTAGGCGCCGGCTTGCGTGAGGATGTGATGCAGATCGTTGCCGATGCTGATGAACGGAAATCCCTTTTCGAGAAACTCGCCGACCCGCGACGTGCCAAACAAAAACAGGCCCAGGATGACGTTGTTCTTGCGAGCGGCGTTCACGAGCTTTTCCGTCGCGGCGCCGAGTTCCGGCGACGTGTACATGTGTGGGAATTCGTATTTTTCATAGAGACCCATAGACATGCAAAGGTCGTTCTGACCGAGAAAGAGAATGTCCACGCCGGGCACCGCGGCAATCTCGTCGATATTCTTGATGCAGTCGGCGGTCTCGACCTGCAACGCCACGATGACATTATTGTTGGCGGCACCGGCATAACCGAGCAGCCCTTCCTTATTCATGCTGCGTTGCGGGAAGTAGACGGAACGAGTGCCGGCGGTGGGGTAGCGGGTGCAACTTACGGCCTGGCGGGCTTCGTCGGCATTGTTGATGTACGGCACGAGGATGCCGTCGGAGCCCATGTCGAGAGCTTGCTGAATGCCGGGACGATCGTTATAACCACCAACGCGGACCAGAGACTTGGCACCGCCGTTCGAAATGCCGCTCAACATAGCGGAGAGCTTTTCGTAGGTCATGGGCCCGTGCTGAGAATCGACAAGCAGCCAGTCGTAGCCGCTGAAAGCCAACTGCTCGGCGACGGTGGGGCTATGCGCGTTGAGAAAAATCCCCAGCTTGGGAGTTCCCGCACGTAGTTGCTTCTTGAATTCGGCGCCGGTCAAGGTGCCAGCTGACATAGGAGATGCTCCTTGTAAAAGCGAGGTGTGTAAAGTCGCGGGAGTGTACTACGAGGTGAAAGAATCCCGACAAGCAAATGCGGAAATGGACAAATTTTATAGATATTTAATCAATACGACGGAGTTGCGTTTTTCGTTGTAGACCAGTTCGTCGACCAGTTGTTGTGTCAGCATCAATCCAAGACCGCCGGGACGAAGGCCCCGCGCTTCCCTCTCCTGCATGTGCGCCATGGGATTGTCGACGGGATTATTGATGGCGGCGTGTTTGAGATCTTCGATCTTAAAGCCCGGGCCGGGGTCATCGAGCCGATACATCAGCATCTTCTTGGTTTTGATATAAGAAACGCGCACTTTGAGATTGGGATCGAGACGGCCACCCCACTCGATGGCGTTGTTCAGCAATTCCCGGAAAGCGTAGCCCACTTTTTCGATGACGTCAGGCGAAAGATCGACGTCCATGTGCATGAGAAAGCTCTGGACACGACCGACGACCGAGCGCTCGCACGGGACCATGAGCTCCACCCACTGCGAGTTGGCCGAGACCACTTCGATGGCCGGGACTTCGGGGCTGGTGGACAGCGCATTTTCTACGGTAGTGAGCAGTGTGGTGGCGTCGAGCGGCTTCTTCAGGTATTGGTAAACGCGGCCGCGAAGCGCATCGAGCAGCGTATCGGCTGTCTGGTCAGAGGTCATCACCACGATTTTGGGAATGTACTTTTCGCCGTGAAGATGACCGAGAAGGCCCAGGCCGGTCATTTTGGGCATCCAGATATCGAGGAGCAGTAAGTCAAAGCGTCGTTTCTGGATGGCACGAAGCGCGGCAACACCGTCAGGAGCGGTGGCGATGTCGTGACCGGCTTTCTTGAGGACGCCGCGCACCATCTGGCGCGTTGTGGCGTCGTCGTCGGTCACCAGGATGGCGGACATCAGGTCGCTCCGGAAGAGATGCGTGTGATTCAGGTGTCGCTGGAAGCCGACACTTAGCGCGGTTTGCGTCTGGCAGCCGAACCCGCGCGCGGAGGCCTGATCCGGGCCACGGAGCCGGAAGGACTGATCTGCCCCGCGTATCCTCTCAAATTTGCTTCCAGTTTCGCAATCTCTTCCTTCAGGAGATCGAAGGTCCGGGAAGCACCCGAGATTTCGTTCCTGCGGCCGAGTTCCTGCAGTTCGTAGCAGTGCTGTTGGGCGGCAGTAGCTCCAAAGATGGCCACTGACCCTTTCAGAGCATGAGCAAGGGAGGCCAGTTTGTCGGCACGTTTCAGGCGGATGGCGGACTCCATCAAAGTCAACCGCTTGGGGGTTTCGTGGAGAAAAGTGCGGATCATGCGGAGCAGGAGCTTCGGATCGCCGCCGACGGAGTGAAGAAGGTCCGCGTCGATGGTTTGCGGCGCCGTGTCTTGCCGGGGCTGGAGACTTCCCGTGGCAGAGGCGCGGGAATTAAGAATGTCGCGAAGAAGCGCATCGAGACGATCCAAACGAAAGGGTTTGCCGATGACGGCATCGAACCCTTCGCGCAGGAGGCGACGGCGATCTTCCTCCGTGTTGTATCCGGTCACGGCGACGGTGAGCTGGCGTCTCCCCTTTTCGGTACCCCGGACCGCATGAAGAACCTCAACCCCACTCATAGTAGGCATGTGCTCATCCAAAAGAAGCACGTCAAAGCTGGTGCGATCGAATTCGGCCAAGGCTTCCGAGCCATCGGAGACGGCGACGACGGAATGCCCATCGCGCTCGAGCTGGTTCACGGCCAAGAGCCGGATCTCTTTTTGATCGTCTGCCAAAAGGATGCGCATGCGGCTGGACCCGAGGGCCACAAATCTGATTCGCCAACCTTACGAAGGCGTTGCCGGCACGACAGGCCGCTCTTACTTCGTCTCTCGAATCTCCCTGTCGTTCGTAGGCTGGATCGGTCGCGCGTTCTTAGGATAAACCTTTGCGAACGCGGCGACTTCCTCAGCCGAGACGGGCGACTGGTGTTTCAGGACGTACCAGGTGACGCCTTCCGAGCACGGCGGAGTGGTGAGCGAACCTGCGAATGTGTAGTAGCCATGGTCGGAAGGAAGTAGCTGATTGATATCGACGCTGACACCGGGAACATCGACGGCCTTGCCTTTTTCCGAGGGCAAATTCTTCCACAACGTGGCGATTAAGGAATTGTCGGCACCCTGCGCAAGCAGAACGGCGACGACGGCAAGATGGCCGTCGGAATCCGCGTGCACCAGATGAGCCACCATGGCAAAGCCTTTGCCGTTGATGTGTTCTTCGCTGGGATGATGAAAATGAAACTGCTTGAGGGCGTAACTCTTGTCGCCGACGGTGAGCGTGCTGCCCGCGGGATAGTTGATCTGGATGGTGTGGCCATTGTCGATGATGTTCAGCGGGACGGCCTTGTAGTCGAACTTTAGCCTCGGCAGGTCCGCCGGCTTGCCGCCTTTGATGTCGATAGGCGACTGCGTATGACCGATGGAGCAGGAGGCAAATGCCGAATCCAGCTTGCCCCACGCTTCTGGACCTTCCTTTCCTTCGTACGTCCAGTGGGGAGGATGGGCCTCTTGCGCGGCCACGAACGCAGGAAGTAGCAGTACGGAGAGCGTAAAAACGGCCGAAAACGATTTCCGAATCGGATGAGACTTCATTGGACCCTCCACTTCCGGCTGAGCGGGTTCCGGGCAGAGAAAAGTAACACAAGTGGAGCAGTAGCCAAGCAAAAGGTTTCTAGGACGGCGGAAAGGCGGTGAGCGCGGTCATTGACAAGATAACAAAAAGAAAGTAAAAGAAAGAAATCGAAACCAGGTCCCGTGCGGCGCCGCTCCTCGAAACGCACGCCAGGTACCTAGGGGGTGTGGGATGGAGTCTTCCAAGCGCAACCTCGTCCTGAGGCTCGCGGTCATTCTCATTATTGGGCTTGTAAGTGCAATCGCGGTGGTTCCCGCAGGAGCGCAGTCAACATATACGGCACAGCTCACCGGGATAGTGACTGATCCGTCGGGAGCGGTGGTCCCTAGCGCGAAAGTGATCCTGACGGATCAAGGCACAAACATTTCTATAGCGCGGGAGACTGACAACCGGGGCATTTACGTCTTCACGGGGATCCGGCCGTCGACGTATACGATCCGGGTGGAGGCAGCAAACTTCGCGACCACGGAACGCAAGGACGTAGTGCTGGCGGTGAGCCAACAGGCGACCCTGGACTTCTCGGTAACGGTCGGGAAGGTCGCGGAGACGATCACAGTGACCGAGCAGGTGCCCTTGCTGGATACCGGCAACGCTGCCCTTGGGACAGATATCACCAATGAGTATGTGAAGGATATTCCGCTGCTGAATCGCAGCATGTTCGGGCTGGTATTTCTGGCCGGTGGCGTCACGGAAACAACTGGATCGGGAGTGCAGGATTCTTATCCAGCAGGAACGAATTTCGTATCGAACGGCCAGCGCAACGCGACGGCCGAGGTGCGCATGGACGGAGCGTTGACCAGCGCGCCGGAACAGGGCGAAGGCGCAACCTCAAACGTTTACTACCAGCCGTCGGTCGAGATCGTGCAGGAATTCAAGGTGGAGAACAACAGTTTCTCCGCGGAGTACGGGAATAACGGTGGGACGGTGGTCAACATGGTGCTGAAATCCGGCACCAACAACTTCCACGGCAGCGGCTGGTGGTACTTGCAACGGTCGGCGCTGGATGCGAACGACTTCTTCTTGAACGCGTCGAATCAGCCGAAACCAGACCATGTGCGCGACCAATATGGATTCTCGCTGGGCGGACCGATCCGCAAAGAAAAAACCTTCTTCTTCGTAGATTTTGAGAAATTGCGAGAAAACGATCCCGTGGTCATCTCAGGAACAGTTCCCACGGACGCAATGAGGAATGGCGATTTTTCGCAGATTTCGGAACAATTATTTGACCCTTTTAACTGCCAACCCGATCCGAGCATGCCAAATGTGCCGTGCGTGCGCCCTGCGTTGACGAATAATCAGGTAACGCACATCGATCCGGTCGGGCAGACGCTGCTCAAGCTGTACCCGGAGCCGAACTTTGGGCCCGCGGGCGCGACGGTGAACAACTTCCGGACTTCGGTCCTGAGTTCGAGCCCAGGCTACCAGTTCGACATTAAAGTGGACCAGCAGTTTGGACAGGACCAGCGAGTGACCGCGCGGTACAGCCGTTTGCATTCACTGTTCAGTGTGCCGTTCGTTTTGGGCAGTTCCCAGTTCAACGACGGCCTGTCTGGCCTGACAAACGTACAGAACATTGGAATCGAGCACACCTGGTCCGTGAAACCGACGCTAATCTGGACAAACCGCTTCGCGGTAGACCGGGCCTACGCGCCGGTGAATCCGGTCATGACCCCATCGACGCTGGAGGCAGCGGGATTCCCGTCGTACCTCGCGCAAGCGAATCACTTGGACCGCATGCCGGCGATCGTCGCGGACACCAATGGAACGGACAACTGGCTTTCGATGTATACACAGTGCTGCACGAACACGAGTTTCGCGCACACGTTGTATTCGTATTCTTCATCACTGTCTTGGGTCAAAGGCAAACAGACCATCAAGGGCGGGTTCGAGCAGCGGCAGTTCTTCAACAATTTCTGGCAGCCGAATTATCCGACAGGTTGTTTCGACTTCCCGCAGGGAGTTACAGCGCAATATCCCGGTGACAACAACATCGGGGATGGAAACGCGTTCGCGACCATGCTGATGGGCTGGGCCGATACGTCGGCGGGCTGTCCTTTTGCGAGTTCGATGCTGAATATCGTGCCGTCAGTCGCAGACAAATCCTTTGAGACGGCTTTCTATGTTCAGGACGATTGGAAAGTATCCGCGCGGCTTACAGTGAACCTGGGGCTGCGGTATGAGTGGAGCACGCCGTACACGGAACGCCACAACCTGCAGCAATACAGCGATTTCACGGCCAGTACGGGTGTCGCAGTGAATCTCCCGGATGTGTCGAGCCCCTCGTTAATAAATCCGCCCTCGTCCAACCCGACTGCTACTACGTTAATCGGAACAACCGTTTATCCACTACAAAACGGAACCGGAAGAAGCGTGCCGACCGACCGGAATAACCTCGCGCCGCGGCTGGGATTCGCGTACAGCCTAAACAGCAAGACTGTGGTTCGGGGCGGCGCCGGAATTTATTACGGGATGAGCCCGGCCACGAACTTTCAGTATCCGGGAACCGTCTATAGCGCGGGCGGGAACGCGCTGTTTTCGCTCGACAGCAACCAGACCCGGAACGCCGCCGTGACGCTGTCAAATCCGTTTCCCAACGGGCTACCAGTTCCACAAGGACAAAAGTACGGAGCTATGGCGCTCTGGGGCTATGACAACTCGAACAACGTCGGGCTCGAACAGGCGCGAAACGCCGACATCTATCAATGGAACATCGGAGTGCAGCGCCTGCTGCCGTGGGAAATCACCATCGGAGTCGACTACTCGGCCAACCACAGCAATCATCTTCCTTGGGGCGGTTACTCCAGCACCAGGAACCGCAATTTCATTTCATCGGACTTGTTGGCGAAAGTATCCGCTCAGCTTCACGCCCAAGACCCGGTTACGGCTCCGGACGGCGGATGCGATGCAAACAGCTGTGTCACGACGTATCTGAATCAAACCGTAGACAATCCGTTCGCGCAATTCTTCGTTGGACCAACCGCGATCTTCAATGAGCCCTCATCGATCTATAGCCAAGTTGACCCAGTAACAGGGCAGCCCACGCAGATTCCTCTCTACTATCTAATGCGGCCTTACCCGCAATTTGCAGGCACGTTCCAGGCGCTTCCGAACTTTGGGGCGAATTCCTGGTACAACTCCATGCAGCTGCGGTTTGAGAAGAGAATGAATCATTACTTCAGCTTCGAAGGCAATTACACCTATTCGAAAGCGACCGACAACAGTTCCATCGGCGCGAACGCGTTCGTGGGGAACCTCAACCTGGGTAATCCCCAACAACTCGACCGTCTGAAGAATGAGTGGGCCGTGAGCGCAAATGACGCCACCCATCGATTGGTGTTCGCCGGAATTCTCAGCCTGCCAATTGGGAAAGGTTTATGGATCGGGCGCGACATGAATCGCGTCCTGGACGGCTTCGTCGGCGGCTGGCAGCTCTCGGGGATTTATACACACCAGACTGGCCAGCCGTTGCCGGTGGCGATGGCGGCCCCGCGTCTGCAAGACGGGAACCAGCGGCCCAATGTGACCTGCAATCAACTAGGAAGCGGATTCAGTTATCATGCAGCGGCAGCCAATGGACTGAACTTTGCCGCGGGACAGAACGTGGATCCGTATTCGACTTCCGTTCTCAATCCGAATTGCTTTGCGGACCCGGGAGACCAGATGCCCGGTGACGCACCAAGATATTTCTCGAAAATCCGCGCCGACGGCATTCACAACATTGACCTGTCTCTTATGAAACAGTTCACGGTGCATGAGGGCATGACGCTGCAGGTACGAGCCGAAGCGTTCAATTTTACTAATACGCCGCGCTTTGCATTCCCCAGCCTGGGCTGGGCGCCCGGCGCGCCGGGAGAAAACGGCAGCACCTTCGGGCAAGTAACCGCGACGGCGAATCAGCCACGCCGGATGCAGTTGGGCGTGCGATTCCAGTTCTGAGGCGAATATCAGATGAAGCGACGCGATTTCATGCGGGCGGGATTGGTGGGCGCGGCGGCGGCTTACGTCCCGCCTCACAACTTCGACAAGTATGATTTTGGACCGGGGCCTGCGGTTCCGGACCGATTGAATCAAGGGCCGTTCCCTGCCGACGTGTATCCGAGTTGGAACGTGGTGATGGGGCTCACCCCGGCCGAAGGAATGGTCCACAACTATGGTATGGGATTGGTCACGTATCTCTGCGACGAAACGGAGCTCCTGCGTCCCGAGGGCATGGGCACGGAGACCGCATTAGAGGCACTCGCGAAGTTTTCGCTGGGCACCAATCTGTACATCCGCGTGAACTGGAAGGACGTCCAACAACGGCCCGGCAAGCTAGAGCCAAATGAGATCTGGAAGACTTCGTTTGCGCTGGCGAAGCAATATGGAAAGCGCATTGGCTTTCGCGTGATGATCAGCAACCCGGATATCGAAGGCTATTCCCTCCCGGAATTTCTGCGCAGCAAAGTGCCAATGATCAAGCTGGGGTCGTGGCAAAAGCGGGAGCGGGAAGAGCCCCGGTGCGATGATCCCTATTTCCAGAAAGCGTTCGAAGAATTGATCGGCTTGTTAGCCGCAGGATATGACGGGCATCCCGATTTAGAGTATGTGGACACCTGCATGTACGGGTTCTGGGGCGAGGGGCACACCTGGCCGCTGGAGAAGAACCCGTATCCGGATTACAGCACCGCGGAGAACACTTTCGTGAAGATGTTCCAGGTGCAGACGGAACACTGGAAGAAGACCCCGCTAGTGACGAATACCCAGCCGGATTTCAGCAAGGTGGGAAATTCGGAACTGGTGGATCGTACCGTGCGCCGCGGCGACTGGCTGAGAACCGACACGATTTTCATCGAGAACGAACAGATTGAGGCGCTGAGCAACCGGCCGCCGTGGACTGCCGCGTCGATCGAAGTGGGGATATCGGACGCGTCGCCTAGGAGCCTGAAGATAGATGAGGGCCTGACATATTCGGATAATGTCATTTCACATGCGAAGGACGTGGGTGCGTCGTACTTTTCGCTCTGGAATTGGCACCGGATTTCGGCGGCTGGCCTGCAACGGTATTACGAAGCGCATCCTCACGGGTTGGACTCACTGGCAAAATCGATTGGCTACCGGGTGCGCCCGTCGTGGGTCTGGACGTACGAGGAACGAGGAGAGCCCGGGCTGATTGTGGGATTCGTGAATGACGGCATCGCGGGAGTGCCCGGCGCGCTGCGGGTCAGCGTGGTGTCGCCTGCTGGACAGGAACTGCTGGCAGGATCGCTCGATGCGGGCTACCCATTGCCAGGACGCGTGCGTCAGGCGCTTTTGCCTCTGCCGAAGGGCACGAAGTGGCAAGGATTACGGTTGCGGGGAGAAATCGAAGTGAAAGGGCGGCGGTTCCCTGTGCGTTGGGCGTGCCGGCAGAAACTGAATGACGATGGAAGCCTGACCTTACGACCGACGGAAGGGTTGAACGTGTCGGACGAGACGGGTGGACTAACCGGATGAAACCATGGCATCTCTTCCCTACCCTGCTTCTCATCACGATTAGCGCATTCCCGTCCCTCGCGCAGGAAGTTGGAACGCGGGATTGGACCCACTCCGTGCGCATCGGAGCGTATGGGCTGAAAGCCGGAAACGCCGATGCGATCGTTCGCGACGCGCAGAACTCGCACGTATTCGGGATTGAAGTGGATAACGACATTCCTGGGCGCTATGAAAGTTACCTCAATCCCGCGGAAAAATTGGAGGCGATTCGAGCGGTCGCGGCCGCGGCGCACAAAGCAGGCAACCGCGCGTTTGTGTATATCGCCGGAACCGAATGCATCACCGCGAACGCGGACAAGGTGCAACACTCGGTGATGAAAGATCACCCGGAGTGGGTGCAGCGCAAAATCACCGGCGAGCCGGCATTATTCACCTCAGGTGCCGCGTTCTGGATCGCGCCTGGCGACGAAGATGTATGGATCAGCCCTTATGCGAAAGATTGGCGCAAAACGTACATGGAACGCGTGCGCCAGATTGCTGGTACGGGAATCGACGGGATCTATGTGGATATTCCTTACTGGATGACACATTTCGACGGCTGGGAAGACTCGTGGGCTAGCTTTGACGACGCGACCGTAGCGGCATTCCGCGCAAAGACCGCATTAGATGCAAAGAAAGACCTGAAGATCGGCGACTTTGCGGATGCGAATTTTCGCAAGTGGATCGACTTTCGGATCGACACGATGACGGAGTTCATGCGGGAAATTCGCGACACGGCGCGATCGGTAAAGCCAGACATCATGGTCATTCCGGAGATTTATCCGGGAATTGAGCGCGAGGCGACGGTCGTCGGGGCCGATGTGTATCAAATGTACGGCGTCGTGGACGCGATCGCACACGAATACGAGTTTGGAAACGGCGAACACATGGCGGCGTCGCGGACGCTCGGCGATTGGTTCCTGTATCAGGCAGGGATGCTATCATTCCGCGCATTTGCCGAGGGCAGGGCGACCTGGATTCTGAACTACTCTTGGGACGGAAACCAAGGCGTTGATAAACGCGAAGCGATGAAGAACCTGGCCGCATCCATCGTGATGGCTGGTGCGAATTTCTGGGACGCCCCTGGGCACAGCATGGCGGGCTCGAACGATATCGAGACTCGCAAGCAGATCTTCTGGTGGATTGAAAAGAATCAGGACACGCTGTATAAACCCCGCGAGCCCATGCAGCCGGTCGGAGTCTATTTTTCGCCGAAGAGCCGGGATTATTCGCCGAAGGCGTTTTTGGAGGCCTACCGGGGAACATTGGTGGCGCTGCTACAGGCGCACAGGGAATTTCAGGTGGTTACGCCGCGTACGCTCGGCAAATTCCGCGGAGAGTGTTTGGTGCTTCCAAACCTGCTGAGTCTGGAAGCAAATGAGACTCGGGATCTGCAGCGGTTTCTTGAGGACGGTGGACGCATGGTGGTGATCGGGAATGATCCCGCGGGCCTTCCCCCGCAGGCAAAGTCCCTGCACGTGAAGTCCGATTTGTTGTCCGCTTATTTTGAAACTCTGGGGCGCGAATTTCCTGCAGCGGCACCTCCCAGTGAGTTTCTGTCGGCGGTGACCATGAAGACTGATATTCACGTGGAAGCTCCTCCAACAGTGGCTACCAATTTCGGGCGTGTGAACGGTCAGCCACACATTTTCTTTGCGAACTTCGGAGGGCTTGAGCCAAACAAAATAGCCGTGCCGACCCCGGCAACAGGCGTGCGGGTCACTGTCCCCGCACAAATGGGGACGAATTTGACCTTTCTTCCCTTCCTTGGAGAGGCACAGGCGGTACGAGGCGAGGTGAGAGGCGACACGGTGGAGTTCCTATTGCCGCCGATCGAACGCGGCGCGATTGTGTGGGTCGGGGCAGGCCCTAAATGAACTCACAGAAGGGGATGGTGCAGTTGGAAGGAACCCTGAAATCCAACCGCCGCGGCAAAGGCGTGGGCATTTATTCAATCTGTTCGGCAAACCGCTTTGTGCTGGAAGCCGGAATGCTACAGGCGAAACGCGATGGAAGTTTACTTTTGATCGAAGCGACGTCTAATCAGGTGAATCAGTTCGGCGGATACACCGGCCAAACGCCGCAGGATTTTGTGAAGTTCGTGAGAGATATTGCGCAGTCGATGAAGATGCCCTGGGAGCGTGTGCTTCTTGGCGGCGATCATCTCGGGCCGCATGTCTGGCGGAACACCAGCGGCAAAGCGGCAATGGAGAAGGCTCGCGAACTGGTCGAAGAATATGTGCGCGCAGGTTTCACGAAGATTCATCTGGATACGAGCATGCCGTGCGCTGACGATGGCGTGAGGCCAAATGAGCCACTGCCCGAAGAAACCATAAACGCGCGTGCCGCGGAGTTGTGCGAGGCGGCCGAGTCGGCATACCAGGGAATGCGGGCCCCTGCCGCGGTCGCACCGCGATACGTTATCGGCACCGAAGTCCCTATTCCTGGTGGCGAACAGACCGGTTCAGAGGCTCCCGAGGTTACCAACAGCAAGAGTCTGGCTTGTACCCTGGCGCAAGCCGAACAAGCGTTCCGGAAGCGCGGGCTGCAAGGGGCTTGGAATCGCGTGATCGCGGTGGTGGTTCAGCCAGGCGTCGAGTTTGGGGATGCGGCAGTTTTTCATTATGATGCGCGGAAGGCAAAGGCCCTGTCGAAGTACTGTACGCGGGGATGGTCTGGAGTTTACGAGGCGCATTCGACGGATTACCAAACCAAGGCCGCGTTGCGACAACTGGTGAAGGATCACTTCGCTATCTTGAAGGTTGGGCCCTGGCTCACGTTTGCGCTTCGCGAGGCTATTTTCGCACTGGAGGCCATAGAGAAGGAGCTGATTTGCGCACGGCCAACGATGGCGCCGTCGCGAGTGCAGCAAGCTTTGGAGCAAGCAATGCTGGAAAACCCCGTGTACTGGAAGAGCTACTACCGCGGCAACGACGAGGAACTGCGATTTGCGCGCCGGTATAGCTACAGCGATCGCCTGCGCTATTATTGGCCGCTTCCGATGGTAGCTGCCGCGGTGCAGCAACTGCTCACGAATTTGACGGCGACTCCGGCGCCAATTTCGCTTTTGAGCCAGTATTTACCGCGCCAAGCTGAAGAAGTGCGCGACGGCCGTTTAGCGAACCGGCCCGAAGACTTGATCCGGCACAAGATTCTGGAAGTAATGGACCTGTACGCGCACGCCTGCGGAATGCGAGAAGAGAATGAGGCGGCATGCTAAGCGAAGAACGGCGGAGAGCGATCATTGAGATGCTGCAAGAAGACGGACGCGTGTTGGTGAAGGAACTTGCCAAGCGCTTCCACACCTCGCTGATTACAATCCGGAAGGATCTGGAGTTCCTGCACCAGGATGGCCAGCTTGAACGCACGCACGGGGGAGCGCTGCCTCTAAAAACCGGGGCGTTGCGTGACAGCTCGATTCAGGAGAAAGAGAGCCAGCATCGCACGGAGAAGGCCCGCATTGCGGCCGCGGCGGCGCAAATGATCGGGGATGGCCAGGTGATTATCCTGGATTCGGGCACGACCACCACGGCGATTGCGCGAGCGTGCCGAACGAAGCAGAATCTGACCATTGTGACCAACGCGACGAACATCGCTACCGAGCTGGCCGACAGCTCGGTGGAAGTCATTCTAACGGGAGGGTCGCTGCGGAAGAATTCGTATTCGCTGGTGGGGCCGCTTGCAGAAGAGTCATTGAAGAAGCTGAGCGCGGACTTGCTGTTTTTGGCGGTCGACGGTTTCGACGTGCGTTATGGCTTGACGACGCCGAATCTGCTGGAAGCGCGGGTGAACCGCGCCATGGCGGAAGCGGCCCGCCGAACGATCGTAGTGTGCGACTCGAGCAAATTCGGGCGGCGAAGCATGTCCCTGATTCTGCCGACCAGCGCGGTCCATGAAACCATTACCGACAAAGGCATATCGAAGCATGATTTGGCGGCGCTGCGGAAAGTGAACGTGGAAGTGACCGTCGTCTAGGCCGAACTTCCTGGCGGCAAGAAAGAACTCCATGACCATAAACGAAAAACTACACGCGGAATCAAGCACGTGGAACGAGCTCCGCTCGCAGGCGGAGGTGTGGCAAAGCGTGATCGCGAATACCCGCGATAGCCACTTGACGGCAGAGATCCTGTCGCGCAGCGCCGGGCAAAAAGAGTGGTTATTCGTTGGCTGCGGAACCAGCTTCTATCTGGCCGAGGCAGCGGCAGTGTCCTGGACGACGCTTACCGGCGAACCCGCCAGGCCGGTACCGGCATCGGAGATCCTCCTTTTTCCGGAATTGTTGAAGGCCGGCTCCGCGCCAAAGCAAGCAGTGGTCATCTCGCGATCGGGAAGAACTTCGGAGGCAGTACGCGCTGCGACCGTCTTGCGGCAGACGTTGCGAATTCCGACGATTGGAATCAGTTGCGCCGGGAGCTCCCAGCTCGAGCGAGAATGCGATCTGACGATCGTGTTGCGGGCGGCGGATGAGAACAGCACGGTGATGACTAGGTCATTCACCAGCATGCTGCTAAGCCTGCAAGTGTTGGCGGCGTGCCGGGCAGGCCAAGCTTCGTTCGTCGGCTCTCTGGATCATATGGCGAAACAGTTCGCAAAACAGATACCGGACATCGCCGAGAAAATGTACGAGTTTGTCGAGAAACACGAATTTGCGGACTATGTCTTTCTGGGGCAGGGCGCGTTCCATGGAATCGCTCGCGAAGCGGCGTTGAAGGTTATGGAGATGTCCTGCTCGTACAGCCAGTTCTTTCATGCATTGGAATTCCGCCATGGACCCAAAGCTATCGTGAGCCCGGCAACCTGCTTGACGTTTTTCATCAGCGAAACTGGCAAGGCCGCTGAGGCGGAGGTGCTGTCGGAGATGAAGGAATTGGGCGGAATCATCGTAGGCGTGTGCAACTGCGCGAACGAGGAGATCCGAAAATCATCGGATTTGCTCATTGAACTGAATTGCCATGCGGACGAAATTGCCTTGCTCGCGCCATTCGTCGTGCCTTGCCAGGCGATGGGCTTTTTCACCGGATTGCAGAAGGGGCTGAACCCGGACCAGCCGAAGAACCTGACGCGCGTAGTGATTCTGGATTAACGAGGAGCGACCGTGGCAACGTTCGATGTAAGCGTGATCGGCGAGCTGAATCTCGACTTGATTCTGACGGGCTTGCCGCCCGAACTGGTGTTGGAACACGAACATTTGGCGCAGGACTTGAGCATCACGCTGGGAAGTTCGTCGGCGATTTTCGCTCACAATCTCGCTTCGCTCGGGAACAAGGTGGGTTTCAGTTCGTGCATCGGCAGCGATCCATTCGGAGAGATTTGCGTGAAGCGACTGGGCGAGAGTGGAGTGGACCTTTCCCGCGTCAAAAAAATGCAGAACAAAACCACGGGATTGTCGGTGATTCTGCCACAACGCAAACAGCGCTACATCCTTACCTATCCGGGCACGATGTTCGAAATGACCGACAAGGATCTGGATCTGAACTATGTATTCAGCGCGAAGCACCTGCACGTTTCTTCCTATTTCCTGCAAAAAGGAATGCGGGCCTCGTTGATTGATATTTTCCGCCGCGCGAAGGAAGCCGGATTGAGCACTTCACTGGACACCAATGACGACCCGGAGAATCGCTGGTCGTCCGAGATTCAACTGCTCCTGAAGCACACGGACATTCTCCTGCCAAACGAGCGCGAAGCCTGCAAACTGGCCCGCACGGAGAAGGTCGAACAGGCGGCGGAGATTCTTTCCCAAAAAGTGTCGATGGTAGTGGTCAAACGCGGGTCACAGGGAGCGATCGCGCGCTCGGGCAAGGAGAGTTTAGTGGCGTTCCCGCCGGTTGTGGATGTGGCCGATCACGTCGGCGCGGGGGACAGTTTTGACGCGGGGTTCGTCCACAAGTTCATTCGAGGCGGGAAGCTGGAAGAGTGTCTGAAATTTGGCAACGTTGTGGGTTCACTTTGCGTAACGCGGCCGGGCGGCACGGAGGCTTTCCGGGATGTGCGGCACCGCGAGGATTTCTTGCGCAAGCATGCGGCGAGCCCGCTCAGCCCCAGCCCGGCGACGCGCTAGGCGACGTCTATACTTCACTGCGCAGGCGCGGCGTCCAATAAGAGATTGTCTGCGAATTGCACGTTGAGCTTTCCCACCGGACCTGAGACCGTTCCCATATCCTTGTGGTTCACGTAGTCGGTCATGCGATAGGTCTTTCCCGCCACCAGCCCCCGCAATTCAATTTCGCCACTGAACGGCGTCTTGGCGTGTTTGGTATCGGTTGCCGGGGCATAGAACGCGTAGAACATGTGCCCATCTTTGGCGATGGCATACGCTTCGGGTACGTCGAAACCATAGGTGTAAAGATTCAGGAATTCGCCCTTGGATAGCATTTTTTCGTTGTAGAGGCCGATCCACTCCTTCCAATGGGCTTCCTTTTGTGGCGTGAGATAGACGTTCTTGAATTTCGATCCGTAGTCGGGCCAGGTGAATTTTGTGCCCAGCACCCCGCCGGTGCCAAGAGTGGACGCGAAATCGCTGCCCACGTCCTGCTCGTTGTCGGTGGAAGCACCGGTGATTCGCGTGAGTTCGACATGATCGCCGTAGACAGCCGCACGAGGCCCGAGAAGGGCTTTGTACATCTTCACGCGGCGGCGCACCTGGATGGAACCCACAGGATCTGCGGTGACCGCCTGATCCATATAACGAAGCCAGGCAAGACTGGGCGGAGTGCCGCAGGGGCAACTTTGTGTGACGCTGTCGGGTTTGAGCGCACGCGTGGTTTCGAAGATTGTTTTATACACGTCGCCCATGGCGTAAACGGAATCGTAGGGCGATTTGTGGTGATGCTTGGGGTTATAGCAGGGCGGCGGGGCATAAATATTGTCGAGTTTGTGGCCGTCGAAGCCCCAATCGCGAATGAAGCGCTGGGTGAGTTGTTTGTAGTATTCGCGAACTTCGGGCAAGGCGGGGCATAGTGTCGCGAGATTGCGGGCCATGCGCGCCGGTTTGCCGGTCTCATCAAGGACCAGCCAATCCGGATGCTGCTTCAGCACCTCGGAGGTGACGAACCGGCGGCCACCATAGCCGAATTTTCCGTCTTCCACCGCCAGAGGCAGCCACCACAACTGCACTTTGAATCCCTGGTCGTGGAACTGTTTGACCATGTCCTGCATCGCCGTGCCGGCAAAAACAGGTTCGTGTGGCCGCCAATCGCCGTAATTATTGAACCAGCCATCATCGAGCGTGGCCCAGTGAATGCCCAGTTCCTTGAGTTTCGGAATGGTGTCCAGCATTTGCTTGGGAGTTACGCCAAATTCGTAGCCCCAACCGCACCAGGCGACGGCGTAGTTTTCGTCATTGTTGGCGGGTTTTGTCAGACCCTCTTTTTCGACGGCATCGGACCACGTTCTGAGCGGTTCATAGAAATCGCCGGAGTAAATGGAGAGAAAGGTTCGCGGAGTCGAAAAGACCTCGCCGGGCTTAAGCGTAGCCCCGGCCGGAATGCTGACAGCGGCTGAGACCTGACCGTCTTGTGTCGTTTGCACGGGCACGGATAGGACGAAGGGAACGGTCTCGATATGGCCGATGGCTTCGCCTACGGTGCTCGACCAGAATGCCACGACCGGGATGCCGCCCCCGACATGGCCGAGATCGCCTTTCACTTTGACAGGCGCACCGAAGGGATTCTCTTGCGAGAATTTCGCCGGCACTGGAAGGATTTCATCTTTGCCCCAATCGAGACTCGAACCTTCGAAGGTCCACAGCGGTAGGGAGGACTTTGTGGAACCTTGTGGCGCGCCGAAGGTATGCCGCTGCAGCACCACCCTGTCGAGCGCAACGTCACCCTGGCCGCTGTTTTGAAGCTGTGCAGAAAGCAGGGCCAGACCCGGGAAATTGTCGTAGACCTCCAGAGTGAGCGTTTCTCGCAGATCGGTGCCCGGGATCGTCCCGGTAACCGTGATTTGCTTTCCCAGGGAGCCGAGCTTGCCGGATATATCGGTGACTTTAGCACCGGCGCTGATTAGTTCGACGCCAGCGTGATCTTTCTTCGCGACGGTAACCACTTGCGCCGGCCCAGTTGGACTGGCATCGAGCGATACCGCGTTTGCGCTCAGGAGTTTCGCGGTCAGTGCGCCCGCAGAAGACAGGTGGAATTCAGCCGCGGGAGTGCGCACAACGATTTCGTCGGAGGACGTGCTTACGGCAATGCTGGATTTCGGTGCCGCCTCGGGCGCTGTGTGCGATTCGTTTCTGTTGTTTTGACACCCCGCGAGAGCCACAAAGCAAAGTGCGATAGCGCCTAGGCCGGAAGCCAAACACAGCCCGAGGGAACTTCTTTTGCTTAATCCACAATTGATCGTCATAGGTTGACCTTCGGCAGGAGTGTACTTCTAAACGAAAGAAAAAGAAATAATAAGTATATAAACGAAAGTATACGCCTACGGCTGAGGGCTCGCTTCGATGGTCAGGACCTCAAACGGTTGCAGTTGGAAAGTGTGAACCTTGCCGGCCACCAGGGGCAATGCCGGACTCTGCTCGTCTCGCTTCCCGGGCGAGCGCCCCACGTAACTGCGAGCAGCGTCAGCGGGGAGTTCAAACGCGTTTGCAACGTCCAAAGAGAAAGACTGAGGCTTATCGCTGGGATTTCGCAGTGTGATGATTCCCTTCTCCGGAGTCCAGGCGGCCCAGCCGTAGACTTCCAGCTTGCCCGGGTCACCGCCGATCCAGTGCGTGTCGACAAGAATGGCAGCGTTGCGGCGTGACCAGTTAGCTGCTTCAGCTAGCGTGTCCCAATCCGCAGGAGTCAGCAGTGCATGCGTGATGTACATCTCCTGCAGCTGCGTGCCGGTGCCGAAATAGTCCTGCACCTCGTGCTGAAAAGCATGCTCGGGATCGTCGCCGAGGTGCTCGGCCTGACGGGCGTAAATAATTCCGTGAAGCATGAGCGAATTCAGCGGGAAGAGGGGTCCCTGCGTCACAATTCCGGAATACGTGTCCGCATCGCGATAGGTGATCCATTTTTCGCGCCAAGGACCAACACCCGCAAAACTGTGGTCATCTCCACCTCGCCAAATCGAATCGGCGTAGCGCAGCCAAAAGGGAGACGGATAGGTACCCGTGGTGAGATTCACGAAGATGTCAGGTTTTTGTTTCCGCCATTCCTCGATAAGGCTGATGGCGGCATGGAAATCACTGTCGAACTCGCTTTTGGGGAAAACGCTGTTCACATTGCCGGTGCCGTCGATCTTGAATTGGTTGATTCCGTACTTCTGGATGAAATCGAGTGTGACCTGTCGGAAGCGCGCGAAGTACACTGGCCCCGAGAGCGCGAAACCGCCCTTGTTGGTTTCGAAGCCTTGCTGCTTTCCATACTTCAGGCGCTCTTCCTTTGCTTTGTCGTACCCGCCCCACGGCGACAGCCAAATTCCTGGCGCGGCACCGTATTTTGCGGCCGCGGATTTGAGCGGTGTGAAACCATCCGGGAAGCCAGAATCGAAGTCCCAGAGCGAGTGAGTGTTGTCCCAACCATCGTCGAACATAAAAGAATCGAGTTGCACGCCACGCTTTTCGTGGAGCTCGCTGCCGAAAGTGTTGATGACATCGAGCGCGGCGGCTTGGTCATAGCGTTCACCATAGCCGATGTCGTACCAGGAGTTGTAATGGAGGAATGGACGGTAAGGGTGTGCACGCTCACGCTCGAGATAGTTGAGGAAGGCGCGGCGCATCTGGCCAGCGGGCGCAACGCCGATGACGGAGGAGTACGTCACTGGCTGATCTGGCTTGAGAGGCAGTTCCCTTTCGATGAAGCAACGGGCGTGCTGACCTTCGACCACGCAGCGACTCAAGGGATGTTCGAAGCCGAGAAACACATCCCCGACGGTAATCGGTGAGCCCTTCACGGAGCCGACAACCTGAGCTCCGCGCAAGGCGAAATCGAAGAGGTGGACTTCGCGGATCGCGCAGCCGGTTGAACAGGAGAGGGAGACTTCTTGGCGCAGATAGTTATCGCCATCGTGCAGGTCGGCGGACCAGATGACCGACAATTTTGACGACTCGTCTTTGAGATCGACAACGACGCGTTTGCCGGCAAAATGTTCCTCCAGGCGCGAGGCAGAAGGGTTCGGCTGTATGTTTTCGACTCGAGGCGAAGCAATGATTCGCATGGACGACGATTTCAGGTTCTTGCCGTCGGCAAAGACGACGATAAACGCGTCGCCCAACATCAATTCGCCGTCAACCACTCCGGGTGGCCCGAAAGAACCGAGGCTTAGCTTGCCGTTGTTCGTTGACCATTCCCCCATGAGCATAGAGTTTCGCAGGACGATGTTCGATTTACTCACTTCTACGACGGCTTTCCCCGGTTGTTCACCGTAGAGATAGCCGGCTTGGCCGTTGGCGGGCATTGCGAATAAGAACGGCACACCAGCAAGCAATAAGGTCGAAACGAGATGAAGCGTTTTCATTGAGGCTCCTTGGGAGCACAAGCGAGTGAGACGGATGAACAGTATTTTCCGAGATTGTACTGCAAGCCCAGGGAATGCAGCGGGGATTTGTTAGTATCATTCGTGGAAGAACAAGGAGCAGCGATGAGCGCGAAGAACAAAGATCCCTTTGTTGCGATGGTGACGGCTCGGGCCGAGGTTGACCTGCGGCTGAGCGACTTTCATCCGCGTTCGATGCTCATCCGGCCCGAACATGTAGTCCGTCAACCGAAATTCTCTGTGATCGACTATCACAACCATCTCGACGCGCAGGACCCAAAGGAAGTGTTGAAAGTGATGGATGAATGTGGGATCGAACGCATCGTGAACATCACGATGTACACGGGCGAAAAGGCCCTGCAAATCATCGACAAATTCCACTCGACCGACCGGCAGCGATTTGCGACTTATGGCTGGATGGATTGGAGCGATGTACGAGAATCAGGATTTTTCAAGCGCTGTGTAGAACGTTTGGAACGGCTTGTGGAACGCGGGGCTTGTGGAATGAAAATCTGGAAGGACCTCGGCACCAAAATTGAGGATAGTGACGGATCGCTATTGCGTATCGATGACGAGCGGCTTGATCCCTTGTATGAGAAAGCGGCCGAACTGGGCGTGCCGATTATGTACCACATCGCGGACCCGGATGCGTTCTTCCTTCCCATTGACGCGCAAAATGAGCGCTACGAAGAACTAGCGGCGCATCCGGAGTGGAGCTACTACGGCTCACATTACGGCAAGGAAGAACTACTGGCGCAACGAGACCGGGTGATTGCGCGGCACCCCAAGACCACCTTTGTCGGAGCACACGTTGCCGAACATCCTGAGGATCTGGCGTATGTCAGCCGGTTGCTCGATAAGAATCCGAACCTGCAGGTCGATATTGGCGCTCGGTGCGCGGAATTGGGCCGCCAACCCTATACCGCGCGGGAGTTCTTCCTCAAATATGCCGACCGGATTCTGTTCGGTACGGATCTCATTCCAGAAGTGAATATGTACCGCTTGCATTACCGGTTTCTGGAAACGAACGACGAGTATTTCGAATACCCCTCGCATGCTTCTCGTCAAGGCCGTTGGAATATCTACGGCTTGTTCTTGCCCGACAATGTGCTACGAAAGGTTTATCGCGAGAACGCAACTCGCTTGTTGCCGAAACTCTAGCGCCTCGAGCACGCTGCCGGTGAATACCGAGAGTGATATGTCAACTTTTTCAGCGGATAGCAATCACGGCGAGCGCTGCCCGGCGGTAGCCTGATTCTGTTGTTCCTGCAGCATTCGCCGTTGTTGGTACATCTGCTGAAGTTCCTGGATCATGTCAGACGGAGACTTTCCCGCGCCAGATCCGCTGCTCCAAGGCTGACTAACAGGCGACTGCACTTTCGGCTGAGGATTGGACGGTACGTCTGAAGCGTCCGAAGCGGCGACAGCCGGCTGATCCGCGTGGGCGTCGACTGCAGCAACATCCGGCGAGGCCGGGGGGAGGCCGCCAGAAGATGGATCGGTGTCCGGGCGGGTCGGAAAGCCCTGATGCGGCGCCGAGGTGGCAGTAACAGCCCCGGTAGGGCCTGGCGTGCCTGACTTCACCCGAATCATCAGCGTTATGCTCTGCACGGCCAGGGGGTCATCGTCAGAACCTTGAATAATGTAATCGAAACTGGACCAGGCCAGAAGATCCGATAACACCTTGCGAGCAGGTCCCGGGCCCAGTTGCGCTGTCACCCGTTCCGAGGAGACGTTCATCGGGATGTCGATATCGGCGCCCGTTGCCGCTCGGACTGCGAAAAGGACATCGGCGAGGGACACGTCCGTGGCATTAACAGACAGCTGCCCGTCTTCGAACGAAACCAGCGTCTGAAGTGAGTTGGGGGAACCTGTGCTGCCGCCCCGTTGCGGTGCCGGTGGCACCGGAACGCGAGAGCGCGCCGCCGTTTGCACGGGCTGGTTACCCGAAGCTGAAGAGTCCTGGGCGAGAGCCGCATCACCAAAAACCAAAAAAAGGCCAAACACGAAAGCAACGGGCCGCCACACGCCGCGGCCTCCTCCCGTCAGAGCTCCTGACAATACAGTCTTTAGCTCCCTCATACAGTCCCCGAAATACCCCTTGGCCCTTTCCTAGGTGCGACCAGACTGAAAGTGACCGCTGCTACCGCTCCAAGTTAACAAGCTAGCAGTAGAAGTCATGCCGTCTTTGCGCTGGAGCAAATCTCCCCTCGAGTCGCTGCCTGTTGCGAGACCATCACAAGACACGCGCAACGATACACAGAAGGACGCTACGCATAATCTCTCCTCTTTCAGGAGTTCAGCCAGCTTCGGATACTTGCATTAGCGCCTGCAGGTTGCGGACCACGACAGCTTCCCGGCGAGTACTGACAATGCCTTGCCGTTCCCAATGCGAAAGCAACCGGCTTACGGTAAAGAGCGTGGTACCCGTCAACTGAGCGAGCTCTTCCCGCGACAGACTGATCTCCAAGGCGCCCTTGGTGTGCTGGCGCATCTGATTCGACAACCGGATCAACTGCTGACTTAAACGGGGCGCGACCTTCTGAGTGGAGATTTCCCGGAAGCGTTCCTCAAGTTCCTGCAGGCGAATCCCAAGCATGCGAGCGGTGTTGCGGCGCAAGGCAGGGAAACGATCAGAAACGTGTTCGAACGCAGAGGTGTCCCAGACCAGTGCGGTAGTTGGCTGGGTGGTCTTCGCAGTGACGAGATTATTCGACCCGAGATAAGACTCCAACGCGCCGACGAGCTCACCGGGACCGCTCAGCCGCAGAATGACTTCGCAGCCTGTCGGACCGAGTTGCGTGGTCTTAACACACCCCGAGAGCACCAGAATGACCTGTTTGCAGGGGGCTCCCTCCAGAAAGATGGTTTGGCGGCGGGCGAATTCCCGCTCGTAAGCGGCGCTGACAACTTCCTTGCATTCCGGAGGAGAGAAATTGAAGAAAATTGGAAGGCTCTGCATCCATTCAGCACGCCGCCCGATGACCGCGTCCCGATCACTCACAATTCCCGGTCGACACGGCGCAACTGAAGTGCTCATATATTCTTCTGGCATTGACCCCACCCTCTGACCCGCTTCGATCCTCGCCCGTCCACGAGTTCGAAGAAGGCAATTGAAACCAGAACTGCGAGCTTCAACCACTTTATGCCCGACCAGCTACCACAACGCTGGTCCACCGAAAGAGACAGTCCACCAACAGTCAGTCCTTCACCGAATGGAAACTGGCTAAACCATTCGCTCGTTTGTGAAGCTTTGCCGATTCAGAAGGGGACCATTGCCGGGTGAGTTCGAGCGTAAACTGCCCCGGATGTGTCCAGATAGAGCACAATCAATGCCAATTCGTAGAGATTGCGCGTTTCCTGTAAGGCATTGGTAAACTTCGATTTTTGCTGTAGAGCAAATTTGGGAAATCGGACAAGATGAATCCGATTGCACAGTTCGGGCAGTTTTGTGCCACAGCTTTCTCTTTTTCGCCACCCCCAGGTAGCTAACTGCTAAAGAAAACGGCATTTAGGCGTAATGGGAGACCTGGGAAGAGATGAATTTCGCAATAGAAACTGTAGCGAAATTCATCACGTTCCCCTGATTAGCTTAAGGCGTCGGTGGAGGGGTCAGTGGACCGTGGAAGGGTCGGGGGGAGGGGCAGGAGGTGTGGTGCTCGGGCCCTGTGGCGAAGACACGCGGTTTGCACGCGCAACAGGAATTGCCGGGCTCGGATTCGCGCGATTTGCGCCTGAAGAATTCGACTGGTTGCCCGCCTTAGCGGCATCTGGAGCCGGATCCTTGATCTCGTGGCGCAGGCCGGTGACCGTGGCGGTCCCGACATCCACCAAACGCAGGTTCTCCTCGGTGACCTGCTGGGCGCGCACGATGTGTGGAGTAATGGCAAACACAATCTCACGCTGCTGGCGTTCTTTGTCCTCTTGGGCGAAGAGGTATTTGAGGATCGGAATTTTCGAGAGATACGGATAGCCGGCCAGTGACTTGGTTTCGGTATCTTCGAGAATTCCGCCAACCAGGTTGACGTCGCCGTCACCAAGGCGCGTTTGCTCTTCGATGCGACGCTGCCCAATAATGGGCTGCGTGATACCGCCAATATTGGTCTGGCCGGTAACGGAGGAAATCTCCAGAGACATCTTCAGAGTCACTTCTTTGTCAGAGTGAATGTGGGGGGTGATGTCGACATTGACGCCGATGTCCAAGTATTGGAATTGCGTGCTGACCAGAGCGTTCACACCCCCGGTGGTTCCGGGCGTGAACGAACCCGTGGCGACCGGCACGCGATCGCCAATCTTTAGAGTGGCCTTTTCGTTATCCATGGCGCGAACCTGGGGGTTCTGCAACACCTTAGTGCCACTATCACTCATCAGGAACGACATGGTCGCTCCTGGCACCGTTAAATAGAAGTTTCCCGCTGCGAGGTTGGCAATCTGCGGAAGCGACCATGTTCCGCCACCGGACGACGAGTTACTCGTGTTTCCGTTTTTGTCGGTCCTAACAGGCGACATAGAAACACTGATGGAAGTGGGCGGGTTGGTACCCAAAGTTCTTAGGGTATCCTTGCTCACTTCCATAACGGCGATTTCGATCATCACTTCGGGCTTGGCCTTATCCATATCTTCGACGAGTTGCTCAGCCAAGATCAACTGGTCCGGAGTGCCTCGAAAGACGATAGCGTTTTGGTTGGGAATCAACTGCATGCGGGTGATATCCAGCATCGAGCTGACCGTTTTCGCAGCCTCTTGTAGTTCCGCCTGCGACGAGACGTTGTGCATGAAAAACATGCGCATGGCCTGGTGCTCATACTCTTTGCGTTTCGCTGCTGTGTCTGCGGTCACGAGAATCGTGTTGGACGAAAGTGGTTGCCAGAAAGTCTTCGATTCCAGCGCCAACAGTTCCAGAGCGCTTCGAGCGCCAACATCATTCAGCTCGATGTTCACCTTTTGCGGCTTAAAATCCGGATCGAAGAGCACGTTCACACCCGCGAGTTTGCCGATAATCTTGTAGGCTTGATCGGCAGGCGCACTCAGCCGCATGTTCATCGGAGTATTTGATGGCGGGTGGAATTCCACCGGACCTGCCGCGGCTTCTGGGGCCTTCGCTACGGTCGGCGGCGCCTTCTGCTCCTCTTTCTGAGCCTGGTGCTTGATCTTGTCTTCGGTTCGCTGTGCCTCCATCTGCGCGATCAGGTTCGTCGGATCGATCTGAGCCGCCTTAGCAAACTCAGCCTGTGCCTCGGACAATTTGCCACTTTCACGCAAAGCGACTCCCGAACGAACATGCTGAACGGAGGCGTAGAAGCGCATGCGAGTCACCGCCGTCGCGTACTTGGTGTTCTTCGGTTCGAGTGTGAGCGCTTGAGTAAAGTCCTGATAAGCGGCGTCGTAGTTGTTTTGCTGCTCGGCTTTCTGTCCCTGCTTGTAATAAGACTCAGCCTGATTTGCGCGCACAGGTACGGTGATGGAAAAGGATAGAAGAATCGCAACAACCGTCCGCCAAAAGGCGACGAGGCGCGCCGGTCGACAAGCGCGGCACAGAGTTCGAAACTGCTTGGAGGGTTCCCGCATCAATGCGAATACCGCCTTTATGGGCCAGAACACCAACTGCTTCATAGGCGTCCTTCTTGCGGATACTATGGCTACCAATACCCGAATGTGACGAGCAGGTATTTGCGATGGAGCAAAGACGGGGTGATTTCTAGCATCAATATTGCATACGGACCGCTTGTGTGCGCGGACATCCTGAATTGACTGGCGGGGCATCTGGTTCCAAAGAGCTGGCTGGATTAGCTTAGTATCGTATTTTCATAAAGTTACGAGCATTAATTCGGCGAACCGGAGTGACCGGCACGGAGCAACATCGAGCGTATGATTGCGAGGCAAAAGTTCGTTGCTGGGGCGCTCTTGCTCGCCTGCACGGCCGGCCTCGGTATGGCCGGTGAAACCGCCACGCTTCGCAACGGCTTCACCATCCACTACGAGCGGCACGAAACAATCGCGGAAACCACGCGGCTTTACTTGACGCCATCCTCGGACAGCTTTGTGGATGTGCCATCTGACGATATTCTCCAGATCGAAGCGGACAAAGTTCCCGCGCCTGCCCCACCCGCAAAACAGCCGGCAACTCGCCGCCCCGTAAATCTCGAAGAGGCACTCAGTGCAGCCAGTCAAAAGAACAATGTTTCACCGGATTTGCTACGAAGCGTGATGCGCGTCGAAAGCGGATTCAATCCCAATGCGCGATCTTCGAAGGGCGCGCAGGGACTGATGCAACTGATGCCGGCCACGGCGGCGCAAATGGGTGTGCGAAATGCCTTTGATCCCCAACAGAACCTGGATGGCGGCGCGCGCTATTTGCGGGAACTGCTTGGCCGTTACAATAACAACTTGAGCTTCGCTCTGGCCGCTTACAATGCGGGGCCAGAACGGGTGGAGAAATATCACGGCGTGCCGCCGTTTCCCGAAACGGTTTCCTATGTAACGCGCGTGCTGCGCAATCTGGATCTCGTGGAGCGTCATCGCGATTCCGAAGCGGCAGTTTTCCCTCAACAGTTTCCACACTGGACGCGGCGCTCAAGCGCGCCAAACCTCGATGCGATTCGCGAAGCTCAGGAAGCCGCCGCGACGGTAAAGTAAGACACTCCGGCTGGGGACTCCGAGCAATCAACTGACTCGAACGACTCGGCTTCACTGATTCGCCCATTTTAGCGTCGAACGCGAGGTGCACCTGCTTGCGGCCCGCGTGAGTGTTCATCGGATAGCTTGGAGTGATAAACCCGGACACCTAGAGTGATGTGCAAGAAGATCCATTTCCCCCGAACGAGTTACCAGAACATTGCTGAACGGAAGCACTTTGAAGCAAAACGCTCGGCGTCGACTAGATAGCCGGTTCTCCGGTGATACTCAGCCCCACTCTCTTCTGACCTAATACCGCCACCTCGTGGCTCTTGTCTCTTTCCGCACTGTCGGGCAGAGAATTCCGTCTCCAAACCTCGTAGACCGCGGGATAAATTAGCAATTCGAGGATGAAGGATGTGAAGATGCCGCCAACCATCGGCGCCGCGATGCGCTTCATGACGTCCGAGCCGGTACCGGTGGCCCACATGATCGGGAGTAGCCCGATGCAGGTAATGGCAAAAGTCATGAATTTGGGGCGTAAGCGCTTTGCTGCTCCATGCACAATGGCATCACGCAGATGCTGGAGATTTTGCAGGCGATCTTCCCGCTTGGCCTGCTCGTAAGCCAAGTCCAGATAAAGCAACATGAAAACGCCGGTTTCTGCATCAATCCCCAAAAGCGCAATCAGCCCAACCCACACGGCCACGCTCATGTTGTAGCCGGCCAAGTAGATAAACCACACGGCCCCTACGGCAGAGAACGGCACGGCAAGGAGCACAATGGTGGTCTTGGTGAGGGAGCCGGTATTCATGTACAGCAGCAGGCAAATCAGGAACAAGGTGGCTGGTACAACTAGCTTCAGCCGCTGGTTGACGCGCTGCATGACTTCATACTGGCCGCTCCACGAGATGGAATAGCCTGTGGGCAGCTTGAGATGCTCGCGAAGCACCTGGTTTGCTTCATGCACGTAGCTTCCTGGGTCGCGATCAGCAAGGTCCACGTACACATATCCGGTGAGTAAGCCGTTTTCGTTGCGGATCATGGCGGGACCGCTAAGCAAGCTGATTCTTGCCAAGTTGCTCAAAGGCACTTGGCCTTGAGTACCAGCGGGCAAGGGGATTCGCCCCAGCGCACCTAAATCGCTGCGGAAGTCACGCTGGTAGCGGACGTTGACGCGGTAGCGTTCCTGGCCCAGCACGACGGTGCTGATATTGTCGCCCCCGATGGCATTCTCGACCACTTTTTGGGCGTCGTCGATGCTGATGCCGTAGCGGGCCAGATTCTCACGGTCCCACTCGAGATCAAGAAACTGACCCTCGGCGGTGCGTTCCGCCAGGACCGTTCGTGTGCCTTTCACTGGCGCGAGCAGCGATTCGATTTCACCCCCAATTTCCTGAATCTTTTGCAGGTCGGCTCCGGCGATTTTCAGTCCCACGGGCGTGCGAATGCCTGTCGTGAGCATGTCGATGCGGCCACGAATCGGCATGGTCCAAGAGTTGTTGACACCGGGAAGCTTCAGTGCGCGATTCATTTCGCTGACCAGTTCTTCGGTTGAAATGGTGTCTGGGGTGATATGACGGAAAATGCGCTTCGCCGATTCAGGGGCCCACGCGCTATACCACGTGTCGATGTGCCGCCATTGTGCTTTCGGCTTCAATACGATGACGGTCTCCAGCATCGACAGAGGAGCCGGATCGGTGGCGGTCTCCGCACGTCCGGCTTTCCCGAGCACGCGTTGCACCTCCGGAAATTGCAGAAGGATGCGATCGCTGGCGCGCAGCAGGTCCCCCGCTTGCGCGATGGAGATCCCAGGCAGCGTCGTGGGCATATAAAGAATCGCACCCTCGTCGAGCGGTGGCATCGATTCCGTTCCGAGCTGGAAAAATACCGGTACGGTCACGAAAAGCAAGATCGCGGCCACGCTGATCACCAGCCACTTCCACTCGAGGGTCCACCGCACGACTGGTTCGTAAAGCCGCATCAAGGGGCGGCTGATGGGATGTCGTTCCTCAGGCCGCAATTC
>Ga0207761_1000041_pt1 | contig 33420 bp, 25 predicted proteins | sample LuqExpMetageno34_FD_187792 | JGI IMG/M metagenome (GOLD analysis project Ga0207761, IMG submission 187792) | Tropical forest soil microbial communities from Luquillo Experimental Forest, Puerto Rico - Sample 34 (SPAdes) | ecosystem: Environmental > Terrestrial > Soil > Tropical forest ... | reverse complement strand
GGCCACGAGCCTATTTAACGTTTTTCCCTTGCCGCAGAAGTCAGGCTTTCTTCAGAGCTTCCATTTCGCGGGCGACCTCGCCGACCGCAACTGGAACATCCTCGTGTTTCCGGAGGGGCAAACCACGGAAACGGGAGAGATGATGCCATTCCGTGCAGGGATCGGCTTACTGGCGAAGCAATTAAATCTCCCAGTGGTGCCCATGCACCTGAGCGGTCTGTTCGACTTGAAGCGGGACGAGCGCGTCTTCGCGAAGCCAGGGCATGTCCAGGTCGTGATTGACGCTCCGGTTCACATCGACGCAACACAAGATGCCGACGAGATTGCCCGAGAACTGGAGCGCAGGGTACGCGCACTTCAGTCGGCGTGAGATTTCAACCTGCGAACAAAAGGCAAGCGGCGAACCAACAGGTAGACGAGAACCAGCCCGAGTATTGCTGCGAGCGAATGCCACTTTTGATGCAGCACGAAGTCTTTTGCGGTCTCTCCGTATCGGACGCCCAGATAGCCCTCAATTAGAAAACGGATGGCGCGGCCAGCGAGAGTGCCGAATAGAAACGTGAGCAACGGTACTTGAAACACTCCTTGTGCCACCACGAATGGCTTGAAAGGCACCGGGAACGGCGCAACCGCAGGGAGAAAAACGCATGCAAGAGGGTGTTGCTCGACAAACCGCCGGATTTTTTCCGGAGAATAACTCTGGTGCTTGAGATAGAAGGCCTCGCCGCCTTTTCTGGCCAGCCAGTAGATGCAGGTGCACCCGCCCAGGGAACCCAGCGCTGCCATCGCCACGTAAAAGGGCATCCGCAGAGGATGCAGGCTGGACAGCTCCATGACTAACAGATCCGTGACTAGAGGTAGCGGAATGAACGAAGAGTCAACAAAGGAAGCACAGATGATGCCGAGTCCGCCCATCGCCGGCAGCGTGGACTTCAACCACGAAACGATATGGCCAGTACCCACCACCCTTAGCGGCAACAAAACCTAATTCGAATGAACATCGGAGGAGATAGTATCAGGCCGGGTTCACCCCTCGCTAATACCGCCGCCGTTTGATGCATCGAGCCGCCAGAAGGGCGCATGTCTGCTGAAAATTTTTGTGCGGTGTCGGATGTATCTCCCCACTGGCCTTGCGTATCCAAATGGAGTGTAACCAGGGGATTACTTCGTTACGGTCTTAGTCTTGCAGTGCTTTCGCGAGCTCGACGGCGCAGCACTGTAAGACACCGCCACAGATTGAGCGAAGGCCAACTTGCCCCGGCATTCCCAATAGGTGAGGTCGATTCATGTCCACTATCGAACAGCCACCTCTCGCGACTGTTCCTACGCTACAAACTCAGCCGTTTCGCCTGGATGTGCCGTTACATAGTTTACTTCACCAAGCCGCGCAGCGCCCGATGCTGGAACATTCCGAAGATGTCGCGGCGCTACCCGTACCTGTATTTCCCCAGTATCCGGAATTGCTCCATGACCTCAACATGGAGGACATCGCAGCACACGAACACGTGTTGGAGACAGGGAAAAGGCAATGGCCTGTGTCGCGCATTCTGACGACGATGCGCGGCTGGATGGTACCCTACTTCAAATCGCGGGTGTTGCCCGGCGATTTCCAGCCCATCATTGCTTACCTGTTTACCGAGTGGAAATGTAATCTCGACTGTCATTATTGCTGGTCGTACGACAACCGCGTGAAAGGCATGACCGAAGACACCGCGCGGCGCGCCATTGACTGGCTGGAGGGGACGCCGTGCCGGGTATTGGCGCCGACCGGCGGCGAGCCGCTGCTACGACCTGACTTCGTGCACAAGGTCATCTACTACGCCGCCAAGAAGGATTTCTGGGTCTACCTTGCGACCAATGCCCGCTTGCTCCGCCCCGAAGTAACCGACCGGCTCGCCGATGCGGGCATCGCCACAATCAACTTCGCGGTGGACGCGATCAAGGAGAAGCCGGGCTTGCCAAAGGCCTTTGAACACGTGAGCTCGTACTTCGATTATCTTGTGAAGCGCCAGTATCGTTACGGGTACACCGTCTTTTTCAACACCAACATTTGCCGTACGAATATCGAAGACGTCAAGCAGCTCGTTGAGATTGCGCACGACCACGGAATCTCCATCACCTTTCACGTCAACGAAGCGCCGATGATGGAACAATCGCACTTCAAACACTTGCATGAAAACGACACGTATATCCGGCCGCAAGACTTTTCGATGGTGGACGACCTGCTCGACTGGCTGATCGACAAGCAGCGCCAAGGCTACAAAATGGTCGATTCCATACCACGTCTTCAGAACATGAAGGGATTTATGCGTGGAGTCGGGGAGCACTGGGGCTGCCGGGGAGGTCAGAATTGGCTGATCATCCGCACGGACGGAACGCTGGCGCCATGCTTCCCCATGTACAACGCCACCTACGACTGGGGAACGATCGAGAACCATAAGTTTGATCTCAAGCAACTTGCAGAGATGAAGCAAGGTTGCGAGCCGCATTGCTTCTCTACGCTCGGCTACAACGTCGCATATTGTTACGACGTTTCTCGGGTAATGAAGTGGCTCTGGAAGCAGGCACGCCACGGATTCCAGGGCGTAACCGGCAGCTTCGAATAACTAACTTGCTCTGCAGCAATGTCTTCCGGCCTGTTTCTCAGGTTTCCTGAGACCGATGGCAAGGCTCACGCATCTAAGTGCATGGAAGGCAGTTGCCACTGAATTCTGTTGACCGCAGCGAACGTCCATGAACGTCATCACCAGGCAGACACGATTATTTGCGGGGAGGCTGGGTTGGCTCAGTTTGGCTCTCCTGCTTTGCTGCTCGCCGGCAGTGACTCAACAACCTCCCCAGAGTTCTCCTTCCGACTCCACAGAAGCACAGGCGGCGGCGCGCCAGCAGACTCCGCAAGTGACTGGCAAGATCAGCGGCACGGTAGCGGATCCATCCGGCGTCAACATCACAGGCGCCATCGTGAAGCTCACGCGCGATACAGAGTTGACTGGGCAGGAAGTTGCCACGGACGAAGATGGGAAGTTCTACTTCTTCAACGTTTCGCCGGGACCTTTCCAACTCACATTCTCCTCGCCGGGCCTTACCCCGCAGGAAGTTTCTGGTTCGCTGAATGCGGGGGAGTCGTACGTTACTCCGCTCGTCACGCTGGCGATTGCCACGCAAGTGACCCAGGTGCAAGTTACGCTCACGCCTGATGAAATCGCAACCGCGGAGATCAAAGAGCAAGAGAAACAGCGCGTTTTGGGGTTCATCCCCAATTTTTATGTCAGTTACACTCCCAATGCCGCTCCGCTGAAAACTAAACACAAATTTGAACTCGCCTGGAAAACCACGACCGACCCGGTCACTCTGGCTGCTGTCGGCATGGTTGCGGGATTTGCGCAGGCGGGGGACCGTTGGGGAGCGTACGGGCAAGGCGCCGAGGGATATGCCAAGCGTTTCGGTGCGACTTACGCGGACATGGCAATCGGTACTTACCTGGGAGGCGCCATTCTGCCTTCCGTGCTGAAACAGGATCCGCGATACTTTTATAAAGGAACGGGAACCAAGCGTTCGCGGCTGCTTTATGCGCTCGGGAGTGTGGTCATTTGCAAGGGCGATAACGGACACTGGCAGCCGAACTATTCCACTATCGTGGGGAACATGGCCGCCGGTGGAATTTCGAATCTGTATTATCCCGCAGAGGATCGCAACGCTGCGGGCGTTGTGATTGGGACAGCGCTGATTCGAATCGGCGAAATCGCGGTCGCGAATGTGTTCCAGGAATTCCTAGTCCCAAAGCTGACGCCAAATCTCCGTACCCGTGCTCCGTCGCAACCCTGAGTTGCAAGATTTGGATGGTCCCAAGTGGATCATCCGTTTGCTACCACAAGCCTTCTTTCGCGTAAGGCCTCGTCCATAGAGTCACATTCAGGTGAACCGCCTTCGTCCAGGCGTCCTTGAGTTTCTGAAGATCGTCACCGGCAACACCCGCGTCCAAAAAGAATTGGACGCTGAGGGTGACTATGGGGATGAATCCGATCAAGTATCGCAGTGGAACCAATGGTGGTGTGTGCGCTCCATCCGTCTGGTTTTTCTTTTCCGGAGTATGGCGCAAGGCGATCTCTTCTTGATAGTCCAGCCACGCTTGATCATGCGGGCGGTAGCAAACATCGCTCACCCATTGGACAAAGCGCTTCTTCACCTTAGCGGCGTATTCGTCGTCCAACTTGCCGTCTGGTCCGAAGAACCATTTGAGCAGGTGAGGCTGTGCGCGGATTACCGAACGCCAGGAGTCCACCATCTGTTCCGCATGGTTGCTGAAGATGTGCCCATAGCGCTGCAGAATCTGTGCGTCTTGCGCGTTCCAACCGACGCTCTGCTCCAGTTCCTGGAGTTCTTCGAGAGTGAGCGGAGACCGGGCGCTTCCGGCTCGTCCGTAGTCGTACCCGGCTATTGGCTCGGGATGGCTGCTGTTCATGGCGGTGCTCTCCATTCCGTCGACACCTGAATATCACAAGAAGAGCCTCGGCCACGCTGTCTTTGTACCCCCCATTTGGGCAACCCGATTTGCAACAATCAGCGAGGGCGTAACCTCCTCCCGGCTATATTCGGCCGAGCAGCAGAAGCACGACCAAAATGACCAAGACTAAGCCCAAGCCTCCGCTCGGGTAGTAGCCCCAGCTCCGGCTGTACGGCCATGCGGGCAAAACTCCCAACGCGATAAGAAGCAGAATTACCAAAAGAATCGTTATCACGGTTTATTGGCCCAATAGTCGGTAGCTTCGAGTTTCCTCACCAACCACCGCACGACAAGCAGCAGTGCGGGCTCGGGCTCGTAACCTCCAAGCGTATTTGGAACGCAATTGGTAGCGATCGCAATCAAGGCAAATCCTTAAAAGGCGGAGGGACTCAAGTAACGCCGGGCAGAGCTTTGTCCAGATTCAGGTGATAGCTCTAAGGTCATTCCTCTAAGGTGCTAGTAAAAGGCACGGATTGGGAATTCGTGAGCGCCGCGGCACACTCGCGATGGTCACCCGGCCCGGTGAACGGAAAAAGCGCGCACGTTGCGCAAAGGTAAAGGAGAAATAATCAACCATGAAGACGAATTTGCTTTCGGGCGCCCTTCTGGCAGCCCTCGCTTTGTCGGGTTGCTCAAACCAGGCGCAAAAGTCTCCCGACGTGACGAGCGACATTCGTAAGTCCTTGGATCAGGCTGGGCTCAAAGACGTGAGCGTAGATCAGGATCGCGACAAAGGGGTGGTAACTCTAAGCGGAACGACGCAGACGGACGACCAGAAGTTACAGGCCGAGACCATCGCGCGCTCGATTGCCACAACGCAGGTAGTGGCCGACCAAATCGCGGTTCGTCCCTCGGGCGAGGAGAGCACCGCCAGGAAAGTGGACTCGGACGTTGACAAGGGGATCGAGAAGAACATCGATGCCGTTCTGGTGCGGCACAAACTCTATAGCAACGTGAAATATGACGTGAAAAATGGCGTGGTCACCCTCAAGGGCAAAGTGGATTCCGAATCTCGCCGGACCGCGGTAGAAAAAATGGCCGCTGCTGTGCCAAACGTAAAGCAGGTCGTGAATGAACTGGAAGTGCGGAACCGCAAGGCAACCTCTTCGTCTTCGTCCGACTGACCATTTCACCGAAATTGAAATTCGGATATGCCGGTCATCGGAGCCATGCCGATATGGAATCGACTGAACAGTTTGCGCATGTGTTTCTGTTTCGTTGCCCCGCGTGCGGCAGTCCCTTGGCCTCTGCATGCGTCAACGCGGAGCAGAATCTTGAACAAGCCGACGCTCATCGCTTCGAGTCCCATTGCCACTGCGGATGGAAGCAGGGATTAACGGGCTTGATGGCGGTCAAGCATTGGGTCGAGCCCTGGGAGGGAGCGCCCGCAAGCGAGAATTCGAGTGTTTGCGATGAAGAAGCCTTGAATTAAATGAAAGTACGTACGCCGGTGAATCGATTGTCCGGAATTGAATCTTGACATTCGTCGAACAAAACTCAAGACTCTCGGGATGCAAGCGGCCCGCCCGTTTGCGATCCATCGGGAGAGAAGGCAATGCCTGTCGAGATTTTGGTGGCGGATGATCATGAAGTCGTACATCAGGGCATATCCCTGATCCTCCAGGCTCGGCCGGAGTGGCACATCTGCGGGCGTGCGAACAATGGCGCGGAAGCCGTGCAAATGGCACGCGAACTGAAGCCCGACGCGATCATCATGGACGTTACCATGCCGGTGATGAACGGGCTGGAAGCGACGCGGAAAATCGCGAAGCTTCCAGAAGTGCTTCCCGTCATCGTCTTTACGATGCACGAATCTCCTGGCCTGGCCGAGTCCGTACAAGCGGCGGGCGGCCGCGGATTGGTGCTGAAATCCCGTGCCGCTCAAGATTTGATCGAAGCGCTTGACCGGGTTCTTGGAGGCGGCACTTACTTCAAATCTGATGGCAAGGATGGCGAGAGCGTGTCGACCAAGGAAAAGTCTGATCCCGGCTCGCTTCGCTGCCAACTGATGGAAGCTGCTCTTTCTGTAATTTTTTGGTTCCGCACTCGCCGCGCCGCGTTTTCCTCCGTCATTCCTAACTAGGGTTTTCCTGCGTAAACAAATCCGTGTAAGAGCCGATGGTGGTGTACGCGGGAAACGCCGACACTCACGTTGAATCGCGGGAAGTCATCTCTATCAACCACACTATCGGAGTTTTCGCATGCCAAAAACGACGGCCGCACCGAATTCGAAGAAGTTGCTCGCGTTTGAGAGAACCTTGCAGTCTAAAGGCGACGATCTGCGTAGACTCATCGACCGCCAGCGCGAAGAGATGACACTTCAAAGGGACCCCGACGACGAAGGAGCCGCGGCGCAGTGGAGTGTCGACCGCGATCTGGCGATGATTAACCTGAACCGCGCAATTTTGACGCTCTCGGAAGTTGAAGCCGCGTTGCACAGCATTGAAGAGGGCGAATATGGCGTCTGCCGCCGTTGCGAAGAGCCAATCTCGGATGCCCGGTTAAACGCTTTGCCTTGGACGCGCCTGTGCCTGGAATGCGCGGGCGGCTAACCTCGGCAGCACCCAAGTCTCTTTAACCTCTTACGCCTAGGGCCAGGCGGACGCCGCACTAAAAAGTATCCCTGAGTACGCAAATACAGCGAAAGCTGTAGTGGAACCCAAAGTCTTTCGTGCTATTACCTCAAGTTCATGTGCGTATTGGCCTCAAGTAATGCCTTGGTGCGTCAAACGGTCGTTTACGGCGGCCGCCGTCCCCGCTTGTCCGCTTTGCTGGATAGCAGCCAGGAAATCCCGCGGCACCGAGCCAACTCATCTGGTGATCGCATTGGTCTTCGAATCGTGACCTGGAGTAAAGCATGAGAACCGCCACTCGCAAGACGCCACCGTCCGGCGCGCCGCCACCTGCCGCGACAGGCCTGGGAAACAATGGAGCCGCTCACACGGTTGGCGATGCCAACGAGTTTGACGCTGCCGTCGTCTTGATGGCCCTCAGCAGCATGCGCAACGGAGATTTTTCCGTGCGGCTTCCTGGCGCCTGGACCGGATTGGGCGGAAAGATTGCCGACACATTCAACGACATCGTCGCCGCCAACCAGCAAATGGCGCAGGAGCTTCGCCGGGTTGGTCAAGTGGTCGGAAAAGAGGGACGCACCCGGGAACGGACCCGATTCAACGAAGCGCGCGGCGCCTGGGGCGAGATGGAGAATTCCGTAAACACCTTGATCGAGGATCTGCTGCGCCCAACCGCGGAAGTAACGCGCGCCATCGCCGCGGTAGCGCAAGGAAACCTGGCCCAGACGGTCCGGCTCGACGTGGATGGCCGTCCGTTGGAAGGCGAGTTCCTGCGATCGGCCACGATCGTCAACACCATGATCCAGCAGTTGGGCGTGTTCACTTCGGAAGTGACCCGCGTGGCCCGTGAAGTTGGCACCGAAGGCAAACTGGGAGGGCAGGCTCAGGTTCCGGGAGTGGCGGGCACCTGGAAAGACTTGACGGTCTCCGTGAACTCCATGGCCAGCAACCTGACCGGGCAGGTGAGAAACATCGCGGAAGTCGCCACGGCCGTGGCGAGCGGCGACCTGTCGCTGAAGATTACTGTGGACGTCCGCGGCGAAATCCTGCAGTTGAAGGAAGCCATCAACACGATGGTGGACCAGTTGCGCTCCTTCGCGTCGGAAGTGACGCGTGTGGCGCGCGAAGTCGGCACGGACGGAAAACTCGGCGGCCAGGCGGTGGTGCCCGGCGTGGCGGGTACCTGGAAAGATTTGACGGACTCGGTAAACGCGATGGCCGGGAACCTGACGGGTCAGGTGCGCAACATCGCCGAAGTCACGACCGCCGTGGCGCGCGGCGACTTGTCGCGCAAGATTACGGTGGACGTAAAGGGTGAAATTCTGGAGTTGAAGAACACCATCAACACCATGGTGGACCAGCTCAATGCGTTCGCCGGCGAAGTCACCCGCGTGGCGCGCGAAGTCGGTACCGAAGGGAAGTTGGGCGGCCAGGCGGTGGTGCCGGGCGTCGGAGGCACATGGAAAGACCTGACCGACAACGTGAACTTCATGGCCGGCAACCTCACGGCGCAGGTCCGCAACATTGCTGAGGTCACGACCGCCGTGGCCGGCGGCGACTTGTCGCGCAAGATTACGGTGGACGTAAAGGGCGAAATTCTGGAGTTGAAGAACACCATCAACACCATGGTGGACCAGCTGAACCGTTTCGCCGGTGAAGTGACCCGCGTGGCGCGCGAAGTCGGCACCGAAGGCCGACTCGGAGGACAGGCGAACGTGCCGGGCGTTGCCGGTACCTGGAAGGACTTGACGGACAACGTGAACTTCATGGCGGGGAACTTGACGGGTCAGGTGAGAAACATTGCCGAGGTCACGACCGCCGTGGCGCGCGGGGACTTGTCGCGCAAGATTACCGTGGACGTAAAGGGCGAGATCCTCGAGCTCAAAAACACCATCAACACCATGGTGGACCAGCTCAACGCGTTCGCCGGAGAAGTGACCCGCGTGGCGCGCGAAGTCGGCACCGATGGCAAACTCGGCGGCCAGGCTCAGGTGCCGGGTGTGGCCGGCACGTGGAAAGATCTGACCGACAACGTGAACTTCATGGCCAGCAACCTGACCGGCCAAGTGAGAAACATCGCGGAAGTGGCAACCGCCGTGGCGCGCGGCGACTTGTCCCGCAAGATCACGGTCGACGTGAAGGGTGAAATTCTCGAACTCAAAGACACCATCAACACAATGGTGGATCAGTTGCGTTCCTTCGCGTCGGAAGTTACGCGCGTGGCGCGCGAAGTCGGCACCGACGGTAAACTCGGCGGCCAAGCCGCAGTACCGGGCGTCGGTGGCACTTGGAAAGACTTGACCGACTCGGTCAACTCCATGGCCAGCAATCTCACCGGCCAGGTGAGAAATATCGCCGAAGTGTCCACCGCCATTGCCAGCGGCGACTTGTCCAAGAAAATCACCGTGAACGTCAGCGGCGAAATTCTGTTGCTGAAAGACACCATCAACACGATGGTGGACCAACTCAACGCGTTCGCCGGCGAAGTCACGCGCGTGGCGCGCGAAGTCGGAACCGAAGGCCGTCTTGGCGGTCAGGCAAAAGTTCCCGGTGTCGCGGGAACCTGGAAGGACCTTACCGATTCCGTCAACTCGATGGCCGGGAACCTGACGGGCCAGGTGAGAAACATCGCGGAAGTTACCACGGCGGTTGCACGCGGCGACTTATCGCGCAAAATCACCGTGGACGTGAAGGGCGAGATCCTCGAGCTCAAAAACACCATCAACACGATGGTGGACCAGCTCAACGCCTTCGCTGGCGAAGTCACCCGCGTCGCTCGCGAAGTCGGCACGGACGGCAAACTCGGCGGCCAGGCTCAGGTTCCCGGCGTCGGCGGTATCTGGAAAGACCTCACCGACAACGTGAACTTCATGGCCAGCAACCTGACCGGGCAGGTGCGCAACATCGCCGAAGTCGCCACCGCCATCGCCACCGGCGACCTTTCGAAGAAAATTACCGTCGATGTCCGCGGCGAAATCTTGCAGTTGAAAGAAACGCTGAACACGATGGTTGAGCAGTTGCGCTCCTTTGCTGCGGAAGTCACCCGCGTGGCGCGCGAAGTCGGTAGCGAGGGCCGTCTGGGCGGTCAGGCCAACGTGCCCGGCGTCGCTGGCACATGGAAGGACCTGACGGACTCGGTCAATGCTATGGCCGGCAACCTCACCGCTCAGGTTCGTAACATCGCGGAAGTCACGACCGCCGTGGCGCGCGGCGACTTGTCGCGCAAGATCACCGTCGACGTGAAGGGCGAGATTCTCGAACTCAAAAACACCATCAACACGATGGTGGACCAGCTCAACGCGTTCGCTGCCGAAGTCACTCGTGTTGCGCGCGAAGTTGGCACCGAAGGCAAACTCGGCGGCCAGGCGCAAGTCCCCGGCGTCGCAGGAACGTGGAAGGACTTAACCGACAACGTCAACGTTATGGCGGCGAACCTCACCGAGCAGGTGCGCGGCATCGTGAAAGTCGTTACCGCCGTGGCCAACGGTGAGCTCACCCAGAAGCTTGCCGTGAACGCCAAAGGTGAAGTCGCCGCACTCGCCGACACCATTAACAACATGACCGACACGCTGGCGACGTTTGCCGACCAGGTGACCACTGTGGCCCGCGAAGTCGGCGTGGAAGGCCGCCTCGGTGGGCAGGCCAACGTTCCCGGCGCCGCAGGAACCTGGAAAGATCTCACTGGCAACGTGAACCTGCTCGCGGATAACCTGACCAACCAGGTTCGCGCGATTGCCGAAGTTGCCACCGCCGTGACTAAGGGCGACCTCACTCGTTCCATCCAAGTGGAAGCCCGCGGCGAAGTCGCCGACCTGAAAGACAACCTCAATACCATGATCGACAACTTGCGCTTGACCACCGAGCGCAACACGGAGCAGGACTGGCTCAAAACCAACCTCGCCCGGTTCACCGGCATGTTGCAGGGCCAGCGCGACCTCGTGACGGTCGGCCGTATGCTCCTGTCCGAGTTGGCTCCGCTGGTTGTCGCGCAGCAAGGCGTTATCTACCGGATGGAAACAGAAGAGGCCGCCGGCATGGCGCTGCTCTCCGCGTTCGCCGACGACAGCCAGGAAGGACATCGTCCACGACTCGCGTTGGGCGAGGGCTTGATCGGTCAATGCGCCGTTGAGAAGCGCCGCATGCTGATTACCGACCTGCCCGAGCACACCACGCCAGTGCGCTCGGGATTGTTCACCGCGGTTCCTCGCAACGTGATTGTGCTACCGATTCTGTTCGAGGATCACGTGAAGGCTGTCATAGAGCTTGCTTCGCTCAGCAAATTTACGGCTTCGCAGCTCGCGTTCCTCGATCAGCTCACTGCCAGCATCGGCATCGTGCTCAATTCCATTGAAGCCACCATGCAGACCGAGGGCCTGTTGAAGCAGTCGCAGCAGTTGGCCACCGAGCTGCAAACCCAGCAGAAAGAATTGCAGCAAACCAACGAGCAGCTGGCGCAAAAGGCGCAGCAGCTTGCCGAGCAAAACGTCGAAGTGGAGCGCAAAAACCAGGAAATCGAACAGGCCCGCCGCGCATTGGAAGAAAAAGCCAAGGAGCTTGCGCTCACCTCCAAGTACAAGTCCGAATTTCTGGCCAACATGTCACACGAGTTGCGTACGCCGCTGAACAGCATTCTGGTTCTCGGCCAGCAACTCTCCGATAACCCTGACAACAACCTGACTCCGAAACAGGTCGAGTTCGCCCGCACCATTCACGGCGCCGGGACAGACTTACTGAACCTCATCAGCGATATTCTCGACCTGTCAAAGATCGAGTCTGGCACTGTGTCGGTCGAAGCTGAGGAAGTATTCTTCGCCAGCCTTCTCGACATGGTGGCGCGGCCCTTCCGCCACGAGGCCGAGCGCAAGCATTTGTCCTTCGAAGTCCACACGGATCCTCACCTCGGCCGCAGCCTGATCACCGACTCCAAACGCCTGCAACAGGTGCTCAAGAATTTGCTGTCCAATGCGTTCAAGTTTACCGAGCAGGGAGGCGTGCGCCTGTCGGTATCCGCGGCAACGGGCGGGTGGAGCGAATCGCATCCGATTCTCGGCAACTCCCCGTCGGTGATTGCGTTCGAAGTTGACGACACCGGTATCGGCATCCCCCTCGAGAAGCAGCGCATCATCTTCGAAGCCTTCCAGCAGGCGGACGCGGGCACTAGCCGCAAGTACGGAGGCACGGGCCTCGGTCTGGCTATCAGCCGCGAACTCGCCAGCTTGCTGGGCGGAGAAATCCAATTGCGCAGTACGCCTGAAAAGGGCAGTGTCTTCACATTGTACTTGCCTCAGGCTTACGCGGGCGCGTCTGCTGCTGCGCCGGTCACCGAAACACGCGCATCGTCGTCGGGCCTCCCCCTGCAGTTGACGCGAAGTGCCACCTCTGAGCCTGCGATCATCATCGAAGATGACCGCGAGAACCTACAGCCGGAAGATTCGGTGCTTTTGATCATCGAAGACGATCCCCACTATGCGCGAATTGTGTGTGATCTGGCTCGCGACAAAGGCTTCAAAGTGCTGCTTGCAACACGCGGCGCGGAAGGCTTGGCGCTGGCCCGCGAGTATCGCCCAACCGCTGTTTCGCTGGATGTTTTTCTGCCAGACATGCTCGGTTGGACGATTCTCAATCACCTGAAACAGGACCCCACCACCCGCCATATTCCCGTGCAGATGCTGACGCTCGACGAAGACCGCCACCACGGCCTGGCGCGCGGCGCGTTTTCCTTTGTCACCAAACCGACGTCGCCCGATGGTTTGGATTCGGCGCTCGACCGCATCAAGCAGTTTGCGGCTCCCCGGCGCAAGCGCTTGCTGGTCGTGGAAGACAATCCGGCCGAACAGCTCAGCATTCGTGAGCTTCTGGAACATGAAGATATTGACGTCACGGTGGTCTCGACCGGAAGTGACGCGCTGTCGACCGTCAAGGAGTCCCAATTTGACTGCCTGGTTCTGGACCTTCGCTTGCCCGACATGACCGGGTTCGAGGTGCTCGAAAACTTGCGCGACACTCCAGATTTGGGTGATTTGCCGGTCGTTGTGTTCACGGGTAAAGAGCTGTCCACCGAAGAGGACACCCAACTTCATTCGCTAGCCCGCAGCGTTGTCGTAAAAGGCGTGGAGTCTCCCGAACGTTTGCTTGATGAAACCGCGCTCTTCTTGCATCGCGTGGTCGGCGACCTTCCGGTTGAAAAACAGCGCATGCTGGATCGCTTGCACCGCTCCGATGAAGCGTTGGTCGGTAAGAAGGTGCTGGTTGTCGACGATGATGTGCGAAATATATTTGCGCTTAGCAGCGTCCTCGAACGGCGCGGCATGTCTGTTCTCACCGCTGGCACCGGCCGCGAAGCCATCTCCACACTAGAGTCCACACCTGATGTCGCCATCGCTTTGATGGATATCATGATGCCGGAGATGGACGGCTACGAAACCATGCAAGTGATACGCCGCAATGTGTCCCTGCGCAGGCTGCCAATCATCGCCCTGACTGCCAAGGCGATGAAGGGCGATCGCGAGAAATGCCTGGAGGCGGGCGCTTCTGATTATTTGGCCAAGCCCGTCAATACGGAGCAGCTCCTTTCCGCCCTTCGCATCTGGCTGCACCGGTGACGAAAATGAGCGACAACAACAAGGTCAACATCCTGATGGTGGATGATCAGCCCGCGAAGCTGCTGAGTTACGAAGCCATTTTGGGCGACCTGGGCGAGAATCTGATCAAAGCTGCCTCGGGTCGCGAAGCGCTGGAATATTTGCTAAAAACCGATGTCGCCGTGGTCCTCATGGACGTGAGCATGCCGGAGCTCGACGGCTTTGAGCTGGCCGACATCATTCGCCAGCATCCGCGCTTTCAGCACACCGCCATCGTATTCATTTCCGCGGTGCACCTCACGGATTTAGACCGGCTCAAGGGCTACCAGCTCGGAGCCGTCGACTACATCTCCGTGCCTGTCGTTCCTGAACTCTTGAAAGCTAAAGTCAGCGTATTTGCCGAACTTCACCGTAAACGGTTGCAGCTCGAGGCGCTGAATCAGGAGCTGCGCGTCCTCTCCGGCCGTTTGTTGAGCCTGCAGGACGACGAACGCCGGCGATTTGCACGGGAGTTACACGATGGCTTGGGTCAGGACCTGGTCGCGGTCAAGATGATTGTGGACGCTATCGGCGATCCGCATCTCTTCGAGACCCGCGAACAGGCCGCCGTGCAGGCTAGCCAGTTGGTCGAACGGGCATTGAAGCAGGTGCGTAGTATCTCTCACCTTCTTCATCCACCGTTGCTGGACGAAGGCGGCCTGCATTCCGCCCTTCGCTGCTACGTCGATGGGCTGGCACAACGCAGCGAAATACAGACGTCCTTGCAGCTTCATCCCCTCGATTTTCCCCGGTTAGCTCCTGAACTCGAAACCACCATTTTCCGGATCATTCAGGAAGCGCTCACCAACATTTTTCGCCATTCAGAAGCGCGCAATGCCCTTGTATCCGTCTCGAAAGAGAAAAATCAGGTCGTTATTTCGGTTCGCGATGACGGTAAAGGTGTCTCACGGGAGATTGTCGATCTGCAGCCAGGTAGTCTTGGAGTGGGCATCGGCGGCATGAGGCAGCGTGCCAAGGAATTCGGAGGTGAGTTGCGCATGGAGAACCTGCATCCGGGTACGCTGGTCGAAGTTACGGTGCCGTTGTGGGGCGATGGAGTCCAGCCGGCCGCCGCCACTCAATGGCAGGTTGCGCAGGGCACCACTTCGCTGGTGAAGAAACACGCCTGAAGCGAATCAACTGCAATCAGAGGATCTGCCGCAACTGCTCAGCAAGCTGCCGGACTTCCGTTCGTTCCGTCTTGGTTAAAGGCTCGCAATCCATCAGAAGGGCGTCGAGAGAGCTGACTCTCGACGATTTTGGCAGCAACGCATCCGGATTCCGGCTGATATAGGGTTGTCCGTGGCGCACCGCCTCCACGGCCGCAATCAGATCCCGCTCCGCATCCGATTTCAGGACGAACCCAAGAATTCCCATGGTCAGGATTTCGCGCAGCAGCGCTCGCGAGTAATAACAGGTAAGGACGACAATTTCGACGCCTGGCACTTCGCGCTTCATGCGCTGTGCCGCTTCGAGCCCGCCAATTCCGGGCATGCTCAAGTCGAGAATCGCCACATCGGGGCGCAGTTTCCTGGCTAGAGCTAAGGCTTCATCCCCTGAGACCGCTTCGGCGCAGATTTGCCAGTCTGTTTGCGTGCTGAGAATGGTGCGAAGGCCACAACGGACGACAGTGTGGTCATCGGCTATGAGTACGCGCATGAAAACCTCGGGCCGGAATGTGTCGCGTTGCAGTTTTCCATGGTTCCACGCAACCTTGAAAAAATGCCAGCTTCCGTACGGTAGTGGTATGACGCCGCTCAATGAATCGAGTCCTTGCTGTATTTGTGGGTGCGGGCTTCAATCACCAAAATTAGTCAGCAACCAAAGAGCTAAGGGCATCGCTAACGCCCAGATACAATGGGCACCCGATTCCTGAAAACCCATGTTTCTGGCGCAATAACAGAATGAATCGTCAGAATCAGAATAGGAGCTGTCCACTGTGCGGATGCGAGCATTTGTACCGTTCGCGCCGCCGTCATTTGGAAAAGATCTTTCTCCCGCTGTTTGATTGGGTGCCTTATCGTTGCGTGGCTTGCGACCACCGTTTCTATGGCCCTCCGGACCAGCGAATCATCCAACGCCATTCCACAGTCACACGGTTGGTCACCGACTCGCGCGCTAGTCGCTATTAAGTGGTTTCACTTTCGGTGCTTGAAATACTCAACCTGCCGCAGGCGTTTCTCGGCTTCCTTTTTTGTTTTGTAAGGCCCGCCTAGGTTCTTCTTTCCGTCCTCGGACAAAACCCTGTATCCGCCGGCAACTTTCTTAATCATGACCGCCTCCGTCTTCATCCTCAGTTGCCAAAAACAGATTGTCGATACGGCGATTGCCTGATTTGGGCCTTGCGGGCGAGGAATATCGGTGTTGTTCAAAAATGAAGTACAACTTTTGCGTGAACGGAGTTTTCCCCATCCTTCGCGGGCATTTCCACGCGGGCGACCGTTCCGTGCGTCGTCGTGTCTACCAGTTTTGCGCCTTCGGCGGAAGTAATCTGCTTCGCATTCCAGAGCGGAAGCTCGTAGCTCGCTCCCGGCGTACCGGAGAACTCAAGAGTCAGCGCGTCCCGGTTTGGCGACCACGTCTCGGTTAGCATGCGGAGTCCGTGGCTCTGGTCGCCAAGCGCCGGCAGCGTCAGGTGGTAGGCAATCCCGAAGTCATTCTTCATTCGGATGCGAATGGTGTTGTTTTTGCCGCTGATCGTCGCGTGAATTGTGACGTGTTGATCCAGCGGGCTTGCCGAGACGTGGTATTCCACGGTTTTTCCGTTCAATTCGACCGACAATACCTTTGCGCGAGCGCTGATCGCAGGTTCGTAATCCAGATTGAACGTTCCATTCCCGGTTTGGCTGATCTCCAAGGCGATCTCGCCGGTGTTCTTTCGTGTTCGCAACTCCACCTGCGAGCCGCCGATCTGGACGTTCTTAAGCGTGTACCAGCCCCAGTCGGCCGGCACGTCCGGGGCAAACGTTAATGTGCGCTTACGTTCGTCGCGCTCCAGCCCAAACATTCCGCGGAGCATCGGCGACACGACCATCGCGGCGGACCAAATTTGATGCGGCGAACTGGTCGAAAGCGGCTCATAGTTCGTTCCGGAAAGTACTTCCGTGACATGGCCGAGGGAGCCGTCAAACGCGAGCAACGCATTCGAACGAAGATTCGTGTATGCCGTTTGCGCCTGGTGATAGCGATACTCGCCCACGGACGCCCATCCGGTGAACAAGGGCCAGACCGACCCGTAGTGGTATCCCTGCGAGCTGTACTTCGGCGATGCAGAAGAAATAATCCGCATGCCCCAATCCGTCTGGTGCTCCAACTCGGCCAACTGCACGATGGTTTTGTTTGCTTTGCTTTCATCCAGCAGTCCGAACCACATGGGCACGGTCCCCAGAACGCTGAGCTCATCGACCGTTTTGCCGTTCGAATCGAGCGCAAAGGCGTAACGATTCTTTTCCGCAAGCCAAAACGTCTCGTTCAGCTTCGCCCGCTGTTCGGCGTAAAGCTTCTTCAATTCCTCGACCCTGTCGGGCTGGCCGCAGGCGTCCGCCAAATCTGCCAAAGCCCGCAACGCTTCCGTGCCCAGCCCGGTCTGGTAGAACTCGGTTCTAACGGGGAGCAACGGGCCCCCCTCCACCCACCCGTGCCCGATTCCTTCGTTCCGAGGAAAGCCTTGCGGGTCCCACGTCGAACGCAAGAACTCATAGGCCTTCCAGATACTGCTCCATTTTTCTTTCACGAATTCACCGTCGCCGCTTTGTTGCAGGTAGTCGTCCATCGCGATGATGTACAGCGGAGTTGCATCCGCCGACGCGAATCCGTAAGGAAAATCTTTGAACCAGTTTACGTAACCGGCCGCCTGCGAAATTTCGTGCGGTATTTTTCCGTCTTCGCGCTGAAATTTGCTCAGGAACACAAGCGCGGTTTTCGTGGTCGCGAAATCGCCAGAAGCGTTTAATGCTAACGACGTCCAGAGAGAATCGCGACCGAAAAACCAGGCAAATCCGGGGCGCTGGCTTCGTCCCGAAGTCCGGTAGCCGGCAATCAGCCCTGTACCCAGATCCGGATTGCTTACCAACCCTTGCATCACGCTGATTCGGGACCAGTCGTAGGCCTGTTGCAAATCGCGATCGGGGAGTTCCAGGCTGATGGTCCGGTTTAAATAGTCCCGGTAATATTCCGCCGATTCCTTGAGCAGTTGAGGATACCAGCTTAAGAGCTTCTGATACGTTTTGGCAGCGTCGTCTCGGCCGCTGGTTGATCCCGACAGAACAATCACCTTCGTATCTTTGCCTTTGGTTGTCGGCCCAAGCCGAAACGATGACAGAGCCGCTTCGGAGTAGTTCGTTTGATACTCTTCACGCAGATCCGCCGCGGTGGGCGAGCCGATCAACCCGGCAAATCGCCGGCTCTCTTCGCCAAAAACGAACCCGCGACCATCGGCCATGCGATCCATATATGTTCCGCCGATGGCTGCCGGCCACTCCAGCTGAAAGTCGCGGACAAACTCGACCTCGATTTCGAGCGGCTGTTCCGTATCCACTTCGACCAGGATGATTCCGCCCCGTTCCTTTACTGGAGCAAAGAACACCTCGCGCGCGCGAAAAGTATCGTCGGCGTAGAGGATCGCCGTGGACTCCGGCTTCACTTCGATGGACCTGGCCAGCGCCTCGCCCGGAACGTCGCGGCCTGCCTCATGAAAGACCAGATGCAGGTCGCGGAGCAACTTCAGCGGATAAATCCACGCTTCCATCCTGCCGTCTTCATGGCCGAGGAACGCGGATTGTTGCCCTGTAGCCGAAAGAAACTCCCACGGGCGCAGCGCGCGAGAGAGTTGAATGGATTCGCTGGGCGGCGCCGACTGCTCCTGCGTGACCGGCGGGGTTGCCAGCGCTCCCAGGAAAAGACAACAACACAAAAGGACTCGGTGCACCTTGCACCTCCGCAATACAGCTCCTGCTCCACCGCAGCTAGGCTGCTACCACCGGGTTTCGCAGTACTCCGAGTTTTTCAATCTCGATCTCAACCACATCGCCGGGCTTGAGGAAGATCGGCGGAGTGCGGAAAGCGCCCACGCCCTCCGGCGTTCCGGTTGCGATGATGTCTCCGGGCTCGAGCGTAATGCTCGCGGAGATGTGAGCGATGAGCTGCGGCACCTGGAAGATCATCTTCGACGTGTTCGAATCTTGCAGCGTGGCGCCGTTCACCCGGGCCTGGATCGCCAATGCATGCGGGTTCGCAATTTCGTCCCTCGTTGTCAGGTAAGGCCCCGTGGGGCAAAACGAATCGCAGGACTTTCCGCGCACCCACTGTTTGTCCGCAAATTGCCATGCCCGCGCCGAAACGTCATTCAAGGGCATGTAGCCAGCTACATACTCGAGCGCTTTTGCCTCCGGAATCGCCTTGCCCTTCTTGCCGACGACCACAGCCATTTCCGCCTCGTAATCGACCTGCGGATCGCCAACAGGAATCACGATGGGTTCCTCTGCCGCGGCGATGCTCGTAGTGAATTTAGCGAAGATCATCGGCAGCTTTGGCGCTTCTTTGGCTCCGGATTCAATCTGGTGATCGCGATAGTTCAGGCCAATCGCAATGATTTTTCCCGGGCGCGGAACTGGCGGCAGCAGACGAATTCCCGCCATGGAGACGATGCTTCCTTGCGGTGGTTCCTTGATCAGCCGCTGCGCCTCGCTGGCTGCGGGCTCTCCCCCAGCAAGGAAGGCGATCATATCGGCGAAGACATCTGACGCGACTCCCGAATTTCGAGCCGCGGTCCGCAGGTCCACCAACCCCTTATCCGTGAGCGCTCCCACTCGCGCCTGTCCGTTTGGTCCCGCAAAGCTGGCAACCCGCATTCTGTTCTCCCGATCTAAAAGTGAAAACCTGCGAGCAAAGCCCGACCCGCTATTCTGCCACCAGCGTCGCGTCTCGTCAGCCGAATTGTCGGCGTTGAACCGCCCGCAATCCGTGCTTAATCATAAAGTAATTTGTCCGGACCCAATTCCCGAGCTATGCTAATCGAACTGGTAGACCGCAGTCTCGTCCGCGTTGTTGCCCAGCTTGACGAGAATCATTAAGCCCGCCACGGCTAGGATTTCAAGAGGAGGATTTGTGTCAACGAATCAGGAGCAGCTCATCGTCATTACCGGCGCGGGCGGGTTCATAGGCGGGCATCTTGTCGCGAACTACCGGGCTCGCGGCCACAAAGCGATTCGCGCGGTGGATATCAAGCCGGTCAGCGATTGGTATCAGCACTTCGATGACGTCGAGAACCTCTCGCTGGACCTGAATTCCCGCGAAAACTGTGAGACCGCTGCGCGTGGCGCCCACAGCATCTACAATCTGGCCGCCAACATGGGCGGCATGGGCTTCATCGAGAACAATAAAGCCCTGTGCATGCTCTCCGTGCTCATCAACACCCACATGCTTCAGGCTGCGGCCAAATACGAAGTGCCGCGCTTCTTCTACTCTTCATCGGCTTGCGTCTATAACGCGGACAAGCAAAGGACCTTCGAGGCGCCATCTCTAAAAGAAGAGGATGCGTATCCGGCGATGCCCGAAGACGGGTACGGCTGGGAAAAGTTGTTCTCCGAGCGCATGTGCAGGCACTTTCGCGAGGATTTTGGCCTGCGTACTCGCATGGCTCGTTTCCACAACGTATACGGACCCTGGGGCACCTGGTTCGGCGGCCGCGAGAAGGCTCCAGCAGCGATCTGCCGCAAGGTGATTGAGGCGAAGGTCAAGGGGAAACACGACATCGAGATTTGGGGCAGTGGCGAGCAAACCCGCAGCTTCATGTACATCGACGATTGCCTGAAAGGGATCGACCTGATTATGGAGTCGGATATTCTCGACCCCATCAACCTTGGTTCGAGCGAGGCGGTTACCATCAACCAGCTCGTCGACATTACTGAAGAGATTGCCGGCATCAAGCTCAAACGCCATTACGATCTCAGCGCGCCGAAGGGCGTCAACGGCAGGAACAGTGACAATACCCTGATCGAGAAACTGCTGCATTGGGAACCCAGCACGCCGCTTCGCGCGGGCATGGAAAAGACTTATCGTTGGATTCACGACCAGTATCTGGCTCGCGAGCGGGGCGACGCGGGCGTTGTGCGCGAGGTTTACGTTGCTTCCCGCTGACTTGTTGTCATAACCCCGGCAAAGCTCTAAAATTGCCCCATCAGCTGTTGCATCACCACACCGGTGCGTTCTTTTCGCTCTATGTTGGCAGGTCCGCGCCAGAGTGAGCGAGCCAAGCTTCGTGACCACAAACCTGTTTGGAAGATTGGCAGACGGCACTCCCGTTGAACTCCACACTCTAAAATCCGACACACTGGAAGTGCAGTTGATTTCCTTTGGTGCGGGAGTGTTTTCTTTGAAGGCGCCGGACCGCAATGGCCGCATGGCGAACGTCGTTCTCAATTTTCCTGATCTCGAGGGGTACGTTCGAAACCACGGGTCGCAAGCGCCGAATTTCTTTGGCAGCACCATCGGACGTTACGCCAATCGCATCGCCAACGCGCGCTTCGCTCTGGATGGCAAGCAATATCGCCTGGCGCCGAACAACGGTTCACATTCCCTGCACGGCGGCCCGGGCGGTTTCTACAACGTGGTTTGGCAAGCGCAATTACGCGCGGATGGCGTCACCTTTCGCTATATCAGTACAGATGGAGAAGAAGGGTTTCCCGGTACGCTCGAAACAACCGTCCACTATTCAATTTCCAGCTCGCAATTGAAGATTGAGTACTCCGCAACCACAGACGCGCCAACCGTATTGAATCTGACCAATCACGCGTACTTCAACCTTTCCGGTGAAGGCAACGGGTCGATCCTCAAGCACGAACTGAAACTGTACGCATCACGGTTTACCCCGGCCGACGGGGGTGCGATTCCCACGGGAGAATTGCGCAGTGTTGAACGCACACCGATGGACTTTCGCCGATCCACCGTTATCGGTGCCCGGATCGACGCAGACGACGAACAACTCCGGTTCGGTCACGGTTATGATCACAACTTTGTTCTGGATGGGGATGTCGCGGCGATGAAGCCGGCTGCTGAGCTTTACGATCCTTCTTCAGGTCGCTTGCTCGAAATCTCGACTACGGAGCCGGCCATTCAGTTCTACAGCGGGAATTTTCTGGATGGCACGATTCGCGGCGAGTCAGCCTCGCCATATCAGAAACACGCGGGGCTTTGCCTCGAGACGCAGCACTATCCGGATTCGCCGAATCGCCCGGAATTTCCGTCAACCGTTCTTCGACCGGGGCAGACATTTCGATCCACAACGATTTTGAGATTTGGGATTCGCTAACCGTGCCTGTCGCATAGTCCGTTAGCACCCGGCCGGCACAATTGAGAGGCAGGATGAATCGATCTTATTTGTTTCTGTCGATTTTGCTTCTTGTCCTGTCCACGCATCCGCAGCCCGCCCTCTCGCAGACCTCTCCCGCTTCGCGCAAAGCCGCTTTTCGCCCGGATCACATGGACACCATTCTGTATGGTGCCGCGTACTACCCCGAATACATGCCGTACGAGCGTACCGACACCGACATCGCGCTCATGAAAAAAGCGGGAATCAACGTGGTTCGCGTCGGCGAGTCTACTTGGGGATTGTGGGAGCCCGAGGATGGCCGCTTCGAGTTCGCCTGGATGGATCAAGTCATAGAAAAGCTGCATGCCGCCGGCATCCGGGTTGTGGTAGGCACACCTACCTACTCAATTCCGGCGTGGATGTACAAGAAACATCCCGAAATGATCGTGACGCGCCTGGGCGGCCAATCCCTCTACTACGGAATCCGTCAGAACACCGATCTGATGAATGCCACCTACCGCTTTTATTGCGAGCGGGTCATCCGCAAGATGGTCGAGCATTACAAAGACAATCCCGCTGTGATCGGCTATCAGATCGACAACGAAACTTCCTCCTCGGGTGCAGCGAACCCGGACGTGCAGGAAGGGTTCAAGAAATACCTGATCGCAAAATACAAGACCACCGATCGGCTGAACAAAGTCTGGGGCCTGAATTATTGGGGCCAGCGGCTAAACAATTGGGATGAGCTGCCGCCTCGGGACGGCATCCTCAATCCTGGCTGGAAACTGGATTGGGAGCGCTACTCGCAATGGCAGACGACAGACTTTCTCGCCTGGCAGGCTAAAATCGTCAACGAGTACAAGCGCCCAGAGCAATTCGTCACCCACGATTTTGCCGGTGTGCCGCGTCCGGTTGTCGACGAGCTCGACGTTTCACGCTCCCTCGATATCGTCGCGGTCAATCCGTATCACCTCATGCAGGACGATTTCGACGGCATAGGGTCGTCTTACCAGGGCGACTACGCGCGCTCCCTCAAACACACCAACTACCTAGTTACCGAAACCAACGGGGAAGGAAGAGGCTGGGACTCCAAGAGCCAATTTCCGCCGTACGACAACCAGCTTCGCCTCGATGTGTACACGCACATTTCTTCCGGCGCGAACATGGTCGAGTATTGGCACTGGCACTCGCTCCACTACGGTCAGGAGACTTATTGGAAGGGCGTGCTCGGACATGATTTGGAGCCTGGCCGCGCTTATGAAGAAGTCAGCCGCACTGCTCACGAGCTCCAGCGCATCGGCCCGGAAATCGCCAATCTACAAATCCAAAATGACGTCGCGATTCTCTATAGTCGCGATTCTCTCTACGGCATCGACTTCATGAAGTTCAGCGACCATGCCGACTACACCACCGTTCTTCGTCAGATGTACCAAGCTCTTTATCAGTCCAATGTTGGCGTGGACTTCGTTTTCCCCGACTCCACGAATTTCTCGGACTATAAAGTCATCGTCGCTCCGCCGATGTACATTGCGACGGACGCGCTTCTGAACCGCCTGAGCGATTACGTTAAGAATGGCGGCCATCTGGTGCTGGGGTTCAAGAGTGGCTTCTGCAACGAGTATTCGACGGTCCGTTGGCAAATGATGCCCGGCCCACTGAAAGAAGCGGCTGGATTCCATTACCAGGAATTTTCCGTCCTGAAACAGCCGCTGGCCTTGAAGGACGATCCGTTTCACTTGGGCGCTGACAATAAGGTGTCGGACTGGGCGGAGATGATCATTCTGGATACCGCACACCCTCTCGCCTTCTACGATCATCCTTTCTTCGGCAAGTATCCATCGCTGACGCGCAATCACTTCGGCAAGGGCACACTCACCTACGAAGGCGCTGTTCTAAGCGACAGGCTGCAAAAAGCGGTGCTCTCCGACGTGCTCAAAAACGCCGGACTTATCACTTCCGACCAAAGCCTTCCTCCGGCCATTCACGTCAAGCACGCCCGGAACAGTAGCGGCAAGCCTCTTCACTTTTATTTGAACTATTCGGGCGACGCGAAAATGGTCCCTTATGCTTACCCGACGGGCGCGAACCTCTTGACCCAGGCGCCGATTATTCGGGACCAGTCAATCCTTCTTCAGCCCTGGGATGCAGCCATCGTGGAGGAGAAGTAGGAGCCAGTCAGATTTGTTATCCTTGTCGGTTCCTCTTCCGCTCGAAGCGCTCTGCAGGGAAGGCACAGCCACGGCTTAGAGAAATCCATCATTCACGGAGCTCAACATGTCCAGTAAGCGAAAAATGACCATGGGTCTGATCGTTGGTAACCGGGGTTTTTTTCCTGACCATCTCGCCAAATCGGGCCGCGAAGAGATGATCCAGGTTCTGCAGAAAGCCGGCTACGACGTGGTAGCTCTCACTCCCGAGCAAAGCAAATACGGCGCGGTTGAAACGCACGAGGAAGCGAAGCGCTGTGCCGAATTGTTTCGTGCGAAAGCTGACGCGATCGATGGCGTCATTGTGACGCTTCCCAATTTCGGTGACGAACGCGCCATTGCCGATACTTTGCGCCTGGCGCGTCTCAACGTGCCTGTCCTGATCCAAGCCACGCCCGATACCGCCGGCAAAATGCTGATCACCCATCGCCGCGACAGCTTTTGCGGCAAGATGTCCGCCTGCAATAACCTCAAGCAATACGGGATCGGTTATTCCCTCACCACGCTGCACACCGAAGCCCCCGATTCCCCCGAATTCGCCAAGGATCTCGATTGGTTTGCCGCCGTCTGTCGCATCGTCAAAGGCCTGTGCAATCTTCGCATCGGTGCTCTTGGCGCGCGTCCGACGGCCTTCAATACCGTGCGCTACAGTGAAAAGTTGCTTGAAGCCAGCGGCATCTCCGTGGAAACGCTGGACCTCTCCGAAGCTCTTGGCCGCATCAGCCGCATGAAGGATGATCATCCGGCCGCTGTACAGAAGCTGCAATCGATCCAGAAGTACGTCGCCACGTCGGGCATTCCCCAATCTGCATTGCTGAAAATGGCCAAGCTCGGCGCCGTCGTCGATGAGTGGATGAAGGCTACCGATCTGCAAATCAGCGCGGTGCAATGCTGGACTTCCCTTGAAGAAAACCTCGGCATCGTTCCTTGCACGCTCATGAGCATGATGAGCGATTCGCTGCTTTCGAGCGCCTGCGAAGTCGATGTCTGCGGCGTGCTGGCCATGCATATGTTGCAACTCGCCTCCGAAACTCCCAGTGCACTGCTCGACTGGAACAACAACTATGGCAACCATCCCGACAAGGCCGTCTGCTTTCATTGCAGCAATTTGCCCAAGCACTTTTTCCGTGACGTGAAAATGGACTATCAGGAAATCATTGCGGGTACCGTCGGCAAAGAAAACACTTTTGGCACTTGCGTCGGCCGCGTGAAAGCGGGGCCCATGAGTTTCGCGCGCTTCTCCACTGACGACGCCTCCGGCCGCATCCGTGGTTACTCGGGTGGCGGCCAGTTCACCGATGATCCTCTGGAGACTTTCGGTGGTGCGGGGGTTGTCGAGATTCCCGGGCTCCAGAAACTGCTGCACTATATTTGCGAAAACGGCTTCGAGCATCACGTCGCCGCGAATTTTTCCACCGTTGCTCCCGCGGTTCACGAAGCCGCTACACGGTATCTTGGCTGGGAGATGTACGCGCATTCGGCTTAGCTGGTACGGGACTTAAGGAATCGTGTCATGCCCATCGTAGCAGGCGTCGATTTTGGCACTCTCAGCGTTCGCGTTACTCTCGTCGATACAAGCCGCGGGCGCCTGGGCTCCGGTGTAGCCGAATATCCGTTGCACCGGAAAAGGGACGATCCCGATCACGCCACGCAGAGTCACAACGATCATATGCGGGCGCTGGCCGAGGCCATGCAGCGTGCCCTCGCTACCGCAAATGCCAAAGGCGATGAGGTTGCCGCTCTTGCCATCGACACCACCGGCTCCAGCGTGATTCCCGTTGGCGAAGGCCTTAAGCCGTTGAACGAGTATTACCTCTGGTGCGATCACCGCTCCTGGCAAGAGGCGGCTCTGATCACAAAAACCGCCCACGACAAACAGCTCGAAGTGATCGACTGGTGTGGCGGGACCTATTCCTCGGAATGGGGGTTTTCCAAGCTACTCCACTGGCTCCGGCACAATCCCGAAAAGCGGTCGCAGTTTGTCACCGCGTTCGAACATTGCGACATGATCGCCGCCGTGCTCTGCGGCATTACCGATCCGGAGCAGGCGCCGCGCTCGGTATGCGCGATGGGCCATAAATGGATGTGGAACCGGTCACTCGGCGGGCTTCCTGCGGAGGATTTCCTTGTGGACGTCGATCCTCTCCTCAGAGGCGTGCGCTCGAAATTAGTGGGGCGCTACGCCACGAGTGATCATCTCGCCGGCCATTTATATGCTGATCACGCCATTAGCCTAGGGCTCCGCGCCGGCATCCCAATTCCCATTGGCGCCTTCGATGCGCATTGGGACGCCGTTGGCGCAGGCGCGCGCACTGGGGACGTCGTCAATGTCGTCGGCACGTCCACCTGCATCATCGCCATGAGCGATGACACGCGGCTGATCCCAGGTGTGTGCGGCGTTGTTCCCGGCTCCGTTCACCCTTTGAAAACGGGTGTCGAGGCTGGCCTTTCTGCCACCGGCGATATCTTCGAAGCGATCGCTCGCCGGGCCGGAAAATCCATCGCTGAACTCTCGCGCGGCCTGGAAAAATACCGCCCCGGCCAGACCGGTATTCTTCGTCTCACCTGGGACAACGGCGATCGCACCGTCCTTGTGAATCCTGAACTGGGAGGCGTTACCCTCGGCTGGAATCTGAACCATTCCCCTCAAGACGAACTCTTTGCCGCCATCGAAGGCACTGCGTTTCACACTCGTGTTATTTTCGAACGCATGGAGCAGCACGGCGTTCCCATCAACCGCGTCATCAACGCTGGCGGAGTCCCACAGAAGAATGATGTGCTCAACCAGGTCTATGCGAATGTTCTAAACAAGCCTGTGCTGATTCCACAAGCGGATGTGACCAGTCTCGGTTCTGCCATTTTTGCGGCTATGGCCGCCGGGGCCTACCCTTCGATCGAAGCCGCCCAGACGGCGCTTTGCCCAAACTATCGAGTCGTCGAGCCGGAGCCCGCCGCTGCTCGCGTCTATGAGGAACTCTATGGCCTCTATCGCGAACTATATTTCGCATTGGGCAAGAGTGACGCCGCCCCCGCCGCGCTAGGAGGGGTCCTCCCCACGCTTCGGCGCATCGCCGCCGCGGCCCGAGGTAACGCATGAAGCTCAAGTCTCTACGTGAAGAAGTACTCGACGCCAATCTCGAACTGGTCCGCCGCGGCCTTGTGCTTTACACCTTCGGCAATGCCAGCGGCATTTCCCGGGAAGAAGGCCTCGTGGTGATCAAGCCCAGCGGCGTGCCGTACGAAACCATGAGGGCCGAGGACCTGGTTGTAGTGGACCTCGACGGCAAGACGGTGGAGGGCACGCTCCGTCCGAGCTCCGACTTGCCCACCCATCTCATCTTGTATCGACATTTTCCCGCGATCGGAGGCGTCGCCCACACCCATTCCCGCGCGGCCACTTCCTGGGCACAAGCCCAGCGCGAGATTCCGTGTTTCGGCACCACTCACGCAGATTACTTTCACGGCGCGATTCCCGTCACTAAGCCCCTAACCGCCGCACAAATCCGCACTGATTACGAGCGTAACACCGGGCTCGCGATCGTCCGATGCCTGGCCAAGCGCGATCCCCTTCATACCCCCGGCGTCCTCGTCGCAGGACATGCGCCATTCTGTTGGGGGAAAAATGCCGCGGATGCAGCTCACAACGCGGTGATCGTCGAAGAAATCGCAGTAATGGCCCTCAATACCGTTTCCGCCAATCCTCGCGCCCGCGCCATTTCAAAACACTTGCACTACAAGCATTTCTTCCGCAAACACGGCTCCTCGGCCTACTACGGGCAAAAGTAGGTCAACGCTCGCCAGGCGGCGTCTTGAGGAGACCTGGCAATTGTCATTCCGAGGGTCCGGTCGGTCCCCGGGGAATCTGCTTTTCTCTCGATGATCAGGTTCCTCGTCCTGCTCGTAGGTGACACAAGGAACGTTCTGTTCCGTGACTCTTGAGGTTTTCGAAAGAATTACGCGCTTTTTTCGAAAGCTTGCTCGCCCGACTCCAGCGTTTTGATCGCCTGAGTGAGCCAGCCACCCAAAGCTGTTTCCAACTCATCTTCGGTTCCCCATTCGTAGAACGACGTGACGGTGTCACCGCGCTCGTTCAGCCGGATATGCCGGCAAGGGAATTGAGTTTCTCGTCGGTCCGATGGCACAAACTCCATCAGCGGGCATTCATGGCAAGGTTTTCGTTCCTGGTGGCCTTTGTAGTTGATGCAGGTTGGGGAATCTTCGAACACGAAGTTGGGTCTCCATGGATAACGCGGCTGCCTCCGGTACCCGCCGCCCTTCAGGAACACCAACTCCGCGCGGAGGATCTGTGTGAGTCTCTGGCGGCTTTCCATGTCTAAACCCCCACTCTACTTGTCCCACGTGGATTGCCAAAAGGGCAGTGATGAATATCACATTCATCTGTGCGGTGAATCACCTCGGCCCCGCCTCTCTCCCCTGTACAACATCACATAGATGGGTGATTTCCATGCTGACTGGCTGGCGCCGTAACGGCAATCGTTTCCAATTTGTTACCAAGACCGATGGGTCGCTCGCCCCGGACGCTTCAGGATCCCGTACCCCTTACGGCCTCGAGATTATCGAGAACTGTCTCTCCTGCCCCCATCGCGAAGAGCGGCTCTTCTGCAATCTCCCGGACAACGCTGTCAAAGCCTTAGCGTCGATCACCTCCTCGGCCGCATATCCTAAGGGTGCGACTCTTTTCGTCGAGGGCCAACCTGCCCGCGGTGTGTTCATTCTTTGCAGCGGGCGTGTAAAGCTCTCCACTTCCTCGGCCGACGGCAAGACGCTGATTCTCCGCATCGCCGAACCTGGCGAAGTCCTCGGCCTGCCAGCAACCGTCACTGGCACTTGCTACGAACTCACTGCTGATGTCATCGAACCGGCGCAAGCTAACTTCGTGGCGCGCAATGATTTTCTTGCCTTCTTGAAGGACACGGGCGAAGCGGCGTTGCGCGTTGCCCAGCAACTTGGCGAAACGTACCATTCCGCTATTTCCGAGATGCGCACCATCGGGCTCTCGCATTCCGCGGGTGAAAAGTTGGCGCGGTTTCTACTGGAATGGGCTTCTAACTACCCCGAGGAAAAGGGCCAAGTGCGCATCAAGCTGACGCTGACCCACGAGGAAATCGCTCAGATGATCGGTTCATCGCGCGAAACCGTCACCCGCTTGCTCGCCGACTTCCGCAAGAAGCAGTTGCTCCAGGTCATGGGCTCGACTCTGGTTATCAAGAACAAGCAAGCCCTCGAAACCATCGTCAACGGCTGACGTCTCCCCCTCTGCCGAATCGCACCGGGCGGTCGTACCCGGTCATTTCCAGGTACCCCACGCCGTCTAAGCCTGCGCTCCCGCGCGTTCCGTGAAATTCGACCGCCCCTTCCCAGTAACTTGGCGCGACGCCAGACTCGCTCGGCAATTCCTGGGACTTGAGCCGCGTCCTCACGTTCATTTGCAATTCCAGTTTTGGCACTGCGACGTTCCATTCAATCGGATAAGCCGCTCCAGTCTCCGCACTCTTCCAAATCTCAGTGCCGGGATTCATTGAAAAATCGGTTGAGCGCAAATGTGTCGCATGGCCCTGCGTATCCACGAAAGTACCCGCCGAGAACGGATCGGCCGAACCGTCTTTCTTGCGCATCCGGTACAGCATCAGTTCGGCGCCATCATTCAGTTGCGCGCTGATCCAATCCCAACCCGCCTGGTCCGGCGCCAGTTGTTGGGTGAAAAACTCATGATCCATCCAGGCCAGTCCAGACACGCTGTACGTCTGCCCTCCAACTATGATTGTTCCTGCCGCCTGCAATCGTGTCAGGGAAATATAATGCGAGGCATGTCCCGCAGCAGCCGCTTTCTGGCTGATTCCATTCTCACCGTGGATGACGGGCGGCTTTTGTGGATCCAGAAACAGAGAAAAAGAGAACTGCTCTTCGAGCACCTGCAGTTGCTGCTGATCGTCCCGCCACCTGGCACTCCAATTTCCGTTCCAGATCCGTCTTTCTGCGGCGCTCGCGCCTGCGATACCCGGTCCCGGCCGGTTGGTGCGCTCCTGATGGTAAAACCTGGCTCCCTCAATATCGCTCAGCGCGGCATGCGCCAAGTAAATATCCTGAACATCCCAGGTCTCGGTTTTCTTTGCGGAGCGATCCACACCTTCCCGGAAAAACGTCAGCTCGAATCCGAATTTATGACCGTCACTGGCCGTCACATTCCCGGTGTAATACCACCATTCGGTCTGAAATTCTTCATGGTTGAAGTGGTCGCGCGGGAATTCATACTTGTATCCTGGTGTTGCCTGTTTGTACTGTCCAGCCGATGGCCACGCGAAGAGTAAGATGCTGAACCATGCGGCTCTCCTACTCTTCATGAATAACCTCGAGCGGGTTTAGTTGCACGGCCACTCGGGCCGGATAGAGACCTGCGATCACGGTCGCGGCATATACTACCGTCAGAGCACCCACCAATACCGCTACGGGCCAGTGGAACCGGATCGTCCAGCCGAACGATTGCTTGTTGATCACAAACACGAGCACTAGCGACAGAAAGTAACCCACCGCGAGCCCGGCCAGATTCGCCAGCAGCCCCAGCATCCCAGCTTCCGCCAGAATCAGTTTTCGGATCTGTCCTGCCGAAGCGCCAAGGAAACGCAACAACCCCAACTCTCTGCGGCGATCGATTACCAGTGCCAAAAGTGCTCCAGCCACCCCCATCACCGCGACAAGCACCGCGATCGCTTCCAGAGCGTAGGTAATCGCAAACGTGCGGTCAAAAATCCGGATGGCTTCATGTCGCAGGTCGCGATCCGAAAAGACCAGGATGCGATGGTCGGCCCCGGCTTCAAAAATCTCCCGTTTCACCACAACTGGACTCACACGTGGCTGCACGTAAACCGCGATGTTGGACGGCTGCGGATCAGGTAAGTAGCGCAGCATGGTGTCGCGATCCATGATGATCGAACCGCGCTCGTTGCCGTAGTCGTAGAAAACATCCGCGATCCGGAATGAAGCTTGCCCACCCCCAAGATTCAAGGCAATCGAGTCGCCTGCCCTCTTTCCGTGTTTATATGTGAATGGTTCACTTACGATCACGGCGTCTTTGCCGCGTATTTCATCGAGTACTTCACTTGCGGGCCGGCCGGAAAGAAAATCTGACTTCCTGTATTCGCGCAACACGCCCAAGTCGGCCCACGCCAACTCGACAGGCATACCATCGAGGCTGATTTCATAGACTCGAAGGCGTTCCACCGCTGCGACTCCGGGCAACTTTGCGATTTGCTCGACAAGCTCGGGGGATAGCGTTGGATGACGGTCTGCGGCCGCCTCTCCCGCGGGGCGAACGTACAAATCCGCTGGGAGTTGCGTCTCCATCCAATTCACCACGGTCTGCCGGAAACTTCCGACCATGATGGCCACGGCTGTCATCATGGCAACTGCTGTCGATAAGGCACCCACCAGTACGGATGTTCGCCCTAGAGACGCAACCAGGCTCCGGGAAGCCAGAAGCGCTTCCACTCCGAACAATTTCCCAAGCGTCAGCGACGTTGTGCTCGAGACGAAGCTGACCAGCGCCGGTATCGCGTAAGCTCCCGCCCCGATCAAGAACAATGTCGCGAAATAGCCGAAAATTGGCCGGCCTCCCAGCGGAGGCAATCTCGAACAAAGCAAAGCCGCAGCGGCCAAACTGAATGAGATCATCAGGTCACGGGCCTTCTCGACGCGTGCGGCGTACTCGCTGCGCCCCAGCGCCATTGCGTCCACCGGAGCAACGCGCATGGCCTCCCGTGCGGGTCCCCAGGCCGACGCCACGGCAACTCCCACGCCGATCAACAATCCCAGCGCGACAATTCCGGCATTCACGTCGATGGAACCTGGCCGGCTGCTGGCGTACAACGCTTGCACGGTAAGTCCCATCAACTTCACCGCCCCGGTTGCCAGCACGCGTCCAAACGGAATTCCGATTACGGCTCCGATGAAGCCAATCCCCGCAGCCTCGCCTAGGAACGCCAGAAACACTGCACGCCGGCTCGCTCCAATCGCGCGCACAATTCCGATTTCTACGCGGCGCCGCACTATCGAAATCGCGATGGTGTTGTAGATGAGGAACGCTCCGACGACCAGCGAGATGTAACTCAGAAGTCGCAAGTTCCACCGGAATGCCGCAAGCATCTTGCGGTTCTCCTCGGTTCCCGTGCCTTGTGCGCGAACTTCCACGCCACTTGGCAACAACTGCGCGAGCTTGGCCTGCCACTCTGCAACGTTCGCATTATCAGGTGTCTTCACGAGGATTCGATCCAGTGTGCCGCGGCGACCGAGCAGCTTTTCCGCACCCGAAAGATCCATAACGATCGCTCCATCTGCGCCGGCATCGTCGTAAACAGCCTGCACCGTGAACCAGTGAGACTGGTCGTTCACGATCATTTCCATGCGATCGCCAGGTTTCTTTCCAAGACTGCTGCTCACCCAGATGCTCGAGGGTTCTTGCAGGGTCCTCAGCGCGTCCGCAATGTCTAAGGCTCTCCCTGGCACAATCCCCGACCGTTGGTAACGTTCTCCCTCGGAAATCATGTCGATTCCGATCAGTGGCAAAGTTTGCTTGGAGTCGACAATCGTGGCGAAGTCTTCCAATCTTGGTGAAATTGCAATCAGCCAGGGCTGCTTTGCAATCGCACCCACCATACTCTCGGGAATCCCTCCCGGGGCCACGATTTCCAATGTGTATCCGCCCGCGAGCGTCTCCAGAGAGGAGTGAAACGATCCAACCGCCGCGTTGCCTGCGAGCTCCATGGCCAGCATTACCGCCACACCAAGCGCCACGGCCAGTATGGTCAAAACCATGCGCACGGGTTCCCGGAACAGAGGCCGCATCATCAACCGGTAAAAGAGTTTTGCCCGGATCATCTTGCGTTCCGTACCACTTCTTCGATCCGCCCGTCTTTCATCCGTACGACGATGTCGACCATGGCGGCAGCTTCCGTGCTGTGCGTGGCCATGACTGTCGCCGTTTGTTGCTCGCGCGTCAGCCGGCGCAGCAGTTCGAGGATTACTCCGCCGGTCACCGTGTCGAGATTTCCGGTCGGCTCATCCGCTAACAGAATCCTGGGCGAATGCACCAGCGCTCGAGCGATGGCGACTCGTTGCATCTGGCCACCGGAGAGCTGGTGCGGGAATCGCTGTTCCAATCCATCGAGTTCGACGAGCTTCAGTTTCTCGCGTG
>Ga0207761_1000040_pt1 | contig 33426 bp, 28 predicted proteins | sample LuqExpMetageno34_FD_187792 | JGI IMG/M metagenome (GOLD analysis project Ga0207761, IMG submission 187792) | Tropical forest soil microbial communities from Luquillo Experimental Forest, Puerto Rico - Sample 34 (SPAdes) | ecosystem: Environmental > Terrestrial > Soil > Tropical forest ... | reverse complement strand
CCGCCGGCCACTGGCTCGATACTGGTGAACTGGCGTCCATTCCGGCGATCGAGGCCTGTCAGCAACATCGAGGAGATGTTGCCGTAATGCGCGGCTGGAATTCGTTGGGGCGCTGCATGTGCCATCGCCCGCAGAACGGTATCAATCACGGTGAGGATTGGTGTTTGCCACCATGACATTGCGGCTGGCTCGCGCGCGCTAATAAGTGTTCCAGGCGGGAGTATCACCTCGAGAGGGCGGAAGCAGCCATCGTTAACACCCAAATGGGGCGCCACTAGATACTTCAGCGCTAACCGCGCAGCGCTGCGACCGGCAGCGGGACCGCAATTGATCGGCCCGCGCACCTGCGGGCTCATCTTACTAAAGTCCATGCTGATGCTGTCGCCACGCACTGTCACACGGACGCGGATCGGCACCGGTTTGCCACGGTCCACGCCGTCGTCGTCGAGGAACGATTCCGCTTCATAGATGCCGTCAGGAAACTTGGCGATTTCCTCGCGCACCATTCGTTCGCATTGGGTCCAATTAAGCGCAATGCAGTCCTCAACAGTCTCGGCGCCATATTTTGTGAATAGGTCTTGCAAGCGCCGTTCGCCGAGACGGCAAGCGGCAATCTGCGCGCGAAGATCTCCAAAGCTTCCTTCGGGATCGCGAATGTTATGTCGCAGAATACGGAAGATGCCTTCATCCGCTACGCCGCCACGGTACAGTTTGACACTGCGAATCTGCAGCCCTTCCTCGAAGCTCGACACCGCGTCCGTCAGAAACCCTCCAGCGAGACGCCCGCCGACATCGGTCCAGTGTGCTCTAGTTGCCGGAAAGCCGATCAGTCTGCCGTTATGGAAAGCCGGCGTGTAGACGACAATGTTGTTGAGGTGGTGTCCGCAGGTCCCGGTGTGGTTGGTTACGACCACATCACCCGGCGAAAAACCCTCTTTTGCGAAAACCTCAAGTCCGTCGGCAATGGCGGCATCCAGATCGCCGACAAATAGCGGAAGCCCGCCCGGCGGCTGGGCGATCAATCGCGCTTTCGGATCGACGAGACCGGTGCAGAAGTCCTGGACTTCGTAAACTATTGTGCTGTGCGCGGTGCGTGCCAGGTTGATAGTCATTTCCTCCGCGCATGCGATCAACGCATTGGCGACCACCTCTGCGGTAATGGGATCGACGTTCATGGGCGCGCGTCTCTCCCAATTTCAATCATTAGACAACCGCTACCGTCGACGCGTAAACGATCTTGCGGCTGCACTACTGTCGTTGAGGCATATTCCTCAATGATCAGCGGGCCTTTAAACTCTTGGTCGGCCCGTAGTGAGTCACGTTGTACGACGGGAACGTCGATGCTAGCACCGGCGGTCTCGAAATATACACTCCGCCGGACCGCGGGTTGACTTGATTGCCCAATCGTTCCGACCAGCGCGCCAATCTTTGGCTTCGCCACCGTTCCAATGGCTGCTAAACGCAGAGTGACAATCTGCGCCGGCACCTCGGGATCGCAATGTCCATAACGCTGGTCGTAGGCGGCATCGAAGCGTCGGCGTAACGCCACCATTTCCTCTTCATTAACGCATGCCGAGACCGATACGGACACGGTATATTCTTGGCCGAGATATCGCATGTCGACGAAACGCAACAGTACGGTATTGGTTGGATCGCAGCCTTGTTCGGCTAGGGAGCGAATCCCGTTCTCCTCCATCGGTGCAAACCAACCCTCCAGCAAGGCGGCATCGATCCTGTCAAGGTCGACCACCCGCGTCTGCACGAAGTCCTTGCGCAAATCGGTAAGGAGCATGCCGAGAGCCGAAAAGTGTCCCGGGCATGGTGGAATTATCACTCGCGGAATGTTGAGCTCGCGTGCGATCGCAGTCGCGTGCAATGGTCCCCCGCCGCCAAAAGCAATCATGCCAAAGTCGCGCGGATCATAGCCCCGCTGCAGTGTGATAGCGCGCACCAGAGCGGACATCCGCGCATCGGCAATTTTAACGATGCCGTTGGCCGCTGAGGTCGGATTAAGGTCGAAGGGGCGCGCAACAACGCGCGCAATCGCCTCGGCGGCAGCATCGTAATTGAGCCGCATGTTGCCACCCAAAAAGCGGTGGGCATTGAGACGCCCAATGAGTAGATTGGCGTCCGTAACCGTCGGCTCCGTGCCGCCACGTCCGTAGCAAACCGGACCGGGAAGCGCTCCCGCGCTGCGTGGTCCGACTTTAAGTGCTCCGCCGCTATCGACCCACGCGATGCTGCCGCCCCCAGCGCCGACCTCGGTGATATCAAGGACCGGCAGGCGCATGGGATAGCCTTCGCGATAGCCACCTACATAATATTGATCGGCCATATGCGGCAGACCGCGTTCGACCAAACAGGCTTTGGCAGTCGTACCACCCATATCTAATGCGATGATGTTGTCTTCACCGAGCGACTTTCCAAACGCAGTGGCGCCGATGATGCCGCCAGCCGGTCCGGACTCCATCATCGAGACCGGCGATTGCTCGGCGCGCTCTGCAGTCATCACGCCACCATTCGACTGCATAATATTAAATGTGCCTACGAACGAATTCCGTCGCAGCGACACATCTATCTTCTTGAGATAGCGACTAACCTCCGGACCGACATAGCTATTCAATACTGCTGTAGAAGTGCGCTCGTATTCGCGATATTCACGTAGGATTTCGTGCGCTAGCGTCACGTAGACCTGCGGCAATGCTCTACGCAACATCTTGCCTAATGCAATCTCGTGTGTAGGGTTTGCATAGGCGTGCAGTAGGCATACCGCGACAGCTTCAACCTGCGACGCCTTTAAGTTGCGAATTACGCGGCGAGCGCTCGCTAGATCAAGCGGTCTTTCTACTGCACCGGCAACATTCATGCGCTCGCGTACTCCGAAACGAAGGGTAGCGGGCACAAGCGGCTGAGGCTTTTCAAAGAATAGATTAAAGGTGTCGGGTCTGTTCGCTCGACCAATTTCGTAGACGTCCTCGAAACCTTCCGTAGTAATTAGAGCCGTGCGTGCGCCAGTCCTTTGGATCACGGCATTTACCGCAACAGTGGAGCCGTGCACGAAATGGAGTGTGTGCGCCATTTCGATGCCGACTTTCGCCAGGCTGTGGTGAACGCCGTCCGCGAAGTGCGGTGCGGTCGACAGCACTTTTTCAAAGGTCACCGCTCCTGACGCGCCGTTGTACCAAGCCAAATCGGTGAACGTACCGCCGATGTCTACGGCAACGCGGTGCATGAGGGCATCGGGTTTCATTGCTGTTGCGTTTCGCACCTTGCGACCGCTGGACACTGAAATCTCAAGTCAGGTTGCCTGCCGAAGTAACGGAGGACTTGATCTAACGCAAGGACGCAGCTCATCGGCTTAGGGATCCGGACCGCCGATGGCAAGCTGGAATATTGCTGACGAGAACATCGCTTCCGAATGTTGAGCGGATGCAAAAACGTCAACTCTGACTGGGCTTTGGGGCTTATGCGACGGAGCGAGAAAGAGTTCGTAATGATTGCCGCTTATGAGTAGGTGCGCTCCCTATAAAATATCCGTCTATGTACTATACCGAAACAATATTCTTGGAAGTAATGGATTGAACTCGATCTTTGCCAGAAAGAAATGCATCCTGATGTTGGAGACATCACTGTTTGCTCTCGGGATCAGTCAACGTCGAAGCGGAAGGAAACGGTCCATGAATGATAAGTCTGTTGCAAGTATCGGCAAGAAAGCGCGTGGGTATCGCGATATCTTGTACGAGGTCAAAGACCAAGTCGCCTGGGTTACCATTAACCGGCCACGCGTGATGAACGCATTTCGCGAGCAGACCCTCGATGAAATGATTGACGCTTTCAAATCGACACGCGAAGACCCCTCTATAGCCTGTGCTGTGGTCACTGGAGCCGGAGATAAAGCATTTTCAGCCGGTGGCGACTTTTTTGCGATGAGGCGGCTGAACTGGATCAACGGCTACATGTGGAACGACCGCATGCAGGGGGTTGCAATGACTATCCGCGGTTTGCCGATCCCGGTAATCGCTATGGTCAACGGCCACTGTATGGGAGGCGGCCATGAGCTTGCGCTATGGTGCGACCTGGTGATCGCATCAGAGGATGCGGTGCTCGGCCAGACCGGCGCGACGGTGGGTGCCTGTCCGACCGTCGGCGCGACGCAATATCTGCCGCGCATTATCGGCGAACGGCGGGCGCGCGAGATGATCTTTTTGGCGCGGCGTTACACGGCGGCCGAAGCTGAGCAGATCGGATTGATCAACAAGTGCGTGCGCAAGCAGGACCTGCTCAAGGAAACACTTGCCTGGTGCGAAAAAATCAAGGGTCACAGCTCACAGACCCTGCGTATGACCAAGAAGAGCCTGAATCACGAATCGGATCAGCTTTATGCGTCATGGCAGCATGGTATGGAGCTGCTGGCGCATGTCTGGGGATCGGAGGAAAGTCTTGAAGGCATGAATGCCTTCCTTGAAGGACGCAAGCCAGACTTCCAGCGTTTCCGCATACGCAACAAGAAGGTGCTTGAAGAGTATTTGGACGGTTGCGCGAAAGACCTCAATGCGCCACCCTCCATGCGCGCCAAGCAGTGACGGCTTTTGCGTCAAATAACGTGACGGCCGGTCTCGTCACCATTTTGCGCGGGCCGGCCGTATTCAAGCTTACGAATTAACTCAGCGGTCCGCACAATGAGGTTGAACCATATCTCTATCGTCGTGCCGAGTCTTGATCGGGCGATCAAGACTATGCAGGACCTTTACGGGCTTACGTGCGGGAAGATAAGCGAGAACCGCCAGCAGGGTGTGCGGCTGACATATATTGATCTCGGCAACAGCAAGATCGAACTGATGGAACCGTTGACGGCCAATTCAGCCATTAGCCGTTTTCTGACAAAGCATCCGACCGGCGGCTTGCACCATCTGTGTTTGGGTGTCTCTGATCTTGCCCCGGTGGCGGCGGCTCTGCGTGACAAGGGGGTTCGCGTGCTTGGTGACGGCAAACCCGCCTTCAACATCCACGGGCAGGAGATCGCTTTCATCCATCCGCAGGATTTCTTGGGTTCGCTGGTCGAAATCGAGCAGGAATCCAGATAGTCGGGCGCCCGCGTGCGGATCATGCATTGATCGAGCATGCCCAGTTCGTGCAGTCACTGACCGATTGGCACGAACGTGTGCCACATGCGATATCCGATTTGGTGGAAGCACATTACGTAAAGGAATCGTGACATGGATTTGCAACTGGGTGGCAAGACCGCGCTGATTACCGGAGGTTCGAAGGGGATCGGACGGGCGACTGCCACGATTTTGGCAGTCGAAAGCTGTAACGTCGTTATCGTATCACGCAATGCCGAGGATCTCGCCGCGGCCAAGGCCAGCATTGCGCAGAAGAGCAACGTGCGTGTCGAGACGGTGGTGGCCGACCTATCCGACAGCAAGAGTGTTGATAAATTGGCACGCGAGTATGGAGACATTGATATTTTGGTCAACAATGCCGGGGCTATTCCCGGAGGCAACTTGTTACAAGTGGACGAGACGACCTGGCGAAAAGCCTGGGAGCTCAAGGTGTTCGGCTACATTAATATGTGTCGGGCGTTCTACGCGTGCATGAAAGAGCGTCGGCTAGGCGTGATTATCAACGTGGTTGGCAATGCTGCCGAAACACATGATCCCGAATACATCTGCGGCGTTACAGGCAATGCTGCTCTCACTGCGTTCAGTCAGTCGCTAGGAAGCATAAGCGCCAACGATGGCATTCGCGTAGTAGCGGTCAGCCCCGGCGTGGTGATCACTGACCGCCAGATCAATTTCCTGAAGAAAAAGGCAATTGAACGCACTGGTAGTGCTGACAATTGGCGTGATGTATTGAAGTCTTTGCCATTCGGACGCGGCGCAATCCCCGATGAAATTGGCGCCACTATAGCATTTCTCGCCTCCAGCCAATCCGGCTACACCAGCGGATCAGTGGTGACTATAGATGCGGGAATGTCTGCGCGCGCGGCGACGTTCTGAAGGGAGCAATGATCAATGGCATATCTGACTGCTGACGATGGCGTAAAACTATATTACGAAAAGACGGGTAAGGGCATCCCGATCGTCTTTGTGCACGAGTTCGCCGGCGATTACCGCTCCTACGAGCCGCAGGTGCGGCATTTCTCGAAATATTATGGTTGCGTCACGTTCAACGCGCGTGGCTATCCGCCATCCGATGTTCCAAAAGATAGCGAGTCTTATTCGCAAGAGAGAGCGCGTGATGATATTCGCTGTGTGCTCGATGCGCTCAATATCGATAAAGCTCACATCGTCGGGCTTTCGATGGGCGGCTTTGCCGCGCTGCATTTCGCTTTTACGTATCCCGAACGTGCCCGGTCGGTAACAATCGCTGGCTGTGGCTACGGGGCGGCCCCGGGCGAGCGGGCGAAGTTTGCGGAAGAGGCGGAGAACTCGGCGAGGCGGTTCGAGGAACTGACAATGGCACAGGCGGCAATGGGTTATGCGCTCGGTCCGACGCGCGTGCAGTTCCAGAATAAAGACCCGCGAGGGTGGTGTGAATTCGCTGATCAGTTGGCCGGTCACTCGACGGAAGGTTCGGCATTGACCATGCGGGGTGTGCAGAAGCGGCGGCCCTCATTATTCGATCTGGTCGATAAAATGAGAACCATCGCCGTGCCAACATTGATCATGACGGGAGACGAGGACTGGCCGTGTCTTGAGCCGGGTATCCTTATGAAGCGCAACATTCCGACGGCGGCATTGGTGGTATTGGCAAACTCCGGCCATACCATCAATTTGGAAGAGCCGGCAGCGTTCAACATGCATCTTTCGGAACTGTTCCAGGCAGCGGATGCTGGCGCATGGCCGAAGCGCGATCCGCGGGCAATGGCCGGCTCTATTCTTGGCAAATAGGTGCGGCCGGATGAGCCATGCACGAACGTCGCGCCAGAGATCGCGGGCTACCAATACTATGTTGGCCGCTCGCTGATCGAAACCGACATCGTCAGCCCTTTTATGCAAGGCGGCATGGCCGCAACTCTGGACGGGGCTGCCGCGGGCAGCGAGCTGCCCGGAATATGGCACTATGGCCTTTTCCTTTCGTCGGGCCGGCCAGCAATCTAGGCAGCGACGGCCACCCGGGGCTGGGGCAATTCATGCCGCCGGTGAGCTGTCGCCTTTTCGTGAAATGCACATCGCCCAAGCGACGGTCAGTTGACAGATTTGCTACGCGCCGATGAGTTCAGCTTCGAACTACTGTAGTGCACCACGCCTCTGCGCGGTTTCGCTATGTCAGCATGCGCGTCCTTTAACAGGCAGTACGCCTATCAATCGAGCGAAATATTTGCCTGCTGAATTACGTTGGACCACAGCATTGTATCGTCCAAAAATAACTTAGCGGCTTCGGTATTGGTGCTGCCGATCGGGTCCATCTTCAGCATGGTTTTGATGTTGTCTGCAGTCTGCGGGTCCTTCATTACGGTCGCGACGTCGTTACTGATCTTGTTCGCGATTGTGGCAGGCGTTCCCGGCGGTGCTACCATAGCATACCATGTTACTGCGCGGAATCCGGGAAGCCCCGACTCGGCGATTGTGGGAATACCGGGAAGGCCCGCCCACCGTTTGGCGCTGCAGCTTGCGATGATGTCGATTTTCTTGTTCATATAAAACTGCAGTGACGTCGTCGCCGTGTCGAAAATGAGATCGACGTGCCCGCCGAGGATATCGTTCAGCGCAGGCGCTAGCCCTTTGTAGGGAACCGTCGTCATTTCGATGCCGGCGAGCATTTCAAATTGTTTAGCGGCCAAATGTCCGACGGTCCCGACGCCGGGAGAGGCATAGGTGATCTTGCCGGGATTGGCCTTGGCCTTGGCGATCAGCTCCTTTATGTTGGTAACACCTAGACCTTTGCGAACGGCAAGCACGTAGGGAACGCTCGCTACTACGGAGATCGGCACCCATTTTGACGAATCGAACGGCATATTCTTGAACAGCAATTTGTTCAGAGCGATAGGTCCCGGCGGGCTCAATAGCAGCGTGTAGCCATCCGCAGCGGATTCCCAAACTTCATGAGCGCCTACATTTCCTGACGCTGCGCCGCTCAGGTTTTCGACGTAGACTGTCTGTCCCCACATCTTGCTCAGAGCCTGGGCAATCACGCGCGCCAACAAATCTGTGCCGCCGCCGGCTGGGAATGGCACAGCGATTTTCACGGATCGAGAGGGAAACGGTTGCGCAAGCGCCGACCACGTAAAGATAAGGGCAGCGGCAATTAGCGCAATCGAAGTTACGATTTTTCTCATCGTGTGTTTCCTCCGTAGACTGCAAATATTTTTTTGCGATCAAAAAAAGAAAGCCTTGCCGATAATGTATTGGCGCCGATGAGCGCCAGTGATGCGAATGCTTTCTCAGTATAATTGATAACATATCTACACGAAGCAGTTGTTCCGCACAACAAAACAGAATATGCGAAGGCCCTATCGCATCGTGACTCGTTTTGAGCTTGCACATACGATAAGATCGATCTTACTCCTTTAAAGGCGAGGCGAATTGACCATGTCGGAAGAAAGGAGACGCGAGGTTATCCTGAGCGAGCATGATGCGGCGAAATGGATTCAGAACGGAATGACGATATCGGTCGGAGGCTTCTTAAATTCTAGCCATCCGATGCCGCTTGTCCGTGCCATCATTCGCAATGGTGTGAAGGACCTCACGGTCGTCGGCGCCGCCTCCGCCGGCCTGGAAACTGATCTTCTGATCGGCGCGGGCTGTGTCAAGACGGTGATTGCGCCGATGATCTCGGGCGAGAGTCTGGCGCCGATCGGGCCGTCATTTCGGTACTTCGCTCAGCGCGGCGAAATCGATGTGTTCGAGATCGATGAGCATATGTACTACCAGGGTCTGCGCGCGGCCGCCGCACTGATGCCGTCGCTGCCGTGGCGCGGCGGAATCGGCACCGACTATAGCAAGGTGAACCCCCGGCTAAAGGAATTCGATGATCCGATCACGGGGGAGCGCCTGCTGGCGATCCCCGCGATCAACATCGATGTGGCGCTGATCCACGCCGGTGCGGCCGACCCTTATGGCAATGTACAGCACGTTGGCACAGGGTTTGGCGACCGTTCTCACCACCGCGCCGCCGACAAGACTATTGTCACGGTGGACAAAGTCATTTCGAACGAAGAGGTGAGGGCCGATCCTTACCGCACGTCAATTTCCAGCGTCGACGCGATCGTGCGGGCGCCTTATGGCGCACACCCGTTTGCAAGCCCCGGCCATTACCTCGAGGACCCAATGCATATTCGCGAATATGTGGCGGCCGCAACTGCAAGGCTCAAGGACAGCAATCACGCGCCATTCGACGACTATCTGCGGAAATACGTGTTCGAGCCGACAACCCATGCCGAGTATCTGACCCTGATCGGATTCGAACGCATCCTCTCACTCTACGAAGTTTAAACGTATCAGGAGCATCGACGTTGTCGCAGGCTGCGAAAGACTACACGAACAAGGAACTCATGGCGGCGTTTATTGCCCGCGACATCAAGGACGCCGAAACCGTGTCAGTGGGCGCGTCTCTGCCTGTTTGTCGTGCCGGAATTCTACTAGCGCACCTTACGCATGCGCCAAATTTACGAGTGCAGATGGCATTCACGATGACCAATCTGTACAACGTGCAGGTGCTCGATTCATTCGAGTTCATTACCGATTGGCGCGCAGCGCGCTGGGCAGAATTCTTTTATCAGCACGATACCGGGCCGGACCTGTACAAACGGCGCCGGCAGGCGATTTTTTTCATCGGTGGCCTGCAGATCGATGCTTATGGCAACACGAATTTGATCGGAATTGGTAGTGATTTTCATCATTTGAAGATGCGCGGACCGGGAGGTGTCGGCACCGCCAGCATGGGTACCAACGTTGGTCGCTATTATTTGTACGTCAACACCCACAATAAGCAGACGCTGGCCGAACGGCTCGATTGGCGTTCAAGTTTCGGTTTCGGAGAAGGGGGTGCCGATGCGCGCAAGAAGCTGAATCTGCCTGGCAGTGGCCCACGCTATTGCATTACACCGCTTTGCATTTTTGATTTCGAGGAGGAGAGCAAACGGATGCGACTTATGTCAGTGCATCCAGGCGTTTCGGTCGACCAAGTGCTGGCGAATACCGGCTTCACACCGATCGTTCCTGATAAGGTTCCGATGACGCCGCCGCCGACACAAGATCAAGTGCAACTCCTACGCAATCGTATCGACGTCGACGGCGTATTGCGCCGATCATAGTCGGCACGCACGGAGAGTTCAGCAAGCCGAAATTCGAATAGGAAGAGCAGGAACACGAGGGGCGTCGGAATGGATAACGAAATGCGCGAGCTACGTGATCGGGCCTGCATAGTCGGGATTGGCCAGACCGATTACTCGAAAGCGAGCGGACGCAGTGTGCAAATGCTGGCCCTGCAGGCGGCGCGCGCCGCGATCGCCGACGCGGGGCTAAAGCCCGGCGATATCGACGCTATACTTCCTTACGTGCTGGGCCCAACATCCGACGAGATGGCGGCGCAGCTCGGGATTTCAGACCTGCGTTATTCGTCAATTATCAAAATGGGTGGCGCAACATTTGTTGCCTGCCTGGAGACGGCGTCGCTGCTGATCCATAATAAGATCGCCCGCAACGTGCTCGTATTCTGCGCCCGCAACGGTCGCTCTGGCACTCGCGTCACTGGTCGCGTTAACACCATCCCAGGTCAAAGCTTTCGTCGGGACTTCGAGAGCCCCTATGGCTTCAGCGTACCGGGGCAATGGTACGCCATGATCGCACGCCGTCACATGATCGAATTCGGCACGACGCGGGAAGACGCTGGCCATTTCGCCTTGGCAATGCGGAAACATGCCAACCTCAACCCGAACGCGATGATGCGCGATGTCAAAATATCAATGGACGATTATATGAATTCTAAACCGGTGTTTGACCCGTTCCATCTGCTAGATTGTTGCCTGGAGACGGATGGGTCTGGCGCCTTCATCGTCGCCGCCGCCGACCGCGCTATAGATATGCCGCACAAGCCGATTTACATCAGCGGTGCGGCGCAGGCAAAGCCGGCGTGTTCGGACGATTTGTGTAATCGTCCCGACATGTTTGAGATTGGTCTTACCAAAGCCGCGCCCCGCGCGTTCGCAATGGCCGGTATGAAGCCGTCCGATATGGACGGCGCGATGATTTACGACTGCTTCAGTTACGTGGCATTACTTGAGCTGGAAGAGGCGGGATTCTGCCCCCGCGGCGAGGTCTGCGACTTCGTCAAGGATGGCCACATCGAGCTCGGCGGAGCGCTGCCGATCAACACGCATGGCGGTCTGCTCTCCGAAGCACATATCGCCGGTATCAACCACGTTATTGAAGCTGTCGTGCAATTGCGCGGCGACGGCGGGGCACGGCAAATCCCCAAAGCTGAGCACATCGCGGTCACTGGCTGGGGCGATCTCGGCGACGGCGCGCTCGCAGTACTGCGGAGTTAGCAAATGGCTGCCGACATCCGAAAGTCCAAGCCCTTGCCGGATCGGCAGGATATTGACAATGGCCAATTCTGGAGAGGCACCGACTCTGGCCAGCTGCAAGTCAAGCAGTGTGGCCCCTGCGAGCGCTATCATTGGCCGCCGCGTCTTGGCTGCCCCTATTGTGGCTCCGGCGATGTCAAATGGGTGGCGGTCAATCCGAAGGGTGAAATATTTTCTTGGACTGTCGTTCACCGCAGCCAGACGCCCGGCTTTGAAGCCGACGTGCCCTACTCCGTCGCCTTGGTCGAGCTCAAAGACGCCAAAGGTGTGCGCATGGTCGGCAATCTTGTGAATTGCGGGCCCGATGCTCTCAAGGCTGGACTTGCGGTAGAGGCTGTGTTCACACCGTCGGCCGATCGATCCGTGAACTTGGTAAACTGGCAGCCGGTTGCAGGTGCAGCAGGCTGATTACACCAATCGGCGCAGATGTTCGACCAGGGTTGACTTGAGGACTTTTCCCATGCCGGTTTTTGGCAAGGCATCGAGAAAGAACACTCCCTTAGGAATTTTGTACGGGGCGAGTGATCCGTGGCAATGGGCGAGCAGCTCTTGTTCGGTTACCTTTGAGCGGCAGACGACGAAAGCCGCAACTTCTTCGCCACGCTCCTGCGATGGCCAGCCGACAACAGCAGCTTCAGCGACTGCCGGATGCGTGATTAGCGTCCGCTCAATTTCGGCGGGATAGATATTGACGCCGCCGCGGATGATCATGTCTTTGGTGCGGCCGGTTAAATAGAGAAACCCATCGGCGTCAAAGCGCCCAATGTCGCCTGGATAATACCAGCCGTCACGGAAAGCGATCGCGCTTTCCTCCGGGTTCCGGAAATAGCTATTTGCCACCGCCCCGCCACGATAACGAATCGTCCCAGCCGTACCCGGTGTAACCTGTTTGTCGTTTTCGTCGACAATCTGGACTTCGGCGCCAAAGACAACTTGGCCGACCGAAAGTGATGCCTCATCCGGGTGATCGGGTCGCAGCAGCGAAATTCCGCCACCCTCCGACGAACTGTAGAAATTAAAGAAATGCGGAGAAAGCTCACGCATGATCTTGCGTCGCTCCTGCGGGTAAAGGCTCGAGCCCGACGAGAGCAGCAATCGCAGGCTCGGCATCAGCGGCAGCGTGGTTTTCGGCAAGTCCAACAACCGCCGCAATAAGGTCGGTACAAGAAACAGCGTTGTGATCCGCCGATTGTTGACCGCGTTGACGAGACTCTCTGGTTCATAGGGAGCCGGAAAAATGACCACGGTCGCGCCCATGAAAAGGTAAGCCATCGTCATGTAGCGAGCGCCGCCGAAGTAGAGCGGCGTCGCCGTAATGAATCGATCGGCTTCGTTAAACGTCAGACTGAAGGTATAGATAAATAGACGACTCAATGCGTGCCCATGCGTGACAATCGGCCCTTTGGGCTGGCCGGTCGTTCCGGAGGAGAGCGAGAGCAGGAGCGGATAGTCGCGGCGCCGAACGAAACTGCATTTTCCGCTGTGCGCCGCAACGGACGAACGCCACGAATTGTCCACCGCAATTGTGTCGACGCCGATGATCGCCGGTTCGTCCGCCTGCACGACTACCAATTTGGCGTCGAAGTGTGTCGCGATACGCCGCTTCTCTTCAGACGTCCAACGCACGTCCATTGGCAGAATGACCGCTCCAAGCCAAGCGATCGAAAACAGTGTGATGATATGATCGGCGTTATCGCCAAGCGCGACGCCGACGATGTTGCCGGGCTCGATTCCGATTTCCTGCAGATGGCCGGCGGTGCGGAAGATCAAGCTGGCGAGTTCCGCGTAGGTGATTGTTCGTGCGCCGTCAATGATCGCCGCGTGCACCGGACGACGCCTTGCGTTGTGAAAGATCGCGTCAGTGATGTTTTCCCAGCCTTGCGAATTCGGGACAGCCACGTCGTCGTAAATCATAGTGCTCTGCCTGGCAGCATCCATGCACTTTACGCTCAAGATTGGTCAATAGCACACCTGCGCTATCACGTGCTTGTTCCGCACGATGAAACAGAAATCTGCTGAATTAACCAGATTTCAGGCTTATGACGCTGCCGCACATTTTCTTGCTGACTTGACTTGCGCAGTAGAGCATTCCGTCGATCAACTGCTCCATGCCGTCCTTTTCCGCACGCTCCTGCGGAACGGTAACACAGATGGTTCCTAACACCTTTCCGCGGTTGCCGAATATCGGAGTGGCAAGGCAAATCCCGCCGGTGTTTGAGTGACAGCGCGCGGAAGCGTAACCCTTGCGGCGTACAACGGCCAGTTCCGAACGGAGGCGATTAGGCTCGGCCAAATGGATGTTGGTGCGTCGGATAAAGCTCGCGCGCCGAGCGATCGATTGCGCCTCGGTTTCTTTGAGACACGCCATGATCGCCAAGCCCGACGCGCCGGCGCGAACGGGAAGCCACTTATTCAATTCAATCATGCAACCCGGCGAGCGCGTCGAGTCCACCGCAGCGGTAAAAGTTACTTCTTGCCGCCACTCATCATATACGCAGAGCAGCGTCGATTCTTTGACAGAATCAGCCAGATGTTGCATCGCGTCAAGCGCAGCTTGGCGAAGTGGCGCTTTGGCAACAGCGATTTGCGATAGGCGGAAAAACTCGTTATCCAATGTGTAGCGTTGTGTTACTCGGTCCTGCCTAACGTAGCCCGCTTCTGACAGCGCCAAGAGAATGCGGTGAGCGCTACTCGGCGCGATGTTCAACGCTGCGGCAATCTGCCGGACCCCAACTTGCGGCGGCGATGCTTCGACAAGCCAGCTCAGCGCGCGAAGCGTCTTGTTTACCGGATTGCGCTCGGCCTTTTCCACTGGGGTCCAACTCTATTCGACAAAGACATACAAATATAGCGCTGCTACCTTCAATTGTGTCAATGCTGCGATTTTCGTCCAGGTGCTTGCACCAAGCCCTTACTCCCGAACACTATTGAAAACAAAAGCGCATCAGCGATCGTCTTACAATCAATGTGCAAGCTGTGCGGCGCGCGCTGCTCTTGTTCATACAGGTGTGAGCGGGCATTGAAATTTGAAATTGTTCGAGGTCACGTCAGTTTGGGCACATTTCCCGCCAGCGCTTTTCTCGTTTTGCTTGCTTTATGATTTTTGCGGGGTCTGTACAAGCATTCGATAGCGCATATTATTACACAATATTTATTATACGAAAGTAAGTATTCGTCGCTGATCTTTGACAGCCTGATATTAGCCTCATGAGCCACAGCATCGAGCTTGCTCTCGGCACCGCTGGATTGGACCGTCCAAATACAATAGTCTTTTCTATGACCTTGCGAGAAAGAGTCGTTACGGTCTCAAGAGGCGCGCTGGGAGGATCAGTTGGAGCTGCGGCAACTTCGCTATTTTGTCTCGGTCGCGCGAGAGCGAAGCTTCAGCAAGGCTTCTGAGAAGCTGCACATCGCCCAGCCAGCGCTCAGCCGACAGATACAATTGCTTGAAGACGAATTTGGGGTCGAGCTGCTGCATCGGACCGCCAAAGGCGCGCATACCACCGAAGCTGGGCGCCGATTCAAGGAAATGGCGGAGTTCGTGCTGAATTATATCGCGGAAATGAAACCAAGCCTGACGCAGTTCGCGACCGAGCCCTCCGGAAATATCGTCGTCGGTCTTCCCCCCTCACTTGCGTTCATGTTGGCGCCACGTCTGGTCGAGGAGACGCAACGACGCTTTCCTCTCGTTACGCTCCGGATCATTGAAGGACTCAGCGTCTTCCTCGCAGAGTGGCTTGAGGGTTTTCGGCTCGACCTCGCCGTGCTCACCGATTACGGTCCAATCGCGGGCATCGAACGCCATCTTATCGCAGAGGACGATATGGTGTTTGTCGGAACACCTGGGAAGCTAAGCAAATACAACAAGATTATTCCACTGAAAGATATCGAAGACTTCCCCTTGCTGATCACTCATGGTTTCCGCAGCATCATGAGTGAACGATTCGCCGCTGAGCATATCGAGCCGAATTACCATATGGAGCTCGACTCCATCCCGATTGCGAAGGAAATGGTGCTCCGCGGACTATTTTGTTCAATTCTCTCATATAGTCTCGTGCATGACGACGTAACGCGGGGGCGGCTTCGCGCGCTACGTTTCGAGGGCACCCCGGTGCGCCGAAGAATTGTCACGGCGGTAGCAGAAAACAGGCCGCGCTCGCTAACAATTACCGCAGTTGAGGGTCTAATAAGGGAGGTATTAAAGGAGCTTCCCTTGAACTTCCCTACAAAGTGAGTTCTTTCGCGTTGGCGAAGATCACAATGTGATCAGACATATGCCAATAAAGCATTTCACGGCGCGTTGATCCTTCAACATTATTGCTCTCTGCTTGCTTAGCTTGTCATCCAAAGTTGCGCAGGAGGGCATCATGAAGCAGGTGCGGCCTACCGCGGCGCTCAACGCACGCTTGCCTTCTTCGGTGGCACAGCCGTTCGCGGAGCTCGTCGCTTCGCTCAATTGGGAGGAGCTTCCCGAGCCAGTGCGACATGAAGCACGGCGGTCATTCGTGAATCTTACATCGACGATGATTGCCGGAAGTCGCGACGATACAGTTCACAAGCTGCTAACTGCACTTAAGCCCCTTATGGGACCGCCCCGTGCCACTGTCCTTGGATGCGCTGACATGGTGGATACGCCTAGCGCCGCCTTTTTAAATGCGGTGAGCGGAAAAGTGCTGGATCTAGCGGATGCCCATCCAGCGACAACGATCCATCCAGGCGCAACAATCTTAGCATCCTTGCTTGGGCTTGCGGAGAGCCGAAGATTATCTGGATCTGAGCTACTCGGCGCGTTTGTCGCCGGCTCTGAAATTGCATTTAGGCTGGGCCGCGCATTGGCGCCTGAGCAGCGAGATGGCAAATCCTACATGGCGGCGCCGTACCTCGTCGTCGGCGCGGCCGCCGCAGTAGGAAAATTATTAGGCCTCAACGAACATCAGATCCGCAACGCTATATGCATTGCTATAACACAGGCGAGCGGTTTGGTAGATAATCTAAGTGATGTCGCAAAGTGCATTGGTGCCGGCGATGCTGCGCGAAATGGATTCCTCGCTGCGCACTACGCTCACGCTGATCTGGTCATCTCAGGGGCTGCGCCGAAATCGTCTGCTTGCTTGCTCGATACTTTTTTCAGCCAGGCGAAAGCAGCGGTTGCAACCGAAGATTTAGCAAGATCATGGGGGTTTCTTGAGAACCGAAGCAAGCCGTACGCGTGCAGCGCCTTCCTTTATCCGATAGTCGACGCGGTGCGCGATCTGAGTGAGCGAGAGAACATCACGGCTGATCGGGTGAAAGAGGTAGTAGTCCGCAGCCATCCATCCAACCGAACCCGAGGCGACCAGCCACGAGTGTCGACCGTCCGTGACGCGAAAAGCAGCATTCAGTTCACCACTGCAATTGCGCTTATCAAAGGCACGGCTAGTGTTCCGGAGTTCCTTGACAGCGCGGTGTTTGATCGGCGAGTTCACGATTTAGCTGATTTAGTAAAGGTAGAGGAAAACGACAGCATCGGCCCGGAATGGGGCTTTGTTCGTGTAACGACTCGGGACGGCCGATCAGTTGAATCGCTTGTTAAGAAAGCGCGCGGCAGCGCAGATCGACCACTCGAGGATTGGGAGATTACGGAGAAGGCCGTCGGCTTGATCGAGTGGGCGGCGCCCCAACTGCACTCAACCGTCCTCGTCCAGGCGTTATGGGACGTAAATACGGCCAAGGACATGCAGCCGCTGATCGCGAGGACCGTGCCGTCTAAGTCTCCAAGCGCGGTGCCAATGACCTAAGCAGTATTTCTGGGTTGAAATGTAAAGGCGAACCGGCTGCAAGAAATTGCGGACTTGCGCGCGCTTTCACTATTAAGGACAAGAGTTGCAACATGACCTCATCCGAAGACCCATGCCAAAGCATTCGTGAAGAAGTCAGCAGGCTCTGCGCTTATTTTCCTGCAGGTCTGCCACGTAGTTATTGAGGTCACTAAATAGGAGCAAGCACTGATGAGACGCGCTGCCATAGTCAATCCATTGCGTACCCCGGTTGGCGTCTTCGGAGGAAGCTTGCGATCCGTGCCAGTGGAGCGGTTAGGAAGCATTGTAGTGAAGGCAGTCATCGAGCGAAGCGGCATTGATCCGGAACGGATCGAGGATGTTGTATTTGCTCAATCCTACGCCAACGGCGAGACGCCTTGCGTAGGCCGCTGGATAGCGCTCGCCGCTGACCTGCCGCTGCACGTGCCAGGTATGCAACTCGACCGCCGCTGCGGTGGCGGTCTGCAAGCCATTATCACGGCTGCAATGATGGTGCAGACCGGCGTCTGTGACGTTGTAATCGCGGGCGGCGTCGAAAGCATGAGCAACGTCGAATATTACACCACTGGCGCGCGCTGGGGCGCGCGTGCAGGGTCGTTGATGCTGTACGATCGGCTCGATCGCGGTCGCGAGCGCTCGCAGCCCGTGGATCGCTTTGGGCACATTTCGGGGATGATTGAGACCGCGGAAAACCTCGCCAAGGAGTACGCGATTACTCGCGAAGATGCCGATGCGTATGCAATTCGGAGCCATAACCGCGCTGCGGCCGCCTGGGATTCACGGAAGTTCGCCGAGGAAGTGGTGTCGGTCAGCGTTCCGCAGGCACGCGGCGAGCCGATAATCGTTAATCGTGATGAAGGCGTTCGGGCTGATGCCAGCCTCGACAAGCTGGCCAAGCTACGGACGATTATAAAGGGCGGCACAGTCACGGCTGGCAATGCTAGTCAGCAGAATGATGCCGCGGCAGCCTGCCTGATCGTGGCGGAGGACAAGCTCGCAGAGCTTGGCCTGGAACCGATGGGTTTTCTTAATGGCTGGGCAGCTAGCGGCTGTCATCCCGCCACCATGGGCATTGGGCCCGTTCCTGCGGTCGCGCGCCTGTTTGAGAAAACGAAGCTATCCATGAAGGACATGGGACTGATCGAAATCAACGAGGCCTTTGCCTGCCAGGTGTTGTCCGTTCTGAAAGCTTGGAAGTTCGATAACTCGGACGTGGTCAACGTCAACGGGTCCGGCATCTCCCTCGGTCATCCGATCGGCGCCACCGGAGTGCGCATCATGACCACGTTGTTGCACGAACTGAAGAGACGCGGATTACGCTACGGGCTTGAGACGATGTGCGTCGGCGGCGGACAGGGCGTCGCGGCTATCTTCGAGCGCGACTAAACATCGACCCGCGCGAGTAACGCGATGGCACGTGAGCTCGATATCGGCGCGCTTAATTTCGTCGAGATCGTCCAGCCCGGAGACACGGTCTGCTGGGGGCAGGCGGCGGCGGAGCCTTTGGCGCTTACACGATCGTTGCTGGCTCAGCGTGCAGCTATCGGTGGGTTCAATGCTTTCGTCGGATTTAACTGGTCGGACACGGTTGATGTCGCCTACTGCGATCACGTCAGATACACCTCCTATTGCGCGATTGGCAGCAATCGCCGTCTGGCGGCAGCCGGGAAGTTGGATATTATACCGTGCCATTACTCCCAACTGACCGAAATTCTGCGGCGCAAGGTCGACGTGGTCTTACTGCAACTTGCTCCACCCGATGAAAATGGGAACTACAGTCTTAGTCTCGCTTGCGAATATTTACTTCCGCTGATCGATTCAGCTCGCACCATCGTTGCTGAAGTAAACGACCGAGCGCCGTTCGTGCCGTGTGAACGTCTGGTGCGAGCCGACGAGTTGGACATCATCGTTCGCACTTCGCGGCCGCTGGCTGCGGTCGAGTCGTCCATTCCGGGTAAGGCCGAACTCGCCATCGCCAAGCATGTTGCCGGACTGATTGAAGACGGGGCGGTGCTGCAGATGGGCATTGGTGCCATCCCCGAATGCGTGGTTCGCGCACTTTTCGCACACCGGGATCTTGGCGTTCACTCCGGTATGATCAGTGACGGCATCGCCGAATTGATCGAAGCCGGCTCGGTGACCAACGCATACAAAAACGTTGATCGGGGCGTTGCGATTGCCGGCGTGTTGGTCGGCAGCGAACGGTTGGCAAAGTTCGCCGACCGCAATCCCAATATCCTCCTTCGTTCAGCCGAGTATACCCATTCCCATTCGGTCCTTAAGACATTGGACCGGTTTACCGCCATCAATTCGGCGGTGGAAGTGGACCTCACGGGGCAGATTAATTCAGAGACGGCCAACGGCCGCTATGTGGGAGCAGTAGGTGGCGCAGTGGACTTTCTGCGCGGCGCGCATGCCTCGCGTGGAGGTCTGCCGATTGTTGCTTTGCCGGCAACGGCTGTTACCGGCAGCGGTTCGGCCAGTCGCATTGTTGCAAAGCTGAGTGGGCCTGTGACCACCTCGCGCGCTGATGCCGGTATTTTCGTCACTGAATACGGCATAGCCGACCTGCGTGGGCTGCCACTCGCAAGCCGGGTCAAGCAGATGATCGCAATTGCCGATCCGTCATTTCGCGAGACTTTGCAGCGCGAGGCCGCATCTTACACCAAAGGCGGTGACTAAATGGGCCTCGCCCTCCTGCGGCGATGCCATCTTGCGATATGCGCCATAACCCTTTCGTCTTTGGAATTTCTGAGGTTTTGACGTGTAATTCTGCAGATTTCTATTACTTCGATCAGCATACAAGGGAATACAAATGTTGAAGCTACAGGGCGTCATCGACATCCATACGCATCCGTTCACTGAGGAGACAGTCAAGGGACAGGGCCTTTCTTACACTGAGGCACATGCATATTTCGGCAGAAGTCCGGCATCGCCATCCCATCATTGGTATAAAGACCGCACGACCACTCCAATCGAAAGCAGTGTGGCGCAGCTCAAGGCCGACAATATGGACTTGGCGGTCGTGGTCAACATGAATGCATGTGCCACTGTGGCTTCGTGTCTGCCGAATGAATACATCGGAAAATATTGCAAACAATTTTCGGATTTCTATCTCGGTTACGCCGGTATCGATCCGAACATGGACACAAAGGGGGCCCTACGCGAGCTTGATCGCTGCTACAAGGATTACGGATGCGTTGGACTGAAATTCCATCCGGCCTACCAGGCATTTTTCCCGAACGATCGACAGCGCGCCTATCCGATATACGAGAAGTGCGTCGAATACGGATTGCCGGTGCTGTTCCATACCGGTTCAACTCGCATGACCCGCTGCACTATTCGCACATGTCGTCCGGTGTTCCTCGACGAGGTCGCGAATGATTTCCCGGATCTGCGCATCATCATGACGCATTATGGTTGGCCATGGACCGAAGAGGCATTAGCCACCATTTGGCGCCATGAGCATGTCTATCTCGACCTTTCCGGTTGGATGCCGACCTATATCTTTGCGCACCAGCCGGCCGTGTTTCAGTACATGAACTCGGTCATCCCCGAAAAATTCGTTTTCGGCTCCGATTTTCCCGCATTGAGCCCGCGCTTGTGGATCGAAGATTTCGGACAGTACGTCGAGACGGGTCTCGAATGGGGAGGTAAACGCCGTTACTTCCGCGAGGAAAACCTGGAAAAGTTCTTCCGCGCCAACGCCATCAAAGCACTCAACCTCGAGAAGCACAGGCCGGATTTGGTGAACCGGACAAAATTCAAAATTCTGGAGCGTTGATCTGTGGACATAAAGCCTGTCCTCACGATGCGTGAGGCGGTCGGACGCTATATTCCCGACGGTCAGGAAGTCATGATCGGCGGGTTCGCTTTCAGCGATCCGACCGCACTCGCGCACGAATTGATCCGCCAGCGCCGCAAAGGCCTGTACGTCATGAAGACATCAGGCGGGGTGCTGGTGGACATGTTGATCGGTGCGGGCTGTGTTGATCGGGTGCTGTTCTGCCACATCTGGAATTCGGTTGGGCCGGTACCGGCACACTGTTTCCGCCGCGCGCTGGAACAAGGCATCCCAAATACGGTCGCTGTCGAAGAACTCAGCTTTGGCGCTTTCACCATGGCGCTCCTGGCCGGCGCATGTGATTTGCCGTTCATGCCGACCACACCAGTACAAGGGTCCGGTCATTTCACTCAGCGCACGTTTCTTCCCAATAAATTCGGTCTGGTCGAAAACCCGTTCGGGGGTGGCTCGGTATGTGTTGTCGCGCCGATTAAGCCGGCCCTAGGCGTTTTCCACGTCCATCGCGTCGACCGGCTGGGCAATGCTCAATTTTTCGGGCCCGCCGGCGAAATACGTTATTCGATTGCAGCCTGTAAGAAGGTCATCGTCATTGCGGAAGAACTGGTCGATACGAGCGTGATCCGCGAGCGCCCCGAAGCCACGATCGCACCAGGCTTCATGGTAGATGCGATTGTCGTAGAGCCTTGGGCCGCGCATCCGACTGACTCCTATGGCTATTATTACCGCGACCTAAAGCATAACGATCTCTACGGCGAGATGACGCGCACCGATGAAGGCTTCCGCCGCTATGTCGACGAATGGATCGTCGGTACCAACGACCATCGTGGGTTTGTTGAGAAACTTGGACGAGAACAGCGCGCAAAGCTGCAATTGAGAAAGGAGCCGTGGTGATGGGAAACGCCACCTCCTTCGAGCGGATGCTTATTACTGGCGCCAGCCGGATCGCCGACGGAGCGGTGCTCTTTGTCGGTTTCCACTGGCCGATGCTGATGACGCGCGTGGCGCGTCGCTTGCACGCACCGAATATCGTCGTTGTCTACGAGAACGGCATCGTCGAAGACCGCCTGACGTCGATCTTTCCGACCTCGCCATGCGACCTAACAGCAGCCGAGCAGGCGACCACATGTGCCGGGAGCCTGGAGGCTCTCTACATGTGGTTGGGCGCCGGCCACGTACAGATGACCATGCTGGAAGCGGCTATCGTCGACCGCTACGGAAACGTAAACACCACGTCGGTTGGCTCGTACCTACATCCCAAGGTGCGCCTGCCGGGCTCTGGCGGCGGCACCGAGCTGTCCAGCCTCGGACGCGATCTCTTTTTGGTCAGTGCCAGCACAAATCGGCGCAGCTATCCGGATCGGGTCGATTACATCACCAGCCCCGGTTATTTGGGCGGCCGTGCTGAACGGGAGCGCCTCGGCTACAAGCCCCGCACGGGTCCGCAAACGTTGGTCAACCCGCTTGGCGTATTTCGCTTTAACGACAGTGGCGAGATGTACGCCGCCGCGCTCCACCCAGGCGTTGGTCCTGAGCCGGTGCGCGCCTCTTTTGGCTGGCCGATTACGATTGCGAACGACTGCGCCACCCTACCGGAGCCAACAGCGGAACAAGTGGCGGTGACGCGTGAAGAGATCGCCAACGCGCGCGCCCGCTCTTACCTGCTGCCGGAAGGCTGACGCCAATGACCCGCGCGCTCGACGGCATTCGCATTCTCGACTTCTCCCGCGTGCTTGCGGGGCCTTACTGCGGTATGATCCTCGCAGATCTCGGTGCCGACGTCATAAAGATTGAACGCGACGGCGTTGGCGACGATTTGCGCAGTTGGGGCCCGCCGTTCACACCAGACGGTGAGAGTACGTATTTCCTGTCGGTGAACCGCAACAAGCGCAGCATCGCGCTCGACCTAAAGACCGAAGCCGGCCGCGATCTCGCGCGCGGACTCGTCCGCAACAGCGACGTTGTGCTGGAGAATTTCCGGCTCGGGGTCATGGAGTCGCTTGGGCTCGGCTATGAGCAGCTCAAAGAGATCAATCCGAAGCTGATCTACTGCTCGATCACCGGCTATGGCACTAGGGGCCCGCTCATGGACCGGCCCGGCTATGATATCATTGTTCAAAGCATGGGCGGACTGATGAGCGTCACCGGCGAGCCGGACGGTTTTCCAATGCGGGTTGGTGTCGCGATCGTCGATTTGGTGACTGGCCTGTATTCCGTGATTGCTATCCTTGGTGCTCTGCAGTCGCGTGCGCAGAACGGGCACGGACAACGCATAGATCTTTCATTGCTGGAAAGCTGTCTCTCGGTGATGCCAAATCTGACGGCGGGCTACCTGATGGCCGGAGTGAAGCCGCAGCGCCTCGGCAACGGCCATCCCAATACGGTACCCTATAAGACCTTTCCGACCCGCGACGGTCACCTAACGCTGGCGATCGGTAACGATGGCCAATGGCAGCGCTTTTGTGTGGTCGTCGGACATCCTGAGTTGGCGAGTCATCCGTCCTACGCGCACAATCACGAGCGTATTGCGCGCCGCGCGGAGGTCGAGCAGCTGGTCAGCGAGTGGCTGAAGCAAAAGGTTACAGATGACTGGATCAAACTGCTGGAGGAGGCAGAAGTGCCCTGCGGTCCAGTCTATACCATCGACCGGATCTTGGCCGACGCGCAAGTGGCAGCCCTTGGGCTGGTCAAGGCCATCAACCATCCGACCAGCGGCCCGCTTCGCCTTGTCGGTGCGCCGTTCCATTTTGCGGCTGACGACACAGAACCCTATCGGCCGCCACCGCTGCTCGGCGAGCATACGCAGGCGATTCTCAAAGAGGTGCTAAACCTCAGCGACGACAAAATTAGTGAGCTCACGCAGACAGGCGCTTTTGGCAAGCCCGCGAAAAAATCGGAATAGCGCGAGAGCGCAAACTAACAGTTCTAAGTGTCCGGATTTAGGAGATTCATGAAACACCCTGTCACCATCCTGAGTGGGTTCCTCGGCAGCGGAAAAACTACGCTGCTCAATCAAATCCTCAAGTCGGCAAACGGGTTGCGCATTGCCGTCATGATCAACGATTTTGGCGATATCAATATCGACAAGGATCTCGTGGTCGGGCAGAGCGGCGACGTGCTCGAGCTCTCAGGCGGCTGCATGTGCTGCACGATCCGTGAGGATTTGCTCACATCTGCTAAAGACTTGCTCGCCAGTGAACGTACCTTCGATTACCTAATCGTGGAGACGTCCGGGCTAGCCGAGCCCGGTAGCGTTGCGCAGACCTTCCTGACGCCCCGCCTTGAAGAAAGTTTCCGCCTCGATGCCGTCGTTACGGTAGTCGACAGCGCCAATATCGAAACTTGGCTCGAGCAGAACCCCACGGCCAGCGAACAGATCCGCTGTGCTGACCTGCTCGTGATGAACAAGCTGGATCTGGTGACAAGCGTGGACGTAGACCGAATCAAGCCGCGCATCGCAGAAATCAATGGCGATGTACGAACGCTTCCGTCAATCAATGGCGCTGTGCCGATCGAATTATTGCTCGACATCGAAGCATATCAGAAAGTCGACGTTACGAGTAAGCATGCTCATCACGATGATCGTAACAACTCCGAACATCACCACCATCACGGGCACGCCCCGCACGATCATGTGCAATCGGTTTCCTTCGCAGACGACATCGAACTCGACTATGACAAGTTTGATAGATTCGTGCAGAACTTACCGGATGCCGTCTACCGCGCCAAAGGAACAGTGGCGATCCATGGCCTCAATCGCCGCGTGATCTTTCATCGTGTCGGTGGGCGCAACGTACTCGACCAGGGCGAGCCTTGGGAAGGCGAACAACGGAGCTGCCGCGCCGTTCTGCTCGGCAAAGAATTTGACGGCGACAAGTTATTGGCGTTGCTGCGCAACTGTGCGGCGAAAAACTACGCCAAGGGCGATCCCCAAACGGCGCGACAATTCAACTGAACTGACAGGTACTGTACCGTCGCGCCGAAGGGTGCGATGGTCAAAGTCGGCGAATTCGGTTGATGCCTGCGCGTAAGACGGGAGATTGGCAAGTGCAGAAAGCAAACGAAACATCAAGCCGAGTTGTCGTGATTACTGGTGCTGCGGGCGGTATCGGCAAGGAGCTTACGCGAGCCTTCCTCGCGCAGGACTTTAAAGTGGGGGCCATGGATCTACGCGAGCCTGCGCTGAAAACGCTTAGTGACGAACTGCAATCCGACCGATTACTGACGATTGCCATGGACGTGACAAAGCAACAGGAGATCCTTGATTCATTCCGTCAGGTGATCCAGCGGCTAGGACAACCGGCGGTATTGGTCAATGTCGCCGGAACCAACTTGGTGCAGGATTCTCTGCAGATGACAGAAGCGGATTGGAACCGCATTTTGGCCCTTAACCTGACGGGAACATTTTTCTGTACCCAGGCGGCGCTGCCTTACATGTTGCGGCGATCCTATGGCCGCATCATCAACCTCAGCTCAATATTTGGTATTCGTGGTCAGGCGCGTCAGGCTGTCTATTCAGCCTCCAAAGCTGGCGTCATTGGACTCACTCGTGCTCTCGCTGTCGAATTTGCCGACAAAGGGATCACTGTCAACGCCGTGGCGCCGGTTGCCACCCTTACCGAACGCGTGCGCGCACTGCCGAAAGATTTCCTGAATGAGCAGCTCTCGCACATTCCAATGGGACGATTCGGTTCGACCGACGATGTGGTGCACACCGTCCTATTCCTCGCCTCGGAAGGCGGCAGCTTCTATACCGGACAGACGTTTTCGCCAAACGGCGGCGACACAATGCCCTAACGTACGCGCGTCTAACCTGCGTCATCACGCGGCCAAGCGCCTACGATTTGAGCCATCAACGGACTGATTGAATTGAAACTGCAATCTGAAAAATATTCCTCTCAGCCGCGAGTTGCAGCTGAGAGGCTAGTCACGTGCGGCTGAAGAATCGACGGGCGAGATCCCTCGGGAAATCAGAACCCGAGGACCTTCTTCTTGTCGAAGTCGGACTTCGTGTCGAGAATTTCAATCTCGCCCTTCTTGCCGGTGTGGATGAACATTATGTTATCTGCCGTCATAATCGACTGACCTTTGGCATCGAACGAGATCGGTCCAATCGCAGACTTGTAATCCTTCACACCGGCGAGGCCCTTCGCGATCGACTCGCGGTCGGCACCGTTCTTGAGCGCTATTTCGCCAGCAAGACGGACAGCGGCATAGAACTGAGCGTGGTTGAAGTCCGGAACCTCGCCCGGATATTTGGCTACGAACCGCTTGGTGAAGTCGGCCGCAACGGGGTCGGTCCCGGTATTGATGTAGAATAACTCGCGCACGACGCCTTCGGACGCAGGCCCCGTCAACTTTTCGAACAGGGGGTAGGCCCACCAAATCGAGTCATATATCGGCAGCCGCACACCCTGCTCGTAGAGCGTCTTCACGAAGCGAACCGACGGATCGAGTAACATTGTCAGACTAATCGCTTCAGGCTTAATGGCCTTGATGTGGGTCACCACCGCGCTGAAATCGGCTGAGCTGCGGTCTAGTGCGATCTCTTCCATGATCTCGGCACCGAGCTTCTTGGCTTCATCAATAAAGGCCTTGCCGGCGCCGATGCCGGAAGACGTCTGCTCATAGACGACTACAAACTTCTTCTGCTTGAAATAATTCACGGCGACGCGCGCCAGCGCAATGTGCTGCTGCACTTCGTTCGGAATGATCCGGAACGTGTATGGGTTTCCCTTCTCGGTAATATCTCGGGCGGAGGAGTCCGGCACCACCAACGGTACCTTATTCTGACCGGCCAACTCCTTGATTGCCAACGTTGCGTCGCTGCATAGCTCTCCAACCATCACGTTGACATTGCTTTCTAGGATTAGCTTTTTGGCGGCCGTTTGCGCGCCGTCCGGATTGCACTTTGAATCGAGGATAACCGCCTCGAATTTCATTTTGCCACCTGCAGCCTTATTGAGATCCTCGATGGCCATCTCACCGGCTTTTTGGAAACGCTGTCCGATGCTGGCGCCCGGACCGCTCAGTGGAATTGGTAACCCGACCTTTACGGTTTCTTGCGCTGCAGTATTGGTGCTGCCTCCGGCAACAAGCGCGACCAGAAGCGGAATGGCTGCGAGTAACCAAGGTAGTGCTCGTTTCATCGTTTCCTCCTCGTAAAGTGGGCAGTTATTTGGCCGATGCGGTTTGAGTCCCCCTGCAGTCGGTTCCGAGCTTAGATAATCGAAAATCGATATGGAATCGGCATCGAAGGTGCTGGCGATACTGTTTTGATATGGACATCCTAGCGGAATGTGATCGGGCTTTGAAGTCTCTTGCCCTTGTATAAGAATGGCCATGTATTGTTTGATGAAATAGCCTAGCGTTCGCCAATCTCGATGGCGCAATCAGGAGTATTGCTAGAATAATTTGGGGGGAATCGAGCAGTGAGTATCGAGGAATTTGTTGTCCAGATATTCAACGGGCTAGTAATTGGCAGCACTTACGTCCTGCTCGCCCTCGGTGTCACGCTGATCTACGGCGTACTGAACATTATCAACTTTGCGCACGGCGAGATTTTTATGCTGGGCGCATATTTCGCATTTGCGTGCGTGAGCATGTGGGGGTTTAGTTATTGGGTGACCGCAATCTTGGTCATGATCATCTGTGCCGCTCTCTACGTAATCCTAGATTTCGTTGCATTCAAAAAATTACGCGGGTTTGAACTGGGGCCGCTAATAACCTCAATCGGCGTCTCTATCTTCTTGCAAAACTTGGCGTTGATTTTGTTCGGCGGCGATCCGCAACAGCTACAGACGTCTTATCTCGACGTGATTATTAGCTATGGGATGCTCAGCTTCTCGCTACAACGCTTCCTGATCATTCCGGCGGCGATTGTGACGATTGTCGGACTTTATGTAATGATCGAGAAAACGACGCTCGGACGTGCAATCCGAGCCGTATCGCAAGATCGCCATGTTGCGTCGCTGATGGGAATTAACCCAACCAGCGTAATCATGTTCACCTTCGCGATCGCCGGGGTCCTCGTTGCAATACCGTCGGTGCTGGTCTCGCCACTCTTCTACATCTATCCGCTGATGGGAGTAACCTTGACGCTGAAGGCGTACATCATCGTGGTGATGGGAGGATTTGGGAACATGCTCGGAACGATCATTGCGGGCATGATCCTTGGTCTCACCGAGAGCATGGTAGCCGGCTTTGGCGCGTCGCGGTGGATTGATGCGGTCTCATTTATGGTCCTCGTAGCCTTTCTTCTCGTCCGGCCCTACGGCATCGTCGGAGAGCGCCGAGAGGAGAACATCTGATGACAACAGTTCCGACGCGCTGGAGGCTTCTAGCAATTTTCGTTTTGTTTGTTGGCGCTCAAGTGTTCGGAACGAGGATCGCCAACGACTACATCCTTCACTTGATGGTACTTACCTGCATTTTCGCCGTGCTTGTAATGAGTCACAATCTGGTCACTGGCTACGTCGGATTGTTCCACCTTTGCCACGCTGCGTTCTTTGGAGTGGGCGCTTATGTTTCGGCGCTGCTGGCGATGCACCTCGGCCTGCCAATCCCACTGACGTTCGTCATTGGTGCGCTTGTCGCGGGGCTTTCGGGTCTGACCGTAGGCCTACTGAGTGTGCGGCTGGGTGGGCACTACTTCGCCATCGTCAGTCTTGGGCTGGGCGTGATCGTCTACCAGATTTTAAACAATTGGGTCGCCTTAACTAGCGGCCCGATGGGATTAAGCGGAATTCCGCTTCCACCGGAGATTCCGTGGTTTGGTAAGTCGATCGCCTGGACTCCGGGTGTTTTCCTTACTGCCGGGCTCGTGTTCGTTTTCATTACGTACGTCGTATTTACGCGCATTCAAGACTCGAAGGTCGGCATCATCATGAGAGCGATTCGCGAGAATGAGGTCGCGGCGGCCTGCGTGGGCATTCGCACGAACAGAGTCAAAGTGGCAGCGTTCACAATCGCATCGCTTTTTGCCGGTGCCGCCGGCGGGATATACGCCCATTACACACGGATGCTGGTGCCTGAACAATTTTCATTCCTCGCATCGGCAGAACTTGTTGCGATGACGGTGCTAGGTGGACTCGGTTCCTTCGGTGGATCGATTGCTTCGGCCACCTTCTTTACGATTGTGCCGGAAATGCTCCGCGTTGCTGGCCAGTGGCGGCTTGAGATTTTTGGCGCGATGCTTGTGATCGTTGTTCTTTTCTTCCCGCGAGGAATGGCCGGACTCGGAACCCTGATCTGGCAAGGTCTTGTGCGGCAGAGCGGCCGCTTAAGCGACGCGCAGGGGGTCTCAAAAGGGAGAGCCAACCGTGGCGTTGCTTGACTTAGCCAATGTATCCAAACGGTTTGGCGGCAACCATGTGATCTCGCATGCGAACTTCGGCGTTCACAAAGACGCTATCACAGCCATTCTTGGGCCTAATGGCGCCGGCAAAACCACTCTGTTTAATATGATCACCGGGGTCTTGCGCCCCAGCTCCGGCGACATTCGCTTTGACGGCCAGTCGATTGTCGATGTGCCGATGCCCGACATTGTCCGAATGGGAATTGCGCGAACCTTCCAGAAGCTGCGCTTGTTCAAGAATCTAACGGTGGAGGAAAACGTTGCGCTGGGTCGGCTCTCGCTCGGCAAGGTATCGTGGCCACTCGCGTTGCTCAGATCGAAAACTTCCCGCCAGGAGGAAAAGCGGGCCAAAGACGAGGCCGCCGAACTCCTCGCGTTCGTTGGTCTGAGCGGTTTTGAGAAAACGCGGGCGGGGTCGTTGGCGCACGGACAGCAAAGGTTGCTGGAGATTGCCCGCGCGATGGCGTTGCAGCCGACATGTTTGTTGTTGGACGAACCGATGGCCGGCCTCAATCCTGAGGGCTCCACGCGGCTTGCCGGCTCGCTTTTGCGAATACGGGAGCGCGGAATCACGATTCTTCTCATCGAACACCACGTTGATGTTGTGATGGATATCGCTGACAGGATCATTGTGCTCGACTTTGGCAAGATCATCGCGGACGGTGTGCCCGAAGACATTCAAAGCGATCCACGCGTAATCGCGGCATATTTTGGCGGAAAGGTGAATTGACCGTGTTGGAGCTGACTGACGTCACCGCCGGTTATGATGGTTCAGTGGTCCTCAATGGCGTCAACCTGAAAGTGGGCGCGCGGGATAAGGTAGCGCTTCTCGGCGGCAATGGTGTGGGCAAAACCACCACTATGCTGGTCATCACGGGCTTATTGCGTCCGTATAGTGGGCGGGTCATGTTTGAAGGACATGATCTGACTAAGGTCCCACCGCATAAGATTGCCGGATGCGGCATCGCGATGGTGCCGGAAGGCCGACGCATCTTTCCGGCGATGACCGTTTTGGAGAATCTGCAGATTGGCAGCTATCTTCGTCGAAAAGATACCGGCTTTGTGAGTCGTTCGCTGGATCGAGTCCTGACCATCTTCCCCGGTCTTGGTCAGCAACTTAGCCAGCGCGGTGCAACTCTTTCCGGTGGCCAGCAGCAAATGCTTGCCGTTGGACGCGCGCTGATGTCAGGCCCGCGGCTTCTGCTTCTGGACGAACCGTCGCTAGGTCTTGCACCGATCATCGTCGCCGAGGTTTTTAAATTTTTGGAGAGCAATTGGGATGAGAATCTCAGCATTTTGATCGCTGAGCAGAATGTCCAGATGACGCTGCAGATTTGTAACCATGGCTATGTTTTCCAAAGGGGCAGGGCGGTGGTGGAAGGTCCCGCTGATAAGATAAAGGACTCACCCGGGCTGCATACCGCCTATCTCGGTCAACGGCGGCAGAAAGAAGCGGGCGGTACCCAATGAAGGTAGGATTTGTCGGCCTGGGGGTTATGGGCGGCCCCATGGCAAGCAATGTCGTGCGCAAGGGCTTTGCGGTGCGTGCCTACGATATCAATGTGGAAAAGAGAAATGCTCTTCGAGTCGCGGGTGCTGAGCCCGTCGATCGGGTCACCGAACTTGCAGCTTGGGCTGACGTAATCATCTTTATGCTGCCCGGGCCCAAACAGATCAGGGAGAGCGCGCTTGAAGTGAAGGCAACCGCCCAGCCGGGCACGATCATAGTCGATATGAGCACCAGCGATCCGACGTTGGACCGAGAGATGGCGGAAGCTCTCGGCGAGAAGAACATTCTTTGGCTCGATGCTCCAGTATCCCGCGCTGTGCCGGCGGCTGTTGCCGGTACGCTCCTGACGATGGTGGGTGGCGAGGCGTCCACGTTGGAGCGAGTTCGAACGGTGCTCGCCGCCATGGCCACGGATATCGTGCATATCGGTCCCGTTGGGGCCGGCCATGTGATGAAGCTTTTGAATAATCTGAAGATCATGGCGGAAGTGGCGCTCATGGCTGAAGTGGTGAAGCTTGGCATCCGATCGGGGATTCCGGCTGACACGATCGACAAGGTCCTGCGTACCAGTTCCGCCGATAGTTTTATGTGGCGTTATCAGGTGCCGCGGATGAGCAGCAGCAATTTCGTGCCCGGCTTTTCGATCGACCACGGACACAAGGATCTGGCACTCGCGCGCCACTGGGCCGAGCATGTCGGGATGAAGTTGACGATGGGATCCACCGCAATCGGCTTATTTGAACTGGCGCAACGCCTAGGGCACGGCGCGGAAGACACGGCTGTGCTGGTGAAAGTCCCAGAGCAAGAGTTTGCGAAAACGCAATCGGACTGACTGCTGCAGTCGCGCGTTGTCCCGACAACTACTAAGCACGGCGAATACGATTTCCTCATAGTTTCTGAGGGGCCGACGACCGAGGGCGTGGCTACGTCAGTCATCGTTGCGGCTGCAGGCGGCGGGGTTACGGACCTGAAGACGACACTGGCAATGACGTCCCCCGAGATGAAGAACGCTTTCGCTAAGGCCGGGCCGATTGCGGCAAGCTTCCGGTCTGCAGGACGTTAGACTGAGCTATACAGCAAACGCACCGCTGCTAGCGCCGCCTGATCAAAATACTGATCGGATTTCGGAGAGACCGCCGCGAGGTGGTCTTTCTGTTTGCGGCCCAAACAAGACAATATGAGATAGCCCCGAAACAGAGCCGTTCGCTATTAAAACCGGTCAGTAGCGGTGAATTTTGTTCAATTTCGGCGGCAGCCTTGCTCCAAATTTCTTCGCCTGCCGAGTCGCCCGCAATCCAATACTGTTTCCCGCGAAGAGCATAGCCAGGTTTGCCAGTCCCTACACTAGCTATGCGGATGCATGTTGCATTTCTTTCATATCACGGTATCACAGTTTATGCGCCCTCTTTTCAAAGCCGTTCAGCGTGGCGTAGTCTGTTACACATTGAACCTCATTGGCAAGACGGCCGTTTTGCCAAACGGCACGCTTTGGTAATGCGATGGACGTTAACCCGAAAGAAATTGAACTCAAGCTTCGGGTTGCGCCTGAGGATATAGCCTTACTCAGGAATCATCCAAAACTTTCGGATGCTCTCCACGATCCAACGCACGAAACGCTTGATTCGGTTTATTACGATTCCGACGATCGGTTCCTCCGCGATCACGGATTAACATTGCGGGTGCGCCGCATCGGGAACAAACACGTCCAGACAATCAAAGCCGCTAATCAGGGTTCCGGTTGTTTCGAACGATTAGAGTGGGAGCAGGCTATCGAAGGCGATCAACCGGACCTCAGCCAAGTGTCGAATACTGCGCTCGGCGCAGTTCTTACGAGCGAGGTTAGCAACGTTTTGAAACCGATCTTCGAGACCCGAATCGAACGGACAGCATATCATTTAAATGGGGGCGACACCGCCATCGCTATGGCGGTCGACGAGGGGCAGATTTTCGCGACCGATTTGTCATGCCCGGTTTGCGAGATTGAACTTGAACTCGAGCATGGTAACCCTGCTGATCTTTTCAAGATCGCGCGCACCATAAATGAGGTTGTCCCTGCTCTACTCGACGTCAAAAGCAAGTCTGAGCGCGGCTATGAGTTAATTGAAAAGACACCGGTCACTGCCGTAAAGGCACACAGTGCGGAGTTGACCGCGGGAATGGGTACGGGCCGGGCTTTCACATTAATTAGCCGGGCTTGCATACGCCACTTAATCGCAAACATGCCTGCAACAATAAATCGTAATTCAGAGGCGCTACATCAGATGCGGGTTGCGCTGCGCAGGTTGCGCGCCGCCATTTCACTCTTTTCCCAGGTCGTGAGTGACGATCGAATCAACACTATCAAGACCGAGTTGAGGTGGCTTGCGCGGGAATTGGGCCCGGCGCGTGACTTGGATACGCTTCTGATCGAGGTTCTCAAGCCACTGAGAA
>Ga0207761_1000039_pt1 | contig 33456 bp, 26 predicted proteins | sample LuqExpMetageno34_FD_187792 | JGI IMG/M metagenome (GOLD analysis project Ga0207761, IMG submission 187792) | Tropical forest soil microbial communities from Luquillo Experimental Forest, Puerto Rico - Sample 34 (SPAdes) | ecosystem: Environmental > Terrestrial > Soil > Tropical forest ... | reverse complement strand
CAAGCCGCCAGGAGCTGCGATCGGCCATCAGCGCCGACAGCACAGCGTGGTTGAGCTTGTGGCCGCCGCGCGCAGTGCGGTACGCGGCAAGCAGTGGCTGACCAGCGAGCGCCAGGTCGCCGACCGCGTCGAGCACCTTGTGGCGCACGAACTCGTCGGCAAAGCGCAGGCCTTCCGGATTGAGCACGCGGTCCTCACTGATCACCAACGTATTATCGAACGAGGCGCCGAGCGCGTAGCCAGCGCTCCACAATTTGGCAACGTCCTTCATGAAGCCGAAGGTGCGTGCCCGCGCGATTTCGCGACGGAAAGTTTTCGGCTCGATGTCAAGCGCGATCGCCTGCTTGCCGATCAGCGGATGATCGAATTCGATTTCGGCCTCAACCCGGAAGCCGTGGCTGTAGGGCCGCAACTCGCCATAAGCCTCGCCGTTCCCGACTCGCACCGGCTTGATGATTTCGATATAGCGGCGCGGCAGCGCACGCGAAGTTAGGCCAGCCTGGTCGATCGCATCAACGAAAGCGGCCGCACTGCCGTCCATGATCGGCACTTCCGGACCGTCGATCTCGATGATCGCGTTGTCGACGTGCAGGCCGCGCAGCGCCGCCAGGAGATGCTCGGCGGTCGAACACAGCGGGCCGGAGGCGTCGCCCAGCACCGTGGCAAATTCGGTGGCCGTGACGGCGCGCACGTCGGCGCGGATTTCGCGCTCGAGCAAACCGTCGGAGGCGGTGCGCTGGAAAACGATACCGGTGTCGTCATCGGCCGGATGCATAGTTAGGGTGACGTGCGCGCCGGAATGGACGCCAACGCCAGAAACGACAACTCGCTCGCGTAGCGTGGTTTGCTTGGCGCCCTTCATCAACCTCAATTCCGCCAGCTCAATACATCGAGCTGCGCGGTCCCCCGTTTCCTGGCTCCATTTGAGCCACATTTCCGCCCGCAAGTCGGAACGTCCAATACCCCCAGAGCGTCTTCCCCCGATGGACCGAAAAAGTCCCTTTCGCATCCGGAACTTAGACCAACCTCGCGCCGTCTCCAACTCACGTTGTCTTACCGAGTGTTACTCCTTTTCGCCGCAATTGCAGATCGAATAGCCACGGCATGACAGAATGTTCCTAACCGGGGGAAGGCTGCGCGCAGGCAAATGGTGTCGCCCGAGTGCAAGCGATCCCGCTTTCTCAAAAACGCTCTTTGATTCAATAGTTTAAAACAACACCGAAACGGCCGGCCCTACTCAGGTCTACCGAAGCGGGGCCGGCGATCATGTCAGTTTCCCCTCAGTTGGCCTGGCGGCGCAGGAAGGCCGGGATATCGAGTTGGTCGTCCTCCGGTGAATTATGCACAGGAGACGGACGACCGTGCGGGTCGAGACCCGGCGCGGCAGCCCGCCTGGCATATTCCGACACCGGTTCCCCTTGGCGTCCTTCCGGAGCGCGTGCACTCGGACGCAGCGGCGGATGTTCGAATTGCGGCACCGGCCGGGCCGGGCGCGGAGCCGGCGGAGCCGCCTCTTCCGAGCGGCGGCCGAGGCCGACCGAGGCCAGTCGCTGCATGAGCGACATGCGACGCTGCTCGGGATGCTCTTCGGACACATCGCCGCGTTGCGCGCGGATCTCGTTCTGAGCCGGCAGCGGCAGCTCGTCGATACGCGGCATGCGCGGCGGGCGGGCGCCGCGCTCCGGAAGCGGCGGGATGAAGGCGGGCGCCGGCTCAGGCTCGGCCGGCGGCGCTTCCATCGCTGGTTCGAACAGCGACGGTTTGGCAGGCATCGGCCGGATCGACACCTCTTCGATCGCGGTCGGCGGCAGGATGGCGGCAGCAACCGCGGCCTGCGCGGCCGATTCCACTGCAGCAGCGCTGGCATTGACGTGAGTTGAAGCCGCTGCGACAGCGGCGGTAGGTGCAGCGCGGTCGATCCGCTCGGCGATACGCTTACTGTCGTTGCGCAGCTTGCCGGCGAGCTCCTTGAGCACACTCTCAGCCGGCTGCGACTGGCGTGGGGTGTTGGCATGGTCGATGCCGGTTGCCACCACTGAGACGCGGATGATGCCTTCCAGAGTTTCGTCGAAGGTGGCACCCACGATGATATTGGCGTCCGGGTCGACCTCCTCGCGGATACGCGTGGCGGCCTCGTCGACCTCATACAACGTAAGGTCCTTACCGCCGGTGATCGAGATCAACAAACCGCGCGCGCCTTTCATAGATGCGTCGTCGATCAGCGGATTGGCGATCGCGGCTTCTGCGGCGGTCATCGCCCGCTTTTCGCCGGAGGCTTCGCCAGTGCCCATCATCGCCTTGCCCATCTCGCGCATGACGGCGCGCACATCAGCAAAATCAAGATTGATTAGGCCTTCCTTGACCATCAGGTCGGTGATACAGGCCACGCCCGAATAGAGAACCTGATCGGCCATCGCGAACGCATCGGCGAAGGTGGTCTTCTCGTTGGCTACCCGGAACAGGTTCTGATTGGGGATAATCAGCAGCGTGTCGACTACCTTGTGCAGTTCGACGATGCCGGCTTCGGCATAGCGCATTCGGCGCTGGCCTTCGAAGTGGAACGGCTTGGTGACAACGCCGACGGTTAGGATGCCGAGTTCGCGCGCGGTCTTGGCGATGATCGGTGCCGCGCCGGTGCCAGTGCCACCGCCCATGCCGGCGGTGACGAACACCATGTGCGCACCGGTGAGATGATCGCGAATTTCGTCGATCACCTCTTCCGCCGCGGCGCGGCCGACTTCGGGCTGCGAGCCGGCACCGAGGCCTTCGGTCACCTGCGTGCCCATCTGAATAATGCGCTCGGCCTTGGACAGGGTGAGAGCCTGCGCGTCGGTGTTGGCGACGACGAAATCGACGCCCTCCAGGCCGGCCGAAATCATGTTGTTAACGGCATTGCCGCCGGCGCCGCCAACGCCGAACACGGTGATCCGCGGCTTCATCTCGCGAATGTCTGGGATTTTCAGGTTGATGGTCATATTTGCCTCTTGAGTGCACGGGCAGCAGGCCAGGCATTCGCGCGACCAGCGCTAACGCGTTGCACGCCGCCGAACAGGCCGGTCCGCGAACCGGCCCCTCCGTGAGTTGAAGTGATCTGGGTCAGAAGCTTTCGCGCAGCCATCGTCCGACCCGTGCCATGTAGCCGCCCGTTCCTGTTATCAATTGCCGCGTTTTCCGCGGTTCGAAGTGTTCGAGATGTGCCGCTTGCGGATAGACCAAGAGGCCTGCAGCAACGGCGAATGCCGGACCTTTGGCCGTTTCCGGGAAACCGGCGAAGCCCAAGGGACGCCCGATGCGAACTGGACGCTTCAGGATGCGCGCGGCCAGATCGGCGATCCCGGATAGCTGGCTGGCACCGCCGGTCAGCACCACACGCGCGCGCGGCTCGGCCGCGAACGGCGAGTTGGCCAGCCGGTCGCGCACCATTTCCAAAATTTCCTCGACGCGCGGCTTGATGATGCGCACAACCGCGGCCCGCGTGACGAATTGCGGTGGCTCGCGCTCGTCATCTCCGACCGGAGGTACCGTGATCATGTCGCGTTCATCCGATCCACCAGTCAAAACACTGCCATAAATCGCTTTGATTCGCTCAGCATCCACGATGCGGGCGTTTAAGCCGCGGGCCAGATCCATGGTGACGTGGGTTCCGCCGAGGGCGAATCCGTCGGCATGGACAAATCGGCCGGCGGAGAACACCGCCAGCGTGGTGGTTCCGGCCCCCAGATCGATGCAGGCCGCTCCCAAATCCGCCTCATCGTCGGCGAGACAGGCGAGGCCGGAGACATAGGGCGCGGCCACCATTGCCTCGATGTCCAGATGACTGCGTTCGACCGCGAGCATCAGATTGCGCACGGTCGCCACCTCGGCAGCGACCATGTGCATGTCGACCCCGAAATCGTGGCCAAGCATGCCGCGCGGCTCACGGATGCCGTTGGCGGCGTCGAGTGCAAAACCAATCGGTATTGAGTGCAGCACGGCGCGTCCGTGGCGCACCGAATGGCGGCTGGCGGCCGCCAGCACGCGGGCGATATCGGCATCGCCCACCGCACCATTGCCGAGCTGGACATTGGCGATGAATCGCTCGCTGCCGAGCCTTCCGCCCGACATAGAGACCACCACCGATTCGAGCTGCACACCGGCCATGCTCTCGGCGATATCAATCGCCTGTCGGATGACCCCCTCGGCCTCCACCAGATCAATCACCGAGCCCGCCTTCATGCCGGCTGCCGCGGTATGCGCGAAGCCGAGCACGCGCACGCCGTGGCTACGCCGGCGCAAAACGTCCTGCGGCGCCTGCGGCTCCAGCCGCGCAATCAGGCAGACAGTTTTGCTAGTGCCGATGTCGAGACCGGCTACGACCGCCGCCCGCCGGGGCGACACCGGTTTCATCTTCGGAGTGAGGCCGAAACGCAGCACCGTCATGCGTCGGTCCCCTTACGCTTCTTCTTGTCTTTGTCGGCAGCGTTGATCGCTTCCTTGCGTGCCGCCGCGGCCGCATCAGACAACCGCACGGTGACGCGATCGGCGAGGCGCAGATCGACCGCCACGATATCGCGCGAGAACAATTGTCTGCTGGCAAGTTCGATGAGCGTCGTCAGCGCGCGCTCGGTCTGTGCTTCTGGCAGCAGCACCTCAATGCCGCCCTGCAGATGCAGGTTCCAGCGTCGCTCCGCCACCAACACCGAGGCCTCGACCAGGAGCGCGATGCCCGGGTAGCGGGAGAGCAGTTGGAGGAAATCCGCAGCCTGCTTCTCGGCCCCCTTACCGACCACCTGCGGCAGCGTCTTGAAGCGTTGCGGCACGTAAGATTCTAGCACGGCGCCGTCGGCGGCGATCGGCGCCACGCGGCCGTCCTTTTGCCAGAGCGCGAAAGCCTTGCGCTCCTTGATCTCGATGCGCAGCCGGCTAGGATAGAGCTTTAGCACGGTGGCGTCAGCGATCCAGGGATTGGTCATAAGGCGCGCGCGCATGCGCGCGGCGTCGAGGAACAACAGCGAGGAGCGGCCGGTGATGCCGGCGAGCGTGAGGATGTCCTCGCGGCCGACTTCATGTTCACCGGCGAGCGCTACCTCGGAGATGCGGAAGCCGGCACGGTTCGCGGCAGCATCGCAGAGGTCCTGCACCTGCGCGACAATGTCCGGCACATGATCCCCTTTGACCGCGCCGTAGGTCGCGCTGCCCAATAGCAGCAGCGCGACGGCCGAGGCGCCGGCGCCGCGCGGCACGTCAATATCGATCAGTGCAGTCCACCACCGCAGGATGCGCCGGCGCCAGGGCGAGGCATGCGCCCAGGCATGTGATGGCAGCCGCGCAGCGGCGTGGCGTTGCTCGATCTTGCGTTTCAGCGGCTCAGCGAGGCGCCCATCCATCGCGACCGGCTCTTCCAACGTTGGCCCCGGTAAAGGGGCGGCAAGTTCTTCGCACGGCATGAGATTTCGGCCGTGCTCCTTAGCGGGTCCGTCATGCGACGGCGCATCCCACGCGCACATGCGGGACCGAGCGCGCGTCAGTCCGCCGCTGCCTAGTCTTCAGGCCATTTGGTAAACGATTGGTAAAGTTTCAGAGATTTCAGTGAGGTGCGGGTAATAAATGGCTGGCGGAGCACAATCCGACGCCCGCTACCGATCCAGCGTGGCGTCTTCGACCATCCAGCGCACCAGCTGCTCGAAGCTGATGCCGGCATATGCGGCGAGCTCCGGCACCAGGGAGGTCTCGGTCATGCCGGGCTGGGTGTTGACTTCGAGACAGGCGAGCCCGCCCGGACTCGGATGGCTGTCGTCGTAGCGGAAATCGGCGCGGGTAACGCCGCGGCAGCCGAGCGCGCGATGTGCGGCTAGCGCCAGCCGCCGGCATTCCTCGTAAGTTTCGGGCGGTACTGGCGCCGGCAGCAGGTGCTTGGAGCCGCCGGGCGCGTATTTGGCCTCGTAGTCGTAGAACTTGGTGGTCGGCACGATCTCAATCACGCCGAGCGCCTGGTCGCCCATAACCGCGCAGGTTAGTTCCTTGCCCGGGATGAACGGCTCGACCAGCAGGCGGTCGCCGAAGCTCCAGTCAGCGCGCGTAAGCTCCTGCGGCGGATGCTTGTGGTCCTCGCGTACGATGAACACGCCGACGCTGGAGCCTTCCGCCACCGGCTTGATCACGTAAGGTGGCGGGAGCAGATGACGCACGGCCGCCTCGTGGCGCGTCGCCACCAGACCGCCCGGCACCGGCACCTTGGCGGCGGACAGCAGCGTCTTGGCGACGTCCTTCTGCATGGCAACGGCAGAGGCCATCACACCGGAATGCGTGTAAGGAATGGCGAGGATCTCGAGCAGGCCTTGCAGTGTGCCATCCTCTCCCGGCCGGCCGTGCAGCACGTTGAGCGCAACGTCGGGCTTAAGCGCGCGCAACGTGGCGGCTATGTCGCGATCGACATCGATGCGGCTGACACGGTAGCTGCCGAGGCGTTCGAGTGCGTCGGCACAGGCCTTGCCGGAGCGCAGGCTGACTTCGCGCTCGGCCGACCAGCCGCCCATCAGAACTGCGACGTGTTTCATTTAAGTCCTCTTGTCGCGTATGCGGTGCAGCGCGTAACCGGTGCATCGCTGATCCGGGATCTTCCTACATTCAAAATTCCCTAAGTTCCCGGGCCTGCAGCGCATCACTTCATGCTGTGCTGCACCCGGTACACGTCAGGCGCTTACTCCAATCCTCTTAATTTCCCATTCCAGATCCACGCCGGAGGTTTCCTTCACACGCGCGCGCACGGTTTCGCCCAGGCGCTCAATGTCGGAGGCCGTAGCGCCGTCGAGGCTGATCAGGAAATTGCTGTGCAGTTCGGATACCTGCGCACCGCCGATGCGCAAGCCGCGGCAGCCAGCCTCGTCCACCAGTTTCCAGGCGCTCAAGCCGGGCGGATTTTTGAAGGTCGAACCGCCAGTGCGGTTGCGTGGCTGGCTCGCTTCGCGCTTCGACTTGATCGCGGCCATCTCAGCGGCGATCGCGGCCGGATCACCAGCGCGACCTTGCAAGGTCGCACTGGTGAAGATGACGTCATCGGCAACGTCGCAGTGGCGATAGGAAAATCCCATCTCAGCATTGCTGAACGCGCGCACATTTCCCTGCCGGTCAAGGCCGCGCGCCTCGATCAGCACCTCCTTGGTTTCGCCGCCATAGGCGCCGCCGTTCATGCGCAGCGCGCCGCCGATGGCGCCGGGAATGCCGCTGAGGAAGGCGAGGCCCGCAATTCCGGCCTTCTGCGCCTCGCGCGCTACCTTGGCGTCGAGCATCGCGCTGCCGGCGATGACGCGGTGATCGGGCTCAATCTTGACCTCGTTGAATCCGCGGCCGAGTCGGATCACCACGCCCGGCACGCCGCCGTCACGCACGATTAGATTGGAGCCTGCGCCCATCACCGTCACCGGGATTTCGACCGGCAGATTGCGCAGCGCATAGGCAAGATCGTTCTCGTCATCCGGCACGAAGAAGGCCTGTGCCGGCCCGCCGACGCGGAACCAGGTGAATTCTCCGAGCCGCTGATTAGCGAGCAACCGCCCGCGCAGATCGGGCAGGCGGGCTCTCAGCTCGGGCACGATGTCGGGGAAACTCATAGCGCCTGCAATTCCGCCTGCAGCGCGCAAGCCCATTGCGTGATCGAGCCAGCGCCGAGGCACACCACGTAGTCGCCCGGCTTGGCGAACCCTTTGATCAGGCCCGCGAGTTTTTCCGGCCCCTCCAACGCGATCGCTTGGCGATGGCCGCGCGCGCGGATCGCCTGCACTAAGGTGTCGCGGTCCGCGCCATCGATCGGCGCCTCGCCGGCCGGATAGACCGGCGCTACGATCACCACGTCGGCGTCGTTGAAGCAGGTCGAGAACGGCTCGAACAACAACTTGAGCCGCGTGTAGCGGTGCGGCTGCACCACGGCGATCACCTGCCCCTTGGTCGATTCGCGCGCCGCCTTGAGCACGGCCGCAATCTCGACCGGATGATGGCCGTAGTCGTCGATGATGACCGCGCCGTTCCATTCGCCGACGCGGGTGAAGCGACGTTTGACGCCGCCGAACTTGCCAAGCGCGCCGCGGATGATTTCGTCCTTGATGCCAAGCTCGTGCGCGACCGCGACGGCCGACGTGGCGTTGAGCGCGTTGTGGCGACCCGGCATCGGCAGTTCAAGATTGCGGATGGCGTGAACTTCTTGGCCGGCGCGGTCGCGGAACACGACCGAAAAGCGCGATTTGCCGTTGGCGTGATCGAGATCAACAAGACGAACATCGGCCTGCGGATTTTCGCCATAGGTAACGATGCGCCGATCAATGACACGGCCGACCAGCCGCTGCACGATCGGATGATCGGTGCACATCACCGCAAAACCGTAGAACGGAACGTTCTCGATGAAAGCGACGAACGCATCCTGCACAGCCTGGAAAGTCTTGAAGTGATCGAGATGCTCGGCATCGACATTGGTGACGATGGCGATGTCGGCCGGCAGCTTGAGGAAGGTGCCGTCCGACTCGTCGGCCTCAACCACCATCCAGTCTCCAGCGCCCAGCCGCGCATTGGTACCATAGGCATTGATGATGCCCCCGTTGATCACGGTCGGGTCGAGCCCGCCGCCGTCGAGCAGCGATGCGACCAGCGACGTGGTGGTAGTCTTGCCGTGGGTGCCGGCGATGGCGACGCAGCTTTTCAGCCGCATGAGCTCGGCCAGCATCTCGGCCCGCCGCACCACCGGCAGCCGCTTGGCCCGGGCGGCAGCGAGCTCGGGATTGTCCTGCTTGATGGCGGAGGAGACAACGATCACGTCGGCGCCGTCGATGTTCTCGGCCTTGTGGCCGATGGCGACCTTGATGCCCTTGTCGCGCAACCGTTTGACGTTGGCACTGTCGGAGACGTCCGAACCGGTGACGGCATATCCGAGATTGACCAGTACCTCGGCGATGCCGCTCATGCCGATGCCGCCTATTCCGACGAAATGCACCGGTCCAATGTCGCGCGGCAGTTTCATTTGGCTGGGTTCCCCGTTGTCATCGCCCGCGCAAGCAGGTGATCCAGTAGTCACGGCGCTCGTTTAGGCCACTGCGGCTGAAATTGAAAGCGAGGGGGCCACTGGGTGCTCTGCTGTCGCGGGTCACGAACGAGCGGAGTTAACGCTGCACCACTTTTTCGACCAAATCGGCCAGCCGCTCGGCGGCGTCGATGGTGCCAGCCGATTTGGCGCCCGCCGCCATGCGCGCCAGCAGCGCGGGGTCGCCGGCAAGCCGCGTGATCTCCGCCGAGAGGCGCTCGGGCGTAAAGTCGCGCTGCTCGATGCGAACCGCTCCCCCGGCTTCCGCCAGGACGCCGGCGTTGACGAACTGGTCCTGATCCAGCGCGTGCGGCAAAGGCACCAAAATGGCCGGCCGACCAATGGCGGAGAGCTCGGCCACCGTTGAAGCGCCGGAGCGCGCGATCACCAGATGCGCCGCCGCCAAACGCTGCGGCAGATCAGGATAGAACGGCGCGACCTCGGCCTTGACGCCGAGCTTGCCGTAACTCGCACGCACTGTCTCGACGTCCTCCAGCCGCGCCTGCTGCACGACGCTCAGGCGCGCGCGCAATCTCGCGTCAAGCCGCGTGATCGCCGACGGGACGGTCTCCGACATCACGCGTGCGCCCTGGCTGCCGCCGAACACGAGGAGGTTCAGCGTCTCGCCGGACGTGGCATAAGGCAGCGCTGCGGCTGCGATGACCGGCGGGCGCACGGGATTGCCGGTGAAGGTGATCTTGCTCTGCAAGCGGGGATCGAGCCGCATCAGCGTGCGCACGCTGGTGGCGATCGCGGTCACGCAGCCGGCGAGCAGTCGGTTGGCGCGGCCCATCACGCCATTCTGCTCGTGCAGCACGGTTACTACGCCGCGCAGGCGCGCGGCAAAAAGGGGCGGCACCGTCGGATAGCCGCCGAAACCGACCACGACCGCTGGCCGGAGGCGACCGATCAGAGCCCAAGCCTTGGCGGTGCCGAGCGCAAGCATGTAGGCGGTGCGCGCCACCGCGATTGGATTGCGGCCGCGCAGCGACGCACTCGGAATGAGATACACGGCGCGCGCCGGAAATTTGAAATGGGCGGCGCGGTGATCGGTGGCGAGCTCGACTATGAACCCGCGCTTCGCGAGCACCAGCGCCAGCGCCTCAGCGGGAAACAGATGGCCGCCGGTCCCTCCGGCGGCAAGGAGTATGATTCTTCCGGAATCAGTCGGCATCGCAATCCTTCACCGTCATTCCGGGCAGCGTCAGCCGGACCGGCGCTTCGCGCCGTCAGGGCACAGGCTCCGGCCTGAACCTGGAATCCAGGCGCAAACTCATAGCATGGTTCTGAGTTTCGGGTTCGCATGCTGCGCACGCGCTCCGGAATGACAAAAGCTCAAATCGCGCCGGCGGTCATCGGCTCTGGCGCCAGCATTGCCGCGCGCGGCTGCTCGCGGGTTAAGGCCAACAACATGCCCATGCCGTAGGCGAGCGAGAGCAGCGAGGAACCGCCGTAGGAGATGAACGGTAGCGTCATGCCCTTGGCCGGTATGAGATGCAGGTTGACCGCCATGTTGATAGCCGATTGAGAAGCAAACAGGATGGTGAGCCCGGCGGCGGCGAAACGCGTGAACGCATCCTCGTTGCGCATGGTGCGCAGCAGTGCGCGGATCACGATGAAGCAGAACAGCGCCACCAGCGCGAGGCAGAGCGCGACTCCGAACTCCTCCGCCGCCACCGCGAACACAAAGTCGGTGTGGCTTTCCGGCAGCAGCCGCTTGACGGTACCCTCGCCCGGGCCCTTGCCGAACCACCCGCCGCGCATGAAGCTTTCGGTCGCGATGTCGATATTGAAAGAGTCGCCGGTGGCCGGATCGAGGAAGCGCTGGATGCGGCGCGCCACATGCGGCACCGTCGAATAGGCGACAAGCAGGCCGAGGCCGGCGACGCCGGCCAATCCAAACACCCACACCAGCCGCATGCCGGCCATGAAGAACAGCGCGCTCCATACCAGCGCGATCAGCATCGTCTGCCCGATGTCGGGCTGCACCACCAATAGCGCCACGACTGTGAGCAGCAGCACGAGCGTCAATGCGTTCGCCGGCATGTCCGGGCGCTTGGCCGATTCGCCGAACAACCAGGAAACCAGGATGACAAAGGTCGGCTTCAAAAATTCTGACGGCTGGATGTTGACGCCAAAAATAATCAGCCAGCGCCGCGCGCCCTTGATCTCGGCGCCGAAGATCAGCGTCATCGCCACCATCACGAGGCTAATGGAGAACACAATTACCGCCAGGCGGCGGATTTGACGCGGATTGAGAAACGATACGCTGAGTAGTATGGCGATGGTCGGGATCAGGAACAGGATGTGGCGGTTGACGAAATAGAACGGCTCGAGCCCGAGCCGTCCGGCGACCGGCGGGCTGGCGGCAAGCGAGAGTACGACGCCGGCCAGCATCAGCGCACCGATGGCGACGAGCATCAGACGGTCGACCGTCCACCACCATTCGCCGAAGGGTGTGCGTTGCGCGCGCGAAACCATGTCCCGCTCCCGGTGTCCAAAGTGGCGCGCGCCGGTTTACGAAGCATTAACGGTGACGATTATGTCGACCCTGTACACTCGCTTCACCTCTCCCCGCATTGCGGGGAGAGGCAAGCGACCCCTGGCAGTGCGAGTACGATGTCGGTGAACGCCTTTCCGCGCACTTCGAAGTTCGGGTACTGGTCGAACGAAGCGCAGGCCGGCGACAACAGCACCACCGGCTCTGTCAGACCGGAGGCCGCGGCGTCACGGCTGGCAGCGTCAACTGCCGCCGACAATACGCCATCGATCTGATAGGGCACCTTGCCGTTGAGCGTGGCGGCGAACTCCTGGGCCGCCTCGCCGATCAGGTAGGCCTTGCGAATGCGCGGGAAGAATGCGGCGAGGCTCGCGATACCGCCGGTCTTCGGCTTGCCGCCGGCGATCCAGAAGATGTCGGAGAAGCTGCCCAGCGCCTTGGCGGCGCTATCGGCATTAGTAGCTTTCGAGTCGTTGACGAACAGAATGTTTCCCTTGCGGCCAACCTGCTGCATGCGGTGGGCGAGACCGGGGAACGAGATCAGCCCCGTCTGGATGGTCGGCAGATCGAGCCCGAGCGCGACGCAAGCGGCCACCGCGCAGGCAGCGTTCTGTGCGTTGTGCGTGCCGCGCAAACTGCCGATGCCGGCGAGCTGCGCCACCGCATGCGCCTTGCCGCCGACACTATGGAGTATGCGGCTGCCCATGGCGTAATAGCCGTCGTGCAGCGGCGCCTCCACCGACACCCGCACCACGGTCTTGCCGGCGTGCTCGATATGCTCGGCGGCGGCCCGTGTGTAACGGTCGTCGACCGCGATCACCGCGGTGCCGCCAGGCTCGATGCTCGCCGCAAGCAGCGTCTTGATGGCGGCGTAATTCTCCATAGTGCCGTGGCGATCGAGATGATCTTCCGTGACGTTGAGCAGGATTCCGACCGTCGGATGCAGCGAGGGCGCCAGATCGATCTGGTAGGACGACACTTCCAGCACATAGACGCGATCGTGAGCGAGCGGCTCCAAGTTCAACACCGGCACGCCGATATTGCCGCCCATCTGCGCGTCCCGGCCGGCGCTCTTGATCAGATGCGCAGTGAGCGCGGTGGTGGTTGACTTACCGTTGGTGCCGGTGATGGCAACGAGCGGACAATCGGGAGCGGACTTGGCGCGCTCGCGACAGAACAGCTCGATGTCGCCGATAATATCGACGCCGGCCGCTTTGGCCAACGCTGCCGACCAGTGGGGTGTCGGGTGGGTCAGCGGCACGCCAGGAGCCAACACCAGTGCGGCGATTGTCGACCAGTCGAGCTCGCGCAGGTCCTGCGTCGTGATGCCGACGGACTTCGCCGCCTCGACTTTCTTGGGCTCGTCGTCGAAGCCGACGACCTCGGCACCGCCCTTGATGAGCGCCTCGGCCGACAACAGACCCGACTTGCCGAGACCGAAAACGGCGACCTTTTGCCCAGCGAACGTTGTAACGCAGATCATCGCAACTTGAGCGTCGCCAGACCGGCGAGCGCCAACACCACAGCGACGATCCAGAACCTGATCACGATCTGCGGCTCGGTCCAGCCGAGCTGCTCGTAATGATGGTGGATCGGCGCCATCTTGAAAACGCGCTTGCCGGTGAGCTTGAATGAGATCACCTGCACGATCACCGACACTGCCTCCAGCACGAACAGCCCGCCGACCACCGCGAGCACGATCTCGTGCTTGATTGCGACCGCCACCGTGCCGAGCAAGCCACCGAGCGAGAGCGAGCCGGTGTCACCCATGAAGATCGAGGCGGGCGGTGCGTTGAACCACAGGAAGCCGAGGCCAGCGCCGATCACCGCACCGCAAAGCACCGCCAGTTCGCCCGTGCCGGAGACGTAACGAATCTGCAGGTACTCGGCGAACAGCGCGTTGCCGACCAGATAGGAGATCAGGCCAAAGCTCGCGGCCGCGATCATCACCGGCACGATGGCGAGACCGTCAAGCCCATCGGTGAGATTGACCGCATTGCCGGCACCGATGATCACGAACGCGCCGAGCAGCACGAACCCCCATCCGAGATTGATCGCCAGATCCTTGAAAAATGGAAACACCAGCGAGGTCGAGACCGGTGCGCGCCCGAGCTGGATGAGCGCCGTAACCGCGACGATCGCCACCAACGCTTCAACGATCAGTCGGGTGCGACCAGAAAAGCCGGCATGGGTCTGCTTGGTGACCTTCAAGTAGTCGTCATAGAAGCCGATGCCGCCGAAGGCGAGCGTTACCCCGAGTACGATCCAGACATAAGGATTGGCCGGGTTGGCCCACAGTAAGGTCGAGACCAGCAGACCTGACAGGATCATCAGCCCGCCCATCGTAGGCGTGCCTTTCTTGGTGACCAGATGCGACTGCGGCCCGTCACTGCGAATGGGCTGGCCCTTGCCCTGCTTGAGCCGCAGCAGATCGATGATCGGTGAACCGAACAGAAAGACGAATATCAGCGCGGTGACGACGGCGCCGCCGGTGCGGAAGGTGATGTAACGAAAGACGTTGAGGAACGAAACCTTGTCGGACAATTCGGTCAGCCAATAGAACATCGGGTTGAACCTTTTCCTTCCCGCGTCTTTCTGGCGCCTGACCGGCAGCAAAACCGGTTATGCGCTAATTATGCGTCGCCTGCCCGATCGTCGCCCGCTGCGGATAACGCCGTTCCAGTGCCTTCACGATCGGCCCCATTTTCGAGCCGAGCGAACCCTTCACCATCACTGCGTCGCCGGCGCGGATGGCCTCGAGCACGGCCGGCTCCAGCGCTGCCGCGGTTTCGGCATAGCCGCCCCGGCGATCGGAGGGAAGGGCATCCCACAGCGCGCGCATCAGCGGCCCAGAGCAGAATACCAGGTCGACCGCGGCCTGCGCGATCGGCTCGGTCAAGCTGCGGTGCAGCGCAACGCCGTCGGCCCCGAGTTCCAGCATGTCACCCAGCACCGCGATGCGGCGACCCTCCTGGCCTATAGGCGCCCCGCCGAGCAACGCAATCGCCGCCCGCATGGAAGCCGGGTTGGCGTTGTAGCTCTCGTCAATCAAGAGCGCGTTGCCACCGCGCATCGGCAGTGTCAGGCGCGCGCCGCGCCCGGTGCCGGGCTTGAGCTTGTTGAGTCCAACCGCGGCCAGTGCTAGGTCGGCGCCGACCAGTGACACCGTCGCCAGCACAGCGAGCGAATTGAACACCAGATGACGGCCGGGGGCGCCAAGCTTGTAGGTGACCTCCTGCCCTAGGATGCTCGCCTCGACGGTCGAGCAATCAGCTCGAAGCGCATGCCGCCTGAGCCGCGCGTCTGCTTGGCTGTCCTCACCAAACGACACGACGCGCGCGACGCCGGCAGACTTCGCGGCGGCTGCGAGTCGCCCATACTGCTCATTGTCGCGGTTGAGTACGGCAACGCCGCCGGACTCGAGGCCTAAGAAGATCTCGGCCTTGGCGTCGGCAATCTTATCGAGCGAGCCGAAATATTCCAAATGTACCGGCTCAATCGCAGTGATGATGGCGACGTGAGGCCGCGCTAGCTTGGTGAGCGGCGTGATTTCGCCGGGGTGGTTCATGCCGATCTCTAACACCGCATATTTCGCCGACGTCGGGCAGCGCGCGAGCGATAACGGCACGCCCCAATGATTGTTGTAGGAAGCAGCGGAGGCGTGCGTCTCGTCGTCGGCCGAGAGCGCTAGCCGCAACATTTCTTTGGTGCCGGTCTTGCCAACCGAGCCGGTCACGGCGATCACCTTGGCGTGGCTGCGCCCACGCGCGGCTCGGGCGAGATTGCGCAAGCCTTCTAGCACGTCGTCGACCGCCAGCAGCGGCGCGTCGGCGGAAAACTGCGCGCGCTTGTTGCGTGCAACCACCGCAAGCCCCGCGCCGGCTTTCAGCGCCGCGTCGACGAAGTCATGCCCGTCGCGGTTGTCGCCCTGGATGGCGAAGAAAGCGTCGCCTTTGCCGAGAGTGCGGCTGTCGATGGAGACGCCGACGATGTCCTCCGGCAGCACACCGTATTTGTCCGCGCGCATGGCGAATGCCATGGCGTCGAGGGTCCAGAGGGAGGTCATGAGCCCTCGCCCCGCAACGCCGCGGCCACTGCGTCGTGATCGGAAAACTTCAAAATCTTGTCGCCGAGAATCTGCCCGGTCTCGTGGCCCTTACCGGCGATCAGCAGCACGTCGCCGGCTTGCAGCGAAGCAATCGCCTGGCGGATCGCGGCGCTGCGGTCGCCAATCTCGGTCGCGCCCGGCGCCGCCGCAAGGATTGCCGCGCGAATTGCGGCAGGATTCTCGCTGCGCGGATTATCATCGGTAACGATGACGCGGTCGGCATTCTCATGCGCAATGCGGCCCATGATCGGGCGCTTGCCGGCGTCACGGTCGCCGCCGGCGCCGAACACCACCGTGAGCTTGCCCGTCGTGTAGGGCCGCAACGCGACCAACGCTTTCGCCAACGCGTCGGGCTTGTGCGCATAGTCGATGAAGATGGGAGCGCCGTTGCGGGCGCCCGCAAGCTCCAGCCTGCCCTTGGCGCCGGCGAGCTTTTCTAGCGCGGCGAACACATGTTTCGGCTGCGAGCCGGTGGCGATCGCGAGGCCCGCGGCAAGCATCGCATTCTGTGCCTGGAAGCCGCCGACCAGTGGTAGCTTCACTTTGTAGGTCGCGCCACCATGCGCGATCGACACCATCTGCGCAAAACCGTCGATGGCCCCGCCGACGAGTTTGATGTCGTCACCCTTCTCGCCGACCGTCATGATGCGGAGGCTGCGCTTCTTCGCCGCTGCGACCACCTGCCCGGCATAGCAATCGTCGACATTGATTACCGCGGTGCCGTTCGACGCGATCAGGTCGGAGAACAGCCGCAGCTTGGCGGCGAGATAGTCCTCTATGGTGGCATGGTAATCGAGATGATCGCGCGAAAGGTTCGTGAAGGCACCGGCGGCGACACGCACGCCGTCGAGGCGATACTGATCGAGGCCGTGCGAGGACGCCTCGAGCGCGAGATGGGTGACGCCTTCTCTTGCAAGTTCATCGAGCGTGCGGTGCAATTCGACCGGATCGGGCGTGGTGAGCGAGCCGTAGGTTTCGCCGCGCGGAGAGACCACGCCGACGGTGCCGATGCTAGCCGCCTGCAGGCCGAGCGCGGCCCAGATCTGGCGCGCGAAGGCGGCGACCGAGGTCTTGCCGCTAGTGCCGGTGACCGCTGCGATGGTGCCCGGCTGGCGCGGATAGAGTTTGGCGGCGACGAGCGCCAGCGCGCGCCGCGCATTGCCGACTTGTACGAAGGCGACGCGCGCCGGCAACCCGTCGGGCCGTTGCTGCGCCGCCACCGCCACTGCGCCGGCGGCTGCCGCCTGCTTGGCGAAATGCGCGCCGTCTGCTTTGGCGCCGGCAATGGCGAAAAACAGGAAGCCGGGCTTCACCTTGCGGCTGTCCGCAGTCACGCCGGCGATCTCGACCTGCGCGGAGCGCTGATCGAGGCGGGTGTCATCTAGCGGCAGGTCGGCGAGTTTCATTCAGGTTGTCCGTTCCCTCCCCCTGCAAGGGAAGGGTCAGGGAGGGGGTCTCACAAGCATTGGATTCCGGCAATACTAAAAGTGAGCACCATCAGCCTGCCACTTTCAGGGGGAGGGAGAAGAAGTGGCATTGGCCAGAATGAGCTGCTCGGCCTTCGGCAAATCCAGCCGCGGCTTGAGGTCGAGCAGCGGCGCGATTCGCGCGATCACCTTGGCCGCGGTTGGACCGGCGTTCCAGCCGGCGGTGGCGTAGCCGTGGGTTTCGGGCGTCGGCTGTGGCTCGTCCAGCATGATCAGCAGCAGATAGCGCGGCTTGTCCGAGGGCAGGATGGCCATGAAGTCGGTCAGCAGTTTGGTCTTCGAATAACGGCCGTTTACGACCTTTTCGGCGGTGCCGGTCTTGCCGCCGACGTAATAGCCGGGGACGTTTGCGGTCGTGGCAGTGCCTTTCTCGGCGTTCAGCCGCATGAGATAGCGCATTTTCACGCTGGTCTCCGGCTTGAGCACCTGCTTGGCGAGCGCCTTCGCCTCGGCCTCGCTGCGCTTGAGAAAGGTCGGTGGGATCAACAGCCCGCCATTGACCGTGGCCGCCACCCCCATCACCGCCTGCAAGGGTGCGACCGACAGACCGTGGCCGAAGGCGATGGTGATGGTATTGAGCTCGCCCCAATGCTTGGGCACTAGCGGCTCAGCGCTCTCCGGAAGCTCGGTGCGCAGGCGATCAAGCTGACCGAGCTTGCGCAGGAATGCCTTGTGCTGCTCGACGCCGCAAGCGAGCGCCATGCGCGCAGCACCGATGTTGGACGAATAGGTGAAGATCTCCGGTACCGTCAGCACGCGATGCTCGGCGTGGTAATCGTGGATCTCAAATTTGCCGTAGCGTAGCGATTGGCGCGCGTCGAAAGTCGACGACAGCGTCGCCTTGCCGGCGTCGAGCGCCATCGCGACGGTAAGCGCCTTGAAGGTCGAGCCCATCTCATAGACGCCGGTGGTGAGCCGGTTGATGCGGGTTGGGTCGTTGGCTTCGCGCGGATCGTTTGGATCATAGTCCGGCTCCGACACCATGGCGACAATTTCGCCGGTGTTGACGTCGGTTATGATGCCGGCTGCCGCCTTGGCCTTGAACTTGTCGCGCGCTTTTGTGAGCTCGTCGCGCAGCGCGAATTGCACGCGCAGATCGACCGCGAGCTCAACCGGCTTCTGCAGCTGGTCAGTGGCAAGCCCCGCCATGTGCAGTGCTGCGAGCCCCTGCCCGTCCAGCCATTTCTCGACGCCGGCGATGCCCTGGTTGTCGATGTTGACGTGGCCGATCTCGTGCGAGACCACCGGCCCGTTCGGATAAACGCGCTTGTTCTCTGTGAGGAAGCCGACGCCGGGAATGCCGAGCTTGTGGACCTCACGCTGCTGCTTTGGCGTGATCTCGCGCTTGAGCCACACGAAGCCGCGCTTCGACGATAGCCGGTCGCGCACTTCGCCAGCGTCGAGGTCAGGCAGCACGGCAGTTAGCAGTTCCACTGCCTCGTCGACATCGATCAACTTACGCGGCTCGGCGAATAGGGAGGGCGTCTTCACGTCGGTGGCAAGGATCTGTCCGTTACGGTCGAGGATATCGGGCCGGGCGGTGGCCAGCGCATCCTGGCTGACGCTGCGGCGGGCGCCGTGACCATCGCTCACGCTGGCGAACATCACCAGGCGCAGGGCGATCACAAGATAGACCGCGGCGAATGCGACGATGGCGAGGCCGAGCCGCGCCTTCGCCTTGACGTTGCGGTCGACGTCGCGGCCATAGAGCAGCGAGTGCAGAGCACGTTGCCAGCGAGTTTCGACTGCGCGCGCGTGCATTGGGGTCATCGCGCTCCCTTCGCCGTGACGCTGCCGGTGGCGTCTGGCGGCACGATCATGGCGCCGATCGGATCGCCGGAGGGCGGTGTCACGACCGCTGGCGGCCGCTCGGGCAGGCGGTCGAGATTGTCGAACTGGGTGGGCGCGATTGGCCGCAGCGCCAGGTGGCGCTGGGCCAGGACCTCGATGCGGCCGGGCGTGTCGAGCCGCGACCATTCGGCACGCAAAGTGGCGAGGGCGTTGCGCTCACCCCGTAGTTCGCCGGCGAGTTTGCTCACCCGCTCGGCCTGTAGCGTGGAATCGAACTTGATCTTGTAGACTAATGAGGCCGCTAGGATCAGCAGGCCGATCACCAGGATGTGTAGGTAGCGCATAGCTCTAGCGCCTCCTCAGCACGTTGCCGAGCGACGGCAGGCGCGGAAGCAAGTTGCCCTCCTCCGCGCGCGCGGGCGCCGCCCTGCGCTCAGCCGCACGCAGCTTGGCCGAACGGGAGCGCGGATTACGCGCGACTTCGGCTTCGTCGGCGATCACCGGCCGTTTGGTGAGCAGGGCAAAGGTCGGCACCGCATGCTTGAGCTCGGGTGCATGGCGCGAACCGGCGGGCGTCTTGCTGCGGGCGGCGAGGAACGTCTTGATGATGCGGTCTTCGAGCGAATGGAATGACACCGCCACTAGCCGGCCACCGGCTTTCAGGATGCGTTCGGCGGCCGCCAGCGCCCCGGCCAACTCGCCAAGCTCGTCATTCACGAAGATGCGCAGCGCCTGGAATGTACGCGTGGCCGGGTGAATATCAGTCGGACGCGAGCGCACCACCGAAGCGACGATGTCCGCGAGAGCCTTCGTGGTTTTGACCGGCGCCTGCTCGCGCGCCTTGACGATCGCGCGCGCGACCGCGCGCGAGTACCGTTCCTCGCCGAGAAGGAAGATGATGTTGGCGAGATCGTGCTCGCTGGCATGCGCAATCACATCGGCCGCGCTCGGACCGTCGCCGCCCATGCGCATGTCGAGCGGCCCATCGAAGCGGAACGAGAAGCCGCGTTCCGGCTGGTCGAACTGCATCGACGACACGCCGAGATCGAGCACCACGCCATCGACCGCCGCATGGCCGCAATCGCGCGCCACCGCGTCGAGCTGCGAGAAGCGCTGCTCGACCAGCATCAGCCGACCGCCCGATTGCTGCGCCAACTCGGCGGCGCCGGCGATCGCCGTCGGATCACGATCGATTGCTATGACACGGGCATCGCCAACCGCGAGAATGGCGCGGCTGAAACCGCCGCCACCGAAGGTGGCGTCAATGTACACGCCGCCGTCGCGCACGTTGAGGAAGTCGATAGCGGCGCGGCCGAGCACGGGAATGTGGAGGGCCGATCCGCCAGCGACAGCCGTAAAGCCGTCGCCGCCCGCCATTATTCCCGTGCTCCGAGCGCGTTGCGCGCCGCCACCCAGGAGCCAAGCTCGGCCTTGAGCGCGCGCACCTCTTGGGTGGCCTCCGCGAGCTCGTGCTGGAAACGGCCAGGCTCCCAGATCTGAAACTTGTGGCCAAGGCCGACGAACGTCACCGTGTCGGTAATGCCGGCATGACGTTTCAGGCTGTTGCTCAACTGCACGCGCCCCTCGCTGTCGACCTTCAGCGTCTCGCTGGTGCCGTAGAGCGCCAGCGCGAAGCGCTCGCGTTCGTCCGAATACGGGGCATAGCGCGCAATCAACGCCTCGATCTCCGTCATCAGCGCATTGCCACCAGCATCGATCGCCGAGGAGGCGAGCGCCGGATAGCAATACAGACCATCGAAGCCGTCGCGGCGGAGCACCAAGCGGAAGGAGGCGGGAACTGACACGCGCCCTTTGGAGTCGAGCCGCAACGTGACATTCGACACGAAGCGGTCCATCCGCAGCACTCCACACCGACGGGACGCAATGCACGCGAACCGCGCGACCTCGACCCTCACTGATTGCCGCGCTGATTAGGCGGTCCCCCCGGCTCTCATCTTGGGAGCGGGCGGCAATCCTTGACAAGAAGTTGTGGGATATCATGGGATATTATGGGCGTCAATGGAGCGGCCCGGGGCGTCGACCCCCCCTTCGAGGCGCCGACGAATGAACCCGTCCCGACCCATTAACGGCCCTTAGCCTTAAGGATTTGTTTCCGGGAGCCGCAGCCCGGCGCAGGGCCCGCGTCATCACCATTCAGGCAAGAAATTTGAAACCGGCAGGAGCCATGAATTTGGTCGCCGAATTGCCTACAGGGCGGCGGAACCCGTGCGTCCGAACACCATCGGCTCGGCACCTGGCACTATAAGTGGCGGCATGCGCCCCTCCGGCGGCAGCTCTTGCCAATGAGCGCAATATTGACTGAACGCGGCGCGACCCGGACGATAACATCATTCGGGTCGCAGGCGTTTGGCTTGCCTTTTCAAGCCCGCACGGCGATAGATGTGCGCCGTGTTGTCGTGAGGAATGTCTCCGGCCCCATGCCGTCATTTCCGCCGGATTCTTTCATTGTCGCCGACGTAGCGCCCTCACCCAATCATGACCAGCGCAAGGACGGCTGCCCGCCCGACATGATCCTCCTGCACTACACCGGCATGCAGACCGGGGAAGCGGCGCTCGAGCGCCTCACCACGGCGTCAAGCCGCGTCTCGGCGCATTACCTGGTGTTCGAAAACGGCCGCATTGTGCAGTGTGTGCCGGAGGCGTTGCGCGCCTGGCACGCCGGTGTGTCGTTCTGGGCCGGCGAAAGCGACATCAACTCCCATTCGATCGGCATCGAGATCGTCAATCCGGGCCACGAATTCGGTTATCGTGATTTTCCGCTGCGGCAGATCGCGGCGGTGATCTCGCTCTGCAAGTCGATAATCACCCGGCGCGGGCCGATCTGCGCCGACCGTATCCTAGCGCATTCGGACGTGGCGCCCGCGCGCAAGCAGGACCCTGGCGAGAAATTTCCCTGGGAGTTGTTGAGCAAATCTGGCGTCGGCCACTGGGTGCGCGCCGCTCCGCTCCATCTCGCGGGCCTAACGCTCAATCCCGGCGACCAGGGCGAGGCGGTCGCGCGGCTACAGCGCACGCTGCGTGACTACGGCTATGGCATCGAGGAGACCGGCCGTTATGATGATGCCACCCGCCAGGTGGTCACGGCCTTTCAGCGCCATTTCCGCCCGGCGCGGGTCGACGGCATCGCGGACCCCTCCTCGTTTATGACGTTGCGAGCACTGGTCGAGACGCGGCCACCGCCGCGGCCTGAGCAGACTTGACGCAGCGCCGCGGCCCCTCCATGTCCTGCCGGTCAGTCGGCCGGACGGCCGCTCCGCGCCAGTGCCGAAAGGCGGCCGGGGAGGAAAGTCCGGGCTCCATGGACGAACGGTGCCGGATAACGTCCGGCGGGAAGAGCCCCTCGCGGGGCAAAACCTAGGGACAGTGCCACAGAGAACAAACCGCCGCGGCGCGTAGCGTACTGCCGCGGCAAGGGTGAAACGGTGCGGTAAGAGCGCACCGCGTTTCCGGAGACGGAAACGGCACGGCAAACCCCACCGGGAGCAAGACCGAATAGGAATGACGCGGGGCGAAAGCCTCAGGTCGGTCCGGGCCAGTCATTCGGGTAGGTTGCTTGATGCGCCGGGCAACCGGCGCACCAGAGGAATGGCCGTCACTCTCGCCGCCTTGGCGGCGGGCCATACAGAACCCGGCTTATAGGCCGGCTGATCAGACTAAGGGGCGTCCGGCGGAAAACCCACCGGGCGCCCCGCCAATTTAGGTGATTAGAAGCGCTTATGCTCGGGCCGAAGCACCGCTTTCAGCAGCCCAAGCTCGCCCAGCACGGTGACAAAATCTGCGCGCTCGCGATTGAGATAGCCATGCAAGTCCGCGCCGGTGCGCAGCATGGGCGACCAGCTCAGCCGCGCGAGTTCCTCGCGCCAGACCGACTGCGCAGTGGCGGTCTTGATCACGCCCTCCCAAAACCGCACCTGCGCGATGTTAAGCCCGGCCGGGCCGCTGACGCCGCGCCAGGCACCGATCACGCAGCTGACTCCCAATTCGCTCCAAGTCGGTACGACAGCGAGGCTGCCGGCGAGCCGGGCGGGCGCCGAGATCGCAAGGACGCGGAGGCGGCCGTCGGAGAGCTCCTTCAGAACGCTGGCGGCGGTAACGGCGCAGACCTGCGCGTGACCGGCGATAACGTCGGCGACCGCGTCAAGCGCAGTGTCGAACACTCGGATCGCCGGCGCGTTGACGTCGCCGCCGGCGGCTCGCGTCAGCTTGGCAAGCGCAACATGGTTGGGATTGCCGAGCGCTGTGGATAGCGCGACGGTGATTCCGGCCGGCGACGCAGCCAGACGCGTCATGAGATCGCCGCCGTTTTTCAGCGTCGAGTCCGCACGGACTGCAAAGCCGATGTACTCGGTGACCAGCGTTGCGATCGGCGTGTAGCGGTTGTGCTCGAACTTAGCGATGCCAACCAGGTAATCAGTTGTGAGATTGGGCGAACTGATCGATAGCACATGGGCATCGCCCGGATGCTTGTCGACGAATTCGGTCCAGGCGCGGCGGGCACCATCGCCGGGCACATTGACGGCCTCCACCGGCACAGCGAGCGCACCGGCTTGCGTCAGCGCGCGTTGAAGTGCGCGCGCCACGCGATCGAGGCCGCCGCCGGGCGGCGTGCCGGCGACGATCTGCACGGGACGTTCCGGCGTCCAGATGTCACCCATGCCGGCTACTTCTTATCGACGCCCAAACCGCCGAGCACTTTGGCCCAGAGCACGACTTCATCCTTGTACAACTTGTCGAAATAGCTCGCGCTGCGCTCCGCCGGCGGCGGAACGTCGTAACCGAGGTCGGCAAACCGTTTGACGACATCGGGATCGCTCAGCGCGACATTCAAAGCCTTATTGAGCGTCTCGATGATCGGCGCCGGCGTGCCCTTGGGCGCCGACAGTCCGAACCAGACCGTGAGATTGAACTGTGGCATGCCCGCCTCAGCGGTGGTTGGCACATCCGGCACCATCGGCGAGCGCTTGTCGCTGGTTACCGCATAGGCCTTGAGCTTGCCGGTCTTGATGTGCTGCACGATGTTAACGATCTGATTGCAGCCAAAGTCGACGTTGCCGGCGACCAGATCCATCGTGGCCTGCGGCGTCCCGCGATAGGACACCACCGTCGGGTGCACATTGGCGATCGCATGGAACACCGAGCAGGCCAGATTGGAAATCGAGCCGACGCCGGCGTCGGCCTCGGTCACCTTCTTCTCGTTGGCCCGCAGATAGGCGACAAAATCCTTCAGCGTGTTGGCTGGCACCTCACTGCGCGCGACCAGCACCACCGGCGAAATGTTGATCAGGCCGATCTGCTCGAAGTCAGTCGAGCGGTAGGGCAAATCCTTATTCAGGAATTCGGCCGCGGCATGGGTACCCGAACCGGACACCATCAGGGTATAGCCGTCGGGCTTGGCCTTGGCGGTGCGGTTGGTACCGATCGTGCCGCCGGCGCCGGTGACGTTCTCGACGATGATTTGTTGGCCGAGCGCCTTCGACATCGGGCCGATGATCATCCGCGCCGTAGTGTCGGACGGCCCGCCCGGCGGAAACGGCGCCACCAGAGTAATGACGCGGTTGGGATAATCCTGCGCGAATGCACATGGGACCGCGGCGAGTAACGCCAAAGCGAGCGACAGAAGTTTTTTCACGGCATCCTCCCTTCCGTTACTTCACATCCAGCATGGTCAAGGGCAGCCACAGCGCGATGCCGGGGAACATCGCCACGAGGCTAATGGGCAGGTTATTGGTGCGGCTCGACGCCCTTGGCCTTCAGCGTGGCGGCGGCGGGAGCGCTGAGAAACGCGATCAACGCCTTGCCGGCATCTAGTTCCTTTGCCTTGGCGCTCAAGCCGGCGGCAAAGCCGATGTGGGTCTGCAGTTCAACCGGGATCGGCCCGACCATGTCGACGCCGGGGACGTCAACGATGCGGGTTGCCACCACGATTTCCCCGGCCTCAATCTTCTGCTTAACCTCGGGGTTCACCCCAAAGCGCAGGTCTATTTTGTTGCCGGTCGCCTTCTCGAACTGCGCGCACAGCTCGCGCACCGCGGCCTTGGGTCCGTTGCCGCTCAGCACCCTGAGCTCGGCAGCCTGCGCGGACGAAAACATTGCCGCCAAGATGCAGACCAACACCAGTTTTGCGGCAAATGGTCTCTTATCCATGCGGTCAGCTTAGCAGGCTTGTTTTACCTCCGGCAGGGCGGCATCGTGCGGTGGGGTTTGGACCATGTCAGCGAAGACGACGCTGCAGCTTTGGGATTTCTGGATCGACCGCGGCGGCACCTTTACCGATGTGGTCGGCCGGAGACCGGACGGCACGCTTGTCCAGCACAAGCTATTATCGGAGAACCCGGAGGCCTATGCCGACGCCGCGGTGCAGGGCATCCGCGACCTGCTCGGCGTCAAAAGCGGTGAAACGATCCCGGCCGACAGAATCGGCGCAGTGAAGATGGGCACGACAGTTGCGACCAATGCGCTGTTAGAACGCAAGGGTGCCCGCACGCTCCTGCTGATCACCAAGGGCTTCCGCGACGCGCTTAAGATCGGCTACCAAGCACGGCCGAAGATCTTCGCCCGCCACATCGTCAAGCCCGACATGCTGTACGAGCGCGTCGCCGAGGTGGACGAGCGCGTGCGCGCCGACGGCACGGTGGAGCGGGTGCCAGATCTTGCGGCCGTGCGCGGCGAACTGAGACGCGCGCGCACCGACGGCATCGACGCGGTCGCCATCGTATTCATGCACGCCTACCGCTCCCCCGAGCACGAACGCCAGGTGGCGAAGCTCGCGCGTGACATGGGCTTCGCGCAGGTCTCGGTCAGCCATGAAGTCTCGCCGCTAATCAAGCTGGTCGGGCGCGGCGATACCACGGTGGTAGATGCTTATCTGTCGCCGATCCTGCGGCGCTATGTGGCGCAAGTGGACCAGGACCTCGACGCCAAGCGAACGGCCGCGCGCCTGATGTTCATGATGTCGTCCGGCGGGCTGACCGCCGCCAATTTGTTTCAGGGCAAGGACGCGATCCTATCGGGACCGGCGGCTGGCGTGGTCGGCATGGCCGAGACCGGCAAGCAGGCGCGCTTCGGCCGGCTGATCGGCTTCGACATGGGCGGCACATCGACAGATGTGAGTCATTACGACGGCGAATACGAGCGTACCTTCGAGACTGAGGTCGCCGGCGTGCGCATGCGCGCGCCAATGATGCTGATACATACCGTCGCCGCCGGCGGCGGCTCGATTCTGCATTTCGACGGGGCCCGCTTCCGCGTCGGGCCCGATTCGGCCGGCGCCAATCCGGGCCCGAAGTGCTACCGGCGCGGCGGGCCGCTGGCGGTGACCGACGCCAATGTGATGGTCGGCAAACTGATCCCCGACTTCTTCCCGCGCATCTTTGGACCATCGCAGAACCTGCCACTCGATGCGTACGCAGTACACAACGCCTTCACCGATCTGGCGCAGCAGGTTGGCGGCGGGCGGCGGCCAGAGGAAGTCGCCGACGGCTTCATCAAGATCGGAGTCGAGAACATGGCGAACGCGATCAAGAAGATTTCGGTGCAGCGCGGTTACGACGTGACGCGCTACGCGCTCAACTGCTTCGGCGGTGCCGGCGGGCAACACGCCTGCCTGGTCGCCGACGCGCTCGGCATGACGCGGGTGCTGATCCATCCGTTCTCGTCGCTGCTGTCGGCCTATGGCATGGGGCTCGCCGATATCCGCGCCACCCGAGAGCAGGCGATCGAACTTGCCTTCGGCGACAAGGCGCTCGCGGCCATCCAACGCACCGGCGCAAAGCTCGGCAAGGACGTGAAGGCGGAAGTTTCTGGCCAAGGCGTGCCGGCCGGCAAAATCAAGGTGATCGCGCGCGCCCATATCCGTTACGCCGGCACCGACACTGCGCTGATCGTGGATGTCGGAAGCCTGACAAAAATGAAGCGCGCCTTCGAGACCGCGCACAAGGCGCGCTTCGGTTTCATCGACCGCAGCAAGCAGATGGTCGTGGAAGCGGTGTCGGTTGAAGCGGTTGGTGGCGGCGCCAAGTTCAACGAGAAGGCCGTGACTGCAACGCGCTCCAAGCTACCGTCCCCCACACGGCGCACGCAATTCTTCTCCGGCGGGGAATGGCACCAAGCCAATATCTACACGCGCGACCAGCTCAAGCCGGGTTCCACGGTGAAAGGCGCCGCCATCATCATCGAGCCTCACCAGACGATCGTGATCGAGCCGGGCTGGCAGGCGGAGCTGACCCGCAAGAACCATCTAGTGCTCACGCGCGCCAAGAAGCTCAAGCGCACCCATGCGATCGGCACTCATGCCGATCCGGTCATGCTGGAGGTGTTCAATAACTTATTTATGTCGATCGCCGAGCAGATGGGCGTCTCGCTGCAGAACACCGCCTATTCTGTCAACATTAAGGAGCGGCTGGACTTCTCCTGCGCGGTGTTCGCCGCCGACGGCACGTTGGTCGCCAACGCGCCGCACATGCCGGTACATCTCGGCTCGATGGACCGCTCGGTCGAGACCGTCATCCGCGACAACAAGGGCAAGATCGCGCCCGGCGATGTCTACGCCATCAACGCACCCTATAACGGTGGCACTCACCTACCCGACATCACCGTGTGCACGCCGGTATTCGACGACAAGAAAAAATCGATCCTGTTCTGGGTCGCCTCGCGCGGGCACCATGCCGATGTCGGCGGCATCTCGCCGGGCTCGATGTCGCCCAATGCCACCACCATCGAGCAGGAAGGCGTGCTGTTCGACAACTTCAAACTGGTCGATCGCGGCCGCTTCCGCGAGAAGAAGCTGATGGCCGCGCTTACTGGCGTCAAATATCCAGCGCGCAATCCGATCCAGAACATCAACGACATGAAGGCGCAGATCGCCGCTAACGAGAAGGGCGTGGCCGAGCTACGCAAGATGGTCGTACAGTTCACGCTGCCGGTTGTGAAGGCCTACATGCAACACGTGCAGGACAACGCGGCAGAGAGCGTGCGGCGCGTGATCGACCGGCTGCACGACAGCGAGTTCTCCTACGAGATGGACCAAGGTACCGTGATCAAAGTGAAGATCACGGTCGACAACACGAAACGCGAGGCGACCGTCGATTTCACCGGCACCTCGTCGCAGCAGCCGACCAATTTCAACGCGCCCGAGCCGGTGGCCCGCGCCGCCGTGCTCTACGTCTTCCGCGTGATGGTGGATGATGACATTCCGATGAATGCCGGGTGCCTTCGGCCGATCAAGATCGTGATCCCGCCGAAGTCGATGCTGACGCCGGCATTCCCGGCGGCGGTGGTGGCCGGCAATGTGGAGACCTCGCAGGCGGTCACCAATTGCCTGTTCGGCGCGCTTGGTGCCCTCGCCGCCGCGCAGGGCACTATGAACAATCTCAATTTCGGCAACGCCAAGTATCAATACTACGAGACGATCTGTTCTGGCTCGCCGGCCGGTCCCGGTTTCAACGGCACCGACGCCGTCCACACCCACATGACCAATACGCGGCTAACCGATCCGGAGGTGCTGGAGTTTCGCTATCCGGTGGTGCTGGAGGATTTCCACATTCGTACGGGATCGGGAGGCAAGGGCCAGTGGCACGCCGGCGACGGCATCCGCCGCACCATCCGTTTCCTAGAAAAAATGGAATGCACGATCCTGTCTGGCCATCGTCGCGTGCGACCGTTCGCGCTCGCTGGCGGCGAAGCCGGGCAAGTCGGCGAGAATTGGGTGCGCCGCAAGGACAGCCGCATCGAGCAGCTTGCAGGCTGCGACGCCACAGTGATCGACGCGGGCGAAGCGATCATCATCCAGTCGCCAACGGCGGGGGGCTATGGCAAGGCATGACGGCCGCGGTCGCGGCGGGCACCCTCTCCCGCGACGGGAAAGAGTCAAGAGAGAATGCCTCGCACTAAAATAGTAACGACTAATTCCTGGCGATGATCTCGCGCTCGCCGCGATAGACCGGCGTTGCGTCGGTGAGGCGGGCCTTCTGGCGGCGCAACGGCATCGAGGCGCGGCGGCGTTTGAGAACGCTGCGCCGGCGCCGGCGCGGCCGTGGCGTGTCGATCCGCACGTCGCCCATGCGCGCAAATGGTTCGCGATAGCCGCTCTCGTCCTCGACCAGCAGCGGCAGACCGAGTACGCGCGCCCAACTCCGCCATTCGGCGAAAGCTTCGTCGGCTTCCTGCGAAACGAACAGCGGCAGCGCCAAACCGGGGTCCTTATGCGCCAGCACGACGGCGACGGCCGCGACACCTTCACCGGTCATGACGCGGAGCACCACCCCGGCGAAGGCCGAAACCGGCATGTTGAGCGCCATGCGCATGCCGGCGAGCGAGCGGCGGACCACCACGCGCTCACGATGCACCTCGACGTACCGCACCCGCTCGTCGGCCGCCGCGTCGCTGGCCGCAAAGCGCACAGGCAGGCAGAACGGGTCGAGCCGCGCCGCGCGGCCCGACCCGGCGGGGCTTCCGCCACTTCGCATTTGACGCCTCAACACTCTCCCACGCCGGCGTTATCTGGCCCGGTCGTTGCGGCGATCATGGTCCAAAGGCGTCGGAATTCGCTTAATGTAAGCAGTTAATCATCGGTAATGCGGGCAGCTTCGCGCCGCATGATTGACGGCGCGTTGCGAACCATGATTGACGAGGTGTTGCCGGCGGCACGCAAATCGTCGTCAAATGCTGTTGCAACGGGCCGTCAACAGCGCCATTTGAAAGGCTGAAAGATCGATATGCTCGCATCCGCCGCCTCTCTGTTCGACCAGACCGCCCTCACCGATCGCGCCGAGCGCCTGGTCAAGGCCGCGCTTGCCCGCGGCGCCGACGCCGCCGACGCGGTGGCGCTGCGATCGCAGTCGCTGTCGATCGAGTTGCGCGACGGCGCGGTCGAAGAATCCGAGAGCGCGGAAGGCGACGATCTCGGCCTGCGCGTACTGGTCGGTCGCCGCCAGGCGGTGGTATCGACCAACGACTTGTCGGCCGACGGCAGCGCGGCGCTGGCCGAGCGGGCGGTGGCGATGGCACGGGCAGCGCCCGAGGACAAGTTCGCCGGCCTCGCCGATGAGAAGCTGCTGGCTCGCGAGTTCCCCGACCTTGAGCTGATCGACCAGGCGCTGCCGACGGTGCTGGAACTTCAGACGCTCGCAGCCGCGGCCGAGCCGGCGGCGCTCGCGGTCAAAGGCGTGTCCAAGTCAGGCGGGGCCTCCGCGTCGGCCGGCATCAGCGGCATGGTGCTGGTGACCAGCCATGGCTTTCGCGGTTCTTATCTTGCCTCGCGCTATGGCGTATCGATGACCGCGATTGCCGGCGACGGCACCGGCATGGAGCGCGACTACGACTACCATTCAGCGCTGCATGCTAGCGATCTCGATCGGCCGGAAAATATCGGCCGCACCGCCGGCGAGCGCGCGGTGGCGCGCCTCAATCCGCGCAAGGTTACCACACGGAAGGTGCCGGTCGTATTCGCTCCGCGCATCGCCGGCTCCCTGGTGTCGCATCTCGCCAGCGCCGCCAACGGCGCCTCGGTCGCGCGCAAGACCAGCTTCCTGCGTGACAAGATGGGCGAGAAACTTTTCGACGACAGCATCCGCATCATCGACGATCCGCTGCGCAAGCGCGGCCTGCGCTCGCACCCGTTCGACGGTGAGGGCGTCGCAGTCAGGCGGCTCGCGCTGGTCGAGGACGGGCACTTGCGCTCCTGGCTGCTCGACAGCGCTACCGCGCGTGAGTTGAATCTCTCCACTACGGGACACGCCCAGCGTGGCATTTCCTCGGCGCCTTCGCCGGGACCGAGCAATCTTCACCTGGAGCCCGGGAGCCTGACGCCTGACGAGCTGATTGCCGATATCGCGGACGGCTTCTACGTCACCGACCTGATCGGCATGGGCGTCAACATGGTGACCGGCGACTACAGCCGCGGCGCCTCCGGCTTCTGGATCGAGAACGGCAAGTGCGCCTATCCGGTGAGCGAGGTCACAATCGCCGGCCATCTTACCGACATCTTCCGCATGCTGACACCGGCTAACGATCTCGAATTCCGTTACGCCACCAATGCGCCAACTGTGCGCCTGGAGGGCCTCACCGTTGCCGGGCAATGATCCCGCGTTACGCATTGCGCTGGAAGCGGTGATGCGCGAGGCCGGCGATCTCGCGCGTACTACCGCGCGCGGAGCGTTCAGGCGTTGGACGAAGGGGCACGATAACTCCCCGGTGAGCGAGGCCGATATCGCAGTCAACGATCTACTGCGCGCGCGGCTCGCCGAACTAATGCCGGACGCCGGCTGGCTGTCGGAGGAAACCGAAGATCACCTGCCCGGTCGCGCACAGGCTGTCGCCTGGATTGTCGATCCGATCGACGGCACCCGCGCTTTTATATCCGGCCGCGCCGATTGGACGATTTCGGTGGCGCTGGTCGAGCAGGGCCGCCCGCAACTAGCTGCACTCTATGCGCCGGCGACGGAGGAGATGTTTCTGGCGGTACGCGGCGGCGGCGCCACGCTCAACGGCGTGGCCATCACCACCGATTCCGGCGGCACGTTGGAGCGCGCCCGCTTCGCCGGGCCCAAGCGCTATCTCGACAAGCTGTCCGGCTTGAAACCCGACATCCTGACGCTGCCCAAGGTGTATTCGCTCGCGTTGCGGCTGACGCGCGTCGCGCACGGTGTGCTCGACGCCGCCTTCGCCTCGCCCGGCAGCCACGACTGGGACCTTGCGGCGGCCGATCTTTTGGTGCACGAAGCCGGCGGCGTGGTCACCGACCTTGCCGGCCATGCGCTGACTTATAATCGTCCGCATATCGTGCACGGCGCGCTAATCGCCGCCGGGCCCGTTCGCCATGCTACCCTTATTGAGCTGGTGCGCGACCGCCTGCCCGAGTTGGCGTAAATTCTGCGTCAGCTCAAGACCGAAACGACAAGGGCCGACAGCAGTTCGCTATGTCAGTTCTCAAGCGGATCGCCGCCTCGCCCGCCTTCATGGACATTGCCGGATGGCTGGGTGCCGGCTATCTGCGGCTGGTTTGGTATACAAGCCGCCCGACCTTGGAGCCAGCGACGCTCTACGACGAGCTGCAAACGCCGGCGATCATCGCGATGTGGCATGGCCAGCATTTCATGATGCCGTTCGCCAGACGAGGCGATCTTCGCGCCAAGGTGCTGATTTCGCGCCATCGCGACGGCGAACTCAATGCGCGCGCGGCCAGGCATCTCGGCATTGACACCATCCGCGGCTCCGGCGCGAGTAATGGCGAGTTCATGCGCAAGGGCGGTGCTGTCGCCTTCAGCGAGATGCTCACTGCGCTCAAGGACGGCTACAACATCGCCCTTACCGCTGACGTGCCAAAGGTAGCACGGGTCGCCGGTCTTGGGGTCGTCAAGCTCGCGCAATATTCTGGCCGGCCAATCTACCCGGCCGCTATGGCCACCAGCCGCCGAATCGAGCTCGACAACTGGGATCGCACCGCGATCAATCTGCCCTTCAGCCGGGTCGCGCTGGTGGCGAGCGATCCGATCTTTGTTGCAGCCGATGCCGACGATGCGGCGCTGGAAGCTGCGCGGCAGAAGGTTGAGAATGCGCTCAATCGCGTAACGGCGCGTGCTTACCAAATCGTTGATCGCAAGGGAGGCCCAACGCCGTGAACGAGCCGCTGCCGGTGCCGCTGCGCGCCTACCGGATGCTCTCGGCCGCGGCCGGCCCGATTGTGCCGCTGTTTCTGGCGCGCCGACTCAAGCACGGTAAGGAACATCGCCAGCGACTGCCGGAGCGGCGCGGCGAAGCCGGCATGGCGCGGCCGCGCGGCGGGCTGGTCTGGTTGCATGGCGCGAGTGTCGGCGAATTGGCGAGCGCGTTGCCGTTGATCGAGCGCATCGCCGGGCGCGGCGTCGTCATGCTGGTAACCACCGGCACCGTCACGTCGGGTGGCCTCGCCGAGCAGCGGCTGCCGCCCGGCGTGATCCATCAATACGTGCCGATCGATGTACCGCGCTATGTGCGCCGTTTCCTCGCGCACTGGCAGCCTGATCTGGCACTGTTCGTGGAATCTGACTTGTGGCCGAATCTAGTGATCGAGACTTCGGCGCGCGACGTGCCGATGATTCTGCTCAATGGTCGGCTGTCGGACCGTTCGTTCCGCCGCTGGCGCAAATTGCCGCGCACAATCGCCAGCCTGCTACACCGGTTTGACCTCTGTCTCGCACGCACGCCGGCCGACGCCAGCTCACCGGCCAGGGTCTTGGTCAGGTAGTCGAGCGCTGCTTTCGTCATCCCGTACACCGACTGGCCCACCCGGCGCAAGGTGCCCGACGAGGAGCTGATGTTCACCACTGACCGGACCGGCGAGTCGAGCAGCGCGGGCAGCGCGGCCTGGATCAGGAAAAACGGCGCCCGGACGTTGGTCGCGACGTGCTCATCGAAATGGCCGACGTCCCATTCGCGCAGCGGCATGTGCCGCACCACCGCCGCGTTGTTCACCAGCCCGTCGATCCGGCCGTAGTGGGCCAGGCAGGCCTCCACGATCCGGTGCGGG
>Ga0207761_1000038_pt1 | contig 33597 bp, 26 predicted proteins | sample LuqExpMetageno34_FD_187792 | JGI IMG/M metagenome (GOLD analysis project Ga0207761, IMG submission 187792) | Tropical forest soil microbial communities from Luquillo Experimental Forest, Puerto Rico - Sample 34 (SPAdes) | ecosystem: Environmental > Terrestrial > Soil > Tropical forest ... | reverse complement strand
GGCGGGCGACGACGGGATTCGTTTCCTGCTGGTGTCCGGCAAGCCGCTGCAGGAGCCCGTCGCTTGGTACGGCCCCATCGTGATGAACACCCAGGCGGAACTCCGTGAGGCCTTCGACGAACTCGACCGCGGCACCTTCCTAAGAAACAGGGGCAAGTAAATCATGCCCGAGGAAGTCAAACTTGGTTGCCGACCGGCACAGTTTCTCTCTTCCACACGTCTTGCAGTGTGGCGTAGAGAAATGCCGTCGACAGGCCAAACAGAATCCAACCGTTGAGCGCTTCCAGAGAGCCCATCAACTGCCATTGGGGCGCTAATGTGAAGCCGGAATGGCCAAAAGTGGTCATGGCATTCAGCGAATACAGGACCGCGGACTTTTGATCCGGTAATGCGTGCAGAAGCCGGAAAGCGATGGCCCAGATCGTCGCCTCCATGCCGTGAAGCAAGGTGACCGACACCGTGGTGCCGCCCAAGAAAAGCAGCAACATCGCGGAAAATCCAGGCTTGCCCGCCAGTGCCAGCACGTTGTGAGACCGCCGCTTGATCGCCATCAATCCCAGAACGTGGATCACCACCGTTGCAACGCTGAGCGGCAGGCACCATAACCAATCGGATGTCCACGGAGCCAAACTTTCTACATCGACTGGCACGACCCCTCCTTCGCCTGGCTCAGCCAGGTCCGCGATTGTTGTTGATTGAGTTGCGCGGAAACGACAGGAAGGATATCACTGTGCATTGCCACAATCGCAGAAAAACATCGACCGGAGTTGGAGATTCTTAGGCCCGAACACTTTTCCGCCGCCATTCTGAGCGAAGCGACACGCTGAGAATCCAGAGAGATTCCTCACTTCGCAGACACCGTTCGGAATGGCGAACTTTGAACCTCTAGTAGATGATGGGAAGCTTGGAGAAATCCGCCTCGGTGTCCTCGGTTACCCGCAGAATCATTAGTGTGCGGTCATCGTGAGGGGCACGGCCCGGGCCGGTGTGGTCGTCTGTGGCTTTCACGATGCGTTGCGCAACCGTGTAGCCTGGATCACTCGGCGCCACCGTGGCCAGCACCGCCTTGAGCCGCTCCGTGCCGAACTCTTCCTGATCCTTGTTCATGGCTTCGTGAATGCCGTCCGAAGCAAACACGACGATGTCCCCCGGCTGGAGCGCCAGCCTCACTTCGTCAAACTCCACTTCGGGAATAAGGCCCAGCGGCATTCCAGTGATCCTGACCTCTTCAATAGAGCCGTCACGAATCAGAATCGGCAGCGTACCGCCCGCGTTGGCCACATTCAGTTCCCGCAGGGCCGCGTCGTAAATTGCGAATTGCATCGCGATAAAGCGCGCATCCAGCCGCGCCGCCAGCAAGCGCTCATTCAGCAATTGCAGCATTTCCCCCGCCGCGCCCTCGCGGTCGTGGACCAACTCGCGCAAAATCCCGATGGCCAGCGAACCATAAAGCGCAGCTGCCGTGCCTTTGCCGGAAACGTCGCCAATTGCGATTGCGAGGCGCCCGACCCCATAGGGCAGGAGGTCGTAAAAGTCACCACCCAACTCCCGCGCCGGCACGTACGCTGTCGCCAGGTCCAGCCCTGGCACCTCGCGCGCGCCTGAGGGCAGCAGCTGCCGCTGAATCTCCCGCGCCGTCTCCAAATCCTCCTGCAGCCTTGTCTGATTCAGCCTCGCGTCTTCAAAGAGCCGCGCATTCTCGAGCGCCACCGCGATGTAGGATCCAAGGATGTTCAGCAGCCGCTCGTGTTCTTCGGTGAAAGCGTGCGGCTCCGTGCTTTCGAGGTCCAACACGCCAACTAGCCGCTTCTGCCGCAGCAGAGGCACCACCAGCTCCGACCGCACCTCCACGTCGCTGTCACATTTCAGGTAGCGAGGATCAAGCCTCACGTCTACCACCCGGATCGTCCGCCGCTCGGCGGCCGCGATTCCAGTGATTCCCTGGTTCAGCGGCATCTGAAATCGCGAGGGGATGGCATCCTCAAAGCGCAGTGAAAACACGCTCTCCAACATCCGCTCACTTTCATTCCACAACATCACGGTGAAAACCTGGTAGTTGACCAGCGTTTTTACCCGCTCCGCGATCCGCCGGAGTAATTCCTCGCGGTCCAGGATCGATGTAAGCTCGTGGCTCATCTCGTAGAGCAAGCTGAGCGTTTGCGCTTGCTCCGGCTGTGCCACAAAAAACGTCGGCGGCACGGGATCAGCGTCACCGAGGAGCGAAAACGGGACTAATTTTGCATTCGGATCCATAGGCGAAGATTGTAACTGCTTTGTTGGATGATGGGCGTGAAAGATGGTTTCACTGAGATAGAAGATTTAATGCGGCAAAGCACGCCATCGGTGCAAGCAAAATTCTCGCAGGCCGTTGGCTTCAGACGTCACATGAAAGTGACCTGGCGGGATTAGTCCCGGCGCAGCTTCACGATTACGATCACACTTGCCAGCCCCAGGACCAACATCTCCACTGTCAGTGGTTCGGGCACGGGTAACACCGGGGGAGGGGGGCCAGGAGGCTGCGATGGTTCCGTTGGCGGCGGCTCAAGCGGGCAAACATCCACCATGACCAAGCCATGCTTGGACAAGCCATTTTCAATTGCAGGGAGTCGAAACTACTTCACTTCCCACGTGTCGCCGGCCTTCAGCAGCTTTGCCAGATCGCCAGGCCCCTTCTTCGCGATGATTTCTTTCACTTGCTCGTTCATCACGTCCTCATACCGGGGCAGGTCGTCCCAGGCGCGCAACACGCCGATGGGAGTCGGGAAGCCGGGCCGGTGCTCCATGTGCGACAACAGGAACGCATAAGAAGGCCGCGGATGATGCGCATCGTGCACCACGAGATCGGATTCGCTGATGCCGTTGCCGAGTTGCACGACCTCGATGTCCCCGTCGGTTTTGCGCCGGATGCCCTTGTCGCGGTTCTTGCCGAACACCAGCGGCTTGCCATGCTCCAACTGGATCACATGTTCGCTGCGGGCGTCTTTTTCGGTGAGTCCCACCCACGCGCCGTCGTTGAAGATGTTGCAATTCTGCAGAATCTCCACGAAGGATGACCCACGGTGCGCGGCCGCAGCCTTCAGTGTGTCCTTCAGGTGCCCCTGGAAAATATCCACGGAACGTGCCACGAAGGTCGCTTCCGCACCGATGGCCAGCGAAATGGGATTGAACGGCCGGTCCGGCGAGCCAAACGGCGTGGACTTGGTCATCTTGTTGAATTCCGACGTCGGCGAGTACTGTCCCTTCGTCAAACCGTAAATCCGGTTGTTGAAGAGCAACACCTTTACGCCCACGTTGCGCCGAAGCATGTGGATGGTATGGTTCCCGCCGATTGCCAATGCGTCGCCATCGCCTGTGGCTACCCACACTTCCAATTCTGGATGCGCGATCTTGATGCCGGAAGCTACCGCCGGCGCGCGCCCGTGAATCGAGTGGAAGCCAAACGTGTTCATGTAATACGGAAACCGGCTGGAACAGCCGATGCCAGAAACGACCACGAAATTCTCACGGCGGATGCCAAGTTCCGGAAAAACGGCCTGCACTGCGGCGAGAATCGCGTAGTCGCCGCAGCCCGGGCACCAGCGCACCTCCTGGTCGGTCTGAAAATCCTTCTTTGTCAGCGGTGGAAGGGCAGTTGTCGTCATGGCTTTCTCCTAGTTCCCCAGCATCTCGTCGATCTTTTGATCGAGTTCGGCTTGTTTGAATGGACGGCCCTGAATCTTGTTGAGGCCGACCGCGTTCACGAGATACTTGGCGCGGAGAACCCACAAAAGTTGGCCCATGTTAAGTTCGGGAACCAATATCTTCTTGTATCGCTTCAGAATCTCTCCCACGTTCCCGGGGAGTGGATTGAGATAGCGCAAGTGCAAGTGACCGATCTTGCGGTCCCGCGCCCGTTGCGCCTTCACGGATTGCGTAATCGACCCAGAGGTTGAGCCCCAGGATACGATCAGCAGATCGCCCTCGGGATCGCCGGCGGGCAGCACATTGGGCACGTCCTGCGCGATGGCTTCCACTTTGGCCGCGCGGATGCGCACCATTTTTTCGTGGTTCAGCGGTTCGTAGTTCACGTTACCGGTGACGTCCTGCTTTTCGAGCCCACCGATGCGGTGCTCGAGTCCCGGCGTGCCTGGGACCGCCCAGGGCCGAGCGAGCGTTTCGGGATTGCGCTTGTACGGTTCGAAGCCGTCCGGTTTCGTCGCGAATTGCACGGGAATTCCGGGAATCTCGTCAATGCTGGGAATCCTCCAGGGCTCCGCGCCATTGGCCAGGTAGCCATCGGAAAGAATGATCACCGGCACCATGTACTTGAGCGCGATGCGGCTCGCTTCCACCGCGATCCAGAAGCAATCCGCGGGTGTCGCTGCAGCAAGTACGGGAATTGGCGCCTCGGAGTTCCGTCCGAACAACGCCTGGAGCAAATCCGCCTGCTCGGTCTTCGTCGGCAAGCCCGTCGATGGCCCGCCGCGCTGTACATCCACAATCACCAGCGGCAACTCCGTCATGATTGCGAGCCCCATCGCCTCCGTCTTCAACGCCATGCCAGGGCCTGAGGTCGTGGTGATAGAAAGCGCACCGGCGTAGGAAGCGCCGATGGCTGACGTGATCGCCGCAATTTCGTCTTCGGCCTGGAAGGTCAGGACGCCGAAATCCTTGTAAGAAGAAAGCTCGTGCAGAATGTCGGAGGCAGGAGTAATCGGGTAGCTGCCGAGGAACAGCTTTAGTCCCGCTTTTTGCGCCGCAGTCACGAAGCCGAGCGCCAGCGCTTGGTTTCCGCTCAAGCTGCGATAAACGCCAGGGCTCAACTGCGCCGGAGGAATCTCGTAGCTGACCTGAAATGCTTCCGTCGCTTCGCAGTAGGAATAGCCGGCCTTCAGCGCCAGCTTGTTCGCTTCCACGACTAGCGGCTTCTTCTTGAACTTGTCGTCGATCCAGCGGAATGTCGGGTCCATCGACCGGTTGTAGAGCCAATAGCACATACCCAGTGCGAAGAAGTTCTTGCACCGGTCCATCGCTTTGGCGTCGAGGCCGAGGTGCTGCAGCGCCGCACGCGTCAGCCGCTGCAGTTCGACAGGAAACAAGCGAAACTTGTCGAGGGAGTGATCCTCGAGCGGATTCGTGGTGAGGTGCGCCTTGCGCAGGTCTCCTTCTTTGAAGGCGTCGGAATTGACGATCAGAATGCCATTGGCTTTCAGATCGCCGAGATTCACTTTCAGCGCTGCGGGGTTCATTGCGATCAGCACGTCCACCGAATCGCCGGGGGTGTGCACCTCGTCCGAGGAAAAATTCAATTGAAAGCCGCTGACGCCCGGCACCGTGCCCGCAGGGGCGCGAATTTCGGCCGGGTAGTCCGGGAAGGTGGCGATGTCGTTCCCGTAGAGCGCAACTGTGTTCGTGAACTGACTGCCGGTGACCTGCATGCCGTCGCCGGAATCGCCGGCGAAGCGGATCACCGCCTGGTCAATCACTTCCCGTTTGGTCTTTGTTGATGGTACTTCGGCGAGCGTGGACATCTCTGGCGTGACCCCCGTCGTGCAGCGGCTCCCCAGTGGTGAGCAGAGAAGCATGGCCCCTCGGAATATGGGCGGAGCGGACTACTGCAAATCGGGAGCGCGAGCCGCGCCGCCAGGAGCCAATGCATTGAGAATAGCACAGTAAGAAAGGAGAAAAGGAGTGACGGGTGCACGTTCGAAAGCGTCACCAAGCGGTGTGATTCAGGTCACAGTGTTATGTGTAGGAAACCGTCCCGTCCTGGCACTCCGCCTCTTGCAATTTAGCGCTTGCCCGTTCCGCTGAAAACTGTGCTCGTACGCTCTTCATTCGGAAAAGAAACAGCCACCACACACTCACCGGAAGCAGCATGAACACGAATGCGATGGAGAACAACTGCTGGATCGACTGGACGGGACTAACGAAATTCTCGGGAATGACAAACGTCTCGAAAGGCCGAAATGCAATCAGCCACAAAGATGCGACCAACGCCCCTCCCGCCCAGACCATCGCCGCAATTCTTGCCCAGGGACGCAGCTGAAACAATCCAATCGCCGTGCGAATAAAAGCCGCAAGCACAAGAGGTGGGATCAGCGCGATCGCAAAAAAAGCCCCGGCATAGAGTTCATACAAGCGGTGACCCTTCTCATCGGCGGGCGTATTCACGATGCTCAAAACAATGAATCCCCAGATGAGCAACGCCGTGACACTTCCAAGAATCGCGAAGGTGGCCGCCGCGGTAACGCCGGCGGAGCGGGGGCGGTGGTTCTCCATGAAAAAGAAGATGACAGAAATGGGGCAGCAAACGAAATAGTACGGGATGCATAGAACCCAGACTGCTCTATGCCGAAACTTATGTTGACGTTCGCTTTCTTTTCGCCTAAGATTGCTCTTGCCCGGCTACGCCCGCAGTCAGGCGCACGCACGTTCTCTACTTGAGCCCCATTTTTGAAGGGCACTAGTTCACCGCGGAGGCACTCATGGCCCTGACCAAACGACAAAAAGAAGTCTTGGATTATCTCGTGGCGTTCGAAACGCGTCACGGCTACGCGCCGAGTTTCGAGGAAATCGGGAAAGGACTGAAGTTGACGTCTCTCGCCACCGTGCACAAGCACATCAGTACGCTCGAGAAAAAAGGATTCATCCGTAGGGGCTATAACCAGAGCCGCTCCATCGAAATTGTGCAATTGCCCAAGACTCCGAAGGAACAGGTGATCGAGCGGCGGGTGCAGGAGTTGCCGTTGGTTGGCCGCATCGCGGCTGGCCGCCCGCTCGAAGCAGTCGAAGAACGCGAAACACTTTCCCTAGGTGATTTTGCAAGGGGTGGAAACTCCTTCGTGCTGCAGGTGAAAGGGACCTCCATGATTGAAGACCACATCATGGATGGCGACTATGTCGTCTGCGAACAAACACAAGTGGCGAATGCCGGCGATATCGTTGTGGCCCTCGTGGGTGGCGAAGAAGCCACATTGAAGCGCTTCTACCGCGAAGGGTCGGGCAAGATTCGTCTCCAGCCCGCCAATTCCGAAATGGCTCCGATCATGGTTTCCGCCAGTGATGTCAAGATTCAGGGCCGTGTCATCGGTGTTTTGAGGAAGTACTAGGGTCATCCTACCAGAAACCGTTTACGTCGATAGCTCGAGTCGGCGGTAAAATGACCTTGTGAGACCTGGGCACCCGAAGCGGACCTTTCTTGCGCGTGTTGTCTGCGTTTTTCTCGCTGCTTTGCTGGCTGTTTCTGCCCCCGACAAGGCTTCCGCTTATGCGGTCCTTGCCCACCAGGCGCTCATCGATGTGGTTTGGGAATCGCAGCTCAAGCCTCTCCTCCATCATCGTTTTCCGAAGGCGACCAATGAAGAACTGGACGCGGCCGAGGCGTACGCTTACGGCGGCTCCATCATTCAGGACGCTGGCTACTATCCCTACGGCAATCCCTTCTTCAGCGATCTGACTCACTATGTGCGCAGCGGGGATTTTGTTCTCGGGTTAGTCAAGAACGCGCAGGATGTCGACGAGTACGCCTTTGCGCTCGGCGCTCTGGCTCACTACGTTTGCGACAACGATGGCCACCCGATGGCCACCAATCGCGTGGTGCCCATGCTCTATCCGGATCTGCGCAAGAAATACGGCGACACGATTACCTACGAAGACGATCGCCTCGCCCACGTGAAAACCGAGTTTGGTTTCGATGTGCTCCAGGTCGCTCAACAGCGCTACGCTCCAGAAGAGTTTCACGATTTCATAGGCTTTGAGGTTTCTCCGGCGCTGCTCGAACGGACTTTCGTGGAAGTCTACGGCTTATCTCTGAAGTCCGTGGTGCCCAACGAGGAGCGCGCCCTGAGTTCCTATCGCCACGCGGTCAGCAAGACTATTCCGCGGGCCACTCGGATCGCCTGGAGCCTCAAGAAGGACGAAATTGTGGCTGCCGAGCCGACTCAGACCCACAAGAAGTTCGTCTACCACTTATCCAAGGCGCAGTACGAAAAGGAATGGGGAAAAGACTACGGCCAGCCCACGGCTACGGATAAATTCCTCGCGTTTCTTTACCGGCTTGTTCCGAAATTCGGGCCGCTCCGCGTTCTGCAATTCAAGACTCCCACGCCACAAGCCGAACAGCTCTTTGAACGCAGTTTCAACTCCGCCGTCACGAAGTACCAGGGGTTGCTGAGGCAGGAGCGAGCCGGACAGCTCACTCTCTCCAACACGAATTTTGATGTTGGCGACGAATCTTACCCGGGCAAATACCGCCTGAACGACGAGGCGCACGCCCAGCTTCTGCACAGACTTGCGGAGAACAAGTTCAGCGGCATCAGCCCGGATTTGCGCGCCGAACTTCTCGGCTTCTACAGCCACCCTGATGCGCCGTATTCGACAAAGAACGACCCCCAAGCCTGGTCACACGTCCAATCCGAAGTCGCACTGCTGAAGGAGTCTGCCGCTGCAGCTTCCGCTGACCCGCCTACCCCCTCCCGTACCCCTTCGCATTGACTTTTGCGTCCCTCTGATAGACTTGAGCATCTAATTTGGGTCCAGCTTGCCGGGAGACAGCCGCTCGTGCCAAACGGCGAAACCATTCTGATTGTCGAAGCCGACGAAGCCCGCCGCAGCTTCTTGCAGAAAGTTATGCAGGACTCCGGCTTGACCTCAGGCGTCCTCGACTCGGCCCTGCCGGCCGCGCAGCAAATCGCCGACGCCAATCCCGATGTCGTAATCCTCTCCACCGGGTCCACGCAGAACGGCACGGCCGAATCGATCAACGAAATCAAGGAAAAGGCTGCGGCCAAAATTCCTCGCCTGATTGTGTTGACCGAAGGAGGCGCCGAACAGCGTGTGCGCGCCCTGCAACTGGGCGCCGACGACGCCCTGGGTGCGCCGTGGGAATCCGAAGAACTTGTGGCTCGCGTCCGCGCACAATTGCGCCAGCAGCGCGCCCTCGCTGAGTTGAGCCGCAAAGTTCGCAATGCGGAAGAGAGCTATCAAGTTGCGCAGACCGCTTTCCAGGCTCTTGCCGTGACCGAGAAAATGACCCGCGATGCTTTTTCTCTGGAGCGCATTCTCAAAATTGGTGTTAGTGCCTTGCTCGCCTTGTCCCTGGTCATCGCCGGCATCTTCTTCCTCTTTTCCCGGAAGGCCGATAAGGAAACTCGCCGCGCTTACATGGTAATTTCCCAGCTCGAACATAGCGTCCAGACCCAGGAACAACTGCTCGCCTCCGCTCGCAAACTCCGCGAAGACCCCAACAACGCCGATGTGCTGCAGCAAAAGGAACAGCTCCAGCAACAAACGGAAACATTGAAACAGAAGATCGCCGCGCCCGATGGCGGCGACGTCAACGAGCTGCGCCGCCAGTTGGAGGAAGCCACCGGCCGCCTCACCAAGCTCGAAGGCAATGCCCAATCTGCCGAAGCGGTCATTCACGACTACGCTCCCAGCGTCTGTCTGCTGCACGTCTCCGTGGCTTTCAACGAAAAGAGCTCGGGCCGGCGCCTGCGCTATGGCGGCATTAATGCGGACGGCGAGCCGCTGAAGGACAGCGACGGCAAAACGGTTTACACCACGGAAGGAAAGGCGCCCGAAGTTCGAGCGGACTTCTTCGGCACCGGCTTTATCGCGGGCGAGGGGAAAATCATTACCAATCATCACGTCGTGCAGCCCTGGTGGCAGAACGACGAACTCAACGGAATCCTGCAGCAGGGCCTCGATCCGGCCATTGCCGAGATGACCGCGTATTTCCCCAACGAGAAATACGGGATTCCGGTCGGTATTTCGCAAATCTCCGAGGAAGCGGACCTTGCCCTGGTCCACGGTGACTTGTCGGTTCTCAAGCGCCCGATCCTCAAACTCGATCCGCGTAAAGAAGCGGCGATCAGTGGCGAGGCGATGATCAGTCTCGGTTATGCCACTGGCCTCGATGCGATTCTCGCGCGCGCGGGCGAGGAAACCGTCAAGCAAATCGTCAGCACCTCAGGTGGAGACCCGAAACTGGTTCTTTCCGAGCTCGCCAGCCGTCACTTGATCCGGCCCCTGGTGACCCAGGGCCACGTCGGCGACGTCCTGTCCGACAAAATTGTTTACGATGCGCAAACCACCTCGGGTGGCTCTGGCGGCCCTATCATGAATAGCCAGGGTGGCGTGATCGGTGTGACCTTCGCGGTAGTCCGCGGCTTCGGCGGCTCCAACTTCGGCGTTCCCATCCGCTATGCTAGCCCCCTCCTCAAGCACTGAGGCCGCGCAACCCTGTAGGGGCGGCTTTATGCCGCCAGCCTTTGTAGTGGCGGGTCTTCAGACCCCCGCTTTCCGTACCGTCGTGCCCTGGATACCAATCTGCCCAGTTCGTTTTTCCACGAGCTCCAGCACAAATCCCCCTGCCAAGTAGTGGGTTAGTTTCCGATTACCCGACTTCTCGAGAGTTGAGGCCAGAGCCTGTGGTATCGTTAGTGACACATCGGTATAGTTGTTATTTCGTGTAAGCATGCGCGCACTGTGTCGAATTCTTGTTGTCCTCCCTCTTCTCTTACTGCTAAACCTGGCGCTCTCTTCTAGCACCGCACCTGGCCCGCCACTTCTCTCGATAGATCTGCGTTCGCTTGGGTACCTGCCGCCGGTAGCAGAGCGAGACGTTCGTTCTCTAGGTTTTCTGGACGCGCCCGTTGCCTTTCTTGACGATGAGACCCTCGCGGTCTCTTTTCTCGTAGCTAACGAGCAGCCGGGCCCGTCAAAACGCGATACCCCTAGGGGAAGCCCAGTTCTATTCCATACTGTATTGCTAGACCCGTTGAACGGCCATGTGTATAGACGGCGGTCATGGGGTAACTCTGGTAACTGGCAGATGTTCCTTCCTCTGCAGAATTCGCGTTTCTTCGTTCAAGCTGCCGACAACATCGGCGTCTATTCGAGTGACCTGCAGGAAATCGCGTCCGCTAGGATTCGCGTGACTGGCGACCTCTATCCGCGTTTTGCAGTTTCCCCCTCCGGCGACATGCTCTTTTCGTTTATTGATAGTTACGATGCCAAAAATGGGTGGCTTACGCGAATCGACCTTCTCGACCCCGGCCACTTAACTTCGAAACCTTGGACTTTTACGGTTGGGCACAGATTTGAAACAGTTTCCAGTACGCAGGTCATTTTTGCGACGGTATTACAGCCGCCGGCGCCGCTTCATTTATTCATGCAGAGAATCGACCAGGCCGTACCCTCAGAAACCCGTGAACTGTTAAAACCGCATCAGGACGCCGCCAAAACAATAGCCAGTTCCGGTTGCTCCACAGCTACATTCGTTTCTGAATCGACTCTCGCCATTTCAGGAAACTGTGGCTATGTCTTTCTTGTACGGGCTGGAGAAATCATTCAAACCATCAATGCTGTCTCATATCGACTCGGGAGCGATATCCGCTCATCGGCTAGTGGTGACCGGTTCGCCTTCTCCCGCTCTCAGCCAATTTCTCGTACAGATAAGATTTTCAATCTTGAAGTTTGTGTCTACGATATCCAGCGAAAACGCATAATCTTCACCGTTCCAGTGAGTCCCTTGCCTCAGCATAAGTTAGGCTATGCGTTATCTCCCCATGGCTCACTTTTTGCACTGCAATCTGACAATCTACTTCGTGTTTGGGGTCTTCCAAACTGACTTCGTGCCTAGCCCCTGGTAGACCGGGAAACCGGAAACTGACCCACTGCCACCTGGCGACTACATTTCGGCTTCGAGCCGGATTCCATGTAGAATTTTGGTTTGCCTTGACGGAGTCGACCGGCACCTACGCATGAAGAAACAGCGCCCTTTCGGCAAGCTGCTCGCCGCGAACCGCAGCGAAATCGCCATCCGCATCTTTCGCGCCGCCAACGAACTTGGTTTGCGCACTGTCGCGATCTATTCCCAGGAAGACCGGCTCGCGCTGCACCGCTTCAAAGCGGATGAGGCCTACCAGGTCGGCATCGGCAAGGGCCCGGTCGAAGCCTATCTCGACATCGCCGGAATCATCGCGATCGCCCAAGCGCACGAAGTCGACGCCATTCACCCCGGCTACGGCTTCCTCTCCGAGAATCCTGCGTTGGCCCGCGCTTGCGCCAAAGCTGGCATTGCCTTCGTCGGGCCCACACCTGAATTGCTCGAGTTGCTTGGCGACAAAACGGCCGCGCGACGGCTAGCCGCCGCTGCGGGCGTTCCCACCTTGCCTGGTACGGAGAACCCCGTCTCTTCGCCTGAAGAAGCGCTGAAAATTGCTGCCCAGATCGGCTTTCCTGTCATTGTCAAAGCAGCGATGGGAGGCGGCGGGCGCGGCATGCGCGTCGTTCATGATCCCGACCAACTTGCTGCCCGGCTCGAAGAAGCGCAGGGCGAAGCCAAGTCGGCGTTCGGCGACGCTTCCGTTTTCCTCGAAAAATATCTGCCGCGCGCCAAACACATCGAAGTTCAAATCCTCGCCGACGAACATGGCAACCTGCTGCATCTCTACGAGCGCGACTGTTCAGTTCAGCGCCGCCACCAGAAAGTCGTGGAAGTGGCACCCGCTACAAATCTCCCCGACCGGGTGCGGAAGGAAATCTGCGACGCCGCGGTCTCGCTCACGCGTCAAGCCAAATACCGGAATGCCGGCACGGTCGAATTCCTATACGACGTCGATTCCGAGAAGTGGTACTTCATTGAGGTCAATCCTCGCATCCAAGTCGAGCACACCGTCACCGAAATGGTCACCGGCATTGACATCGTTCGCGCGCAAATGCTCATCGCGCAAGGTCACAAACTTCACGAAGAGCCATTGTCTCTCCCACAACAGGACAAGGTTCCTCTGTACGGCGCGGCGCTGCAGTGCCGCGTTACCACCGAGGACCCCGAAAAGCACTTCGCGCCTGACTACGGCCGAATCTCCACCTATCGCTCGCCCGCGGGTTTCGGTATTCGGCTGGATGGTGGCACCGCCTACGCCGGCGCGCTGCTCGCCGCTTATTACGACTCGCTGCTCGTCAAAGTGACCGCCTGGGGCACTAACCTGCCGGAAGCCTGCCAGCGCATGGACCGCTCTCTACGCGAATTCCGCATTCGCGGCGTGAAGACGAACATCCCGTTCCTCGAAAATGTCGTCAATCACCCGAAATTTCGAGCAGGCGAAGTCACCACCTCCTTCCTCGACGACTCGCCCGAGCTTTTTCGCTTTACCGGCCGCGCCGACCGCGCCACCAAGCTTCTTTCCTATCTCGGCGACGTCATCCTCAATGGCAATGCCGAGGTAAAAGGGAAGAAAGTTCCCGAAGAAATCGAGAAAGCGCCGCTGCCTTTGGTCCCGGGCATGGCGCCGCCGCCAGGCACGCGCCAGTTGCTGCAAAAACTCGGCCCCAAGAAATTTGCCGCCTGGGCCCGCAAAGAAAAGCGGCTCTTACTCACGGACACGACCTTCCGCGACGCACACCAGTCGCTCATGGCCACCCGTGTCCGCACGTACGACTTGCTTGCTACAGCCGATGCCGTTGCGCAGCTCCTTCCGAACCTCTTCAGCCTGGAGATGTGGGGCGGCGCCACCTTTGACACCAGCATGCGCTTCCTTCGCGAAGACCCCTGGCAACGCCTCCGCGAGCTGCGCGCCCGCATTCCCAATATCTGTTTCCAGATGCTCCTTCGCGGCGCCAATGCCGTCGGCTACACCTCGTATCCCGACAACGTCATCATCGAATTCGTTCGCGAAGCCTTCGCGCAGGGCATCGACATCTTCCGCATCTTCGATTCGCTGAATTCCATCGATAACATGCGCGTGGCCATCGACGCGGTCCTCGAGACTGGCGCGATCTGTGAACCGGCGATCTGTTACACCGGAGACATTCTCGACGAGCGCCGCCCGAAATATTCCCTTACCTATTACGTCAAGATGGCCAAGGAACTCGAAAAGCTCGACGCGCACTTCCTGGCGATCAAAGATATGGCCGGGCTCTGCAAGCCCTACGCCGCTTACACGCTCGTTAAGGCCTTGCGCGAGGAAATCGGCATCCCCATTCACTTCCACACCCACGACACCAGCGGCATCAACGCCTCCGCTCTGCTGAAAGCTGCTGACGCGGGCGTCGATGTAGCTGACGGCGCGATCGCTTCCATGAGTGGCGGCACGAGCCAGCCGAATCTCAACTCCGTGGTCGAAGCTCTGCGCAACACTCCACGCGACACGGATCTCGACATCGGCGCGCTGAACGAATGCTCCGATTATTGGGAAACCGTACGCACCTATTATTTGCCGTTCGACTCGGGACCGAAGGCTGGCTCCGCGCGACTCTACGAGCACGAAATTCCCGGCGGCCAGTTCACCAACCTTCGCGAACAGGCCACCGCCATGGGCCTGGGCCACCGCTGGCGCGAAGTCGAAAAGACCTACGCCGAAGTGAACCAGCTTTTCGGCGACATCGTGAAAGTCACGCCATCCAGCAAAGTCGTTGGCGACATGGCGCTCTTTCTTCTCGCGAACGAACTCAAGCCAGCCGACCTCCTGGAACTCGACGAGCATCACGATTTGTCACTGCCCAACTCGGTGGTCGAAATGTTCTCTGGCGCTCTGGGCGTACCTCCGGGCGGTTGGCCGAAAAGGCTGCAGAGGATCATCCTTCGCGGTGCCGCGCCGCTGAAAGGCCTTCCCAGCGCCAGCCTGTCTCCCGTGAATTTCGATGAGGCGCAAGCGGAGCTCGAGAAAAAAGTGAATCATCCCGTCGGCCGCGATGCTCTGTTGAGTTATCTGCTTTATCCAGACGTTTATCTCAAGTACAACGCTTTCCGCCAGGCCTACTCGGACGTCAGCGTTCTTCCCACTCCGGCCTTCTTCTATGGCCTCAAGCCCACGCAGGAAATCACCGTCGACATCGAGTCCGGCAAAACGATGATCATCAAGTTCCTGACCATCAGCGAGGCGCACCCCGATGGCACGCGCACGCTTTTCTTCGAATTGAACGGCCAGCCTCGCGAAGTCAATGTCCGCGACCGCGCTCTTCGCGTACAGGAGCGCGCGCATCCGAAGGCCAACGCCGAAGATCCCGGCCAAGTCGGCGCTCCCACGGCGGGACTCGTCAGTAGCATCGCAGTGCAGCTTCATCATCCGGTCGAGCGCGGTGCTAAACTCCTCACCCTGGAAGCCATGAAGATGCAGTCCAACATCTACGCGCCTATCGCCGGTAAGGTTACCAAACTGCTGGTGACGCCCGGCCAGCACGTCGAAGCCAAAGATCTCTTGGTTGTCATCGCTCCGTGAGCGGCCCGCACCTCATCAAACACGAACAGTTCCCCTCGCGCTTCCTGCGTAACCAGCGCGACCTCATCGTTTATCTTCCGCCCGGCTACGACGATCAGCCGCAGCGGCAGTTCCCGGTGCTTTATCTTCACGACGGCCAGAATCTCTTCGACGGCTCCACATCCTTTATCCCGGGCATGGATTGGCACGTCGGCCAAACCGCGGATTACTTCATTGCCGAAGGGCGCGTCGCTCCGCTCATCATTGTGGGCATTTATAACGCCGGCAAACAGCGTCTCGGCGAGTACACTCCCACCCGTGCGCCCAAACTCGGTGGCGGCAGCGCCAACCGATACGCCAAATTTCTGCTCGAAGAAGTTCAGCCGATGGTGAAAGGGAACTATCGCGTACTCGGCTCCGCAGAGAATACCGGCATCGGGGGCTCGTCACTCGGCGGGCTCGTGTCTCTGTACCTCGGCCTGCGCCAGCCGCAGATTTTCGGCAAGATTGCCGCGCTGTCGCCTTCCGTATGGTGGAACCAGCGCGTCATTCTGCGTTTCGCGGAATCCGTGCCCGTCGGCCCACTCCCGCGCATCTGGCTGGATATCGGCACGCGCGAAGGTCCGCGCATCGTCGACGATGTCGAACGCTTCCGCGACATTCTCCTGCACAAAGGCTGGCAACTCGGCCGCGATCTCGCTTACCAGCGCGTCGAGGGCGCTGAGCACAATGAAGCCGCCTGGGCCGCCCGCGTCGGCCCTTTCCTCGAATTCCTGTTTCCTGCGCAGTGATAGGGGCTTTGTGTCGTCGTTGCGTCGGCTCGTTGTCGCTGTAGGGGTCCTGCATTGCTGGACCCCATGTCCGCGCGATTCCCGACATCAGTTGTCTGGAGCTCAGTATTTCCCGTCAAGAAAAGCGTCAACTTCTTCGTCCGTCATGGGTTTCCACCAATTCGGGTCGTGGATGACAATCTTGCCCTTCATGGTCCCGAGCTTCGGCTTCTTTCCGCTCGACGCAGTTGTAGGGATCAAGCTCGCGACAGGCTTGCCTCTGCGGCAGATCCTGACGCGCTTACCTTTCTCGGCAGCTTTGAGCAGCTCACAGAACTTGTCTTTTGCCTCTCGAATGCTGTAGTGCACGCCGCCCTCTTTCCAGGCTCGATCCCACAACACACCAAAATACACCAATCCCATATATAATCCGCGCAGTTCATTTTCAGTTTGTCATTCCGAACGAAGTGAGGAATCTGCGTTCTCATTGAACGATGACCCCCAATCGCCCCATCGGCATTCTGTGCGTCTCCTCCTACGAAAAAGGCCAGGAATTCCTGTGCACCGCCAAGCGCCTGGGCTGCGTCGTCTATCTGCTCACCACGGAAAAGCTTCGCAACGCCAACTGGCCCCACGATTCCATCGACGAGTCCTTCTTCATGCCGGAAGAACTTCCGGTCGCCGATCTTCTCCGCGCTGTCAGCTATGCGGCTCGTTCGCGCCACATCGACCGCGTCGTGGCCCTCGACGAATTCGACATGGAACACGTCGCCGCGATTCGCGAACATCTACGCATCCCGGGCATTGGCCTCACCACCATTCGTTATTTTCGCGACAAGCTCGCCATGCGCGCTCAGGCCCAGGAAGCCGGAATCCTCGTCCCTGAATTTATCCACGTCCTCAACTACGACGACTTGCGCGACTTCATGAAAACCGTTCCCGCGCCTTGGCTTCTCAAGCCGCGCGCGCAAGCTTCCGGCATCGGCATGAAGAAGATCAACACCTCCGACGAACTGTGGCCCTGGCTCGACCAGCTTGGCGACCGCCAATCCGAATATCTTCTCGAGAGTTTCATCCCCGGCAGCGTTTTCCACGTCGACAGCGTCGTCAGTGAGCGCCAGGTTGTTTTCGCCGAAGCCCACGCCTATGGCGCGCCGCCGCTCGACACCTCGCACCTCGGCGGCGTTTTCACCACACGCACGCTTCCCCGCGAAGCGCACGAAACCATCACGCTAAAAGAATTGAACCAGAAAGTGATCCAAGGCCTGAACTACGTTCGCGGCGTGACCCATGCGGAGTTTCTCAAGGCGCACGCCGACAATCGTGTCTACTTCCTGGAGGTTGCCGGACGGGTCGGCGGCGCGTACATCTCCAATCTCGTCGAGCAGGCCAGCGGCATCAACCTCTGGCGCGAGTGGGCGCATCTCGAAATCTCCGCCGGGAAAATGCCGTACCAACTCCCCGAGCCGCGCCAGGACTACGCCGGCGTCATCGTGTCCCTAGCCCGCCAGCAGGAGCCCGACACTTCCGGCTACACGGATCCCGAAATCGCGGAGCGCATCCACAAATTCCATCATGCCGGCTTCGTCCTTCGCTCCCCCTCCGCCGAGCGCATCGAGCAGCTCCTGGCCTCCTACTCCCATCGCTTCGCGTCCGACTTCCTCGCCTCCCAACCCGTCCCCGACAAACCCACCGCCTGAAGCTCCAAATATTCCTTGAACGGCGGCGCGGTGCAGCGCATCCAAGCTACCTACTTGGCTCCCAGGCGGCCATGAAACTGTAGCGGGGGAACATCCTCATGTCCAAGAAAGTTGCCGAACTTCTGGTGGAAACGCTTGCCGCGGCGGGAGTGCGGAGAATCTACGGTCTTTCCGGCGACTCGCTCAACGGAATTACGGACTCGATTCGCGCGCAGAAAAAAATCCAGTGGATTCACGTGCGCCATGAGGAAACCGCCGCGTTCGCCGCCGGTGCTGAAGCCCATTTAACCGGCAATCTGGCGGTCTGCGCGGGCAGCTGCGGCCCGGGAAATCTGCACTTAATTAATGGTCTTTACGACTGCCATCGCAGTCGCGTTCCCGTTCTGGCGATTGCAGCGCAAATCCCAAGCGACGAAATCGGCAGCAATTATTTCCAGGAAACTCATCCCAACTATCTTTTCGGCCAGTGCAGTCATTACTGCGAGGTCGTGTCGCATCCCGAGCAGATGCCCCGCGTCCTGGAGATTGCCATCCAAACGGCTCTGGCGCATAGGGGCGTGTCGGTCGTGACGATTCCGGGTGATGTTGCGCTCGAAAGCGCGCCGGTCGATTCGCCACGCCTGCACTTTCCCCCGCCGAAGCCGAAGGTCTCTCCTTCCGATGACGAACTGGCATCCTTGGCGAAGGTGCTGAATTCGTCTCGCAAAATCACGATTCTAGGCGGTGCCGGTTGCGCCGGCGCTCACGCTGAGCTTGTCGCCCTGGCCGCCAAGCTAAACGCGCCCATTGTCCCCGCTCTCCGCGGCAAGGAGTTCATTGAGTACGACAATCCCTTTGACGTCGGCATGACCGGCTTGCTGGGTTTCTCCTCCGGCTATCACGCCATGATGAACTGCGATCTTCTGCTGATGCTCGGCACGGATTTTCCTTATCGACAGTTCCTTCCGGCCGATGCAACGATCGTTCAAATCGATCTTCGCGGCGAGCAACTCGGCCGCCGCACCAAGGTCGATTACGGGTACGTCGGCGACATCAAAGCCACGCTGCAGGGCCTCTTGCCTAAGCTCGAACAAAACCAGTATCCCCAGCACCTCAAGGAATGTGTCGAGCATTACAAGAGCACGCGCCACGAACTGGACGGCCTCGCCGTTCCCAGCCGCCAAGGCGAGCCCATCCATCCTCAATATGTCGTGCGCATGCTGAATGAACTCGCTGCCGAAGATGCGATCTTTACTTGCGATGTGGGCACGCCCACCATCTGGGCCGCGCGCTATCTAAGCATGAACGGCCGTCGCCGCTTGCTGGGGTCGTTCAACCACGGCTCCATGGCCAACGCGCTTCCACAAGCCATCGGAGCTCAGGCCAGTCATCCCGGCCGTCAAGTTATTAGCCTCTCTGGCGACGGCGGCCTCTCTATGCTGATGGGAGACATTCTTTCTCTCCGCCAGTTGCAAACGCCGGTGAAGATCGTTCTCTTCAAGAACAATTCGCTCGCCTTCGTTGAATTGGAAATGAAAGCCGCAGGAATCATCGACTTTGGCACCGATCTGCAAAATCCGGATTTCGCCAAGATGGCCGATGCCGCTGGTCTCCTTGGTTTGACCGCGAACACTCCGGACGAGGTCAAGCCGACGCTGGCGCAGGCGCTGCAACACGACGGCCCCGCCCTCGTTGAAGTCCCGGTCAGCCGCCAGGAACTCTCCATGCCCCCAACGATCACCCTCGAACAGATGAAAGGCTTCAGCCTCTTCGCGTTGAAGGCAGTGTTAGGCGGCTACGGCGACAAAATTGTAGACCTGGCCAAGGTGAATTTGTTCCGATAGGTCAGAGATTCGGCTCGGCGAGCTTTCTGCGTTGGTACTAGGTTACACTGCGCGTGATGGCCGAACATGCAGCGTTTCAGGAACTGAAAACCTATCTAGCAAAAGTGCCGGGCATTCCAGACGGGGCCTCCTGCGGCTTCTTCGAGGACGGGAGGTGGTGGGTGAAGTTCACAATCGATATTCGGCATCCACTAGCGTGGCATGTTGTTCAAGAACTCGGGCACGTTCTAAACTACATTTCTCTTAACGAAAGACTTCCAACCGTTTTTATGCCGGTTTCGCCACCGCCGTACTTGAACGGCGGACCACAGTTTCTGTCATGGGTCATTGAAGCAAAAGATAAAGACCTTACGCCGAAAGAGTGCGCGAAGTGGCTCGAGGGTCGCCTTCCTTGCCCGGTCGATGACTTGCGCCAATGGGATCGGGGCGACGATGAACCGACATAACCATGCCTTGAGCACAAAGAAACAGCGAATCGACTACTCCACCGCGATCTTCGCTCCGCGCTGGGTCGCGCTGGACAGCTTTTCGATCCGGCTATCGATGATCGCGCGGATGCCCTTCAGAAACTCGATGCGCGAATTCTTGAAGTGTTCCTGCACTTCTTCTGGCACCTTGAACTGCTCCCGGAACGAATCGACAACTTCCCGGCACAAGCAGCGTTCCTGCGTCACAGGTTGCGTCGCGTTCGGCTCTTGTTCGCTCATGTTGCCTCCTTCATTTCCACGGTGAGAACCCGATTCTCCAGCCTTGCCCGCGCCGGTACCAGCGTCGCCATAGACCGCGGTAACCCAATATGTCGCCGCAGCGTGCCAATCTCGATGACCAACTCATCGCCCTTCTTGAACAGCCCAACCTCGCCCTTCGTGGCGAATGGCAGCCGCAACTGCACCTCGTACGTTCCGTCTCGCTTACCGAACACATACGGCTTCTCGGTCTGCGTTACCGCCGACGGGTCTTCGCCCTCAGCATACAACGCCGCAGCCAGTTCGTGCAGCCTCTGCTTTCCCAGAACCTCATGCGCAAACAGCGGCACCCGCCGCACCGGCACCGGCGCAAAATATTCTTCCAGCTCGCGCATCACGTGGTCCTGCGAACTGTGCCACTCGTTGAACCAGATGTCTTTCACTTCGCTGGGCAGCAGCCGGTTAACGATCACCCGATCAACGGTCAAGCCATGTAGCGAGAAATAAACAAACGCGCGTTGCGTCTCGCGCAGTACCATCTTCTCCGGGTTCGTTATCAACCGGACCGAAGTGACTCGCGGGTCTTCCATCAGCTCGTCCACGCCCTCCAGTTTCGAGAACAAGTCGCGGATGTTCGCAAAATAACTGTCGGTGGGGAGTTCAAACGGCGCTACGCGATTCGCGATCGGCCGAACCGCCTTCAACAAGTTCCGCTGGAAAGGGAAGATGTGCTTCATGTACCAGTCCAGCGTGGTTGGCATGCTAATGAAGCGCATGGACTCCGCTGTTGGCGCCGCGTCGAGCACGATCACGTCGTACTTGTTGTCCCGGCGATACTCGTTGATGTACATCATGGCGCTGAGCTCTTCCATGCCCGGAAGAATCGCCAACTCCTCGGCTTCCACGTCACTGATCCCCGTCGTGCGCAGCACCGAGATGACATAGGAGGAGATCTGCGCCCAGTGGCGCTTGACTTCTTTTTGAATGTTGAGCTCAAAAATGGACAGCTTGTCCTGAATCGGCAGGGGATCGGAGGTCTTGGTGTGGAACAGCTCGACTTCCAGGTCGAACGAGTCCGCCAGGCTGTGCGCGGGGTCGATGCTCATTACCAGCGTGCGGTAGCCCAGTTCCGCCAGTCGAACGCCCGTGGCCGCCGCCAAGCTGGTCTTGCCTACGCCGCCTTTGCCGCTAAAGAGCAAAATCCTCATACACTGATTCTATACGCCTCGCATGTCGGCCAGGTTACAGGCTTTCCCCTAGATGACTCGCGAATTCGTGATACGCAGTGGGCCACAAGCCTCTGTTTCAGGCAGCCGGGTCCTCGCCCTCTGGCCATACTGTGGCGAAAAGTAACGCCACGCCAATCCCAATCGACACCTCGGCGAAGCGGTGAAACGCCACCTGCCACGGCGGATCAGATCGCGGTATTAGCACCACAATCGCCAGAGTCACCCCGCCGAACCGATATGCGGCGCGATCGGCGCGAAGCAGCGCGCAAAGAGGTCCCAGGATCAATACGGTGACCGCGAACAGCAGGACATTTCGATGAAAATAAGTAGCCACCAGCCCGCCGAGCAGCGCACCCAGCAGCGTGCCTACGAAGCGCTTCCACGAAACCGAGAAGGCCGCTCCCAGCGAAGATTGCGTGATCACCAGCGTCGTAATCGGCGCCCAGTACGCTTCCGGAAGCCGGAATAATCGCGCCACCAGGAGCGATGCCGCCGCGGCGACGGCGGTCCGCGCAGAATGCTCTATCACAGTTAAGTGTCTCTTCGCTGCTTTACCAGTTGGCATCTCGCCTTCTGCTATCGGATTCATTGATTCCTGCTAGCTGCTAAGCGCCTGCGTTCTATATCACACTCGCAGGCCTGTTTGGACTAACTTCGCGGCGGCGTGGCACGCTGCAGCCACTCGATAAATCGGTTTAGCGAATTACCTGTTCTCATTACCTTTAACCGGGCGGAGGCCCGCTTCCAGCATGTCGTCTATCGCCCGCATGTACTCTTCAATTTTATGAATCACTCCCATCCAAACGATGCGTTTGCCTCCAGCCTTGATTGACCGCACGATAATCGCCACTACCTGCCCGAGGTTTCGCCGATGGACTATGTTTCGCCGCACGAACTCATCCAGGCCGGTCTTTCCGCTGCCGAGAAAAAAGCCACCCTCTCCGCTCGAGACTTGCTGATCCGCAGCTTCCTGGCTGGGGCGATTCTCTCCTATGCGACTTCTCTCGCTTTCGTCGCTACTTCCCAAGGATTGCCTCCCATCGTCGGCGCCATTCTTTTCCCCGTCGGCTTCGTCATGCTTGTCCTGCTCGGCCTCGAGCTCGCCACGGGCAATTTCGCGTGGCTCCCCGCCGGTATGGCGGCTGGTCGAGTGTCCTTTGCCAATATGCTGCGCAACTGGGGCCTTGTTTATGGCGGCAATCTGCTCGGCAGCCTCTTCTACGCTTTGTTGTTCTACGTCGCGGTGACCAACGCCGGCACCGGCGGCAGCGGCGCCCTCGGGGAGCTTTTCAAGACCGCCGCACAGAAGAAAACCCTCGCCTACATGGCTCTTGGCGCAAAAGGTTGGGAAGTCGCTTTTATCAAGGGAGTGCTCTGCAACTGGATGGTTACTCTCGGCGTTGTTCTCGCGCTCACCTCGCGTTCCACGGTCGGCAAAATCGTCGCCATGTGGCTGCCCATCCTCACGTTTTTCGCGCAAGGCTATGAGCACTCCATCGTAAACATGTTCGTGATTCCAACGGGCATGCTCTTCGGCGCTCCCGTATCCATTCGCCAGTGGTGGCTCTGGAATCAGATCCCCGTCACGGCTGGAAACATCGTTTCTGGAGCCCTGCTCACCGGTCTCGCGCTCTACTTCACGTTCAAGCCCAAGAAGAAAGAAGAAGTCGTCCTGCTCGCCGAACCCGTTCCTCCCCGCGAACCTGTGCTGAACCGGGCGGAGGCGCCCTCGGCTGGCTGACTCTTTGCTGACTGCCTCAACAGAAAGGCGCACGATGGAAAGACTCGTTGTGGTTGGAAATGGCATGGCGGGCACTGCCTGTGTCGAGCAGATTCTCAAGCACCAGGCGCGTTTCGAAATCACCGTTTTCGGCGACGAAACCCACGTCAACTACAACCGCATCCTGCTTTCGTCTGTGCTGGCGGGCGAGAAATCGCACGACGAGATCATCATCAATAGCCTCGAGTGGTATCAGCAGCACGAGATTCGCTTAAAGCTGGGCGTTCGCATCACCGATGTCGATCCAGTCGCAAGGACCGTTACGGGCGATGATGGCAGCGTCACACCCTTCGACAAGCTCCTTCTCGCCACCGGGAGTTCACCGCTCATTCCTCCTATCGAAGGCACTAACAAACCCGGTGTCTACGTGTTTCGCAATCTCGACGACACCCGCGCTCTCATCGATCGTTCCTATGCGGGCGCAAAAGCGGTCGTCATCGGCGGCGGCCTCCTCGGCCTCGAAGCGTCTCGTGGCCTGCAAGTGCGCGGCTGCGAGGTCACCGTCGTGCACTTGATGGACACGCTGATGGAACGCCAGCTCGATTTCGTTGGCGGCGGCTATCTGAAGGCCAAAATTGAATCACTCGGCGTCCGCGTCCTGCTCAGCCACAACACTGCGGCCATCATCGGTGAATCCCGCGCGGAAGGCGTGCGCTTCAAGGACGGCTCCGAAATTCCTGCTGATTTTGTAGTCATCGCTGCCGGCATTCGGCCAAATGTCGAGCTCGGCCGCAAAGCGGGACTCACGGTGAAGCGGGGCATCGTCGTCAACGATTTTCTCGAGACCTCTCATCCCGACATCTTCGCGGTCGGCGAGTGCGTCGAGCACAACGGCATTTGCTACGGCCTCGTCGCACCGCTCCTCGAACAAGGCAAGGTTCTGGCTGCCACCATCACCGGCAACAAAGGGCCGCGCTATGAAGGCACCGCGCCCGCCGCCAAACTCAAAATCATGGGCGTGGAGGTTTTCTCCGCCGGCGACTTTGTCGAAACTCCCGGCAACGAAGTGGTTCGCTACGAAGATCCGGCGCTCGGCATCTATAAACGACTCACCCTGCGCGACAATCACCTCGTTGGCGCGATTCTCGTCGGCGAAACCGCCGACAGCCATCGCTACATGGACTGGCTGCAGTCCAAATCCGATCTCGCGCGACAGCGCCGCACGCTGCTCTCTCCCGAACCCGCTCCCGATGCCGGCTTCGACGTCGCGCAGGTCGCCGACACCAAAGTCATCTGCGGCTGCCACGGCGTCACCAAGGGCTCCATCGTTCATGCCATCCGCGATCGCGGCCTCACCACGCTTTCTCAGCTCAAGGAATGTACCCGCGCCTCCACCGGCTGCGGCACTTGCACCGAACTTTGCCAGAGTCTCCTCCGTGCTGTTGCTCCTCAGTTCGTGGAGGAAGAAAAGCACGCCTTGTGCAAATGCGTCCCGCTTAGCGAGTCGCAGCTCCGCGAAATTGTCCGCACCGAACGCCTTCGTTCCGTTCAGCAAGTCCTCGACGTTTACGGTAACGGCATCGGTTGCGAGACCTGCAAGCCCGCGCTCAGCTACATGCTCGATATGGTCTGGTGCGGCGAGCATCAGGAAGATCGCTCCGCACGTTTCATCAATGATCGTGTCCACGCCAACATTCAGAAGGACGGCACCTTCTCCGTCGTACCACGCATCCGTGGAGGAGTTACCTCTCCCGAAGAGTTGCGCCGCATCGCCGACGTCGCTGAAAAATATAACGTCCGCATGGTGAAGATCACCGGCAGCCAGCGCATCGATCTTCTCGGCGTGCGCAAAAGCGATCTTCCCAACATTTGGGCCGACCTCGGCATGCCTTCCGGACAGGCCTACACCAAGGGCGTTCGCATGGTGAAGACTTGTGTTGGCACGGACTTCTGCCGCTTCGGGGTGCAGGACTCCATCGCAGCCGGCGTGGAACTCGAGCGCCGCTTCGAAAATCTCTTTACTCCTCACAAACTGAAAATGGGCGTTGTGGGTTGTCCTCGCAACTGCGCGGAAGCCACCGTCAAAGATATTGGCCTCGTCGGACAGGAAGGCAGTTGGCAGGTGGTCGTCGGCGGCGCGGCAGGGAAGAAGGTTCGCAAGGCCGACTTGCTCGTCACCGTCGAAACTACCGAGGAGGCTCTGCAGGCTGCGGCGCTTTTTCTGCAATATTACCGCGAGAACGCCAACTATCTCGAGCGCACCTATGATTTCGTCGAACGTGTCGGCATCGAACGCGTTCGCCGCGAGACTATCTATGCGCCTATGGCCGTTCAGCAAGGCCTTCGCGGGCGCCTGCGAAAGTCCAAACAACTTGCGCGCGACGCCTGGCTCGAAGGCGACGCTCCCATCAATCCTACGCAATTCGTGCAGATCGAGCCTTTGGAGGCCCTGCGATGAACGCGGAAGACAAAACCTGGGTAAAGGTTGCGCTCTGCGCGGACATCCCGCCTCGTGAAGGGCGCTGCGTCGAAATCGCGGGCCGTTCCATTGCCATCTTCCACACCAGCGAGGGCTTCCTCGCGGTTGAGGGTCGCTGCCCGCATCGCGGTGGCCCTTTGGCCGACGGCATCGTCAGTGGCACGACCGTTGTTTGCCCACTGCATGCCTGGAAATTCGATTTGCACTCCGGAGCCAGCATCAACCATCCGGATTCGTCGGCAGCGCTGACGATGTATCCCACCTGTATCCAGGATGGCGTGATTTGCATCGAATTCTCGCAATCGATTTTTGCAGATGACGTCCCGGCCACGGTGTGCGAGCATCGCGATCGCCCCATACGCTGGGTGCAGCGCAAAGTTTCGCCGGCCGCCGCCCGGCCCGGCGATATCGTGAGTAGCGGCTCCTCGTCCAGTTCTGGCCCGCCGCGGGAAAGGCCCCAGTCCAACGGCTATGTCTCTCAAGAACTTTGATGGCCGGCGTGTCCTCTCGCTCGAGAGCCGCCGCTCCACCGAACTTGCCCGGCTGATTGAAATCTATCGTGGCGTTCCATTCTCCGCGCCTGCCATGCGCGAAATTCCTGTCGAGCAGAACGAAGAAACCCTGCAGTTCTACAACGACCTCACGCACGGTTCCATCGACATGGTTGTCTTTCTCACCGGTGCTGGGGCCAAGGCCCTGCTCACGGTCATTGAAGAGAAGAAATCTTCGGTAACTTTTCTGCGTGCTTTGCGTTCGGTAAAGATTGCCGCACGGGGCCCGAAACCTCTAGCCGTTTTGCGCGAATGGGACGTTTCCGCCTCCGTGATTGCCCCGGAGCCCTGCACCTGGCGCGAACTGTTTCGTGCTCTGGACGAAATGCCCGGCGGCCTTCTGGGCTTGCGCGTGGCGGTTCAGGAATACGGCGCGCCCAATCCGGAATTTGTCGAGGCTCTGCGCGAACGTGGAGCCAACGTGCGCACGGTTACGGTCTACCAGTGGGCTTTGCCGGAAAACACCGCGCCGCTTCGGGAAGCCATCAGCTCCACGATCAAGGGCGAGGTCGACGCGGCGCTATTTACCACTGGTGTCCAGGTGCTGCATCTTTTCCGAATTGCCGACGAAATGCGCGTTCGTCAGGATTTGCAGCGCGCCTTTTCTAAAGTTTTTGTCGCATCGATTGGTCCTTCAACCTCGGAATCGCTGCGCCACATGGGAATTTCCGTTGACCTTGAACCTACGCATCCGAAGATGGGCGTGCTGGTAAAAGAAGCGGCCGAACGTTCTGGCGAGATCCTCAGCTCGAAAGCCAGAAACTAAACGATCAATCTCCGCCCGCGACCTTTTCGTTTAATTCCAAAATCATTTCCTCGCCGATTGCGTGTTCCGTCCCTCTCCACTGCACGTCGGCCTTAGCTTCTGTCCCTGTGGCGCCCACGATCAGCAGGCTCGGTGCCGCTGCTTGCGGAAGAGTGCTTAAGTCCCGGATCGTCGTGCGAATCACTTCTTGCCCGGGCTGGCCCGCTTGCGAAATCAGCAAGCAAGGCATTGCGCCGTCCATTCCGTTCTCCAGCAATTCCGCTTGCAACGATTCCAGGTTTCCACCCGGCATGTAGAACACCAGCGTAGAATCCTCAAACGTCCTGCCCCAAAGCCTGGTGTTCTTTTCCGCGCACTGGTGGTTGCTGATCAACACTACTTTCGACGCGACCTTGCGGTCCGTGAGCGAAATTTCCGCTACTGCCGCCGCAGCACACGCCGCCGTTATCCCCGGCACAATTTCAAACGGTATGGTATTCGCCCGCAGCGCCACGATCTCTTCTTGGGCGCGGCCGAAGACAAGCGGGTCTCCTCCCTTGAGCCGCACTACGGTGTGCCCGCTTCGCGCTGCCTGCACGATCTTTTCTTGAATCTGCACCTGCGAGATTTTTTTCAGTCCGCAGCGCTTGCCCACGTTATAGACACCCACATGGGGCGGAATGAGCGCCAGAATCTCTTCGCTGACCAGGTCGTCATGAAACACCACGTCGGCGCTCTTTAGTACTTCCACCGCGCGCACCGTCAGCCATTTGGCCGCACCCGGCCCAGCCCCCGTCAAATAAACTGTTCCCGGTAATCCCGTGTAGCCTGCCATCGCAACGTGCTCCCAGCCGCTGAATCAGGCTAGCACTGGCAATTGCCTTCCATTTGCGGTTCTTTGGAAAGCAACCATCGAAAATTGTGATGCTCGTCGTTCGTGCGCCACATTCGTCCTCGGAAAGAGTTTGTGTGGCAAAACTCTTCCGGTGTTTCTGCGCTCTCTGCGTTATCTTCTTTTTGAAAACTCCGCAAATGCGCTTTCACCCGCGGCTTCCTCCAGCAGTTTGAGCTTCTCTCCTGCCGAGGCAGCCCCGCGCCGGATGCTTTCGCGCTCTTTGACCAACACCTTCAACCAATCTCCGTACTCAGCCCCAAACTCCTTCTCCAACTTCTTCCGCAGCCGCTTGGCCAGTGACGGACTGGCCCCAGCCGTCGAAATCGCGATCTGCAGGTCCCCACGCTGCACCACCGACCCGTAGTAAAAATCGCAAAGTTCCGGGACGTCGACAATGTTGCACAAAATCCCGCGCCGCTGCGCCTCCTTATAGACTATCTGGTGCACCGCAGCCGACGACGTTGCCGCAATTACCATATAAGCGCCGGCTAGATCCGCCTTTCGGAACTTCCGCTTGATCCACTGCACCTTCTTCCCCCGGTGCCAAGCGGCGATCTGCGCCGTCACCTCCGGCGACACTACGCGAATCTTCGCTCCCGTCGACAGCAGCCCTGCTGTCTTCCCCTCGCTGATCTTCCCCCCGCCCACAATCAGGCACCGCCGCCCGCGCAGCTTCAAAAACAATGGAAACAGCCGCATCAGATGTTTCTGTTTTTTCAAATCTTGATCCAGCACCATTCCTTCGAATACGGCACGCGGCTCATGCGGTACCCGGACTGTTCCCCGGTCACCACGCAATCGCTCCAATTGAATCCTACACGCGCTTTCTGATCGTACAACCCCGGCTCCTCGGAAAAGGTCATGCCTTTCTTCAATACCGTGTCGTCCCCGAGCGCCAAATACGGCGCCTGATGTCCCTCCGACCCTTCACCGTGCGCCGGACGATGATAGATGTATTCCTGCATGCCCTCCGCTACCTGGTATTTGTGAATCTGGTAGGCCACTTCCGAACATAGCGTGCCCTCTTTCTGCAGTTCCACCTGCATGTCGCAGGTGTGCTGGCTCACTTCCCACAATTTCTGCATGTGCGCGTCAAACTGTCCGGCGTTATCCGCCAGGATGAACATCCGATAATTCTCGCCGCCATACCCGCCAACGTGCGCGTCACCTTCAATCTGCATCGGCAGGTTTCGTTGGATCCGGTGGAAGATGGGCTGATTCGGATGCGGATACGCGCACAGCGGACCGACGCGGCAGGCCACGTCGACGCCTGCGCCTACCCCGTGATGCGGCGCCCCGTCCGCCAGATTCAAGTCCGCGTAGAGCAGGCTGTTGATCCAGAGAGTCGTCGCCATTCCCACTTCGTAGTCGCTCACATCGGTTCCGAAGGTCAGCACGTAATCTCGCGCGTAGGCGTGTGCCCGGTCGAAGTAAACGTAGGCGCGCCGCGCCAGTGCCAGTTCTTCCGGCGTCTTCACCTCGCGCATGTCCATCAGGGTGTCGCCCACGTCGACCCACTTGATCCCCGGCAAAATCTTCTGCGCCTTCTTCAAATCGTCGGGATACATCTTCCCGTCAATCCCAATTTTCTTTCCTTGCACGCCCTTCTTCTTGATCCCTTGCAGGAGGAACTCCCACAAATCCACGGGCTTTCCCTGCACTACTTTTCCCTCTTCCGGGAAACCGCCGTCAGCGTGCTTCACGTCGAAATACAACCATCCCCCGCCGAACCACCAACCCTTCACCAGATCGCGGTCAAGTCCCGGATACAGATACCAGGGATCGGGATCGTCCTGATTCATAAACACGGCCTGCGGCCGCTCGGTTTTCGTATGCCAGTAGCCAGTCAGATAGATAATGTTGAGCTGATCGCGCAGCACAAACGCGTGAATGTCCTTCTCCGCAAGCTTCGCCTTGAACCGCGACACCGTTTGCTTATTCCACTCGAGCGGTAGTCGGTCATACTTCGCAGGCTCCGGTGGACCCTCCTGCTCGGCGCGGGGCGTCACCAGCAGCGCTTCGCTTTTTCCCGTCGCGCGCGTGTTGAGCAAGTCCGTCAGCGCCGGTGTCATCGTGGTGGCCTGCATCCCGTCCACACGATCCATGCGCGAAAAGAATCCGCCGCCAAACAACGCCATGGTCCCGCCCTTCAACAGCTCGCGCCGATTCCGATTCATGTCCCCTCCAGCGAGGTTCTGCTTCTCATCGATCAGAGTTGGAAAGATGCCACCACAGGTAGCGAAACTGCCGAGAAACTAACACAATTACGCCCCTCTATGGAACTCCAACCCTCCTACTCACCTCCGTCGCAGAACGAATGTTTGCCTGATTCGAGCTCCTCCCTTCGCCGCGCTTTCCCCGCCCCCAAAGTACAACCCCCCGCCCTGTTCTTGCGTCTAGTTACTTTCAGGCAAGCTAGTACGATATTGTGTTTGTCACGCGCCACTCCCCGGACTATCTTTTGCTTACCCCGGGCCGGAAATCTGCTTGGGCGTGCTGTCCCTGGGAGGACCGATGTGGGGGAATAAGAAGCCGGATGGGCCGCAAGCCGCGCATCCGGATCAGCCGAAAAATTTTCCAGTGAATCCGCCGCCTTCGACACCTGCGGCAACATCTTGGGAGGGAACTAATTCGATGAGTACAGATGCTATGCGTCCGTTGGGTGCAACCGCAGATCGTTCGACCGCGCGGCTGGGCCCCAGTTTGCACATCAAGGGGGAAATCTCCGGTAACGAAGATCTCCTGATTGAAGGTTCGATTGAAGGCCTGGTTCAGCTCGACGAGCGCAAGCTCACCGTCGGCGCCACCGCCAAGGTCACCGCGGACATTATTGCCCGCGAAGTGGTGGTCTATGGCACGGTGAAAGGCAATCTCCGCGCCAAGGACCGCATCGAGATTAAGAAGGACGGCTCCGTCAACGGCGACCTCACCACCGCGCGCATCATGATCGAAGACGGCGCCTACTTCAAGGGCTCCATCGAGATCGACAAGAGCGGCGAAAAGGAACACAGCGGCGGCTCCTTCTCGAAGAGCTCGTCCAGCCCGGCGACCGCCGGCGTTGGCCCCAAGACCATCTAAGTTCCTTCTGCGATTTTTGCCTCACGCGGCGCTCGGCTACAACGGGCGCCGCTTTCCTTTCTCTCGGCCCATCCAGCTTCAAGCGCGCGACAATTTGCATTAAGCCTTCGCCACCGTACGGTTTTTTGTGCCACGAATCCGCTTCGGCTCTCCGAACGAAGCCTCACGCTTGCACCCGTTATGTGACGATCACTATACACATATGTGATAGCCGCTCTAGACCCAACCTACCGATACAAGCTGACACTTGGTACGAACTGTCGCCGCTCCGTGGAATCTTAGCTGAGCTGTTTTCTCGAGCGTTGGGAAATCACTTGCGCCAAGGCAAAATGTCCAAAGACGTTAGCGTATGCGGGTCGTGGGTATTCGCGCTCTTCGCCCTTGCCGGTGTTTTGTTGAGTCCTCGTGAACTTTTTGCTCAACAATTCACACGGGCTGAGATTGGCATTGACGGTTCCGCCCTCTCGGGGAATCGCGCGCCACTGGCGACGTCAAATATGTCGGACTGGACTCCACCGTTCTCTTTTTCCCACACTTCTACCGGGTGGCCGACCTTCAGCAGGGCGGAAAGATTATCCAGACTCTCTTTGGATTACGCGGTGGCATTCGCCGCGGGCGCTTGGGGATCTATGCGAAATTTCGCCCCGGGCTCCAGATCTACACCCTGACGGAACAGGCGGTTGGGACTTCCAACTACACTGACTTCACTAATGTAGCCTTTGATGCGAGAGGAATCGTCGACGTATATATCTCGCGCCACACCCTCCTTCGTTTCGATGTTGGGGACACCATAGTTCGCTTTCGATCCCGCGACATCACACTCTCTGATGGCACGCCATTTCACGTTAGCGCGTTTACCAACAATTCGATTCAAATCACGGCGGGTTTTGGATTCCGCTTTTGACGAAGGGTCGAAGGGCGCAGTCTGAAGATTGTGCCACGAGCGATCATGTCGCTCCCAATGGAATGCGATACCTCTACTCCTCTCGCAACGTACGTGCCGGATTGACGCTGGCGATCTTCAACGCCGGCAGAATGGTGGCCGCCAGGGTCGCGCTGATGAGAATAACCACAACCGCAGCCAAAGTCGGCCAGTCATAAACGTCCACACCATACAGAAGGCTTCTCATCACGCGCAGTGCTGCGGCGGAAAGCGCCAGCCCCGCAATCACGCCGGCCAGTGAGGCGCCCGCGCCAGCGCGGCCAGTTTGCACCATTGCCTGGAAGCTGGTCGAGCCCAGGGCCATGCGGATGCCGATCTCGCGTGTGCGCTGCGCCACCATGTTGGCCACCAGAGCGAAGATACCCACCGCGCTTAGCAATAACGCCAGTGCCGCCATCGTGCCGAGGAGGGCAACCTCGATTCGCTGCATCGCCAGCGTGCGGGCGAGAAGATCCTTCATGCCATAGAAGCCGGAGGCCGGCAGATTGGGATCCGCGGCGAACAGGGCTCGCTGCATCTGGCCTGTCCACCCCTCTGTCGGCGCTGCAGTCCGTACAATCCAGTCTGGCTGCAGCCACTGATGGAGCAGCGCAAGCAACTGCCCATCCACTTGTGTAGCGGGAATGTACATCGTCTGCTCGGTTTGGATCGGAGCGACCCGATCCAACCCTGAAGATATCGGTACGTCGCCTACCTCGCCCACAATCAGCATGTCTTTGTCGATGTAGCGGCCCACGGGATTGCTTCCGCCATAGAATTTTTGTGCGAAAGCATGGTTCACCACGGCCACCTTCTGCGTATTGGGGCCATCCGCACCCGTAAAAACGCGCCCGGCAAGAACCGGCATGTGCAACGTATCGAAATACGCAGGCGTGACGTACACCCAGTCCGCCCCGCCTTGTTGGCCAGCCCCCTTGCCATCGCTGAGCGTAACCAGGTCATTCCCAACGAACTCGTAAGGGAGATTTAATCCGACTGCGGCATTCTGCACTCCAGGAATTTGCCGCATGGCCGCCGTGCTTTCGTCCAGGAGTTTTCGGAAGGTTGCGGGATCGTGATAGCGCACATCATCGAGCGAGGCTTTCGCCACCATCACCCCGTTGGGATCGAATCCCGGCGGCAGCGTTTCCAGATGGATGAGGCTGCGGATGAGAAGGCCGGAACCCGCGAGGAGCATAACCGTGAGTGCGACCTCGCCGGCGATCAGGGATTGGCGCAACCGCAGGCTTGAAGCACGCGCGACGGTGCGGCTGGCCATCGAGGAGCGCAAATCCACACCGCGGGTGACCAGCGCGGGGAGCATGCCAAAGAGCAGACTCGTCAACACAGAGACGAGCAGCGTGAACCCCATCACGCGGCCGTCGAGTGGCACGCTGGTAACCGGAAGAAAATGTTCCGGCAGCAGCAGTAAGAGTTGCTTGAGAGCCAGAAAGCCGACGCCGATACTAACTGCTCCGCCCACCAGGGCGAGCAGCAAGTTTTCGATCCAGAACTGCCGCTGAATTTGCCAACGGGACGCGCCGAGTGCCAGCCGCGTGGCGACCTCCGAAGTGCGGCGAAGCATACGCACCAGTGCCAGACCAGCCAGGTTCGCGCAGGCGATGAACAGGATGAAACCCGCGGCCAGCATCAGCGCTAGCACTTGAGGGCGGAGCGATGCGGTCTGTCCTTTTTGTAGCGGCACGGAGTGGTAGGCCACGTTCGCGCCGGGGTTTTCGCCTAATTCATAGCGCCCGGCGCGGCTTCCCCAAGTACCGTTGATCTGGGCGTCGGCCTCCTGCCAGGCCGCTCCA
>Ga0207761_1000037_pt1 | contig 33848 bp, 31 predicted proteins | sample LuqExpMetageno34_FD_187792 | JGI IMG/M metagenome (GOLD analysis project Ga0207761, IMG submission 187792) | Tropical forest soil microbial communities from Luquillo Experimental Forest, Puerto Rico - Sample 34 (SPAdes) | ecosystem: Environmental > Terrestrial > Soil > Tropical forest ... | reverse complement strand
GTGGGAGCCGCAGCAGCGGCAGGTGCTGGTGCCGAAGCGGCAGCACCGCCAGCGCCGTCAATCACCGCCACAACGGTTTGGATCGGAACCGTCTGCCCTTCGGGAATCTTGATCTCCTTCAGCACACCCGCCGAGGGCGACGGAATCTCCGCATCCACCTTGTCGGTTGAAATCTCAAACAGCGGCTCGTCGCGCTCGACCTTGTCGCCGGGCTTCTTCAGCCATTTGGTAATCGTGCCTTCGAAAATGCTCTCGCCCATCTGGGGCATCACGACATCCACTGCCATGGGAGTTCTCTCCTTACGTTACGGGCCGCTACGGGCCAGGCGGAACTATACACTCCAGCGCGTTCTCGGGGAATCCGCAAAACCTTACTAGTTTACCGCCAAATCCGCAGTGACGGAAATATCGCGCTCGGGGCCTTGGTGCTCGGGACGCAAGGTCATCACTTAAGCATCGTGAATTCCTGGCGGAATTGTGCACGCGGGTTTGCGTGGCCATAGTTAAGTCAAGGCCAGGTCCTGACCTGACTGCGGTTCCGCAGCACACCGATTTCGCGCGCACGAGCGGGGAACTTCCTGGCAGGAAAGGGGTCTATACAGTATGCGGCTACCCAGCACAGCTCGCCTGGGGGTATACGCCGTCGCTCTCGGCATACTTGTTTATTTGCCGGTCTACTTCTGGGCCGGCACGCGCACTCTGGTGCCGCTTGATATTCCCGTTAGCCTCGCGCCGGGCCACATTCGTACCGGAAACTTCCGCATTAATTTCGACGCTGATTTTTCTGTTCAGGTACGCGTCCCTTACGGGGCCAGCCACGAGTGCCAATCCGTGGATGACTTGAGAACGAAACGCCTCACCTCGATCGGCAAACTAACCATCCACTCGAGTCGACCGCCCAACGACAATCTGACGCCTGGGCCGTTCCTTGGCGCGTTTCACGCCAAGCCGGGTGACTACAGTCTGGATGTCGAGGTAGTTTCGTCCACGCAACATCTTGATCGCTGCGGTCCACGTCTGGTAATCGAAGCCAACCCGTCGGAATACTACGAATTGAACGATCTCCTTTCGTTCTGCTTTCCGCTTTGTGCTTTCAGTGTCCTAGTAGGTTTAGTGCTGCTGCTAGTGTCGATCACGATCCGATTTCAGCCAGAGTCCTTTGCAAAGCTGAGCCTGAACGTCTGGAGCCTCGGCGGGCCAATCCCCTCAACGAAACCAGCAAAGAAGATTCGCCAGTGGAACACACTGCTTCTGTCCGCCGGAATCCTCGCCACGATCGCCGCAATCGTTCTCTTGGGAGCGCCGAAGCCCACCGCCCTCGAACAGAACTACGATGATTTGACCGCTGAGCTGCAGGTCGCTGCGTTCTTCTTGTCTGGAAGCGGCCTCTCCCTGTTAGTCGCTTACCGATGGGCGGTCGTGCCCACGCGAACGAACGCGCCAACGCTGGCGCTGGCATCGACTGAACGACCGTTGGCCTGGGGTGTCACGGGCCTGCGCTTTCAAAGAAGCTCGGACCGCTGCGGTTGGTCGAAGAATCCCCTATTCAACATCCCGCAGATCGCGCTCGTCTGCGCGCTGTGTTTACTGACTTGGCTTCTTCCAACGTGGATCGTTTACTCAGCGAGTGAATGGACCCGTCGTCAGGGACTCTACGTATCAGCTGTACGCGAGGGCGTCGCCCCGATGTCGGTTGGGGCTGAATTGGCAGCCCCGCTAATCCAAATCCGTACTGACGGTCGTCTCTACCTCAACTACAAACCAACCACCTGGCAACAACTGCCTGACGATCTTGAGCACGCGCTCCGGGGCATGCCGACGCGGGTTGTTTATTTTGACGGCGAAACGGACATATTGTTCATGGATGCGGCTCGCGCGATTTCGATCATCCAAAACGCCGGCGCCAAGACAATTCTGGTCACTCCGCGCTCCAGAGTTGCCCGGTAAAGCCCTTTGCTCACTTTTTACCGCGTGAAATAGCGGCCGGGCGTCGTGCCCAGCTGGCTGCGGAACATCGAGATGAACGCGCTGGGGCTGCTGTAGCCGGCGTCGAGCGCCGCGGAGGTGACTTTTTCGCCAGAGGCCAGCAACTGCAATCCGTGGAGCAGCCGCAGCTGCTGGCGCCAGCGCCCAAACGTCATTTTCGTTTCCGCCAGGAACAGCCTCTGGATCGTCCGTTTGCTTGCGCCGCAGTCTTTGCACAGGCGTGTCAGAGTCCGTTCATCTGCAGGATCGACCAGCAAGGTCTCGACAATGCGGCGAGCCCGCGCATCGCAAGGCCGCGACAATTGAAGCGGCACCGAGTGGGACGTTCGTATTTGATCCCGTAGAATGCCGATGACCCGCTTCTGCTCTAGCACCGCCGCATTTAGTTTGCCGAATCCGCAGGCGTGAATGATCAACTCCCTCAGCAGTGGCGACACATTCATCACAAAACACTTTCCGGGGAGCCCTCGGACTAGTCGTGGCAGAAAATAGAGCGTCCGCATCGAGACCACTCCCGACATCACCACGGAATGGGGCGTGCCCGCCGGAATCCATGCCGCTCGCGACGGCGGCACCACCCAAATGCCTTGCTTTGTGTGCAGAGTCATTACTCCGGCGGAAGCAAAGATGAGTTGATCTTCGGGATGAAAATGTTCCGGGATCGCATGCGCATCCGCAAAATCGTGAGAAACACTGGCGACGTGAGCGATCAGGCGGCCGCGGTGGTTGCGCAGGATGCTGTGGCACTTTTCCGACATTTCTTGTCACGATAGCGAAAGCGAATCCCTCCTGCAAGTGCTATCCATCTCCAATCACAAGCGCCCGGAGGTAGAAAAATGTTTGAGAACGCCGAAATGATGGGGTTCCTATTCACCACGGATTACGACCGCACACGAGAGTTCTTTGAGAAGAAACTGGGGTTCGAGTTTGTCAGCCTGGATCAATTCGCCCTGGTAGTCCGCTCCGGCGAGAACACCATTCGTATTTCAAAAATCCCGGATTTTCGCCCCGCCATGGGCACCGTGCTTGGCTGGCGCGTGCCGGATATCGCAACCGCGGTCAGTTGGCTCAAGAATCGCGGCGTTATTTGCGAAAAATACCCATTCGCGCAAGATCAAGAAACGGGCATCTGGACCGCGCCCGGAGGCACCCGCGTCGCGTGGTTCAAAGATCCCGACGGCAACGTACTCGGCCTCTCCCAGCACCAACACTGAGTCGCGCTGCGACGGATCCGCCGTTAGCAAGTCACGAGTACCGGCAACGAGCGCACCTGGCGTTGACCATGGTTGGCGGCAACGCTCCGCTTGCCTTGCGCTGTTGTTAAAGGCAGTTTCGTCGCCAGTTATCTCATTGGCTGCGGACGCATAAGCCCGCCTTCCGTCCAAAGCGCGTTCAAGCCCCGATCCAGATGATACGGCCTGCCCGTGGTGCGCTCGAAAATCTCGCCATAATTGCCCGTCGCAGCAACAACCTTGGCTGCCCAATCATGTGCCAACCCGAGTGCCTGAGCCGTCGCGAAGTCGTGCCCAAGCAACTGTTCGGCACGCATGTTTTCACGTTTCACGGCGGCGGCTACGTTGGCCTGGGTGATCCCCAGCGCTTCTGCTTCGATTAGTGCGCTGACCGTCCAGTCGATCAACAACCCGAACTTCTGATCGCCATATCGATAAGCGGGCACAACAGGGTACAGCCCGAAGCGCTCCGGAAGAAATACGAAATCGCTCGTCACCGCATGAAAGTTCGCCCGCGACTGGGCCAGCCGCGACTCCAGGGCGGTGCCCGCCGCGCAGCGGCGGACGGCCACGGCCGCATCCATTTCACCCTGTTCGGAGTGAGACTGCAGCGCGTACGGAATTCCTCGCGCGCTCATTTCGTCGTGGAGCGCCCGCTCGGGCGGGCTCAAGTCCAGTGCACAGATAACCTTGTCGCGCAGCCCCCCCAGGTCGGTGATGCCGCTTTTCTTCGAGACCATCAAACGCTGCGAGTCATAAAAGACAGGCAGCCCGAACCCGATGCCGAAGTGCGTCGCGGTCAGTACGGAAGGCGAGATGCCCACCGCAAGCTGGATGGTGCCTGCCTTCAGGGCACTCAGCGCCTCCGGCTCGCCTGGAAAGGCCTGGACGTTTAGGCCGTCAACGTCACCGAAGATGGCCACTGCGACGGCGCGGCAAATCTCGGCCTCCAGCGCCGAGAGATTGCCGTGGACGTCCTCTCCATTCCAGTCGTCGGTGCTTACGACCGTGCCGCACTCCATGTGGTGAGCGGCGCGGATGGATTCTAAAGTTTGAGCGCGCAAAACTCCGGCGTGCGCCAATAAACCGCCAAAGAGGAGGCTCAGAAGTAAGTGCGCCATCAGCAAACCCAACCAGGAGGAAAAGCGGAAAGGACGGAGGTCAAGACCTCCATCCCTTCCGGACGGTCTGCAGCCCCGAGAATGGATCAAGGTGTCCAGGTTCCGGAGGTGGGTGTGCCGCCCGATTGGGTCGGACGCGGATTAACGTCCACCGGATACGGGTCGATCGGCTGACCCTGTTGGTAGGAATGCCAAGACAGGAAGTCAGTCGGCAAAATGCCGATTGCCGCGCACGCACCGTTGGTATAGCCATTCGGCGAATAGTTCGCCGTCGCGAAGTGGGGCAGTGTTTTCACCACTGACGGGGGAAGCGCTGCCAGCGAAGCGGGCACTGGCGGCTTATGCCCTTGCAGGATTTCATAATCGAAAGCTTCTGTCAGGTCGCCGACGTCGTTGAACGGGTCATCGGAAGGACCGAGGTTTGCCTGTCCGAGCGTCTGGCGCCCCAACTCGCGCCCATGGCGCTCGTCCGGCAGCCAGGCGAGCGGCACAAGGCCAAAGAGCTCGTTGATAAACTTGATCACCGAGCCGTGCTCGCTGTACTGGTGCGAGATCATGCCGGACGCCGCATAGGGCGAGATCAGCAGGGTTGGGATTCGCGGACCGGCCGCGAGTTGTGAGCCGTCGGCGAAGGTGCTGCGGCGTTCCGGTGAAACATGGTCGTAGAACCCATCGGTTTCGTCATAGGTGATGATGATCACGCTTTCCGGCCAGTAAGGACTATTCGTGATGTCGTTGATGGCCTTGGCGGCAAACGCCTCGGAGATCTGTTGATCCGAGTATGCCGGATGATCGTCGTTGCCGATAAACGCATGCTGGATGGCAGGCGTTGGATCGACTGGCACCAGCCCGTCATTGTTGTCGTAGCCGCCGCGCAGATAGAAGACGCCGCCGTCACGCGGCAGCGTCCTGTTTTCAACGGCATCGAAGAAGTCCTTGGCGCCGTGCAGGTTGTTGTCCAGAATCTGCGTATTGTCGGCGAGGTAGCCGAAATACTGCGGGGCGTTGTGATGCAGCACGTAGCCGCTGTTCGCTGACGGCGTTGCGGTGGGATTCGCAGCCGACCCTGGCGGTTCGTAGGGATCCAACGCATCGTTCGCATTGAAGCCCTGCTGATACCAACCCCAGTTGACCGGCTGGTTGAAAGCGGCAATGGCTTTGATGTCGTGCTGGACATCCAGCAGGTCCGCGGCAGGATTCGGGTCATTCGCGATAATCTTTTCAATGTTGTGCCCCATGAACGAGAGCGGCTGGGTGGCGAAGGTTAGATTCAGGGACGGATTCGCGGGATTCTCGTCGAAGTTAAACGGGGGCTTGACCGCATTGGTGTCCAAGTTCGATCCGGGAAATGGTCCTGGATCGGCGACAATCGGGACATAGGCATTGCTGATGGATGGCGTGATCTTCGAGCCGAAGCTGGCGCCAAGCGGATTCACGAAGCCAGGGTTCGCATAGGTCACGGACGCGCCTTGATCATTGTGAAGCGCCCATTGCGTCTCACCGGACTGCCCGGCGATCAGCGCAATGGCATTCGGCGTGGACGGTCCGACGATGGTCTGGCGGAAATTGTCGAACAGTACGAAGTGCTTTGCCCACTTCCACATGAACGGGATCGTGTCGCAATCGATGTGGCTGATATCTGTCTCCGCTTTCTGCTTTTGCGCGAGTGAGACAGCGGTCGGGGATACGCCCGTCTTGGTTACGATGTTGCCGGACGGGTCCGTCGTTAGGCCCTCTTGATCCATCGCGTAACGGTCATTGGCCGCAACACCTGTCGTCGGGTCGACATCCATCCCATTCGCCATTCCTTGGTGACTGTGATCGACCGAAATCAGGTCCGCGGGATAGATGGGCACGATGGTTCCGGCGGCGGTCTGGACCGCTTGTGGCATTAGAAAGGGGGAAATGGTAACAGGTTTGAGCGAGGTATCGAGGTATCTTTGCACGAAGCTGGGCGTCGCGTTGGCCGGCGTAGTGCCGTGTGGCGCACTGAAGAGGCCGTTGGCTCCCGGGTAGGTGCCGAAATAATGGTCAAACGATTCGTTCTCATGAAAAATCACGAACACATACTTCACTTTGTGGCGCAGCAACTCGATCTTCTCTCTCTGCGACAGCCCTTCCTGTCTTACGTCCGAGCCATCGCCCTGGTGCTGCCGCCCCTCGTCTCGACTCCGGTCGTCCTGAGCCAACGACATCGGGGCGTTCGACAAGAGCAGCAATGTGGCAAGCAACGCAGTAGTGCGTCTGATTGAAAACATCTTTGGTCCCTCCCCAAAGCAAGCGGGCGCTGAATCACTGCGACGATATTTGTTATGTTTCCGGGGTTTAGGGGACTTATCGGACTCACCCGTGCCGCAGGAGCGCGCGGAAACCCAGCGCCGACACTAGCACTTTGTATGCACAGTAAGCACCGGGGATGTCAACCGAACGTTACTTAGCGACGAAAACTTGATGAAGATCCCGGCGTAAGAACCCGGGTAGATTGAGCGGTCAAATCATCACGGGAATATCGGCGACTCCGGCAAGCCCGAACACCTGGCGGTAGCGTTCGATTTCGTCGGCAGGCCCCAGGGCTTTCTGGAAATTGTCCGACAACTTCACCGTGGGCCGCCCGTCCACGTCGTTGAGCTTGCAGACCAGGCTGAGCGGGTGAAACGCGTCATCCCCTTGCGGATTGCAGTCGCGGAAATCATTCGTCAGCAGCGTGCCCCAGCCGGCGCTGAAGCGGATGCGGCGTTCACCCAACCATTTCTTCTCGTCGAAGAAATCCCGAGCATCGCGGAAATCCGAAGGCTGTGCGCCGTTGAGCAGGCTGCCTTCGAAATAAGCATGGAGGCCGAGAATATCGTCCACATCCAGCGCATCTGAGGCGATAAACAGTTTTTCCTTCGGATCGCGCTTGCGCTGCCCCAACCACGCGAGGTACTCATCACCGGCCGCGTAGGGGTCCTTGCTGTCGGCGCGCTGGCCTTTCCAACCCGACACCCACTCCGGCGCGCTTTGCAGAAACTGGGTTGTACCGAACGTATCGGGGAGCAGAATCAATAACTCTCCGTGATAGGTCTGCTGCCACAGTTCCAGCAAACGATACTGCGCGCTCTTCAGCTCCTCGTTGCTCCGCGCTATCGCCGCCATGGCCATCGGCAATTCGTGTGCGTTCGTTCCAATCGCCTCCAGGTCATGCTTGTAGGCAAGATACGTATTCGACGTGCCTTTGAACGCGCGGCCCAGCACATCGCTCATCGCTTTCACGACATATTCCTGCCAAAGGAAACTGTGCCGCCGGCGCGTGCCGAAGTCGCTGATGCTCAGCCCAGGTACGCCGCGCAGCCGCGCCATCTTTTCCCAGAGCCGCGTTTTGGCCCGCGCGTAAAGAATATCGAGTTCAAATTCGCTTAAGCGCTTCAAGCTGGCGCGAGTTTTCAGTTCGCTGATCGTGGAGATCGCGTAAATCTCCCACATGGTCGTTTCTGTCCACAACCCGTGGAAGTTCAGCACGAACTGCCCGTCCTTAACGGCCAGTTCGTAGTCCGACAGCCGGAAATCGCGTTCCAACCATTCCAGAAAATCCGGCTCGAAGATACCGCGGTGGCCGTAGAAGGTATTTCCAGCCAGCCAGATCAGTTCCGACTTGTGGAAGCGGCGCGTGCGCGCCTGCTCGAGTTGCTCGCGCAGTTCACCGATATCGACAAGCTCGGCAAGCCGCACATGCGAATTGCGATTAATGAAACTGAACGTCGTCCTGGTTTTCGGAAAACATTTCCAGATGAACTGCAACATCAGCAGCTTGTAAAAGTCGGTGTCTAACAGCGAACGGGTGATGGGATCAATTTCCCAGTTATGGTCGTGCGCCCGCCGTGAAAGATTGATGATCATGGACCAACTACTTTACCCCAAATGGCGCAGTCCCCGAGGCTCCGCGCCCCTTATTTCGCGGCCGCATTGGTCTGCGTCAGCCGACGGATCAGGTCGGTTTCTTCCTGACGATACGGCTGGCCGTCTGTATGGAAGATCTCGTGGAACCACACTTTAGGTTGGCGGGCGCCCACATACGGTTTCTTCCAAGAGTCCCACGGCAGGTACGTTTGCGTTTTCCCGGCCACCAAGCCCCAATTGATGGCTCCGACTTTGTTCGCCTTCGCGATGGACAGGATGCCCTCGAACGTGCTTTTTCTCGGGCGCGCCATGTATTCCGTGCAGATCACCGGGCGGTGGAATTTCTGCAACTGCCGCGCCTGCTTTTCGAACGCCGACGGCTTGCCATAGTTGTGGAATGACAGCACATCCGATTGTTCGAACTGAATTTTGGCGATCGGGTCGAGTTTCTCGGGGTTCGCGTAGTTGCCGCCTTCCCACAAGCCGCTGGTCAGTGGTTGCGTCGCGCCGGCTTCGCGTCCCCACGCAAAGACCTTCGGCAACAATTCGCGCACGATCTCCTTCTTGTTCGGTGGCTCATTTACGTTGTAGGCCGGTACGTTGGTGTTGCTGGGCTCGTTCCACACATCCCAGCCCAGGACCCGCTCATCTTTGGCAAACGCTCCGACCACGCCCTTTACGTAAGTCTCCAGGCGCGGCGATTGCGACAAATCTCTGAGCGCCGCCGCTCCGGGGCTCTGAACCCAGCCGGAATTGTGGACGCCTGGGGTGGGCCCGCGTTGCTTGCCGAGATGCGGCTGCGGGTCCCACACCGAATCGAACAGCACGAACAAGATCCGGATGTGGTGCTTAGCTGCGATCGTCAGGAAGGTGTCAATGCGCTTCTGGAATCCCAGCGCGTCCTCCTGCCATGGCAAATCGTGCAGAAACACGCGCATGGCATTCAACCCGATAGCTTCGGCCCAGCCGAGTTCCAGGTCGATCCGCTGCGGATCAAAACTATCCGCCTGCCACATTTCGAGTTGGTTGATCGCTGTGGCGGGAATGTAGTTGCTGCCAACAAGCCAGGGTTGCTGCGCGTACCAATCGTTGGCCCTTTGTTCCGTCCAGCGGGCCGGCTGCGCCAGGCAAGTTGGCACAAGCGCGGCGAGGAAGAAAACAAGGGAGAGTAAAACTGGCACACACACAAACGGCTTTCGCGACATTGGCATGCGATCTTTATAACGCAGCCACGTCGCGGAAAACAGCCGAAAGCTGCTTCAGTTCGGCCGCACGATCACGCCGCAAGCAATTCGCGCCGGCGCGCCGCTTTCTCCGGCGTTGGCTACGGCGTGGATGACAATCGCGGTGCCGCCATTGCTGAATACCGAATGTTCGTCCCTGCCGAGGGTGACATTCGGCGCTAGGGTCGTGATACGCGCCGTACCGTTCGGCGAAACGATCAGCGAAAAGTCCGGGATGTCACCGGCGAAATGCCCTTCGTGCGCGTGACCGCCGCCATCGAAATGCGAACCCGCGGATTTGAAGTCTGGCGGATCGCATTTGGCAAATTGGTGGATGTGAATCGAATGCTCGCCCGGCGGGAGGTTCCGGATGTCCAATGCAATCTTGACGCCGGTCGGGGCCGGCGACAACAGTGCTGTTCCAACCGTTTGCCCGCTATTGTTGATCAACGTAACGGCGACTGGCTTCGCTGCGGTGCTCTTCGGCGCCTCTTGCGCCATCGCCGGCGAAACCAGCAGTAAACCCAAGAGGGCGGGAGCGAAAACTTTCATCGCGGTTCTCCTGTCTATGCGATTCCGTCCATGGGAATCGAAATTGTCTATCTTTGAATATGACAAGAGTAGACAGGATCGCCGTGTCACAAAATTGTAAATAGACCCAAAGAATAACCGCGGATTTTACGCGGACTGAACACTACTTGGCATTGAAAGTAAAATCGAGCGACTCGCTCTCCGCCCCGCTGATGGTCACCTCTTTCGTCAGCGTCCCATACTGCTCGTGCCACGCCGTTATCACGTAATGGCCCGGCGGAAGGTTCGGCAGCGTGAAGCGTCCATCATCCCCGGTCACCATGAAGTGGCTGGTTTTCAGCACCGCGAAATAGCCGGACATCCAGGAGTGGATGTTGCACTTTATCGGGATGAACTCCTCGCGGTCGAATGCGTAGCTGAACGGTGGCGTCCCCGGCGGCTGCATCTTGTTCCACTCGCGGTTCACCTTCGCGAGCGGATGAATATTGTGGGAAAACGGATCGCTGTTGGAAATTTTCACTTCCTGCCCGGCGTGTACCGCCAACACATGAGTCGTGTAATGGCAGCCTTGCTGGTCGTAAATCGCTGGCGTAGCCGGAGCGGGCGCGCTTTCTGTATCTCCCGCGGAAACATACACCACGACATTGCGCAACGTGTTGCCCGAGCCCACCACTACGGTCTCGGAAAAGAGCGGATTGGAGGCGCGCAGTTTCACGCAGTCCGGCTCTTTCGAAAGGTCAAGGGGCTTGGACTTTGGCACTGTACCGTTCAGCGTTACCCGACCGCTGACACTACCGCCGCCGGGGCTGGCTGAGGCCGCGAAGGCAGCCGCGCACATCATAATTGCGGCAAAGAAAGCTTTTGTCAGATTCATTAGTAATTCCTCCCACTTCCCAAACCCGGGGAGCCGACGAACATGACCTGGGGGAATTTCACGGCAAGCAAGGAAAACGCGAACGGGCCCGGCGTCCCTGAATGCCGTGTACCGTCTACTGAGTGTATGAGCCAACGAGAAAACTGTGCGAAAAGAAATTTGGTTGACGCCGCGAAACGATTATTGCGAACTTGGCCTTTACAATCTTTACAGGATCACGCCCTAGAATCGCGCCAACTCTTTGGCTGCGGTGTAGACCCGCTGGGCATTCGGCAGAAACGCTTCCTCCAACGTTGGCGCATAGGGAACTGGCGTGTCCAGCGCTGTCACGCGAACCAGCGGGCCATCCAATTCGTGAAATGCCTTTTCAAACAGAATCGCTGAGATTTCCCCTGCGATCCCTCCGGTCTTGGTGTCTTCGTGGACTACCAGGCACTTATTCGTCTTCTTCACGGAATTGAGAATCGCCTCTTCGTCCAGCGGCAAAAGTGTGCGCAGATCGATCACTTCCGCTTCGATTCCTTCCTGTGCCAGCGCCTCAGCCGCTTCCAGCGCCACATGCATCATCGCCGCATAGCTGATGAGCGTCAGATGTTTGCCTTCGCGTCGCACGATTGCTTTGCCGATTGGCACGGTGTAATCCGTTTCCGGGATCTCTTCTTTGATCCGCCGGTAGAGAAACTTGTGTTCGAAAAACAGGACCGGGTTGTTGTCGCGAATACTTGCTTTCAGCAGCCCCTTCGCGTCATAGGGCGTCGACGGATAGACAATCTTGAATCCCGGCGTATGCACAAAATACATTTCGGGATTGGCCGAATGAAATGGCCCGCCATGCACGCCCCCGCCGGAAGGTCCGCGCACCACAATCGGAGCCGGCGCGTTCCACAGGTAATGTCCTTTGGCCACAAAATTCGTCAACTGGTTGAAGCAGCATGCGATGAAATCGATGAACTGCATCTCCGCGATCGGCCGCAGGCCCAGATAGCTCATTCCGCACGCCGCCCCGATAATCGCGCTTTCGCTGATCGGCGTGTCAATCACTCGCTCCCAGCCGAATTTTTCCAGCAGTCCCTCGCTGGTCTTGAACGCTCCCCCGTACACGCCGACGTCTTCGCCAATCAGCACCACGCTTGGGTCGGCGGCCATCTCCTCGAACATCGCTTGCCGGATCGCTTCGAGAAAAGTTACCGGAGCCATACTCACCGCGCTCCCTTCTTAACCGGCTTCTTCGTAGCAGAGGCTTTGGCCTGTGCGGCTTTGTTCTTGTGGGGCCCGCCTTCGGAGGCGCGTTCAGCAGTGCACTTCGCGTCGCGCGCTTTGGTCGATTTCGCCTCGACGGGCCGCTCCGTCGCCGCCGGGACATCGCCGAAGTGAATTGGAGCCATGCTTCCGCCCGACGAGCCGCCGCGTCCGAATCCTTCTACCACCCACACCGGGTCCACCGACGATTTCGGCGGCAACAGTTCTTGGATCGGCCGTTCCCACTTGGGGCGAATCTTATGGCAATCGTCGCCCGCGCAATACACGCCGGTCGCCACGGTATCGGCCGGAGGCATCGGTGAATTCTCGGCGAATTCCCGCTCCTTCTCCAGCAGCGCCGAAATTTTGCCCTCGATTTCCTTCTTTGCCTTCGCGTCAAGCTGCTTTTCCTGTGTCAGAAATTTCTCGTACAACTCGATCGGGTCGCGTTTCTCCCAGTATTGGCGCTGCTCCTTGGGCACATATTCGGCCGGGTCGTGCTGCGCGTGTCCGCGCCGCCGAAAGGTCTTCGCTTCAATCAGGATCGGGCCTTCGCCTGCCCTCGCGCGCTCCACCGCTTCCTTGGCCGTGGAATACACCGCGACCACATCGTTGCCATCCACGATGTAGCTCGCAATTCCATACGCCTTCGCGCGGTCCGCCAGATTCTCGAGCGGCACCTGCCGTCGCACCGGCGTCGAATACGCCCACTGATTGTTTTCTAGAATCAGCACCAGCGCAGCCTTCTGCGAAGCGGCCAGGTTCAGTCCCTCATGAAACACTCCGGTGGAGCTGCCACCGTCGCCAATCCAGGTCATCGAGACAATTTTCTGCCCCAGATAGCGCCCCGCCATCGCCACTCCAGTCAGCACCGGAACCAGATCGCCCAGCATGGAAATGGGCGAGATGATATGCAGATCTTCCAGGTCGCCGAAATGGCTCGTGCCATCCTTACCCTTCGTCGGCGAAGTGAACTTGGCCATGTGCTGCGTAAAGATGTCGCGCGGCGGCACCCCCTTCACCAGCAAAGCCCCGATATTCCGGATCATCGGCGCCATCCAGTCGCGCTTCTCCAGCGCGTACGCCGACCCAACCGAAATTGCCTCCTGCCCCAGCGACGAGTACAGCCCGCCCACAATCTTGTTCTGGCGGAAGAGCCGCGTCATGGTCTCTTCCACCTCTCGATTCAGCCGCATGTAGTAGTAAAGGTCCAGGTGTTGCTGGCGCGAAAGTTTCAGCGCTTTAGCGCGCGTCTCGGAACCAGGCATGGTCGCCGCGTCTCCCCTCATGCATCCGGGCACTCTATCTTACGGCGAATGCCGCGAGGGACCTAATTCGGGCCGTGTCCATCGTATCCGCCACCGACTGCCTGTCCGAACGCGGACAGTGCCTTGCCCGGGACCGGACATCTTGGCGCTGGCCTTTTGTGAGTGACCTGGCTAACTCCCCTTCGTCTAAACACATCGGATGTACCAGATGTTGGCATGAGATTTGCCGACTTCATTGGTTTCCGCACATTTGCGGCGAACGGAACATTTTCTCGCTCTTTGGAGTATTGATGAACTGACCGGGGGGTAGCTGATGACCGAACTCTTGCGGGATATTCGCTACGGTTTGCGCCTGCTTGTAAAGAGCCCTGGTTTCACCTCGGTTTCCCTGATTGCCCTCGCCCTCGGGATTGGCGCCACGACGGCAATCTTCAGCCTGCTCTATTCCATCCTGCTCGCCCCATTGCCTTATGCCCACGGCGACGAACTGGTCATGGTCTGGTCGCATCTTAAGGGCGAGCGCTACGAGACTTCCCCGGCTGATCTAATCGATTGGCAGAAGCAAAGCACCGTGTTCCAGTCTCTCGACGGTTGGACCGGCTGGGGCTTCACTCTCGTGACCCCCGAGTGGACCGAGCAAGTCCGCGCCCAGCGGGTATCCCCCGCTTTCTTCGACGCGCTGCTTGGCGAGAAGCCTGCGCTCGGAAGGCACTTCCTTCCCGAAGACACACAAGTCGGAAGCGAGCACGTGGTCATTCTCAACAATCGCTTCTGGCGCCAGAAATTCGGCGGCGATCCCAACATCGTCGGCAAAGTGCTGCGAATGAGCGGAGAGCCTTACACGGTCATAGGCGTGGCCGCGCCCAGCCCAACCGATAACGGCGATCAGGACGTCAATGTGCCCCTGGCGTTGCGGCCTGAAGAAATGAACCGCGACATCCACTTCCTGCTCGTTCTCGGCCGCTTGAAGCCCGGCGTCACTCTCGCCGATGCCAACGCGGAGATGTCCGTCATCGCCCAGCGCCTCGCGCAGAATTATCCCAAGGCCGACAACGGAATCACCATTACTGTCGAGCCGCTGCAGAACGACTTTCTTCCGAAGAATACCCGGGCCGGCTTGTGGCTCATGATGGGTGCAGTCGGCTTCGTCCTGCTGATCGCCTGCGTGAATATCGCCAACCTCCTGTTCGCCTGGGGCACTGCTCGCCAAAAAGAAATCGCCGTGCGCGTGGCACAAGGCGCCACCCGCGCGCGCATCTTCCGGCAGTTCCTGATCGAGAGCCTCTCTCTGGCGCTGCTCGGCGGTGCTCTGGGCGTCCTTCTCGCGGAGTCCATCCTGCGTGGCGTGCTCGCCGCAATGCCGCGCAATCAGATGGGCATTCCCTACGAAGCCGATCCCCATCTCAACCTTCCTGTGTTGTTGTTCACCCTCGGCGTGTCCCTATTTGCTGGCGTCTTTTTCGGCTGCGCTCCCGCGTGGCACGCGTCACGCCAAAACGTCAGCGACATGCTGAAAGAAGGCGGACGTTCCTCCGCCGGCCGGCGCCATATTCGCCTGCGCAGCCTGCTGGTCATTGCGGAATTTGCGCTGGCGCTGATTCTCGTGGCTGGCGCGGGACTCATCATCCGCAGCTTCGCCAACGCCGCCCGCGCCGACCTCGGCATCCAGACCGAGCACGTGCTCACATTCCGGGTGCCTTTTGAGAACGCGCCCAAGCTGAACGCTGATCAGGTTCGCAGCCTGTACGCCGAGCTGCTCAATCGAATCGGGGTTGTTCCGGGAGTATCGTCCGTTGCTGCTGCTCCCGGACTACCTGCCGGAGGCTCGGGACGGCTGCATTTCACTATTGTCGGGCAGCCTCACGAGGACGACGTAAACAAACAACCGTTGACCGTCTTTATGCCGGTGACACCCGCTTACTACAAAACGTACGGGATTCGCCTGGTGCGCGGCCGCTACCTGGATGGGCAAGACCGCGCCGGTGGCGTTCGTGTCGCTATGGTCAGCGAGGGCTTCGTCAAGAAACATCTGCCCGGCCTCGAACCGCTCGGTCAGCGCATCAGCATCTCCGAACTTATCCCCGGCTCGATTCAGGAGATCGGAGCGCCCGTGGAGTGGCAAGTCGTTGGCGTTTTCCACGATGTCCAGTACGACAGCCATCCCAAGAGCGAAGGTACAGCCGAAGTGGATGTGCCCTTTGACCAGAGCCCGTGGGCTTGGACAACCATAGCCGTGCGCACTTCCGGCATCCCCGAGGCGATTACCAAGAGCGTCGCTGCCGCGGTTCGCTCCGTGAATCCCAACTACCCCACGACCAATATCCGCACCATGGAACAGGTTGTCACCGAATCTCTGATTACTGACCGCTTTGCCGTCGTGGTCTTCGGTGCGTTTGCTGGACTGGCGCTGGTGCTCGCGGCGGTAGGCATTTATGGTGTGATGACTTTCTCGGTCGCGCAACGTAATCACGAAATGGGTATCCGTATGGCCCTGGGCGCGGCTACCGCTCACGTCTTGAAGCACATTGTGGGCGAAGGCATGAGAGCCGCGCTCATCGGAATGGCCGTCGGCCTTCCTGGCGCGTATTTTGTCGGCAGAATTATGCAAAGCCAACTTTACAACGTGGCCGCCATTGATGGACTTGCGCTGATCGGCGTAGCCGCTGTGCTTCTCTCTTCCGCGCTGTTGGCGTGCTACTGGCCGGCCCGCCGCGCCACCAAGATCGATCCGCTGGTCGCGCTCCGCGAGGAGTAGCAACCGGTTTGCCCTCCTCAAGACCTTGAGAAAAAAAAGGGCTCGCGGGAGGTGGGGGCTTCAGCCCCTGAAGATTCGCTTGGCGAGTTCTTTCTGCGAGCTGTTAAGGCTTCCCGGCCGATGCCGTCGCCGGACCCGTCTGGCGGTAGGACTGCATAATCTTCTCGAACGTGCCTTGCGATTCGTTGAACAGCGGTTCCACGCACCATGCGGTGATCCGCGAAAAGTTCTTTCCATCCGGAATGATGGCCACCAGGAATTGGATGGGAAGATTGTTGGCCTTGCGCGACACGCCGCGATAGGACAAAAGCAGCGAAGGCTTGCCGTCATAGGTCGCTTTGCTTTCGGAGAGCTTTTCGTAGCCATCCAGGTTCTGCCGGGCCTGAATCTCGACCAGCCCGCGGTAGCTGTCCAGCGATCCCGTATACTGCTCCTGGACTAACATCAGAAAACGCATATCGTCGTTGGAGCTGAGCCCCGCCAGCACGTCCGGGCCAGCTTTCAGCGATGGCTTGATTTTCCAACCCGTTGGCAGCGCCAGCGTGAAGTTCCCCGTCCGGTTGACATACGCTGTCCCGCTCAGCGACTCATCGACCTTCGGCAGCTCTTTCTTTGCCGGATCGACGCTGTTCTCTGGAAAGTTGATGGAAACCAGGTCCGTCCTTTTGACCTGCATCTTTCCATAGGATGTCTCCACCTCGATCTTGTCCGCAGTCAGCGCGGTCATTTTTCCGACCAGCTTTGTGCCGTCTTTCAGCACGAATTCTTCCCCCGCGGCAGAAAAGCCGGCCAGGGCCAGGACCAACACGAAAAGCATCCGGTACATAGGTGACTCCCGGCGGCCAATAGTCATGATCAAGCAGGCAAACGGCCGCGCTCCCAGTGTATCGGCAGGCACGAGGCACAGATTGGCCGAGTGGTTCGACTGAATCTTGGCGATTACTGGCACAACGGCCAGTTCCCCTGTAGGGGCGCCGCACTGCTGCGCCCCATGTTCGCACATCATTCTCGTATGTAGCGCTGGCTTTCATGCCAGCTCTGTGTTGGGTTGGTGATCTTTTCGCGATTCAACCGAACTCACGCCGCCGCGGTGGCCACAAACGGATTCTCATCCGCGCTCGGCCCGTAAATCGACGGTACCGCCACATTCAGCATCCGCAAATAAACCGACAGCTGCCCGCGATGATGGTAGATGTGATTCAGCACGATAGAGCGCACCACCGCGATGCGAGGCAACGACAAAACCGTTTTGCCGTTTATTTCGGCTGTCCAGGTCCCCATCAGCTTGGCATCGTCCAACTTGCCGAGGTTGGCCTTCGCCAGCGACTGCCCCCGTTCAAACGCCTCCAGGATTTCCTTGTGATTTTTCGGTTCGGGTGGTGGCGCGATGTTGATCTGGTGTACATCCTTCTGCAGGACTTCCGAAAGCCGGCCCTGCGCTTCGGCGATGTGCATGGCGAGCTGGCCGAGCGAAAACGATTTCGGATGCGGCCGCCAGCTCAACTTGTCTTCAGGAATGCGCTCCAGCACGCGTTGCGTGACCTTCGCTTCATTCTCCATTTCCATCAGAATTGCTTCCACAATCGGCATAGCTCCTCCTTGCCGCACCGAAGTGCGGGTGTTTCGAAAAGGGAATTGTCTCTACCGCGGAAAATGGCGCTCTTCGCCGCTTACGACGCCAGGTGTGTCTCCAATAGCGTGAAGCAGCCTGTCCAACCTTCGTTGTGCTTGTCGCGCTGCTCGACGTTCGTGAAGTTCGAATGCGTAAGGTAAATCTCTGTGGACGTACCGCCCACATCGTGAAATTCCACCGTAACCAGTGTTTCCGGCGATCCCTCAATGTGCTGCCAGCGCCACGTGAATACCAGCTTCTCCGGCGGGTTCACCTCTTTGTACCTTCCCTCCAGCTTGCTCACATTGCCGCCCTTGTGGCGCATCTCGAGCTTATAAGCACCGCCATTGCGCAGATCCATTTGCGTGATCACGGTCGTGTACTCCATCGTGGGATGAAACCACAACGCGAACTGTTTCGCGTCGGTCCACGCCCGATATACCCGTTCCCGCGGCGCCGCGAATGTCCGCCTTATTTGGAGCGTGTTTTCCGGCTGCGTTTGCGTGATGGCCATTTCTGTTCCTCCTGATCATCGGACTCGTCTTCCGGTTGACTGAGAAATCGCTCCAGGTTGTCCAGGGCGCCTTCCCAAAATCTTTCGTATTGCGCGATCCATTCTTCCGCTTCTTTTAGAGGGTGCGCTTCCAACCGGCAGTTGCGCGTGCGCCCTACTTTTTCTTGCGACACCAGCCCCGCACCTTGCAGCACGCGGATGTGTTTCATCACCGCCGGCAGCGACATCCGGTGGGGTTTGGCCAATTCCGTGATGGAAGCCTCACCAAGCATCAACGAAGCGAGGATGGCGCGGCGGGTCGGGTCGGCGAGAGCGCCAAAGGTGGAATCGAGCTGCTCGGAATACTTAACCATATGGTTTAGTATTGACCCGCGCCACTCTCCTGTCAAGCCCTATTTCTCATCCCCCCAACACCGCCGCCTGGATTTGCACATCCTTCCGCGCTTCCTCTTCTGCTTCCTGTTGACGCGCTCTCAGTGCGGTGCTACAAGGTAGCCCGTTTGCATTACCGGGTTTCCAGGAGCCTGCCGAGGACGCCTGCTTCCTGCGTGTGCGCTCCGCTCTAAATTTCCTTCCTAGGTGCAGGCAAATCTATTCGACGGAGCAATCGAACATGAGAACAAGAGTTTTGCTTTGTTTCGCAGTGATGCTGTTGAGTTGTTTGGCGGTGGCGGCCCAGCAGGCGCCCATGCGGCCGCTGACGTTCTGGTACGACTACACGATCAACCCCGGAAAAGACGATCAGTTTCTGGAACTGGTGAAGACCGTTGGCGCGCCGGTCCGCGACAAATTGATGGCCGACGGTGTCGTTCTCGCATGGGGCGTCCAGGCGCCGCTGCTGCGTGTGCCAGGCAGCGCGACTCACACCATCTGGTACGCCGTCGCGGATTGGTCGGGCGTCGAGAAGGTACAAACTGCCATGCAAACGCAAATCGCCAGACTAAATGAGGAAGCCGCGAAGAGCGGCGCAGCCAAGAAGGGCTCAACCGCCGCGCAGGGTCCCACGGCCCGCGTCATGGAAGTCGCGGATGTTTCGAAAACGCATGACTACTTGACGCGCGATCTCGTTTTCGCCGTGACTCAAACGCCACCAACTGCTGGAGTGCTGCCCTACACGCGATACAACTTCACGAAAGTGAAGCCGGGTAAGGCCGCCGACTACCGCAAAGCCTGGGAAAAGTACAACAAACCGGTCCTCGACAAATTACTCGCGGACGGCGTCATCGCCGCCTATGGACTCGCGGTCGAAGAAGTTCGCACCAGCGGTGACTTCACACACTTCACCTGGTACGACGTCAAGGAATTGGCTCAGTTCGAAAAGGTTCGCTCCGCCTTCCTCGCCGATCGCGACCATCGCTCCCAAGAGGAACAGAACGCCATCAACGAACTCTTTGCCACCCTCACTGACCCTGACGCGGCCCGCAGCGAAGTGGACCACGCTGTCATTTTTAAGGTTCAAGGGATGAAATAAACGGAGAGATCACCTGCGATAGTTTTCGCCCCGCGCGCATCCGAGCCGCGGGGCGTTCTATTTCTCTGCGGGACTTGCCGATTCGATCTGTGCGAGTTCACTCATCAGCTGCTCGCGGGAAAATACGCGCGGTTCCCGCGAAAGAAGCTCCGCGAGATGCCGGATCAGATGTGGGTGTACTTCGGCAAATTTGACGTTCCGCTGCAGCAGCTTTTCCAGGGAAGTTGCTTTGCGGTCTGCAATGCCGCAGGGAACAATCAGATCGAAATAGCGGAGGTCTGTGGACACGTTGTACGCAAAGCCGTGCGAAGTCACCCACCGGCTGATGTGCACTCCGATCGCTCCGAGTTTTTCTTCGTTCGCGCCGGAACGCACCCAGATTCCGGTCTTGCCCGGCACCCGGAATGATTCCACGCCAAACTCCGCGCCCGTCTGGATCATTGCCTCTTCGAGCGTCCTTACATACCAGCCCACATCGCGCTTGATATTGCCCAGATCTAAGATTGGATACCCGACGATTTGGCCTGGCCCGTGGTAGGTGACATCGCCGCCACGATTCGTCGGTTGCAACTCCACATTTTTCTGCCGCAGCACATGCTCCGACGCCAGCAAGTTCGACCGGTTCGCGTTTCGGCCCAGCGTAATGACGTGCGGATGTTCACAGAGCAGAAAAACGTCGTCGATCGCGCCCACCTTGCGCGCCGCCACAATCCGCTGCTGCAAGGCGCACGCGTCAGCCCACGAAATCAGGCCAAGGTCGACAGTCAGGAGCCACGCCATTTAAAGAGGAAACCAACCTGTTTTTTGCAACTTTCTCAAAGACCCCAAACCCGTCATTCCGAACTGCGTCCGCGAAGTGAGGAATCTCTCTTTGTTCATGGCTTCCTTGCTCGGATGGCGCCAGCGCTCTAAACGTTAATCTGCAGCCCGCGCACGGACGCGAACGCGTCGCCCATCGCTTCCCACACCGTGGGATGCGCGTGAATCATATTCATAAGGTCGTCGATCGTGCCTTCGAGGTTCAGCACCGCCGCCGCTTCCGACAAAATTTCTGTCGCCAACGGGCCGATGATATGGATGCCCAGCACCTCGCCGTACTTTTCCTCAGACACAACCTTAATGAACCCGCCGTGATTGCCCAGGATCGTCGCCTTGCTGTTTCCCACAAACGGAAATTTCCCGACCTTCACCGCATAGTCGGCGTCCTTGGCCTGCTTCTCCGTCAATCCGATCGAACCGATCTGCGGTTCGCAGTAGGTGGCATTCGGAATTCTCGTTTTCACGATCTTGTGGGTTGGCTTGCCCGCGATATGCGTCACCGCCACGATTCCCTCCATCATCGCGGCGTGCGCCAGTTGCGGCAGCCCTGCGACAATGTCGCCAACCGCATACAGCCCCGGTTCATCCGTCTCCATGTACTCGTTCACGTGGACGAACCCGCGCTCCACCTTGGCCTTCGACTTTTCCAGCCCGCAGTTCGCGGTCATCGGCTGGCGCCCCACCGCCAGCAGCAGCTTCTCCGCCTGCAGCGTTTGCGCCTTCCCGTCCTTGTCCTTGAACGAAACCGTCAGGCCCTTCGCATCCTTCTTCACGCCCTCCACCACGCAACTCGTGAAGATGTTGATGCCTTTCTTGCGGTAGGTCTTGTCCAGTTCTGCCGAAATCTCCTCGTCTTCGACCGGCACTACGCGCGGCAGTGCCTCCAATATTGTCACTTGCGTGCCGAACGAGTTATAAACCGACGCGAATTCCACACCCACTGCGCCCGCGCCCACCACGATCAGGCTCTTCGGAATTTCCGGCAACTCGATAATCGAGCGATTCGTCAGGATCTGCTTGTGGTCCGGCTCGATCCCCGGCAGCGACTTCGCCTCCGAGCCGCTCACCACCAACACCGCTCCGGCTTCGATGGCGGTCTTCTTCCCGTCCTTTTCGACGCTGATTTTTCCCGGGCCTTCGTAGCGTCCCCAGCCCTGCACCCACTCCACCTTATTCTTCTTGAACAGGAATTCGATGCCCTTGGCGTGCTTGGTCACGATCTTATTTTTTCGCGCCAGCACATTCGCCCAGTTGATTTTCAGCCCGGAAACTTCAAACCCCAGTTCCGCGGCATTTTTCATATGATCATATACATCGGCGTGATGCAGCAGCACCTTCGTCGGAATGCAACCGACGTGCAGGCACGTTCCGCCCAGGAACGGGTCTTTCTCCACCACGATGATCTTCAGCCCCAGCTCGCCCGCCCGGATGGCCGCCACATACCCGCCCGGACCACTCCCGATAATCGCCACATCATATTTCGCCACGCGTGATCTCCCTTCCGAACGCCCATCGACTCTGCCCATCCGCGGACTCGAAACCGCCGCGAATCACCGACCAGGCACGCCGAGCTCAAACGAATGGAATTTGATGCCGCACCGAATCGCAGGGATAGATGCCCAAGGAGCAGACAGATTCTGCGAAAAAAGAATTGTAGCAGTGCGTTACAGTCACCCGCAATTCACCCCGTCCGCTCTCGGCCTTTCGGGATATCTCAACCCGTCATCTCGAATGGGTCTGCGGAAGTGAGGAATCTCTCTTCTTCTCTCCCTGCAAAGAGGCGATTCTCCGCCTCCTCGCTGGAATGACGTGAAGCCGTTTTTTGCCATTACTCCAACGCGGTAGGCGTCACTATGCTACCCCGCATTTTCCACTTTCTATAATTAATATATCGTAATATACGTGACATAGAATTTTTCCCGAGCTCATTCCTGGTCGCTCTGACCGTCGAATGCAACGCAAGAGGTTCTCATGCCGACTCCTTCAGGAATCCGATGGTTCTGTCCCAGCCGCGATTGCAATTGGTCCATAGTGTCCACCGTCAATAGCGCAAGCGGCAGCGCCCCTCGCTGCATCTGTGGTCAACCGATGAAGCAGGTCGACGTCGTTCCCGTGATGAGCTACCTCGAATTCCTGCGCGGAGTCCTGGACCTTGACGTTTCCGGGCCCGACGAGGAGTAGCCACCATGCGCGTCGTCAGAATCGAAGTGATCCACGAACGGAACAAACTCCCGTTGGTGCTGCGAGCGCGCTTCGAGCGCACCTTCTTCGGCTTCGGACTCTCTATCGCCGGTGTTTTGCTGGCAGGCGGCGCCTATCTGCTGGCCGACGCCATCCGCGAACCGCTGGAAGCTTCCGAGGCCTCCGTGCTTGTCGCGGGCCTGGCGTTGGCCCTCGGTGCATTCGCCATTCTTTACCTCATTTGGCCACGTGGCCATTTGGCGATCGCTCACCGCAACGAACATGAGCGCCTTGATGACGAGTGGAAGAATTATGTGTTGACGGCCTATGGCGAGTCCGTGCAAAACCGCCTGGATGCCCGCTCCCCTCTCGCAGAGCACAGAGACAATCTACCCGGGCCGATGTAGTTGCCATGAGGCACTACCTTTGCGCCAGGGCTGGCAGATAGCGCTCCTCGAGAATCATGCGGTGATGCCGTTCGTGCCCCGCGATGATGAACCCGAGCGCCAGCGGGGTAATCTCTTTCTGACTGGCGGTTCCACGTCGCATCCACGCCTTGTCGTCCAGCGAGCGAATCAACGTGATACTGGCTTTCCGAACAGACGCGAACTCGTCGAGCAGATCGTGCAATTTCCGGGAGGAAAACTTTCCCGTCTCAATGTAAGGCTCTTGTTCAAAGCTCGCCAGCGGCGTCTGATCGCCTCGCGCGATCCGCAACAGGCGGTAGGCAAAGATTCGCTCCGCATCACTCAAATGGCCGATCGTTTCCTTGATCGACCATTTACCCGGCGCATAGCGAAACTCAGCCTGTTCCTCGGTTAGCGGCGAAAGTAGTCGATGCAGCCCAGCGTGCTGTTCATCGAGAATCTCCAGGAAGTCCCCTCCCGGAACCAAGGCGATATATTTTTCGTAGTATCCGGCATAGTCGCTCTTCTCCGGCCGTTTCTGTGTCATCATGCGGCTACCTCCTGGCGGGGCTGAAATTATAACTTGCCGCTACTGCCGCGCGAAGAGAGCGAATCCAAACCGGACCATAACGAATGGGCCAAATTGACTTCCGAACGATGCGTGTGGCGTTTCAGGGCGAACTCGGAGCGTTCAGCGAAGCCGCCGCCGTGCAGCTCCTTGGCGATCAGATCGAAACCGTCCCGCGTGCCACCTTCGACGCCACCTTTCGCGCCATCACCGAAGGCGCCGCCGACGCCTTGCTCCTGCCCGTAGAAAATACCCTGGCTGGTTCCGTCGTGCGGGTCTACGATTTGCTTCTCCACAGCCCGCTCGAAATTTGCGGTGAGACGATTCTCCCCATCGAGCATCACCTCATGGGCGTGCCCGGCGCGAACATCGAGAACTTACGCACCGTCGCTTCTCACCCTATGGCCCTCGCGCAGTGCGAGCGATTCTTTGAATCTCACCCCTCTTTGAAGCGTGTCCCCGCCGAGGACACCGCCGGAAGCGTCCGCGAAATAATGGACCGCCGCGATCCCGGGTGCGCTGCAATAGCGGGACGCCGCGCCGCCGCTCATTATGGCGCAGCCATCCTCCGCGAGAACATCGAAGACAACGCCGAGAATTTCACACGCTTTGTTCTACTTCTTCCGCCCGAAGACGCCGAACGCTTCCGGTCCTCGGACGCCAAGAAAATGTCCATCGCGTTGCGCCTCGCCCACAAACCCGGCGCGCTGCTCTGCTCGCTTGAACCGTTCGCCCGCAACAATGTGAACCTGCTCAAAATCGAAAGCCGCCCCATCCACGGAAAGCCCTTCGAATACCAGTTCTACATCGACGTGGAAGCTGACCGCCGCGAATCCTTATCCGTCGCCTTGGCCGAAGTCCGCCCCGCCACCAGCGCCCTCCGCGTCCTGGGCCTCTACGCTCCAGCACGCCGATGAGTGCACTCTTTTTTTTGAGATGAATAACACCGACCGCCTGCGAGCAACAAATCCGCCGGAGTTTCGTCTAACCAAGTACTACGCCGACTGCGTGAGCGAAGCTGGCGACACAGTGATCGCCTATTACGGCTGGGTACAGTGGAAAAGGCTTACGGTTCATTACTCGAGCCTCCTGACCAAAATTGGCAACGCCCCGGCTCGCACTAAATACTCCATCCGCAAAAGTGAGGAGCCTTTATCTTCCGGGGCGTCCTTCCGCTGGCACTCGCGGAATCTACACTTCGAAGGACAGTGGAAAGCAGTCGATGGCCCTCACTCCGAAACCCTTTTCTCGTCGGACGACGGAGGAATCGAGTGGCACTGCTTGCAACCTAGAGCGAACGTCGAGATTCGCCTCGGCAGCCATCAGACCATCCGTGGCTTCGGCTACCTCGAGCGCCTCGAAATGACCATCGCTCCCTGGAAACTTCCCATCGATGAGCTCTTGTGGGGCCGCTTTTTGAGCGATACCACCTCGCTGGTCTGGATCGACTGGCGAGGGCCACAGAACCGCCGCGTCCTGCTCTACAACGGCGAAAAAATCGATGCGGGCGAAATCCCTGAAAGCGGGATTGCCGCCAGTTCCGGTGGGAAATTGTCCTTCAGCGGCAGCGTGGTGTTGCGCGAAGGCAAACTTGGCACGGTGGCACTCGCGGCTTTATCCGCGATCAAGAGCTCCTTGCCAAGTCGCATCTTGAACGTAGAGGAACACAAATGGCGAAGCCGCGGTCATTGGCTTTCGAGCCAGCCGAGCGAAGGTTGGGCGATCCACGAGGTCGTGAAGTGGCCGCGTTAAGACACTCAGCAACGGCGAAGATCCTCTATGCCGCGCTCTTCGTTGTTCTGCTGCCTGTGCTGTTAGTTCTGTGGGCTCGCGCGACAGAAAACATCGTCAGCGCGCCCGCCGTTCGCTCACCCATACTTGGCGCCACGCTCGTTCTCGCCGGATTTCTTCTGGTCGTATCCGGATGGATCGCGTTGTGGCGCCACGGGGGCGGCTTGCCGATGAATATCGCGCCACCGCCTCGCTTCGTTTCCACTTATGTTTACGCGCTTCTCCCCCACCCAATCTATACGGGATTTTGCCTGATGTGCCTCGGCCTGTCGCTGGCCGTGGGCTCTGCAAGCGGATTGTGGCTGATCACTCCCTGCATGGTAGTCGGCTGCGCGTCACTCGTCCTCGGCTACGAGCGGACGGACCTACGGAGGCGTTTTGGACGAACCGCACCTTTGCTCCCCAGTGACTCGAGCGAAACCCCAACGTTGCGGGACCGTTTACTTTTTTACTGCCTGGTCCTGGTGCCGTGGCTGGCCCTGTACGAAGCCTTCATTCTCTTGGGTCCACCGTATAACCCCATTTCCACGTTTCACTCGTTCGACCTCCGTCTGCCCGTTCTGCAGTGGACCGAAGCTTTCTATGCCAGCACCTACCTCTGGGTCGTCGTCGCGCCACTGATTGCACGCACCAAGAAGAGTCTTCGCGACTTCTCCTTGCGCGGACTTCTTTCGATGACGATAGTGTTCCCGTTATTTCTCGTACTTCCGTTGCTGGCAGAGCCTCGCCCCTTTTCTCCTCACTCTCTTTTCGGCAATCTGCTTAACTTCGAGCGCGCGATGGATACTCCCGCCGCGGCGTTTCCTTCTTATCACGTCATTTGGGCCATGCTGGCTCTTCCAGTTTTCGAGGATCGCGCGCCTCGCTCGCGCTGGATTTGGAGAGCTTGGATTGTCGCCATAGTTGTCAGTTGCTTGACGACCGGCATGCATTCCCTCGCCGACATACTTGCCGGTCTTTTCGTCGGCTTGATCTGCACGCGTCCCGCAAGCGTATGGCAGTTTCTGCGGCAAACCAGCGAGCGCGTCGCCAACTCCTGGCGTGAATGGCACATTGGACCCATCCGCGTTATCAATTACACTTTTTACGCTGCGTCCGCTGCCTTTATGGTTCTCCTTCTGGCTGGAACCCTCGCCGGGCCACACACGGAAATCATCCTTTTCGCCGTTGCTGTTGTTGCTCTGATCGTGTCCGGCCTGTGGGCTCAGGTTTTGGAAGGATCGTCGGGGCTGCTGCGTCCTTTTGGCTATTTCGGTGGATTTGTGGGCGCGGCGCTTGCCGGTCTTGTCGCTTGGGCCTTTGGCGTGAATTTCTGGCTTGTCATGGCCGCCTTTGCTGTTGGCGCACCCTGGATGCAAGCCATCGGCAGGCTGCGTTGCCTCGTGCAGGGCTGCTGCCACGGGTCCCCGGCATCCGCACTCGTCGGCATCTGCTATTTCCACGAACGCTCCCGTGTCTGCCGAGTCCCCGGTCTAAAGGGAGTCCCGGTTCACGCCACTCCTCTCTATTCGATCATTTGGAATGTTTATCTCGGGCTGCTGCTCGCGCACCTTTGGCTGGTTCAAGCGTCGCTACACTTTCTCTGTGGCCTCTATTGCATTTTGATGGGCATGGGGAGATTCGCCGAAGAAGCGTATCGTGGCGAGCCTCAGACACCGACCATTGCCGGTTTGCGGATTTATCAGTGGATCGCCCTGGGCGTAAGCGTTCTTGGCGCAATGATCACCGCTCTGGGGCGAAGCGGGCCTGCGCCAGGTCCTCAATTCACGCCGACTGTGCTGCTGCCGGCGATTTTATTCTCCGCGCTTACCGGCTTCGCCCTGGGCGTCGATTTCCCAGAATCGAATCGTCGCTTCGCACGATTGGCATGACCACTGCACACGAGTAGCGACTCAGAACTTCGACAGCTATCGTGGCCATTGGCCGCCAGCTTGGCCAGCTATTCGACGGAGGCTTTCGCCCCGGTCACCTTGAAGTTGTACCAGGACGTGCCCACAGGATACGCGACATCTCGAATTTCGAACTTATCCTCGGCGTTTGGTCCGAGTGTCTTCGCAAGCGTGCCCTTGTTCTCGACAATTATGTGATTATCCGGCCCGATATAGTCCGTCTGGTAGCTGATCGTTGTATACGTGAACTTGTCAGACTTGTTCATCAGCGTGACCGACCAGACCGCCGTCGCGCCCATCGAGTCTTTCTGCATCGTCGCGCGCTCGATTTTCAAGTCTTTCACCGGATCGGCCGTCGAAACGTCCGCCGTCACCGCAGCAGTCGTCTTCACTGTCTCTTTTGCCGGTCCCTTCGTGAAAACCCGGTACCCCAGCAACAACGCAATGACCCCCGCAACGATGAGCGCATCCATCCAATAGTTGTGAGATCCCGTCTTTGATTTCGCTAGTGGATCTTCAAACATACCTTTCCTCCATCCTTGAGCGAGCAAAGCTCCTTCCGCTTCCCATCTCTGCTACTGCCCTGGGCGACCTTCCAGTTCCCCCGCGGCCGGCGCCGGTGATACGCAATCCCGCGGAAACCAAACCACCGCCAATCTTCTGGCCTCCTTCATTCGGTTTTCTGCTTCAACCAACCCTTGTCCACAAAGAACAGCCAGAAATCATCTCCCGCCGGATCCTGTTTTACCGGCCGCTGCCAGGTCGGCCGGAGGCCCGATATCGTCGGGAAGCTTTCCATTCAGCGCATCCAGGAATTGCAGCAGATCGTCTCGCTCGTCGAATGTCAGCACATCCAGCGAGTGAATTTCCTTGTCCAGATGCGCGTTCCAGTTTCCGCCTCCGATGTAGTGCGCCAGCGTATCTTTCACCGTCGGGAAACTGCCGTCATGCATGTACGGTCCGCGATTCTTCAGGTTGCGCAGTGTGGGCGTCTTGAAGCAGCCCATATCTTCGTCCCTTTTTGTCACCGCAAATCGGCCGACATCGTTCAAATTGCCTCGCGTGTCCGCGCCCACGCCCAGGTTGTGGAATTTATAGTCTGTAAACAGCGCGTAGCCCTTCGCGAGCGAGTGGCACGCTGCGCAGTTGCCTTTTTTCGCATCGATGAAAATCTTCAGGCCGCGCTGCGCTTCCGGCGACATCGCCCCCGGCTCATGTCCATACATGAACCGGTCGAAGTCCGAATCGCCCGCGATAACCGTCCGTTCAAACGACGCGATCGACTTCGCCACCATTTCAATCGTGATTTGGTCCGTGCCCCACGCCTGCTTAAACATGCCCGGGTAATTTGCATCCGCCTGCAGGCGCTTCACTACACCATCCAGTGTGTGAGCCATTTCCACCGGATTCGCCATCGGCCCGACCGCTTGTTCCTCCAGGCTCCCGGCCCGCCCGTCCCAGAACTGCAGTGTGCTGTATGCGGAATTGATCACCGTCGGTGCATGGCGCGTTCCCAGTTTCTTCCCGACTCCTTCCGAAAATGCTCGATTGTCCGAAAACGCAAACTGTGGCGCATGACACGACGCGCACGAAATCGAACCGTCCACCGAAATGATCGGGTCGTAATAGAGACGCCGCCCCAGCGCGATGGTTTCCTGAGTGGGCGGATTGTCCGCTGGAATCGGCACCGGCGGAAGTCCCATGGGAGCTTTGATTTCGACGGGTTTCCCGACAGGCTTTATGCCGTTGCTGGCAGCGCCTGATTGCGCCTTTACCGGCGCATTGAGGAGGGCGGAAAGACCAACACTAAGAGCAAGGAGCGCAAGAAGAGACACAACGGCCCGCTTCTTCATGGGACACCTCCGCACACCGGGAATCGTACCCGCCAAGCCCAATTCCCTCTGTGACGGCAAACACACATCGAGCCTGGGTCATTGGGAGTCTTCCCCTAGTGCCCAGGCTCGTTTGTCTCCTTGGATTTGCTTCGGCCGGCTGGACTTAGCAGTAGCTGCAGGCTTCGTCGCCGCTCATGCTGGACATGTCATCAGTCATTCGGCGCAAGCGGCGGCCCAGACGCTCGGCGAGTTGATGCCGCGCGCGCCACAAGCGAGCCTTCAGCGTGTTTTCCGTCACACCCAGCTTCTTCGCCGCTTCGCCCGTTGAATACCCCTGCACTTCGCGCAACACGAACGCAGTCCGCAATAGCGGGGAAAGTTCGTCGAGATTCTCGTTGATCATCTCGCGAATTTCCGTTCCCGCGTAAAGCTGTTCCGGGTCCGGTCCATCGTCCGCGAACCGCTCTGCAGCCGGCAACTCGTCTTCATGCTGCTGCTCGTCCAGCGACACTGCCGGACGCGCCTTCGCGCTCCGCCGCTTCATCAACGCCGCATTAATCACGATGCGGGTCAGCCAGGTGGAGAACTGCGAGCGCCCTTCGAAACGCTTCAGGTTCCGGTAAGCGGAGAGCAAACCGTCCTGCAAAGCGTCCTCGGCATCTTCGGCATTGCCCAGGACTCGCAGCGCGGTCTGGAAAAGCGGCCGGTGATACCGGCGAAAGAGCGTCTCTATCGCCTGCGCATCGCCCCGCTGACCCGCCCGGATGAGCTTTTGTTCGCTCAACCTCGTGTCGCTAACCTGCGTGGTGCTTATCACTTGCGTTGCCATTTGTCCCCCCATGTAGACCCGTAAGAGTCAGGTCCACCCAAAAAGTTACAAAGCCGTTGGCTCCTTCTCGTTTAATGTACCGGTACGTTACTACCGCTCATCTTCGGCCTCTTAAGCAAAAAGAAGATTGGAATAATCGCAAAGAAGACGATTCCCAGCAGCTTAAAGTCGTCAAGAAACGACAGCATCGCCGCCTGTCTCGAGATGATTCCGTACACCATTCCTCGTGCCTGCGCCGCCGCGCCTGGTCCGGAGGATCCTCCAGAAGTAAACGCGCCTGTAAACGCAGTTAGAATTTTCTGATACGCCGGGTTCAGCGGGTTCGCGTGCTCGACCAACTGCGCCATGTGGTGCTGCGTGCGTCTCTCGAGCAGCGTTGTTACCGTCGCGATCCCCACGCTCGCTCCGACATTTCTCGCCAGATTGATGATGCCTGTTCCCATGTTCGTCTTTTCGCGCGGCACATAGGCAAACGCCGCCACGTTAATTGGAATGAACAGGAACGCGAGTCCAAAACTCTGCATCATCCGCCCCAGCACCGCATGCCGGTAATCGAGCTGCAGATTCCAGCTCGCCATCACAAACAGGGACGCCGCCGAAACCGTGCACCCAAACGCAATCAGCCATCGCGTATCCACGCGCGACACCAATATGCCTACTACCGGCATCATCAGCATGATTACCGCGCCGCCCGGCGACAACGCCAATCCCGCAAGTTCCGCTGGATATCCCAGCAATTGCTGTAGCAACTGCGGGATCAGCACCGTGCTCGAATACAGCACAAACCCAAGGAAAAACATTGCCGTCGTCGCAATCGCAAAATTCCGGTTCTTCAGCATACGGAAATCCACTACCGGATCCTTCGTTCGCAATTCCCACACAACGCCCGCAACCACGCCAACGACCATCAATACGGCAAATACGACGATGAAGTTCGACGCAAACCAATCTTCCCGCTGCCCTTTGTCCAGAATGATTTGCATGCTGCCAAGCCCCAGGCTGATCAACCCCAGGCCGATGTAGTCGATGCGGAATCCTTCTTTCAAGCTCGCTCGCTTCATGTACGGCGGATCCGACACCAAGATATACGTAAGCGCGAGCGACAAAATTCCAACTGGCACGTTGATGTAAAAAATCCATCGCCACGAGTAGTTGTCCGTAATAAAGCCGCCGAGCCACGGGCCAATCGTCGGCGCCACAACCACCGCGATGCCGTACACCGCGAAAGCCATTCCGCGCTTGGCCAACGGGAAGGTATCGTTCAGGATCGCCTGCTCGCTCGGCTGCAAACCGCCTCCGCCCACTCCCTGCAGGATTCGGAAAACCACCAGCATTCCCAGACTCGTCGCGAATCCGCACAAAAATGAACTCACCGTGAAGATCAGCACGCATGTCATGTAAAACCGCTTGCGCCCGATCAGGGACGACATCCAGCCGGAAAGCGGCAGAATGATCGCATTCGAAACCAGGTACGACGTCAGCACCCAGGTCGACTCATCCGCGCTCACCGATAGATTTCCCGCGATGTGCGGCAGCGCCACGTTCGCAATCGAAGTGTCCAGCACTTCCATGAACGTCGCCAGCGTCACGGTAACCGCGATCACCCACGGGTTGATCGACCCGTCCGGCATCCGCAGTTTCGATTTGATCCTGTCGAACATTCGCGCTCAGCCTTCGCGTCCTTCCTTAGTCCGCCACTACCGTCGCTTCCACGTTCATTCCTGGCCGTAGCACCGCCACATCCTGCGGAATCGGATCGAGTACGATCTTCACCGGAATGCGTTGTACTACCTTCACGTAGTTGCCCGTGGCATTTTCCGGCGGCAGCAGGCTCAGTACCGCTCCCGTCGCGCCGGAGATCGAGTCGACATGGCCCGGGAAGGTCTTTCCGTACGTGTCGACCTTCACGTACGCCTTTTGCCCCGGCTTCATGTACCGCAACTGCGTCTCTTTGAAATTCGCTGTCACCCACACATCCTTCAGCGGCACAACCACCAGTAGGCCTTGGCCCGCTTGCACGATCTGCCCCGGTTCTACCGATTTGTGCGTGGCCACGCCATCCACCGGCGCGACGATGCTGCAGTAGCCCAGATTCAACAGCGCTGCATCCAGCGCTGCGCGCGCACGGTCGACTGCTGCGATTTTCGCCTGCGCATCCGCCGAACGCATCGCCACGCGCTTTTGATCCGCTTGCGCCGAGGCCACGCCCGCGCCGGCTTCGATCACACGCGCCTTGGCTGAATCCAGTTGTGCCTTCGTGATATCGATGTTGCGCTTCGCCTGCGCCAACCGCTGCTGGTCCGCCGTCAACGCGCTTGCTGTTGCGTCTGCGTTCGCCTTTGCCGCGTCATATTGTTGCTTCGAAATCTCGCCCTTCTGCATCAACGGCGTGTAGCGCTCCAGGTCCGCCTTCCCAAGCTCCGCATTCGCGTGGCTCCGGTCCACATTCGCCTGCGCCCACGCCAGATCGGCCGTTTGCGCCTGCTCGTAGGCCGCTTGCGCCTTCGCTAAATCCGCTTGTGCCGCCGCCAGTTGTGCTTCCGCGCTCGACGTGCCGCTTCTCACGTTCTCACTGGTGCGCGGCACATCTACGCCCGCCGACCGCGCTTCGCTTTCCGCCAACGCCAGCGCCGCCTTCGCCTGATCGACCGACGCCTGGTAGTCCCCGGGATCCAGTTTCACCAGCACCTGACCGGCTTTCACCGCCTGGTTGTCCGTCACCAGAACTTCCCCCACGCGTCCGTAAATCTTCGAGGCGATTGGCGTGATGTGCCCGTCCACCTGGGCGTCATCCGTGGACTCGCGGTTGTGGTAGTACAAAAACAGCCCAACCACGGCAGCCACCAACACGATCCCGCCGGCCATCAGTCCGGTGCGCAGCCTGTTGTTCGCGAGCGGTTTGGGTGGTTCCGGCTTCGCCGGTTCCACGGGCGGCACTTTTACATTTGCCGCGTTCTCCAATCCCACATCGATTTCCACACTCATCGTCTTTTCATCCTCACTTGGCGTACGTCTTTTCCATCTGCCCGATCGCGCGAGCGAATTCCGCTCGGGACTGGTTAAACCGGTAGAGCGCCGCAATCTGGTTGTCGTTGGCGCGTGACAGCGAATCCTGCGCCTGAATCACTTCGATGTTGTTGGCCACTCCGGCGCGGAAACGGTCGCGCGCCTGATCCACTTCTTCCTTGGCTAACTGCACGCCCAGATTCGCCACCTGCACTTCATTCCGGGCCGACTGCAGATCCAACAACGCGGTTTTCACATCCAATCCAATCTGGTTGCGCAGATCCGCTTTCTGTTGGTCCACCCGGTGCAGTTCCAGATCCGCTCTCGCCACTTCCGCGCGAATCCGTCCGCTGGTCCACAACGGCACGTCCATCGACGCCGTGTACGTATATGTCGGAATCCCATTATTTGGTCTCGTCCCTAGATATGCCCAGTTCCCATCCGCGCGGAACGACGGCAACCGCGTATATTGCGACGCCTGCTTGTCGTACTTCAGGGCTTTCTCCTGCGCCTCAATCTGTTTCCATTCCGGCCGGCCCGCCAGCGCTGCGTCGATGCTTTCCTCCACATCCGGTTGTGGCGTCTCGAAAAAGCTCAGTGAATCCGCCAATTCCACCTTCTGTCGCGGGTCAAGATTCACAAGTTTGCTGAGCCCGAACAACGCCGAATCCCGGCTGTTCTCCGCCTCAATCAAGCGCTGCTTCTCGTTTTGCAGCTCCACATTGGCCCGCAGCGTGTCGATTCCTGTGCCTACGCCTTCCTTTTGCAAATCCGCGGCCTGGTCGTACAGCGCCTGTGCCAAATCTACTCGCGACCGCGAG
>Ga0207761_1000034_pt1 | contig 34473 bp, 27 predicted proteins | sample LuqExpMetageno34_FD_187792 | JGI IMG/M metagenome (GOLD analysis project Ga0207761, IMG submission 187792) | Tropical forest soil microbial communities from Luquillo Experimental Forest, Puerto Rico - Sample 34 (SPAdes) | ecosystem: Environmental > Terrestrial > Soil > Tropical forest ... | reverse complement strand
GACTGGCGAATTTCAGTGCTGAACTGAGGGAATCAAAATCGAGCGCGACAATCAGGCTGCTTCGTGGATGGGCGTCGAAGGTAGTCAAGGTTCGGGACAAGCGCCCCGAAGACTTAGTTCAGGCTCTCGGACTCCTCGCGGGTACGCTTCGGCGGCAGCTGCATCAGTTCCAGCCGCACCTGGCTCACCCCGGAGTTGATCAGGCCTATCTTCCGGGCTACGCGATAGGATACATCAATTTCGCGCCCTTCCTGGTAGGGACCCCGGTCATTGATACGTACCAGCTCAAACCGGCCATTGCGGGGGTTGACGATGCGCACCCAGGAGCCAAAGGGCAGGTTCGGGTGGGCGGCGGTCAGGGCTTCGGAGTTAAAGTGCTCGCCGTTGGCGGTTTTTTTGCCGTCAAACTCCGGTCCATACCAGCTGGCGTTGCCGACCCAGGATTTGATGGGTTTAACCGGCGCACTCAGATGTGCTACGAGTGGTGCTTCCATCGCTGGGCAAATGAGGAACATCAGGGGTACCCAGCGAATCGCGGCCCAGGTCATAAAGAGTGGTCGTCGCATAGTGTGTTATTTCCGCTACGGAAATTCTAAAAAGTGTAGCGCATTTGCAGCATTATGTCAACCATTTTCGGCGGCGAATCTGTCACGTACGTCTCTGACAGTAAACGCCTTAGCTTCTCTTAGGGCCCCTTCAAGCCTTCCAACAATCCTCTCACTGCACTTCGGGTCAGCAAAACTGGCCGTGCCGACCTGTACTGCCGACGCGCCCACAGCCATATATTCGAGCACGTCTTCCGCCGTCTCGATGCCCCCGAGGCCGATTACAGGGATCTTTACCGCCTTCTGAGCCTCCCAAACCAACCGCAAAGTGATGGGTTTGATTGCGGGGCCGGAGAGTCCTCCGGTCTGATTGCCGATCTTGGAACGACCAGTATTAACATCAATCGCCATAGCAGGATACGTGTTCGCTACGGTTAGGGCATCCGCTCCAGCGAACTCCGCCGCGCGAGCAATATCTTGAATATCGGTAACCAGCGGGGTCAGTTTTACCCAAAGGGGCCGTTTCGCCGCGGCCTTCCTCGCCGCCGCTACGATCTCTTCGACCGCGGAGGCACTTGCACCGAACTGCATACCACCCTTTTTTACATTTGGACAGGAAATATTGAGCTCATAAGCGGAGATTCCTTCGGCATCCTCGAGTCTGTGGATAACCTCGAGATAGTCCTCCAGGCAGTAACCGAAGACGTTCACGAGGATGCGAGTGTTGTATTTTTGCAACAGCGACAGCTTGGTTTTGACGAACGCATCGACCCCGATGTTCTGCAATCCGATCGCGTTGAGCATGCCGGAGGGGGTTTCACAGACTCGTGGGGCAGGGGCCCCCTCAATCGGCTCCCGCGAGATGCCTTTCGTAACGATGCCGCCGAGTTTGTTGAGGTCGACCAGGTGGGCGAATTCGACGCCATACCCGAAGGTGCCAGCTGCTGTGATGATGGGATTCCGCAGGCGCAGAGCGCCAACCTGCACGGAAAGGTCAACGCGGTCGGAAGGACTCACTGGGCTGCGAGCATATCACGATTAAGGAGTGAGGGAGCTCCACCACCATCACGTCCACCCCGCCTCAAGCTTTCGGTTGTGCGGACATGGGGCGCAGCGTGCTGCGCCCCTACAGTCAAACCCGCTTTATCGATCGGCTGCTGTATTTTTCAGAGCTTCGCTGAGGACCCGGCCATCGTGGGTGGATAGGGTGATTCCCGTCAGCGACGCAAATGTCGGAGCGATGTCAGCGGGTGTAGCCGTCTGGAAGAATTCGCCGTGCTTGACGGCGAAGCCCATCATCAAGATCGGTACGCGCTGATCATAGTAATAAGGGGACCCGTGCCCCGCCCCGGTGTTTCGCTTCGAGCCTTCGGCCGAGCTTTCGGTCAGCCAATAAGGGCGCTGCAAAACGTACAAGTCGCCACTCCGGCCGCGGAAGTAGCTCAGCTCCACGGCCGTACGCAGGTCGGAGAAAGTCTTGTTCCCTTCTCCCAATTCATCGGCAAAAAACATTGTCGCAACTCCAGGCATGCTCAGCACCGCATCGGTGAGAGCCTTCCTGGCTGCTGGATCTTGCTGTAAGCGGTCGAAGACGCCCGGAGCGAGATAGACTTCGTTTCCGGCAATGCGCGCCACCGCAGGCTTTGGATAGTTGAAAGGCTCCAGCGCCTTTTCCATCCGCTCCTTTACTGACGGCAGGCTCAGCACACCCGCATCGAAACCGGTCCCCTGGAAGTCCGCTGGAATGGGAGCTACGCCATGATCGCCGGTCAACGCGACGACGTAGCTTCCCCGGCCCACCTTTTGATCGAGGTCCTTGAACAGCTCTTCTAAGTCCCGGTCGAGCCGGACTAGGATGTCCTGCACCTCCCAGCTTCGCGGGCCAAAGGTGTGCCCGACATAATCCACGGACGAGTAGCTCACACCCAAATAGTCGGTGACGTCACCTTTCCCGAGCCCAAGCGCATCGATCGCGCTCTCGGCCATTCGCGTCAAGTACGTGTCTGCGAACGGACTGGTTCCCCACTGGTAGTAAAACGCGGTGTCAGGTTTGTTGCCCGCTTCTTTGCTGCGCAAACTGTGCGGAAAACCATCCGTCCAGCCCTCGACTGTGGAAGCGCCAACATTCTTTCCGTCGTAGAGGTACTTCGACGCAGGCAGAGCCAGCGACCAGGTTTTGCCATAATCCTCGGCAATCGGGTGTGCCTTCACAAATTCCTCGATGAACGGTTGCGTCTGATAGAGCGAGGAAGTGGTCCACGATCCAGTGGACGAATCGAGCCACGTGACCGCATCCCCTTTGTGTCCGGCCATGGTTATGGAGGCCCTTGCCTTCAGGGAAAATGCGACGATGCGCGTTCCACTGCCGATCTGAAACTTCAGTTCTTCCGCAAATGAAGGCACGAGCATGCGCCAAGCGGAATCGCCGCCCTTTGCGGTGCCTCCCGCATACGCCGCATTCTTCGCATTCGGATCGGCGGTGCAGGTCACCATGGTTTGCGTGTCGCGGTCCCACCAGGCGTTGGTCACCATTCCGTGGCTCATCGGCAGCGCCCCGGTGGAAACCGTCGCATGGCCCACGCATGTTTCGGTGGAGGCGTAGGGGTAGGCCGAGTTGCGGAACCACGCGCCCTCGTCGACCAGCCGTTTGAGCCCGCCGCTCCATTGCCCGCGGAATTTGTCCACATAATCCGCTCGCAACTGGTCCACAACGATCATCACTACCAGCTTCGGCCGCTTTGGCGCCGCCGCCTTGGGCTCCGAGACGGGCCTCCTGGCCTGCGCATAAACAGGCCCCACCACGATCAGCATTAACGTGAGCAGCGATACGAGGCGTTGAAACTTCTCGCGCCAATTTCCCTGGGTCATTTATCTTCTCCGAGTGCGATTGCGCAGTCTATCACGCTCACTTTTCTTTCCGATTGCGACTGCATTCGAGGTTCGATCTTGCGGACATGGGGTCCAGCAATGCTGGATCCCTACAAATGCCCGCGGCATGTGCCTGCGCACACTTCTCCTCGCGCGTACTTGTGCTAGCATTACCCGGCTATGAAAATCGTGGAAAAAGGTCAGTTGATGTCCGCAGCGGAAATCGACCGCACGCTGCAGCGTTTAGCGCACCAAATCGTAGAGAAAAGTGGCGGCACCAAGAGTCTCGCACTCATCGGCATTCGCCGCCGCGGCGTGCCTTTGGCGGAACGCATCGCGCGAGCCATGCGCGGGATCGATGGGGTAGAAGTTCCCGTGGGCACGCTGGACATTACCCTTTATCGAGACGACCTTTCCAAGGTTGCGCCGCAAGCCGTCCTGCAGTCCTCGCATATCCCGTTTGGCGTGGACAGCATGGACTTGGTCCTTGTTGATGATGTGCTGTACACCGGCCGGACCATTCGCGCTGCCATGAACGGCCTTTTTGACCTCGGCCGCCCGAAGCGCGTTTCTCTTTGCGTACTGATCGATCGCGGGCACCGTGAGATGCCCATCGAAGCGCAATACGTCGGCCGCACGGTGCAAACCAGCAGCACGGAAATCATCGAGGTCCGATTGCAAGAGATCGACAACGAAGAGCGGGTCGTGCTGGTCGATCGCGTCGAACCCTGATTCCCTTATGTAGGGACGCAGCACCGCCGGTTCCCATGTCCACACAATCTCCCAAGCTGGGGTCCAGCATGCTGGACCCCTACATGAAATGGACAACCGTCCAGCTTTTCCACCGCTTCTTGCGACTCTGTTTTGCGCCGCACGCAATCTCCGCGTAAAATGAATTTACAGGGGCGCAGTTCCCACCTCCGTTGCGCGCCTCAGCTTCTGACGAGAGCAAATGTGAACTACCGGTTCCGTGATCTCCTCGCGATCGAACCTCTCAGCGCAGACGAAATCGCTTTTATTCTGGACCAGGCCAAACCGTTTCAGGAAATTCAGCGCAATCCGCTCAAGAAACTCGCGACGCTACGCGGCAAAACCGTCGTCCTCGCGTTCTTTGAAAATTCCACGCGCACGCGTCTCAGTTTCGGCACCGCCGCCTCTCGACTCGGCGCGGACACGATGAATCTCCAGGCCGAAGCGTCCAGCCTGAAAAAGGGCGAAACGTTGCTCGACACGGCGAATAATCTCAACGCCATGAAGCCGGATTGCTTTGTGATGCGCCATGCTTCTTCGGGCGCTGCTGATTTCGTGGCGCGCCACCTGGAGATTCCGGTGGTCAACGCCGGTGACGGCACGCATGAGCATCCGTCGCAGGGCTTACTCGACGCGCTCACCATTCGCGACCGCAAAGGCACGTTGAACAATCTGAACGTGACGATTCTCGGCGACATCGCGCACTCGCGCGTGGCGCGTTCGAATATTCATCTGCTCGGGAAATTCGGCTGCCGATTCACGCTGTGCGGCCCGGCGATGTGGGTTCCCCGCGAACTGGAACACATCGGCCCGCCGGGCACGCCGATTCGGTGCGTTTATCGTGTCGAAGAGGCACTCGAAGACGCGGACGTGATTATCGTCCTACGTGTGCAGACCGAGCGCCTGCACGAGCCATCGCTCTCGCAGAACGATTACATCCTGCTCTACCAACTCAACGCCGAACGCATGAAGCTGGCGAAGCCTGACGCGCTGATTCTGCATCCCGGGCCCATCAATCGAGGCACGGAGATTACGCCGGACGTTGCCGACGGGCCCCGCTCGGCGGTGCTCGAGCAGGTCACGAACGGCGTCAGCGTGCGCATGGCTATCCTTTATCTATTGATGGCTGGCGCCAGCGAAGGCACGGCACACCCCGCCCTCGCGGCCGCCGAGAATAAGCCCAAGGAATCCGCTCATGCTTCTGATTAAGAACGGGCGCGTCGTCGATCCCGCTTCCAAAACCGATGCGCCGCGTGACGTCCTGCTGGACGGCGAGCGCATTGCCGAAATCGCGCCGACGGGGAAAATAACCCACGGCGACGGCATGCAAACCTTCGACGCCGACGGCCTTGTCGTCGCTCCCGGCTTCATTGACATGCATGTGCACCTGCGCGAGCCGGGCCAGGAAAATTCTGAGACCATCGAGACCGGCACGCACGCCGCGGCGCATGGCGGCTTCACCGTTGTTTGCTGCATGCCGAATACAAAGCCCGTCAACGATAACGCTTCGATCACGCGGTTTATCGTCGATCGGGCGAAGCAGTTCGGGCATGTCCGGGTGTGGCCCATCGGCGCGGCCAGCGTAGGCAGCAAAGGCGAAGCGATTTCCGATATCGGGGCGATGCGCGAGGCGGGAATCGTCGCGGTTTCCGACGATGGCAAGCCCATCGCCACGGCAAAACTTGCGCGGCAAATCATGGATTATTGCCGGACGCTTGATCTGCCCGTCATCGAGCATGCGGAAGATGTTTCGCTTGCGGCCGGCGCTGTCATGCGCGAAGGCATTGCTTCCACGCGCCTAGGTTTGCCGGGCATGCCCGCCGCTGCGGAATCGGTGTGCGTTGCTCGCGACGTGCAACTTGCGGAGCTGACTGGCGCGCGGCTGCACATCGCGCACCTCTCCGCGAAGTCGTCATTGGCCCAGGTTCGCTTTGCCAAGCAGCACGGCCTGCGGGTTACTTGCGAAGTGACGCCGCACCATTTCACGTTGACCGATGAAGACGTCACCTACGATTCGCGCTTCAAGATGAATCCGCCGCTTGCCGCGCGGGAGGATCGCGAAGCGTTGCTGGAAGGTTTGGCCGATGGCACGGTCGACGCCATCGCCACGGACCACGCGCCGCACGAGCCGGCAATAAAAGATGTGGAGTTCGACAAGGCGCCGTTCGGCATTTTGGGATTCGAAACCGCCATCGGCCTCGCGCTCGAGCAACTCGTGCACACGAATCGCATTCCGTTGATGCGCATGGTCGAGCTGTTCACCAGTGGCCCCGCGCGCGTGTTGGGCAAGAAACGTAGACTCGCGCTCGGCGAGCCCGCCGACCTCACCATTTTTTCGCTGGATCGCCCCTGGACCTACCAGGTCAAGGATTCCGCCAGCAAGTCCCGCAACTCCCCCTTCGACGGCCGCGCCTTCAAGGGTGGCCCTGTGGCGACGATCGTCGCCGGCAAAGTCGTCTACAAGCACTAAACACTGATCTACTTGCCAAGGTCAATCAACCAGAGGGCTCCATGCAGATCCGTGACGGCGGCTATGTGGCCGCTGACCGTCAAGCGCGAGACGCCGTCTATTTCCGGCCATAGGCGCAGGACTTCTCCGCTGCCGCGGTCGCGCAGTTCGAGTCGATAGCGCCCATTTTGAATCAAGATTCCGGCATCGCAGGGCGAAATCGTCTGTAACGCCTCCCAGCCTGCCGACGAAGACCAAAAGATGGTTCCGTTCTTCGCATCGAAACTGGTCAGATCTCTGTCCGTCAGCACGTAGAGACGCTCGCCGTCTGGAATTGGCTGGACATCATTAAACCATCCCGCCGAACTCACCGGCTGCGTCCATTGCAAAGCAAGGCTTTCCGGGTCCAAGCACATAACGGGATGGTCGCTCTCGCGCGACGTCACGCAGACTGAACTTTGTGTCAATGAAACACCTGCGGCATCCGCAAGCGCGTAATCACGCGCCGGGGCATCACCCCAACTATGCAGTCCCCGCTTATCGATCCAAAAAACGTGGGCAGGCGTCGAGACAATTCCGTTTGACTGCACTTCCTCAGCGATCGACCTGACCGCTCCGGTCTCGAAATCACGCAATTCTAGCCCCTTCCATCTCATTACGACCAGGTCGTCGCCGTACAGAGTCATTTTTTGGATATGGTCATTTTTGTCCCTTGCTTCACTCTTCCACCGGATTTGACCATGTACGTCCAGCGCCACCAAGTCACCCACGTACGACCCCAGAACGAGAAGACTCTCTCGTGTAGCTGAATAGTCGCCAACAGCGTATGGCATGCGCCGTATCCATCTTTGACTCCAAGTTTGTGTGTCGATCGCTTCTGCGCTGGAACCCACTGCAGCAATGAGCAGGTTTCCCAAGAAGGCGACGCCTCGGGCATTCTGTCGCAGTTTGCGCGCCCCACCGGGCTGAGTTTCCATCGCAGTCCGCAGATGGTTGTTCAGCACTGACAGCGCATCCCGCCGGACTTCCGGGTTGTCGTCCGCGGTCAACCCCCGCAGCAACTCTTCGCCTCCTTCTTTATCGATCTGCTGGAATACTTTCGTTGCTCCGAGCCGCGCATAGCGATCCGCAGACCGCGAAGAGAGAACCACCCACTCGGTTCTCATCGGTATCGGCACGGTTGCCAACAATTTTTCGGCGTTGTGAGACAGGTAGTCCCTACGCTTCCCCATGATCTCGATGAGCCCTAATCCGAACCGCTGATCGATCGGGTCACCCGGGGATAGTCCCTCCTGCGCGAACCCCTTCAGGATCCACTGATGTTGTGTCAAATCCTGGTTTGCATCCCACCATGCCTTCCAGCGAGGATAAAACATGCCCTGGTCTGTGTTGGTGATCGCTCGGAGCGCGTCTACCAAATGCCCCTGAGCGCAATCGAAACCCATCACCATTCCAGGCGGCGGCTCGTGCGCTCCGTAGTCCAACCGCAGCCGCTCCAACAAGAGCACTGTTTCTTTTGTTCCGATTGACGCTAAATAAAGGTAAGTATCGTGCAAATTACTGTGCCGCTGCAGATCGTCGTGCAATGATTTGAGCAAATCTTCGCGGGAAACCTGCGGTGCGGCCGAAGCACCATTCTGTGTGGCGTGATTTTGGGCAGGGCAATTGAAAGCGACCAGCAACTCTAGGCATAAAACTGCCAACAACCTTCTCATCTGCCGCTCCGCTACTCCGTTGCAGACAGCCTTGTGCGGCTTCAAAAAATGTAGTCCAAAGTTGTAGGGATTAGAAGATTACTAAAGTACTTGGTTGACTATCGATCATGCTATGCGAACCTTGAGGAGTGAAGAGGATTTCCGAGCTGATTGAGGACCTCGTTGGGTCCGCTCGTACGCCACCAAGAGACCTCAACTCGAGAAAGAAGTGGTACCTGCGCGCAACGGGTTACGGGAGGAATGCGAGCACTTACGCTTTGCGGTGGGTGCGCAGGAAGCGGCGCCACACGCCTAGTTCAGCGATCCAACTCACCTCATAGACAAACTCGCGCTCCTGATAGGTGCACGTGTTCTCATCCCAGACCATCCGCTTCTCGGTTTCTAAGCGCTGGTCGGTACCCACGCTGGGGGGCGCGGATAGGGGCAAGCCGTGAGGAACTGTGGCAGCCATAAGGCGATTAAAACTCCCCTAAGCTGGAGACACTTTGCGGGTTCGCAAAGTGCAGCCAAAAAATCTATTCATCGTATTCGCAATTCAGATACCAACCAATGCGGCGCCCTGCTGCCTTCCTTACAGCAAGGGAACTTGTTCGATTTACAGATACTTACGATGAGCCTGAAAAGAGGCGAAGCAGCCTGTTTGCCCTTGAAGTGTGGTGGCGTGGGCAAAGTGCTACCCAAAGTGTCCAATTCACAAAACATTCTAAGGGTGTTTTACGTCTCTTCCATTAATAACCCACCCGGGGGATGACCCATGACTATGCCTGAACGCGGAGCTGCCCGCCGCCCAACCCTGCTTGGCTGGCTCGACACCCTTCTTCGCGACTTGAAATACACCTTCCGCACGCTGGGCCGCACACCCGGCTTTACGGCCATTGCCGTTCTGACGCTGGGGCTGGGGATCGGCGCGAACACCGCGATCTTCACTTTGCTGGATCAGATTCTGCTGCGCTTGCTCCCGGTTAAAGAGCCTCAACAACTCGTGCTGCTGACGATGAAGGGCCACCACTACGGAAGCAACTGGGGCGGGAATGCTCTCTCGCACCCCATGTTTCGGGATTTTCGCGAGCACAACCAGGTCTTCTCCGACATGTTCTGCCGGTTTCCGCTGGCCGCCAGCATGACGGTGGGCCAGCGCTCCGAACGTGTTTCTGTGGAAATGGTCTCGGGGACCTATTTCTCGACGCTGGGCATCGTCCCTGCCGCCGGTCGCCTGTTCACGCCGGAAGATGACGTGACGCGCAGCGGTCACCCTTACGTGGTACTAAATTACAACTTCTGGAAATCGCGCTTCGCGAGTGATCCAAACATCGTGGGAACGACGTTCCTGTTGAACAACTACAAGATGACCGTCGTTGGCGTGGCTCAGCAGGGCTTCGACGGCGTAGAGCTGGGCTTCTCTCCCAAAGTGTTTGTTCCGATCATGATGCAGCCGCAGATCATGGTCGGCAATCCGGAAGACATGCTGAAAGAACGGCGCAATCGCTGGGTCAACGCTTTTGGCCGGCTGAAGCCCGGTGTTTCGGTCGAACAAGCCAAGGCTTCGCTCCAGCCTTTTATGCATTCCATGCTCGAATCGGAAGTGCAGCTTCCGGCGTTTGCCCACGCTTCGAAATATGATCGCGACGAATTCCTCAAATGCTATATCGACCTTTTGCCCGGTTCACAGGGCCGATCGTACGTGCGCACGCAATTGTCCACGCCGCTGTGGGTCTTGATGGCCACCACCGGCATGGTTCTGTTAATCGCCTGCGCGAACCTGGCGAACCTGATGCTTGTTCGAGGCACCGGCAGGGCGAAGGAAATTGCCGTGCGCCTGGCGATGGGCGCAACACGCGGCCGCATTGTGGCGCAACTCTTGACCGAAAGCTTGACGCTTTCACTGTTCGGAGCAATCGCCGGTTTGATCGTGGCATTCTGGGCGGATAGCGCCCTGATGAAAATCTATTTGCCGTCCGATTCCGGGGGCATGAACATTTCCAGTTCTCCGGACTTGCGTGTCCTGGCCTTCAGCCTGATGGTTGCCGTTGCGACAGGCGTGCTGTTCGGGCTGGTTCCCGCAATCCGCACTACAAAGCCGAATATTTCCGGGACGTTGAAAGACCAGGCGGGTGCGGTTGTTGGGGGTGGCGGGCACAATCGCTTGCGCAAAGGGCTGGTTATCGCTCAAGTGACGCTTTCACTCCTGCTGCTCGTAGGCGCGGGGCTGTTTCTGCGGAGCCTGGCAAATCTCCGGAACCTAGGTCCCGGCTTTGCGCCCGAGCGGCTCATCGGCTTCAATTTCGATCCTTCGCTCAACGGCTACACGCCCGAGCGCATGAAAGTGCTCTATGCGCAACTGACGGACGCCGTCAGCTCGATTCCTGGTGTTCAGTCCGTCAGCTTGGCGGTGGTCCGGATTCTCGAAGACAATGAGTGGGACAGCGGGATGACGGTCGAAGGGTTCACTCCTGACAAGCCGGAGCAGAATGCGCAACCGTTCATGAACGTGATCAGTCCCAATTATTTCGCAACTCTGGGCGTGCCGATCGTGGCTGGGCGCGACTTCCGCATGACCGACAACCATGAAGTGAAACACGGTCCCGAGGATTGGAATTGGAATCCGACGACGGTCATCATCAACGAAAAATTCGCCAAGAAATACTTCCCGAACCGCAATCCCGTGGGTAGGCACGTGGGTTTCGGCACGGACCCTGGCACTCCTACGGATATGGAGATTATCGGCGTCGTTAAGGACTTCAAGTACACCAACCTCCGCGACGAAATTCCGGCGCAGGCGTTTCTTCCCTACATGGGCCAGCGTTTTCTTGGCGAGATAACCGTCTATGTGCGCACCACCGCGGATCCCAATCCATTGGTGTCGGCGATTCGTTCGAAGCTAAGCGAACTGGATTCCAATATTCCAATCTACGCGATGCGCACCACGGAAGTGCAGATCAATAATTCGCTCTCCAGCGAGCGCTTGATTGCGAGCCTGTCGGCAGTTTTCGGGTTACTGGCCACACTGCTCGCGGTCATCGGGCTCTACGGCGTGATGGCTTACACTGTTGCGCAGCGCACGCGCGAAGTTGGCATACGCATGGCGCTGGGTGCGGAGCGCGGCAGTGTGATCTGGATGGTGATGCGCGAAGTGCTGATTCTTGTCGCGATCGGAGTTACCGTCGGGATCGCTTCCGCGCTCGTGCTGACCCGGGTGGTGCAGAGCCAGTTGTTCGGGCTTACCCCGCACGACCCGCTGACCCTTGCGCTTGCTGCCGGCGCACTTGCGATTGTGGCGTGCGGCGCTGGATATATTCCGGCTTTACGGGCGAGCCGCCTCAGCCCAGTTGCCGCGTTGCGTTACGAGTAGCTTTGTAGGCCGGTGTCTCAGTTGGGTGTGGCGGAGGGAGGCGCCGGCGCGGACGGGTCTGGAGGCACGGGAGTCGCAGCTGGCCCTTCAGGCTTCTTTGTGCTGCCCAAGCTGACTTCCTTGATGATTTCTGCCGTGCGGGCCAGGCTGATGGAGCAGCCCGCGTCGTAAATGCGGCACTGCGCCAGCGTCATTTTGCAGCCACAGGTACAGCCTTCCGCATTGAACTTCTTGAGGGCCACCGCGCGCTGTTCCGGCGAGAGCGCGGAAAGGTCGACGCCCGGAAACATCTGTGCGCGATCGGCATGCTTTAGGAAAACCTGACCAACATCCTCGAATGATTCCACGCGTGCCGAGACCGGCATGCCCAGCAGAGCGCGCACCTCCGTCTCGTACAGCACCGGGTTGAATAGTCCGATGTGCTTCTGCACCACGCGGCCCTCGGTGTTAATGATGAAGACAGTGGGCAGAGCGCCGATGCCGCCATAGGCCATCCTCACTTGCGGCGAGGTCATGACCACGGGATAGTTGATGCCCTCGCCCTGCACCACGGCGCGAACTTCGGTCTCGTCCTCGTCGTCCACGTTCATGCCGAGGATTTGCATCTGGTCCTTGTATTTCGTTTGAAGCTGGACGAGGCTGGGAATTTCGGCTCGGCATGGCCCACACCAAGTGGCCCAGAAATTCAGGAGCACTATCTTTCCCTTATACGCTTGGAGCGTGACGTCCTTACCTTCCAGGTCTTTCAGCTTGAACTCCGGCGCCGGGTCCGGGTCCTTCACAAAGCGGATCACCGGCAATTGGGAGTCAGCCGCCGGAGGCACGAGTGACGTGGCCAGCGCCAGAAACGAAAACAACGCCGCCAGGCCGAGGGTCTTTGACAGTGCAAAAACGCGCTTCATATCCGTCTTATTAGGAGAACACAAAGGGGGAGACGTGCCAAGCGCCGCTGCGGCCGGACGACTCGAACGATTAGCCCTGCTACCGGCTGACCCTAATGGTGCTGATTTCCGAAGAACGCAGCCCCAAAGAATTGGCCGAATCGCCGCCACTGCCAGACGCCTCAGGCGGAACGCGACTCTAGAAGGGAAAGAGGATGCCCTTGTCTTTGAGTTTTTCGAACCGGCCTGCCGCAAATCGAAAAAGCTGGGCCGGCTTTCGCCCGGTTTTTTGCCATTCTCGCAGAGGCTTCAAGATGCCAAGGAGCGCGATTTTGCGCCGGAAATTTCGCTTATCGAGCTTGCGGCCCAGGATCGCCTCATAGACAGCCTGCAGCGCGCTCAACGTAAATTTCTCCGGGAGCAACTGAAAGCCCACGGTGGTGTACTCCAGTTTGTTGCGCAGGCGCACGAGCGCATAATCGAGGATCGCTTTGTGATCGAACGCGAGCGCCGGCAAGTGGTTCGCAGGGAACCACTGCGCTTCGGCGGCATCTGCGCCGGCGGCCAGATGCAGTCTGTCCGAGGCAATCAGCGCGTAGTAAGCGACGCTGATCACCCGGCCACGCGGATCGCGGTCCGGGTCGCCAAACGTATACAACTGCTCGAGAAAAACGTCGCGCACGCCTGTCTCTTCGTAAAGTTCGCGAAGCGCGGCTTCTTCCAGCGATTCTCCCTCACGCACGAAGCCGCCGGGAATCGCATACCCTCCCGCGAAGGGCGGCACACCTCGCGTCACCAGCAAAACTTTCAGCTCGTTTCCGCGCACGGTGAACACCACGATATCAACCGCTACCCGCACGGTTTCCGTCATCTATTTCACCACCAGCCGGGCCGTCTCTTCCGCGGCCCGAACGATAACGCTCGAACCTGAATTAAATTGCAGGTAATCCGCTTCCATGCCGTCGCTGAAGATCACCCCGTCCGAGGGCATGAGCGACTCCAGTTCCAAAGCGTAGCCGCCATCGACCAGCCCCGCAACAATCGACGCGTGCGAGTGCCGGCTGACGAAGGGTTCCCGCACGACAAAGAGCAACCGCCGGTCCTCCCAGTCCAGCCGCATCGGCTTCACGGCATGACCTCCGGTGAGCGAGGCGACGCCCGAGGCCATGTTGAACATCGAGGACAACCAGCCCGAGCTACCGGCGCCCGTCGACACCAATACACCGCTCGAAGATTGCTGCTCGCGCGCCTGGCGCCAACGAATCCGGTATTGCGCCGAGACGTGCGTCTGCGCGCCGAGAAAAATATCGTTGAACGCCAGGAGCCGCTGCCCGTCGCTCAACTTGGCCTCCGCTAAAGTAACCGAGCGGAGCCGGCCCTTTCCGTCGAGGAAATTCTCAATGGAGTTCTGGGCCTCGCCGGGAAGGAATGGAAGCAGGATGCCGTCGAATCGCGCCGGATCCGGATTCACCGCGATGAGCGGCTGGCGCCCGATGTACTTTGCGGTGTTGGCGACAATGCCGTCCTGCCCAAGCGTGACCACGAGATCCGCTTTCAGGAACGTAAAGGTGGGGACGAGTTCGCGATCGATCTCTTGCACCTTCAGACCGACTCCGACTCCATGCCTGACCTGCCCGAGGGAACGGCGATACGCTTCGTCTTCCGCTTGATAGTCCTGAAAATTGCCGCCAGCGTGCTCGATGTAGAACCTGGCCTGCGCCAGGGTGTTGAAGCGCTCGACGAGCTCCGCGAGCCGGGTTTTGCGCGTGACCAGCACGATTTTCTCAAACCCGGCCCGCTTCTCGTGAGCGAAACTTGCGCTCACTGCACGCATGGCTACTTTCCTCTCGGTGCGGCCGGCTGCACGGCTGTGCCTGCGGCGGAACTCACCAGGCTGCGCAGCAAATCGGGAGAAATATTCAGCTCTCCAATCTTCTGCGCGTTGGACGCCATTTCCTGGAATGCCAGTGCGATCATGAACCGGGGATCGCCGCCTTGTTGCGACAGCGTCAGCATGGTGCGCCAGTCCGTCTCGCGGACCGGCTTCAATGTCGCTTCGAGCGCGTAGGCGCGGCTGTCCGCCTCCTTGCGGTCGTTCTCGATGCGTCTTTCCATCAACGCGGCACGCTGTTGCTCGATGGCAATGTCGGCGGCCATTTGTGTCTCGCGAATCTGCCGCCGCTTTTCTTCCACGGCAATCTCCGTGTTCAGTTCGCTCTCCTTGATGCGCCGCTCCTGCTCTACCGCATTGTTGCGGCGCTCATAGATGGCCTCATCCGATCGGCGTTGCAGGGCCTCGGGCGCTTCCGCCTCCAGCGCCTTGGCCATTTCAGGAGTGGTGCGAATCGAGAGTAAAGCCAGATTGAGGATCTCGACACCAAGTTGCGCGACGGACGCCGAAGACTTCATCGCAGTCAGAACAGAAGTGCTGATCGGGCCGCTCCGGGTCAATGCCTCGCGCAGCGTCAAGCGTTGCGTCTCGGCATGCATCAGCGTCTGTGCGGTGTGAACCAGCCGGTCCGGCAATTTACGGTAGTCATCGGAGTGGAAAACTCCGGTGGAGTTCACGCTGAAGTCGAGCAGCGACACCAGGCGTTTCGGGTCTGCTACCCGATAGGTAAGCTGCCCCTGAATGGTCACGGACTGAAAGTCCACGGTGCTTTCGACGAAGGCGAATGGGATATCCGCGCTTTCCAGAGGGACGGTGACGATCGTGGACGTCGGAGCGTAGTAAAAGAACGCCAGTCCGGGACCTTCGCGACGGATCTTTCCGTTCTTGAACTGCAGGATGTAGGTGGTGGGAGCGGCTTTGATAAAGCGGATAGGAAGCATGGGTGGCACCTCCGTATGTGTCTTACAGACACCATTATAAGTGTATAACACACACTTTGTCAAGAGGGTTGCTTCCAAACTACATCTCGGGCCATTTACCGGTCAGCGGCAGGCTTCCAACTTTCCCGAATTCCCAGTCGGCAATGTCTTACGCTGGAGCGTCCCTTTCAGTGCCTTGAACCGGGAGGCTTGTAATGTTATTGGTGAAGCGGCTCATCTTTGGTGGAGGCGTGCTTGTCCTGGGCTGGTCAGTTCTGGCACAGCAACAAAGCGGGCTCTCGGACGAGTCCGGGCGCGTGTTGGCGCTGGAGAATGCCTGGAACCATGCCATTGAATCGAAGGACACCAAAGCGCTGGATATGCTGATGGCCAGCACGATGGTGGCACTGGGCAGCGACGGAACTTTTCAGACCAAAGAGCAATATCTGGCCAGCATCAAGGCGCCGGACTTTCAGCCCACGCAAGCGGTTACCGAGCAGGGCAATGTGCAGATGTATGGCGACACTGCCATCGCTGTGACCGTGTTTCGCATGAAAGAAGTTGAAAAAGGAAAGACGGTAACCCACCGCGAACGCACCGTCGACACCTGGGTGAAAATGGGCGGCACGTGGAAGTGTGTGGCCGCCGTCGCCGTGGCCATTCCTTCCAAACCGCAGTCAGACTGACGCTCAGCCCATCCCGCGAAGGAACCCTACACCGGCCGGGTGATTCCGAGCTTGCGCATGCGCGCCTGTAGAGTGGTGCGTTTCATCCCCAGGATTGCCGCGGCGCCTTTTGGCCCTGCGATGCGCCAACGTGTCTGGCGCAAAACCGCGAGGATGTGCTGGCGCTGCGCCTCATCGAGAGTGCTGGCGGCGCCCGCCGTGGCCGGCAAGGATGCGGGCGTTGCAGCGGGCCTGGCCAGGTCCATTGGCGGCGCGAGAAAAGCTGCGGGAGCCCGCGAAAGTTCCTGCAACTCGGCCAGTGGCACGCGCAACTCTTTCCCGGTGGAAAGCAGCACCGCGCGCTCAATGAGATTTTCCAGTTCCCGCACGTTACCCGGCCAAGGATAGTTCACCAGCGTGTTCATTACGTCCGCAGGAATGTAAGCCACCGCCTTATTCTGGCGCGTGCTGAATTTCTGCACGAAATAGCGCACGAGAAGAGGCACATCCTCCGGACGTTCCCGCAGGGGCGGCACATGAATTGGAAAAACGTTGAGTCGGTAGTAAAGGTCGCTGCGGAATTTCCGTTCGACCACCAGAGCAGCAAGATCGGTGTTGGTCGCCGCCACCACGCGCACGTCAACCTTTTGTGTGCGATTTCCGCCCAGGCGCTCGAATTCCTGTTCCTGTAAAACGCGCAGCAGCTTGGGCTGGAGTTCGAGCGGAAGATCGCCAACTTCATCGAGGAACAGCGTGCCACGATCCGCAAATTCGAAGCGTCCGATTTTCTGCGTAAGCGCGCCGGTGAATGCGCCGCGCTCGTGGCCAAAAAGCTCCGATTCGAGCAATCCCGCGGGAATGGCCGCGCAATTCACTTTCACGAAGGTGCGTTCGCGGCGCGGGCTGAGGTTGTGAATGGCGCGAGCAATCAGTTCCTTGCCGGTGCCGGTTTCGCCGAGGATGAGCACGGTCGTGCCAGCGGGAGCGGCGAGTTCGACCTGCGACAGGGTGCGGCGAAGCAAAGGGCTGTCGCCGATAATTTCTTCGAAGTTGAATTCCGTGCGGATCTCCTCTTCGAGATACAGCTTTTCCACGGCCAACTTATCTTTCAGCGCGTCGATTTCCTTGAAGGCCATCGCGTTTTCGAGCGCGATCGCAATTTGCGTGCCGACCTGCTTGAGCAGCTCCACATCCGGCGTCGAGAACGCCTCGGGATTGCGGCTGGCAAAATTCACGGTGCCAAGTGTGCGCCGGTGTGTGGCCATGGGCACGCAGCAAACCACTTCCACGCCCTGGTTGCGCAGAAAGCGGCTCACGTCCGGGTGGAAGCGGTCAATCTCCTCGCAGCGCACCACCAGCACCTGTCCGGTGGTAATTGCTTTTCCTGCGGGAGAACCGTCGAGGGGAACGGCAAATTCCGTTTTGGCCGTCGAGGCATGCGGTACGTCCAGCGGATGAATCTTCAGAAGTCCGGTCGCAGGATCGAGCAGCGCCACGCTGGTGTAATCGTGGGACACGACTGGTTTGATGGAAGAAACGATACCCTTGAACAACTCGGTCTTGTCGCGCGTGCTCACCAGAAGATTGTTGATCTCGAGGAGCACTTTGAGCCGGTCCCGCTCCTGCGCCAGTTGCTTCTGGTAAGCCTCGGCCTTTTCGAAATTGATGGCATTGTCGACGGCCACGGCGACTTGCGTGGCCACCCGCTTCATAAAATCCAGTTCCGCGTCGGTCATGGCCTGCGGGACGTACCTGCCGAAACTCATCGCGCCCAGGCGGTGCTGCGCGGTCGTCAAAGGAAGAATCGCGAGGGTGTGAACGCCGGACTCCTGCAGGTGCAGCATAAATTCCGGATAACGCGCGTCTTTCGAGGTATCCAACGAAACAAAGGGTTGCTGGTTCTCCCACACCCAACCCGACGGAGTGTTTTCGATGGGCATTTCCTTCGGTGCGTCGTTCTCGGCGGAATCGTGCGTCTCCAGGATATGGAGGCGCATCATGTTGCTCTCGGCGTTGTGCAGAATCAACGCCAGAAAATCGAACTGCAACACGGAGTGCAAGCGCTCAGAAAGCGCGTGAAACAAAGCTTTCAGGTCGCGCTGCTGCGCAATCAGTTCACTGACTTCGAGCAGCGCCGCGAGCTGGTGCGCATCGGACTCAATCGAGGCCGATTGCGCCCCGTTTTGCAGCGTCGAATTGGCCGCATCCGCCATGAATGGCAGAATAGCACTGCCGTTTGCGGCCAAACAACCGCGCCACAATTCTGGGGAACTACTTGGAAATTGCGTATACTCGGTGCACTGAGGAAGATTCCCTTACACTGACGGACCAGCACATCATGCCCAAGATCACGTCTTCCCGGATTCGCTCCCTCGCTGTCTTTTGCTTTCTCGCGTCGCTGACCGCATGTGGACAGGCGCCTTCCCCAAACACCGCTACGACGCGCGAAGAGCCGAGGGTTGCGCGCGAACCCGAACGCGAGCGCCCCGCCAGCAGCGCGGAACGCTACGACCTTGAGCGCGATGAAGAGCGCGGCGGTCACACGCTGAAAAAACACGTTGGGCGAACCGATGAACAATTGCGCGAACGGCTGGAAGAGGAGCGCAACATCTCCGCGGCTTCCACGTGGACCGACCGCGAATCCGCCGAAACCACCGTTGGCGAAGCCCTGCGTCGCGAGCACGGCCGCATCGAAAACTGGATGCGCCGGGGCTACCCGCGTGCAAACCTGGCGCTGCATTATGACGCCAGGCGAGTCATCGGGCGCAGCCTGCGCCATGGCTACACGCAAACCGTAGATTGCACTTCCGCGGTCATCGTGCTGCGCGCCGATGGGCCCGACAGTTTCTTTGTGTTGACCACTTATCCGGAGGCACGCGAATGAAGCGCGAACCCTCGCAATCCCGATCGGTTCCCTTTGATCCGGGCGATTACCCTGCACTGCGCGAAATGCTGCCCGCTTATCTGCACCAGGATTTCGTCGACGAATACGGCACCGCGACGGCTGCGATCAAAGGGTTTCTTGAGGAAGCCAGCGGCGACGAGATTCTGCAGGTCAAAGAAGATTGGCTGCGCTTCCGGAAAGCACTGACCGGCCGCCCGCTGAAAGAGGTCCAAAGCGCCGTGGGCAGGCTTGGCAGCGCCTGGACGCCGCAAAACGAAGGGGACTTAAAGCGACTGGATGAGGTTCTTAACCGCGCCCGCGCGTGAAACAGCCGCCCGTATTTGGTTTTATAGAAACAATCGCTGAACCCAATCGAAAAAAGTGATTCGCCGGACTATTGCCATGCCCGCAATGCTCCGGTATAGTGCAACCCTCATGTCACGCAATCTCACGCCGAATCGCACGCCACTGACCTGTTGTTGTACGTGTTGTCAGGCAGCGCGTTCTGGCGTGTGGAGGCTCGTGACTTAAGACTTTCGCCAATCGAGCCGTATTCAGACCCACCGTCAGATGAACTGACCGGTGGGTCTTTGTTTTTGGGCAACGTTCGTAAGGGCAAGCACGATGACGCAATTGACAGCCGAAACGATAAACACGACTCCGGTTGAGGTTCGCCGAGGCGCTTATCTCCCCTCCACGCAACGGTGGAACCATCTTCAGGCGTTGGAGGCCGAGAGCATCTATATCCTGCGCGAAGCGGCAGCCGAGTTCGAGCGGCCGGTCATGTTGTACTCCATTGGCAAGGATTCCTCGGTCATGCTGCGGCTGGCGCAAAGGGCTTTTTACCCGGGAAAGATTCCCTTCCCGCTGTTGCATATCGATACCAGCTACAAATTTCCCGAGATGATCGAGTTTCGCGACCGCTACACCAAGGAATTGGGCGCGCAATTAATTGTTCATCAGAACCGTGAAGCGCTTCAGTCGGGAGCCAGCCCTTTCGCGATTGGCACGCAACGGTGCTGCGGACTGTTGAAGACCCGCGCGCTTCTGGACGCCCTGGAATCCGGCGGCTTCACGGCGGCGTTTGGCGGGGCGCGCCGCGACGAAGAAAAATCACGCGCCAAAGAACGCGTCTACTCCTTTCGCGATGCTCATGGCCAATGGGATCCGAAGAATCAGCGGCCTGAGCTGTGGAACATTTTCAACTCGAAAATCAACAAACGCGAGAGTATCCGCGTTTTTCCGCTTTCCAATTGGACGGAACTGGACATCTGGCTGTACATCCACGCGGAAAACATACCCATCGTGCCGCTGTACTACGCGCGCGAGCGAGAAGCGGTCGAAAGAAACGGGTCGCTTGTGCTGATTTATTCGCCCGGCCAGCTCTTACCGGGAGAGCGCACTAAGCGCGTCAAATGCCGGATGCGCTCTTTGGGATGCGTGCCGTGCACCGGGGCCATCCGCTCAGAAGCAGATACCGTGCCCAAGATCATCGAGGAAATGATTTCTTTCCGGCGGTCCGAGCGCGAGAACCGCGTCATTGACCATGACGAAGAGGGCTCGATGGAGTTGAAGAAGCGCGAGGGGTATTTCTGATGGCTGCTACCCTTCAGAATTTCGCTCCGGATGTTCTCGACGGATTCCTGCAGCAGGAACTACAGAAGGAGTTGCTGCGGTTTACCACCGCGGGAAGCGTCGATGACGGCAAATCCACCTTGATCGGCCGCTTGCTCCACGACTGCAAGGCCGTCTACGAAGATCAACTCGCTTCCGTGAAGCGAAGCCCGGTGAACCGCTCAGGCAAAGAGATCGATTTCTCTCTTCTGACCGATGGATTGCGCGCCGAGCGTGAACAAGGGATCACGATCGATGTGGCTTACCGTTACTTCAGCACTGCGCGACGAAAATTCATCATCGCGGACACGCCCGGACACGAGCAATACACGCGGAATATGGCCACCGGAGCATCCACGGCGGACCTGGCGATTATTCTTCTCGACGCGACCAAAGGCGTTTTGGCGCAGACGCGCAGGCACGCTTACATCGCATCACTGCTCGGCATCCCGCATCTTGTCGCCGCAATCAACAAAATGGATTTGGTCGCCTATGACGAACAGGTCTTTGCCCGCCTTCGCGACGATTTCCTGACACTGGCTGGCGGGCTTGGTGCGACGAGCGTCGAGTGCATTCCCATCAGCGCGCTGGAAGGCGACAACGTTGTCGAGCGCGGCGCGAATACGCCGTGGTATTCGGGACCAACTTTGCTTGAGCATCTGGAAACCGTATTCATCGAGACTGCCTTGGACGGGGAGGCGCTGCGGTTTCCCGTGCAGTCGGTCATCCGCCCCGATGCCGCCTTTCGCGGATTTGCCGGCCGCGTTGCTGGTGGCGCGGTTCGGCCCGGCGACGATGTGCTGGCACTACCGTCCGGGCAGCGCGTGCGCGTCGAGTCGATCGTGAGCTTTGACGGCGAGCTGGATATTGCCGAACGGGGCGCGAGCGTGGTTCTGAAGCTGGCGGAAGAGATTGATCTTAGCCGCGGGGAAATGCTGGTCTCGCCAGACGCGGCCCCAGACGTTTCGGCGCGATTTACGGCTTCGATTGTTTGGCTCCATCCGGTTGCGCTGCGAGCAGATCGCACCTACCTGGTGAAACATACGGGCCGGTACGTGAAAGCCGAAGTAAAGAGAATCCGACACCACGTGGACATCAATTCATTGACCGAACATGAAGCCAGCGAATTGGCCATGAATGAGATTGGACTCGTCGAGATCGAAACGGTGCAGCCCCTTTTCCTTGATCCTTACGGGCTCAACCACACTACGGGCAGCTTGATTTTGATCGATCCGGTCACGAACGCCACGGTTGGCGCGGCTATGGTTCGTGAAAGCGTGGTCGCCCGTGACAATGACGATAGCGCAGCTCCCTCGCGCGACACGCCCGATTCATCGCGGAACATAGTGGACGCGCGCATCCAGCGGCATGGCCATCGACCGGCGATTTTTGCCTTGAATTGGGACCGCGAACACGCCGAAGAGCTAGAGCGCGCACTCCACCAGAGTGGCTTTGAAACTGTGCTGGTCAGCCACCACGAAATTGTGTCGCCGGCGCGCAAGCTGTTCTACGAAACGCTGGTCCGCCTAGGTGTTCTCGTCCTTTCGTGGGCGGAGAAACCGATTCGCCTCAAAGACAAATGCCTGCTCCGCGAGCTTGCGGGCGGTTTCTATTTTGAGTTTCCCGAAGCGAACGGCACAGGTGATTTGTCGCCTGCCTTCGCCGCAGCCGAGAGGCTTCGAACCAGCGGCCACTCGAATGACAAAGGGCGCAACTGAAATGCCTAACCGGACCAGTTGGGAACAACTCGAGACCAGTTCGGCGGCCGAGGTCATCTCGCACGTGCTCGGGGGCGGAGCCGGAGCGCGCGTGTGCTTCACCTGCAGCTTTCAGGCCGAAGATGTCGTCGTGCTGGACCTGCTGCGCAGACAACTACCGGGCATTCCCGTGTTATTTCTCGAGACTGGCTATCACTTCCCCGAGACCTACGAGTTCCGTAATCGCCTGGCACGCGATTGGAATTTGAACCTGGTGAACGTCATTCCGGAACGCAGCGTTGCGGAACAGGAAGCGGCGCTCGGCATTCTCTACCGCGACGAGCCCACCAAGTGCTGCCAGCTGAGAAAAGTCGAGCCCTTGCAGCGCGCCCTCGAGCCATACGACATCTGGTTCACAGGCCTCCGGCGAGAACAATCGGTCACGCGAAAAAACCTGAAGAAGGTCGAACTGCACCGCACTCCCGCGGGGAAAACCCTGACGAAAGTGAGCCCGCTCGCCGATTGGTCTTGGGGACAAGTCTGGGAGTACACCGCCGCCAACAAACTCGCCTACTTGCCGCAATACGACCTCGGCTATCGAAGCATCGGTTGCGAACCTTGTACCGCTATTCCGGAAGATCCCAACAACCCGCGCGCCGGCCGCTGGGGCGGAAAAAAGCTCGAGTGCGGGATTCATACGTTTTCGGAGCGGTCCGAATGATTTACCTGCTCCTGGGCTTTTTGATTGCCGTTTGCGTGGGTTTGACCGGCATTGGCGGCGGCAGCTTCACAGTGCCGGCGCTGCTGCTGATCGCAGGGTTGCCGCCGGCAGAAGCCGTGGGCACGACGTTTGTGTTCGCCGGGATATTGAGGCTGTTAGCGGCTCCTTTCTACCTGGCCTCGCGGCAGGTTCATTCGCGATATTTTCGGTTGCTCTTATACGGCGCGGTGCCTGGTCTCGTCATTGGAATGCTGGCACTCGAAAAGCTGGCGAAGGCCAACGGTAACGCTTTGATCGTTCTGGTCGTCGGGGTCCTGTTGACGATTTCCTCCACGGTCAGTTTTGTGCCTCGCGCGCAAGTTCCTGGCTTTGCACGCAAGAATTCGCACTGGCTGCCGTGGCTGGCGTTCCCCATTGGGGTCGAGTCGGGATTCTCTTCCGCTGGCTCAGGCGCGTTAGGCACAGTGCTTCTGCTGAACTATTCCGACATGTCTCCCGCTCAAGTCGTGGGCACCGACGTCGTGTTTGGTCTGGTCCTCGCCACGGTTGGCACGGCGATTCATTGGAGCCTCGGTTCGATTAGCGCGCCGATTCTGACTCAACTGCTGCTCGGGGGGATTCCCGGTGTTCTCCTGGGCTGCGGCCTTTCTCGCAAGGTTCCCGCGAAATCGCTGAAGACAGTGGTTGCGGCGATCGCAATTTGTGCGGGTTTGCAGCTCATGTGGTCTGGCGTGCGCGGGCTTAGTGTAAGGAACACCGCAAATACGCGCTCGGCGCTCAATCGGCTCGCAGGAGCGCTACGGCCATGACTCTCCGTGCAAAGCGGTTCCGTTGTTGTCCTTCCCTCGAACGCTGTTGTCGCTGAATTCCGTTCAGCCACACCAGCGCTATTCCACAACAAATGAGTTTTGTGAGGCCGCCGGCTGCGAGTGTCGGCGAAGTTGAGAAATCAAAGGAACCAAGAAAATGAAAATCGGAACAAATTATCTTCGACTCGGCAGAATCCTGTTGCTGCTTGTGACTGCCTTCATCCTGGGGGCGACAGGCGCGCGCCCTGCTTGCGCACAAGACGCCTCCCTGGCGGGAACGGTTCGAGATGTCACTGGCGCGGCAATTGCCGGGGCGACCGTTCACATCGAAAGCCTCGAAACGGGAAAGCAGCGGGAACTGCACACCGACGACGCAGGACGCTTCACCGCGGCGGCGCTGGCCGTGGGGCAATACGACTTGACCGTAGATAAGGCCGGCTTTCGGGGAGAACGCAGGACCGGCCTGGTTCTCGTTGTCGGCGAACATGGCGAGTTGGATTTGACGTTGCAAGTCGAAGATGTTCACCAGTTCGTCGAAGTCAGCGCCGATCCCATCGAGCTTTCGGCAACCACCGATGACACCTCGGGACTCGTCGGCGAGCGCCAGGTCAAGGACCTGCCGCTGAACGGCCGCAGCTACGACCAACTGCTCACGCTCAATCCGGGAACCGTGAACTACACGTCGCAGCGCGCCGGTGGCACCGGAACGTCCAATTCACAATTGGGAAACATGTTCGCTGTCTCGGGGCATCGCCCGCAGGAGAATTTGTTCCTGCTCAACGGCGTCGAATACACGGGCGCATCGGAGATCAGCAACACCCCGGGCGGTGTCAGCGGGCAATTGCTAGGCGTGGACGCTGTGCGCGAGTTCGCGTTGGTGAAGGACACCTACGGCGCGGAATACGGGAAGAGACCCGGCGCGCAAGTCAGCATCGTCACCGCAAGCGGAAGCAATCAGCTTCACGGATCAATTTATGAATTCGCCCGCAACAGCGCTCTCGACGCCCGCAATTTCTTCGATCAGGCCAACATTCCTGAATTCCAGCGGAGTGTTTTTGGCGGATCGCTGGGCGGGCCGGTCCGGAAAGACCGAACCTTCTTCTTCGGGAACTATGAAGGATACCGGCAGACGCTGGGTCTCAGTGACGTAACTCTCGTGCCCGACGATACATCACGGGCGGCGGCCGTTCCCAGCATGCAACCCCTGCTTGATCTCTGGCCAGTTGCTAACGGCCCGGAGATTCTTACCTCATCCGGGGCCCCGAGCGGTATCGCCAAGGCCTTCAGCAATCCGCTGCAGAATGTTCGCGAAGACTTTGGCACTGCGCGCTTCGACCAGACCATCTCGCAGCAGGATACGTTCGCAACCGTTTACACCATCGATGACAGCTACGCGCACAGCCCCACGAGCAATCCTTATACCCTCGACGTGGTGTCGCTGCGGGCGCAAGTCGTCAGCCTGAGCGAGACGCACGTCTTTTCGCCGAGCCTGGTGAACAAAGCCGTGTTCGGTTTCTCTCGCGGCGCATTTTTCTTTGACAGCAACACCGCCGTGGAGTTGCCTTCGTGGATTCACGTTGGACAACCCGTTGGCGCGGTGGTCGTCGGGGGCGGAACCACTTTAAATGGCGCCTCGCAGATCACCAACGGTGGAACCAACGCGGGCAGCAACCTTCACGCGGTGCGCAACCTGTTCACTGTTTCCGATCAGCTTTCTTACACCCATGGCCGTCACACCCTCTCTTTTGGCGGAGGGGTCCAACGGATCCAGTCGAACGACTCCCTGGTGCAGGATCAGTATGGCCAAGTGTCTTTCACCAACTTGCAGACATTTCTGCAAGGGCAGGTGAGCACGTACACCTACGCGCCGGGTTATACACCATTGGGCTGGCGCACGACGGAAGGGTCGGCATTCGCCGAGGATGCCATCAAGCTCAAGCCGAACCTGGAGGTCCGCCTCGGTTTCCGCGCTGAGTTCACGAATGGGTGGTACGAATCGCAAGGACGCGCGTCAAATTACGCATTCGACGCCAATGGCGTGATCATCACCGATCCCGTGGTGAGCGGCTCGGCCCTTGCGGTCAATAATGCGAAGTTCCTTCCCGCATCACGCGCCGCCGTCGCCTGGTCGCCCTTCGGTTCGCAGAAAACGGTCATCCGCGCGGGCTTCGGAATGTACTACGGCCTGCTCGACAATTTGAGTTATCGATTGGACCAAAACGGCCCGTTCAATACCATCTACGCGGTCAAGAGTATTCCGTTCTCGAGCATTTCGCCGGACGCGATTTACACCAAGTCGAAAGTCATCCCGAGCGGCGTGCAGCCAAATCTCCAAACCCCCACCGTCGAAACCTGGAGCTTGAAGATTGAGCGGGAAGTGCTGCGAGGAACGACTCTGGGCGTGGGATACGTCGGCTCGCACGGATATCACGAACTCCTGTCGCTGGACGCCAACCTCCCCACGCCGACGATTTGCCCGGATTCCCCCTGCCCAACAGGCTATCCGGATGGCGCGCTCTACTACCCGTCGGGCGCGGCGCTGCGGAACAACGCCGTGTGGAACACCACGCACTGGTTCTCCGAGGGAATCAGCGCGTACCACGGCCTCGAAGTTGACGTGAACCATCGCTGGAGTAAGGGGCTGCAATTCCGCGGTGTCTATACGTACTCGAAGACATTGGACGATGGCGACAACCTGAACACCAGCGTGGCGACCAACTCGCCGGCGTTCGTGGCGAATCCTTTGAATCCGCTCGCCGATTATGGACGCGCGTCGTTCGACATTCGCCACTCCGGCGTGATTCAGGCCTCCTACGATCTGCCGTTCGCCCGAAATGCCGATTCTGCCTGGAAGAAAGCATTGGTCGCCAACTGGCAAGTAAGCGGGATTGTGACGCTGCAGTCGGGGTTGCCCTTCACGCCACAACTTTCTTACAACCCGTCAAACGATGGCGACACCCGCAATCCTGTTCGGCCGTCGTGGAATCCGAAGTTTGCGGGAACAGTGGTTAACGGTGGACCGGATCAATACTTCAATCCTCTGGCCTTCATACAACCTCTAAGCGGCACCTACGGAAACGTGGGACGCAATATTCTGCAGGGCCCTTCTTTGAAACAGCTCGATCTGGCGCTCGCCAAGCGCTGGACGATCGCCGAGCACGCTTCGGTACAGTTTCGGTCTGAGTTTTTCAATCTGCTCAATCACACGAACCTGAACACTCCCAATCCGGTCGTTTATACCGCGGCAACCGGTGGCCCGTCGCCGACCGCAGGCGTAATTACGTCCACGGCCACCACGTCGCGCCAGGTGCAACTGGGCTTGAAACTCCTCTGGTAACCGCTTTTTGTTGTGCGTGGGGTTCAAAATACAGAGAAACCCGCAGATGCGCCGTGCCAGCAGCGAGTACCAAACCGGCTCGCTACTTCATCTTAGACAGGAGACCTGGTTGGGACTAGCCACCTGGGCGACCTGAAGGCGGTTGTCGACTTTAGCGGTTGTTGATCGTCTTACCAGTGCAGGTTTCGCGCGGGACCCTCCGGAGGTTACCGGCGAGGGTTGCCGTGTCTTTTGCCGATAAGGGGGAGTCGAGGGCCATGGGCCAAAGGCAAATCATTCGGAAGTCAAATGACGATCCGCGGCAGCGTTACCGGACTCGGCAACTCGCGGTCGCCGCTCTCATGCTGGCGATGGCCGCATTCGGAGCCGGCTGCAACCACGGTACTGCGCAGGCCGGCGCACCTGCCACTCTGCCGCCTCCTCTGGTTACCGTGACGACGGCCAGAGTGCAGGATGTTCCGCGCTACCTGGATGAAATCGGCAGGAACACTGCGTTTGAATCCGTCTCCATTACGCCGCAAGTCGGCGGCCGTATTACGGAACGCCATTTCCAGGACGGCGACAACCTGAAGAAGGGCCAATTACTGTTCGTCATCGATCCGCGGCCGTACAAAGCGCAACTGGACGCCGCAAAAGCGAGCTTGCAGCAGGCCAACGCTGCTCTGGACCTGGCCAAGATTCAATTTGAGCGGGACCAGGAACTCGTCGACAGCCGTGCCATTTCCAAGCAGGACTACGATACGAAGAAAAATACGGTCGACGTGGTCCAAGCGCAGATTGAAGCCGCCAAAGCGGCCATCGAGACCGCGCAGATCAATCTCGACTATTGCTATATCCATTCCCCCATCGACGGCCGCGCCGGGGCGCGCCTGGTTGACGTCGGAAACGTGGTTCAAGCGAACACGACCTCTCTTCTTTCGATTCAGCGGCTCGATCCCATCTATGCCAATTTCACAATTACCGAGCGCGACCTGCCGGAAGTTCAAAAGCAGATGAGCCGTGGCCTGCTTAAGGCTCTGGTGAGACTGTCGGGTGATCCGGAGGACGGCGCGCGGTCGGGCAAAGTTGAATTCCTGGACAATTCCGTACAGAACTCCACAGGTACGGTCAACCTCCGCGCAACCGTTCCAAACGCGGACCGTCATTTCTGGCCGGGCCAGTTCGTCAACGTCAAACTCGTTTTGACCACGGAAAAAGGTGCGCTGCTCATTCCCGGCCAGGCCTCGCAGATCAGCCAGCGCGGCCCATTCGTCTACATCGTCAAGCCCGACAATTCCGCCGAGCTGCGGCCCGTCACTTTGGGGCAGCGCCAAGGCAGCGACGTCGTGGTCATTTCCGGAATTACATCTGGCGAACGCGTTGTGGTTACCGGCCAGTTGCTAGTCCGTCCCGGCGGCCAGGTGCACGTCGAAACGGGTGACTCCGGCGCGCCTAGCGCAGGCGAAGGAAAGGCGGCCGGGAAGAAAGGTTCCCTATGAATCTCTCGGAACTTTTCATCCGCCGCCCGGTAATGACGGTTGCTCTCACGGTTTCCGTCATTCTGTTCGGACTCTTTGCTTATGTCAGTCTGCCGGTGAGCGACCTTCCTGCGGTCGATTACCCAGTCATCCAGGTCAACGTCAATTATCCGGGCGCGACACCGGAGACCATGGCCAACAATGTGGCCACTCCGCTTGAGCGGCAGTTCATGCAGATCCCCGGACTCGAGATGGTCACCTCGAACAACGGCCAGGGGCATTCGAGTTTCGTGCTGCAATTCGATCTGAACAAGAGCCTGGATGGTGCGGCAACGGACGTTCAGGCGGCCATCACCAGGGCGAGCGGACAACTCCCGGTCGACCTGCCGAGTCCTCCGACGTTCACCAAGACGAATCCCAACGACCAGCCGATTCAGTATCTGGTGCTGGTCAGTGATACGGCGACGGAAGGTCAGCTCTACGATTACGCGAACACGCAAGTGGGCGAGCGCATCAGCATTCTCCCGGGCGTGAGCCAGGTCGCGGTCTACGGCACACAGTCCGCTGTGCGCATCAAAGCCGACCCTTCAGCGATGGCCATGCGCAACATCTCGCTCGAGGACCTCACAACGGCCGTCAAGAATGGCACCAGTTACACCGGCGCCGGCCAATTCGACGGGCCGCACCGCAGTTTCCTGCTTCAACCGCAGGGCCAGCTCAGCACCGCTGAGCAATATGAACAGCTCATCGTGGGCCAGGACAAAGGCGCTCCGGTTTATTTAAAAGACGTGGCTTCGGTGAAGCAAGGTGTGCAAGACGAACGCATCGACATGCGTTTCTGGGCGCGCGGGTATTCCACGCCGGGCGCGACAGTCGTGGTTGCGGTATTTCGCCGTGCCGGCGCGAACGCCGTCGAGGTATCGAAGTCCGTCCGGGACGTTCTGCCCACGATCGAGAAGCAGCTGCCAACCTCGGTGAGAATTGCCACCGCGTATGACCGCTCGGCGACCATCGTGGACAGCATCAAAGACGTCCAAGCCACCCTGTATCTCGCGTTCTTTCTGGTCGTGATGGTCATCTTTCTGTTTCTCGGCCGCGCCACAGATACATTGATTCCGGCCGTGGCGCTGCCGCTCTCGCTGCTGCTGACGTTTATCGCCATGCGCATTCTGGGTTACAGCCTGGATAACCTCTCGCTCATGGCTCTCACACTGGCGATCGGGTTCCTGGTCGACGATGCGATTGTGTTTTTGGAGAACACGGTACGGCTGATGGAAGAAGGGCGATCCGCTTTGGAAGCGTCCATCAAGTCCGCGCGCGAAATCAGTTTCACGATCTTGACGATGACCGTGTCGCTTGCCGCTGTATTCATCCCTCTGGTGTTCATGGGCGGCTTGGTTGGCCGGATTTTCCGGGAGTTCTCGATCACGATCGTCATCTCCATTCTCGCCAGCGGTCTCGTCTCGCTTACCCTCACGCCGTTGATGACTTCTCGCTTGTTAGGGAATCGCGGCCCAGGCACAAAGAAGACGCTCGTCGAGCGCATTGCCAACAATATCGAGCGCCGCGTTCTGAACGTGTACGGACGCCAGCTTTGGTTCTTTTTGCGTCATCGCTGGATTTCGCTGCTCATTTGGTTTGTCTGCCTGTTCGGCACGGGATACCTCTTCTACGTGGTTCCCAAATCCTTCCTGCCGGTTGGTGACAGCTCGTTGATTTTCGGTGTGCTGGTTGCGCAGGAAGGTTCGTCGCCTGAGCAAATGCACCGTTATCAGGACGCGGCGGAACAAGTGATGCACGCCAATCCCGCGGTGGGCGCCACGTTTACGATGAGTGGAAACGGCCAGTTCCTGCCGGGTAACCAGGCGTTCCTGATCCCGTTTCTGACAGATCCAAAGAAACGCGTCCCCATCGATCAAGTTGCCGGGCAGCTGATGGGCGGGATCATGTCCCGTGTTCCTGGCGTGGTGGCATTTCTCAAGCCGCAGCCGGTCTTGCAGATCAGCACCGGCGCGACGGCGAATATTCAGGGGCAATTTGCCTACGCCATTTCCGGCATCGATCCAAACGAGGTCTACGATTCGGCGAACACGCTGCTTGCTAAAATGCACGAATATCCCGGGTTCCTGTTCGTGAATTCCGACCTGTTCAATCACACGCCCAACCTGCAAGTCGAAATTCTGCGCGAGGAAGCCAAGCTCTATGGCGTTTCTGAAACGCGCATTCTGACGCTGCTCCACGATGCGTACTCTCAGAACTACAGCTACCTGATCAAGAAGCCGACCGATCAATATCAGGTGATTTTGGAAGTCGCTGACAACGAGCGCGCCGACCCTCAGGACTTGAGCAAGCTCTACATCAAGAGCGACGACGGCCAGCGCATGATTCCGCTAAGCGCGGTGACCTCTTGGCATCCGGTCATTGGCCCCCAGGCCGTCAATCACATCAACCAGTTCACCAGCGTGACCATCTTCTTCAACATGAAGCCGGGCTATACGGTGGGCCAAGCCACCGATTTCGTGGAAGCCCAGGCGAAACAGATCCTGCCGGCCGGCGTGCGCGGACAGTTGCAAGGCGAAGCGCTGACGTTCCGCAATACGGCGTCTGACCTGGCGTGGTTGATGCTGGTCGCCGTTTTTGTCATGTACGTGATTCTGGCGATTCTGTACGAAAGTTACTTGCACCCGATCACGGTTCTGTCGTCGCTTCCCGTCGCACTCGTGGGAGGCCTGCTTACGTTGTGGCTCTTTCATTCCGAGGCTTCGCTCTACGCGTACATCGGCATGTTCATGCTGATGGGCATCGTGAAGAAAAACGGCATCATGATTGTCGATTTCGCCGAACAGCGGGTCCGCCAGGGAATTCAGGATGATCACGCGATTCACGAAGCCAGCATGGAGCGCTTCCGGCCCATCATCATGACCACGATGGCGGCGCTGTTGGGCGCTCTGCCGATTGCTCTCGGTTATGGTCAGGATGGCTCTTCGCGGCGTCCCCTGGGATTGGTTGTCATCGGCGGCCTCATCGTGTCCCAGTTCGTTACCCTGTTCATCACCCCGGCCATTTATTTGTACCTCGAGGATTTTCAGGAGAAGGTTTTGGACCGTTTTTCCTTCTTCCGTTCCAGCCACAAGGCTCATGACGTAATCGGCGCGAATCCCGAGTTGGCCATGCAGGAACGCCACGGAGATTGATCGGCTTATGCACAAGCAAAATCGCTCTGTTGTTTTGATACTCACTGCCGTGCCGTTCGCGCTCGCGTTCATGGCTGCATGCACGGTTGGCCCGAACTACAAACGGCCGGCGGTCAGTGTTCCGGCGAACTACCGAGGCGCTACGGCTGAGGAAGTGGAGCAAGTGGCACCCGCCGCTCCAGCGACTGGCTCAACCCCGGAAGCAGCTGCACCGAATCCGGGATCTTCCGGTTTGACTTCCTTAGGCGACGAAAAATGGTGGGAAGTTTTCCAGGACAAGGAACTGCAGCAGCTGATCACCACCGCACTGAAAAACAATTACGACGTGCGCATCGCTGCTGCGAGGGTTCTGCAGGCCCAGGCGCAACTCGGCATCACTCGCGCGGATCAATACCCCAGCCTCACCGCCGGCGGCAATGTCACCAGCGTTCGGAATCCTGCAGTCGGTCCGATTCCTGCGTACGAACTCACGCAGGGAGAAGTCACCGCCACAGCAGGGTGGAACATCGATTTCTGGGGACGCTACCGCCGGGCCACTGAGGCGTCGCGCGCGAATCTGCTCGCCAATGAATGGGCGCAAAAAGCGGTGATCTCCAGCCTGGTGGCGAATCTGGCCAGCTCTTACTTTCAACTTCGTCAATACGACCTGCAACTCGAAATCGCGAAGCGCACCTTGGCGTCGCGTAAGGATTTCCTGGATTTGACCAACACCCTGGAGCAGCACGGTATTAATTCGCTGCTCGATGTCCGTCAGTCCGAGCAACTGGTATACACGGCGGCTGCGGAAATTCCCGATCTCGAGCGCCAGATCGCGCTCGAGGAAAATGCCATCAGCATCCTCCTCGGAAATAATCCTGGAGACATTCCTCGTGGCCTGAGGCTTACGGAACAGCCCCATGCGCCCGAGGTGCCGGCCGGACTCCCTTCCGCTCTGCTGGAGCGCCGCCCGGATATTCGTGAGGCTGAGCAGAATCTGATCGCGGCGAATGCCCAAATCGGCGTAGCGAGGGCCGCGTACTTCCCGCAGATTTCTTTGACCGGAACTGCCGGGTTCGAAAGCTCGAAACTCACCGATCTGTTCCAGGGCCCTGCCGGAGTGTGGGCTTTGGCTGGAAGCTTGACGCAACCGATCTGGGAGGGCGGCAGGCTGAAATCGGGCGTTCGCCTTGCGGAAGCGCAACACGAGCAACTGTTGCTCACTTATCAGCAGAGCATCCAAGGCGCATTTCGGGATGTCTCGAACGCGCTCGTCGCTTACCGCAAGTACCGCGAGTTTCGGATTCAGCAGGAACACCTGGTCGAATCCGCCCAGGATGCCGCGCGCCTTTCCCAGATGCGATTCAAGGCGGGAAGTGTGGACTATCTCGAAGTTCTGACCAACGAAACCAACTCGTTTTCGGCGGAATTGAATCTGGCCCAGGCGCAGGGAAACGAACTTATCGCGTTGGTGCAGGTGTACCAGGCGCTCGGCGGCGGCTGGAATTAACCCGTTTGTGGCCCACTGCCGCGTGCGGTAGAATCGAAATTGCCTGACTGAATAACTCCCAAGCAGTAGGCCCGTAGCTCAGTTGGTTAGAGCGCTACCTTGACACGGTAGAGGTCTGGGGTTCGAGTCCCCACGGGCCTACCATTTATTTCAACAACTTGCGGATTGCCTCGAGCCGCCAGCGGAAGGTTTGTGCCATTGTTTGTGCCGCGACCCTCCTTCGGATACGAGGAGAGGCTATCCAGAGCTCTCCGTTTTACGGTCATGCGTGCATGCGAATAATGCGAAAGCATTTTTCGCGAAACGTGTCCCGCTATAGCCATAATCGTCTGTTCTGCCAACACGGTGATGGCATGGTGACGCATAAGCGGCCTCCGGCAGGTCTTCCATAGTCGGTACTATGAGGAACTTGTCCGGTTGATGTCATAACGAGGTCGGCCTCACGACGAGCCGAGTAGACTGTTCGGTGTTCACCCTACAGCGCTCGGAACGAAGGAGGCCGAATGCAAATTATAGGATGTGATCTACATGCTCGCCAGCAGACGTTGGCGATGCTCGATACCGGAACTGGCGCAGTGGTGAGCCGCACGCTGCTGCACGAACGCAATGCGGTGCGGGAGTTTTATTCTGAGCTTCCGCGCCCGGTGTTAGTGGGTATCGAAGCGATTGGACCGATGCAGTGGTTTTTGGATCTGCTGGCGGAGTTGGGAATCGAATGCCAAGTCGGGGACGCCACGAAGATTCGCGCGGCGGAGCCTCGCAAGCAGAAACACGATCGCCGCGATGCCGAACTGATTCTAAAACTGCTGGTCGAGAAGCGTTTCCCGGCCATTTGGATGCCCAGCAAGGAACAGCTCGACCTGCGGGCCCTGCTGTTGCACCGCCATCAATGGGTGCGTCTGCGCACGCAGGTACAGAATGCGCTACAGGCTATCGCGCTGACGAATGGACTGCGGCGTGGTCCCAGCCTGTGGAGCTATGACGGACAAGCGAAGATTGCTTTCTTGCCGTTGCCGCCCCACGCCTCATTGCGACGGAGTGCCTTGCAGGCTCTGTATGACCATATGGAAGTGGAAGTCGAGAAGCTGACCAAGCAACACCCAAGAAAAAAGCTCTTGCAACGGCCGCCCTCGTTAGAGATTGCGGACGCAGTATAAAGGGCGCCCCTTGTGGAGTAGGGTTTGAGTGCTTGATCTCAACCGCTCCAGAGGAGGAACGCCCTTTATGACTAGCACTATTAA
>Ga0207761_1000033_pt1 | contig 34696 bp, 30 predicted proteins | sample LuqExpMetageno34_FD_187792 | JGI IMG/M metagenome (GOLD analysis project Ga0207761, IMG submission 187792) | Tropical forest soil microbial communities from Luquillo Experimental Forest, Puerto Rico - Sample 34 (SPAdes) | ecosystem: Environmental > Terrestrial > Soil > Tropical forest ... | reverse complement strand
AGGCCCGCGAGGAGCGCCAGAATCAGTGCGATCGAAACCAGGAATTTGCGAGTCACACTTCACCTCCAACAAATGGGCCAAAAGAAAAAGGGCTCCCGAACTCTAACGCATTCCGAAGCCCGAATCCATCGATCCTTCAACCGACAACAGCCAGCCCTACTTCGCCTTCTGCATCTCTTCAATGGTGCCGAGTACGTCGTCGCTATGGCGTTTCACGTCGACGTCCGTCCAGACCTTGCGAACCAAGCCGTTCGGATCGATCAAGAAGGTATGACGAGCTGAAAGTTGCATCACGCCGAAATTCATTACGGAGTCATATTTCTCCGAGGCTTCTTTCTTGGTGTCGGCGAGTAGCTTGAACGTCAGGCTCTCTTTCGCGCAGAACTCCTGGTGAGATTTTTCGTTCTGCATGCTGACGCCAAGGATTACGGCGTTGAGCGCGGCGTATTTATCGCGATGGATGCGCCCGTGTTTTCCCGGCGAGATGTAGAAGCCGAGCCGCTTGCCGTCGTGGATCATCACGCGATAGGTGCCGGCATTGACCCAGCCATCCTCCGGATCGCGCGTAACGTTGAAACTGCCAGTGCCGATGTAGCGGCGTCCTTCATCGCGGTCATGCCAGACCGGCGTCGGAAACCGTGTCACGTCGACCGCATCGCCTTCAATAACATTCTCCATCACGGGGCCGGTCTCAACGACCTGGTAAGGCAGCGGCGTGTCGGAAATCTTCTGGAAGTCGGCGAGGAACGCTTCAGATAACTCGGTCTTGTTGAGATCGGGCGAGAAACCGAGCGTCATGTTCTGCCGGCGACCGCCGAAAAAATTAGTGAGCACGCGGAACCCCTTCGGGTAGCCGGGAATCTCATCGAACAAGGCGACCGGCGCGCCGGCGTCGTGCTGCAATAGCTCTGCCGCCATGCCGATGTCCTCCTGCCAGGAATAGCCATTGGCGCGTACAAGCTCGCCGAGCTTGTCGGCCTCCATGATCCATTCGCGCAGATCGTCGTACTGCACGCGTGCTTTGCGCTTTTCGGTGATGGCAATATTCATAGGCGTTTGTCCTCTCCGGTCCCAACGTGAAATACATGTAATTTTTTTCTGAATGATTTTGAAAGTTGTCCATGCCGCGCTCGGTCATGTCCTTGACTTGCATCAAGGGTGCCGAGTGTCTTGAACGCTGAATGGCACAGAAAAAGCCGTCAGAGAGCGACAAACACCTGTCCGTCTTCCACGGCCACCGGATACGTCTTGACCGGCACCATGCACGGTGGGCCAACCACCTCACCGCTGCGCACGTTGAACTGTCCCCCGTGAAAGTTACACTCGATGACGTCGCCGGTAAGCTCACCCTCGGACAATGAGCCCGGACCATGCGTGCAGGCATCGTCGGTTGCGTAGAATTGCCCTTCGACGTTGTAGATCGCCAACGCCCGGTCGCCATTTTCGAATTTCACGACGCTGCCGGGTGCCAGGTCATCGACCTTGCACACGCGAATCCGAGTTGTCATGAAGGGCCTTGCTGCACTGGTCATTGATCGGCGTTTCGTGAATATCATATTATTAAACAAACAGTCGTCGGACCGACGACAACGTGAGGAGCAAGTCAACAGGCTTGTTCAAATAAGGCGGGCGCACTGGGAGACGCACGATGCTCAAGAAAGAACAAAGCGATCTTTTGACCCGGACTGGTCCGGGAACCCCAGCCGGCCGCCTGTTCCGCAGCTATTGGCTTCCCGCTTTGCTGGCGAGCGAGCTTTCCGAAAATGACTGTCCACCGGTGCGCGTAAAGCTGCTGTCCGAGCGCATGGTGGCGTTTCGCGACAGCCAGGGCCGGCTCGGCCTAATCGACGAGTTTTGCGCCCACCGTGGGGTATCGCTGTGGTTTGGCCGCAACGAGCAGGACGGTCTGCGCTGCCCCTATCACGGCTGGAAATACGACCACACCGGCCAATGCATCGAGGTGCCGTCGGAACCGGTCGAAAGCGGCTTCTGTAACAAGATTAAGCTCAAATCCTATCCACTGGTCGAGCGCGGCGGCGTGCTGTGGACCTATATGGGCCCACCTGAGAAGCAGCCGCCCCTGCCAGAATGGGAATTCGCACTGGTGCCGCCCGAGCAGAGCTTCATGTCGAAGCGGTTGCAGGAATGCAATTGGCTGCAGGCTCTGGAAGGCGGCATCGATTCCAGCCACGTCTCGTTCCTGCATCGCGGCGAACTGAATACCGATCCGCTGTTTCGCGGCGCGAAGGCCAACCAATACAATCTGGGCGACTCGCGGCCCGTGTTCGAAGTGGTGGAGAGCCCGGGCGGGCTATATATCGGCGCGCGGCGCGACGCCGAGAACGGCAACTATTATTGGCGCATCACGCAATGGGTAATGCCGTGCTTCACGATGATTCCGCCGCGTGGCAATCATCCCGTGCACGGGCATTTCTGGGTGCCGATCGACGATGAGAATTGTTGGAGTTGGAGCTTCGATTACCACCCGACACGTCCTCTATCGCAGGATGAGCTCCGCGCTATGCGCGAGGGCAAGGGTATACACGTCAAGTACATCCCCGGCACGTTCCGGCCCTACGCCAACAAGGACAATGACTATCTGATCAATCGCGAAGCGCAAAAGGCCGGCCGGACCTACAGCGGGGTTGAGGGCATCGCGATGCAGGACGCCTCGCTGCAAGAAAGCATGGGGCCTATCGTCGACCGCACCAAGGAGAACCTGGTCTCCACTGACAACGGCATCATCATGGCGCGGCATCGTCTGTTGAGGGCAATCAAGGCGTTGATGGACAAGGAAATGCAGCCTCCCGGCATTGACCTTGCGCATCAGCACGTGCGCTCCGCCGCAGTAGTGCTGCCGCCCGACCAGCCATTCATAGTGGCGGCGAAGGAGGCCCTCTGTGTGCGCGCGGGCGTGGCTCATGCCTCGATCTGAGATGATACTCAGCGAATCGGCGCGCGCCGCCAGCGCGACCGAGGCGCACTTCCGCATCAATGATGCCAACTCGCGACCACTTGCCATCAAAGTTATCGCACTCGACCGGCCGAGTGAAAATGTCGTCAAACAATTGGCGCAGTTGCAGTGGACTTGCGCAAGCTTCTTGACTGCGGTCGCTAGCGCACCGCCTGCTGGCGAGCGATTTTCAATGCAGGGCTGGCTCAGTGATCTCGCCGGTCACACAAAAAATCTAATCGACGAAATCGACACTGCCGATCTGGTAGTGATGGTGGCCAGCGGTACCGAGAATGTGCAGGTCGCTTCGCTAATCGGCGAGGCCTGCAGTCTCAAACGAGTGATGACGACTGCGCTGGTTCTCGGCACCGCATCGATTTCGGATGCCGCGTTGTCACAGACCCTGGCACACCTGCGGCCCTGGGCGCTGATGCTTGTGATCGCCAGCGCCGAAGAATACATTACCGACATGCTGGCGGCGCTACGCGCCTAACGAACTAGCGCCGGTCGGCGACGCGGCGTAATTCTGTTGCGTTGATAATGGTGAGCGTCCGGCTGTTGATTTCGATCAGCCCGGTGCGCCGGATTTCGCCCAGCGCATTGTTGACATGGATCGATACGGCAACGACGCCGCACGTTTTTCCAAGCTAGGCTTCGTCAAATTGATCAATGCCGCGAAAAGCGAGAAGGTTCTCGCGGCGGCCATCGAGGCGCGCCCCGACGTGCCATATCGGAGCTGATGCCGCTCCTGAAACTAGCGCTGGGTTAGATCTGACGGCGCACTCGATCACGGTCAGCGGTCGGTTCTGGAAAAACCTGGGCCCATCTCCCAGGCTAGCGCGTAATATGGCCGGCCAACTTCGCGGCACCAGTTTTCCCAACCTCGCTCAAACGTAAATCCGGCGCGGCCTTTGATGTTGGCGGCGATTTCACCATCGCTCAGGTAAATGACCTCGCCCAGCGCCAGCGCCTTGCCCAGCATCTGCGCGTTGATCTCGTTATAGATAGAGGTGAACACTGCCTCGCGCAGCGACGTGCCAACCACCACACAGCCGTGGCCGCGCATTAGCGCCATGGCCCGCGAGCCAAGCGACTTGGCGAGATCGCGCCCCATCTCCATGTTGGTTACCAGCAGGTTGGTGCTGTCGCCAAATTTGTCGCGGATATCCCAATTCGGCACGTCGCGTCCGACAGGTGCGGCCATATGCATGATTGCGCAGAAGCACTGCTTTTTCACGACAGAGAACGGCACTACATTCGGGCTATGATTGTGCACGACCGACATAATCTCCGGCCGTGCCTCAAAGACTGCGCCGTGGATGAAGCGCTCGGAATAGGGCCTGCCGGGCTCAGGTCCCACCACCTTGCCCTCAAGCGTGAATTCCATGATGTCGTCGAGCGTGACGCAGTTGGGCGCGCGCGCGCGCGACAGCAGGAAATGGTCGGGCTTGTCGGGATGGCGGATCGAAACATGGCCGAAGGAATCCACCACATTGTGGTGCGCGAGAATCCTGTTGGCGGTGACTAGATCCTCTTTCAACTGGCTGAGATCGGTCACACGAAAATCTCCCTATTCGCCGACGCGCCGTGCCGACGCGGCCCACGGTTTCGCGCGCGGCAGACTATCAGAGTCTTGCTGAAAGCAAGTGGGGCGGTGACCTTACTTCTTTTTCGAAAGCTTCTTGTCTTCCTGCTTCTTCTCGCCCGGCTGGCGGCCGGGCTCGAAACCGCCAACCTCGTGATAGGTGACTTTGCTATCGGCCTCGAAGGCCCGCACCGATGGAATCAGTCCCGGCAGTCCCAACTCGCTCCAGCGCGCGGCGACCTGGTCGTAAACTTTCTTGCGCAGTGTGGTGCGCTTGGAGAATACCGGTAGATGGCGGTGCTCCTTGCAAGCGTTGATGAGCGCCTTCGAGCCATAGGGCCGCTTCTCCGGCGGGTTCTGCGTCGGATCTAGCCAGGTGCTCCAAGTGTTGCGCAGGATGTCGATGTCGTCGATCGGGTTGCATCGGCTCGCCATTGCCCAGATCACCTGGTCCATGTCAGTCGGATCAACGTCTTCATCAACCGCGATGATCCATTTGGTGTAGTAGGCGCCGCCCGGCACTTGGGCCGCCAGCGCCAACGCTTGCGCGGCGTGGCCGGCATAGCGCTGTTCGAGGCTGACGACGGTCATGCCGAACCCGCCGGCCGCCGCCGGATGCGAATACACGCCGGCGATCCCGGGAATACCGAGCGTGTCGAGATCGTCCCAGATCTTGGCTGAGCGGATCACCGAGAAGAAACCGCTCTGCTCACAGGACGGATAATCCGCCATCAATGCATTGGTGAGGATCGGCTGCGTCCGGTGATGCACCGCTGTGATGTCGACTAGCGGGCAGCCGGCTTCCGGCCGCCCGTAATAGCCCGGAAATTCGCCGAACGGTCCTTCCGCCTTAACCGAGTTGGGACGGATGATGCCTTCGATCACCAGTTCGGCATTGGCCGGCAACAGCAGATCGGTGGTCTTGCCGCGCACGACTGGGATGGGCTGCCCCTTGATGCCACCTGCGAATTCATATTCCGACACATTCTTCGGAAATGTCTGCGATCCGACTAGCATGAATAGCGGATCGATGCCCCAGGCGGCGGCAACATAGATCGGCTTACCCTGCTGCCATGCGCGCGTGATGTGCAGGCGCGCATCCTTGCCGGGCGACAGATAGAGCCCAACCTGCGATTTACCCTGTACCATCATCCGATAGGTGCCGATATTGAGATAACCGCTGTCGGGATCACGAGTGATCACCGCGTCGGCTGTGCCGGCATAGCGGCCGCCGTCCAGCGGCCAATGCCGCGGAATCGGCAGCTGGTTGAGATCGATCTTCTTACCGGTAAGCGTGTTCTGATAGATCGGCGCCTGGTTCACCGCCACTTCGCGCGGAGGTAGCCGCCGCTTGAGTTTATCCTTCACCCGGCGGATCAGTTCGACGGTGGGCGTGTCGGCGGGCTCCTCGAGCGTGAGCGCCACGCGCTTCACGCTGGGGCCGAGGATGTTCCAAAGCATCTTGGCGCCTATGGAGCTCTTGTCGAAGCCACGCGGCCGCTCGAACAGCACCGCCGGCGACGGCTGCTGCTTGGCGACCAGATAGGAGATCGCGCTCATTTCCTCATCGCGGTCAACCGGCTGACGCACACGGGCCAATTCGCCAATCGCATCCACCCTCGACAACCATTCGCGCAGGTCAGCGATTGGCTTGGTCGCAGATTCATAAGAACCGGCGGGTGACATGGTGACGATCTTGTTCATAGGTCGGTCTCTCTACGAAAAGAGTGTAGGCGAAAAACGAGAATGCCCGGGCCGCGGCCCGGGCATTCACAACAGTGTCATTTCAAACGCTCGTCTTCGGCTTGAGTTCACGCGCGCGCTTGGCATAGTCAGGCTCGTAGAAGCAGAGGGCGTGCTCGATGCCATGCTCGGTGCGCAGGAATTCCTGCCCAGCGATCACCGGCTGACCGCAGTCTTTACAAGTCCCGAGCAATTGAACGAATGGCTTTCGGCGCATTTTTTCCGCAGTCATTGTTTCGGTAGCCATGGGGGCCTCGGTTCGGACATTTATCTTATTGGATTCCTTGTTGACCTCGGGCGCCGCAGCTGCAGCGCGAGACTTAGACCGGATACAAATCGTCCGTGAGCAGACCACCGAAATGATGATGCGTATTGATCTAAATCAACCGACTTTGCGCAAATAAAGCCCGATTCAGCGGCGGTCGTCGCTGCAACAGGAGACACAAGTGAAACTCGTTCTCTTCCAGACCCAGTTGACCGCTGAGATGTTGCCCGGCCTGCTCAGCCAGCGCGGCGTGATCGATATCTCTGCTGCGGTGCGGAAAGGTTATACGCCGCAGCTGACCGTTCAGGGCATCATAGACGATTTCGATCGGTTGCGCCCGGTGCTGGAACAGCTCGCCCGCGACGGCGACGCCGTCCCACTCGATCGTGTGCGGTTGCGGGCGCCGCTGCCGCGGCCCGGGAAGATCCTCGCCTGCATCGCCAATTATTGGGAACATGCCCAGCGCGAGGCGCGGCCGCTCAACATGTTTATGAAAAATCCTGACGCGGTGATCGGGCCCGGCGACACCATCATGCTGCCGGAATTCACCGTGCCGTGGATTTTCATGCATGAGGCCGAGCTTGCATTAGTGATCAAGGGGCCGGCCAAAACGGTGACGGCCAAGGACTGGCAGACCGCGGTGTTTGGCTATACCGCGATGATCGACGTGTCCGCACGCGAGCAGGGGCGCCGCACCTGGCCGGCGACGCCGCTGACCAGCTGGCTCGGAAAATCATTCGATACCTTCGCGCCGATTGGCCCCTGCATCGCCACCGCCGACGAGATCGCCGACCCGAACGATCTTATCGTGCGTTTCTGGGACGACGGCCAGCTCCGGCACAATTACAATACCGACGACATGGAGCACCGCGTGCCGGAGCTGATCGAGTTCGCGACCACGGTGATGACAATGAACTCCGGTGACCTCATCGCCTGCGGGACCAACCACGAGGGCCTCGGCGCGCTACAGGATGGCGAGACGGTGCAGATCGAAATCGAGAATATCGGTAAGATGACCCTAAAGGTATCCGATCCGCTTAAACGGAGCTGGGAGCGCGGAGTTTATATGGGTGCCGATTCAACCAATCCCGACGCAGTCAAGCGACACCGGCCGCAGGCACGCTGACCATGGAAATGCAAAAGAGCGAACACCGCGATGGCATGCAGATTGATTGTGACGTTCCGATCGCAATGGATGACAGCGTCGCGCTGCGTGCTGATGTGTTCCGGCCGATCGGCGACGGAAAATTTCCGGTCATACTTAGCTACGGCCCCTACGCCAAAGGTCTGTCGTTTCAGGAGGGCTACAAGAGCCAGTGGTCCCGCCTAATCAAATCGGCGCCGGAGGTGCTGCAAGGATCGAGCAACAAGTATCAGAATTGGGAACTGATCGATCCGGAGAAATGGGTGCCGGATGGCTATGCCTGCGTGCGCATCGACTCGCGCGGCGCCGGCCGCTCGCCCGGTTATCTCGACGTCTGGTCGGCGCGTGAAGCAGAAGACCTTTACACGTGTGTCGAATGGGCCGGTACACAGGCCTGGAGCAACGGCCAGATCGGCATCCACGGCATTTCCTATTATGCGATGAACCAGTGGAACGTGGGCGCGCTGAAGCCACCGCATCTTGCCGCATTGTGCATTTGGGAAGGTTCGTCCGACTATTATCGCGAGCTCTGCCGGCACGGAGGCATCTTGAGCGACTTCCTCAACAGCTGGCATCCGCGCCAGGTGGCAAGCGTGCAACATGGCGTCGGTTCGCGCGGCGCCAAGAGCGTGGTAACCGGCGAACTGGTGGCCGGGCCGAACACACTGCCTGAGGCGGAGCTGGCAAGGAACCGTGCCGATACTCCGGGTGAGGCCAAGCGGCATCGCTTCTGTGACACCTACTACGCGGCGCGCACAGCCAAGTTCGAGGAGATCGACGCCCCGCTGCTGTCGGCCGCCAATTGGGGTGGCGTGGGCCTACACACGCGCGGAAATTTCGAAGGCTGGCTACGCGCCGGCTCGAAGCAGAAATGGCTGGAGGTGCATGGTGATACGCACTTCACTCATTTCTACAGCGAGTACGGCGAGACTTTGCAAAAGCGCTTCTTCGGCCAGTTCCTCAAGGGCGAAAATACCGGCTGGGACAAGCAGCCGCGGGTTTCGCTCAACATCCGCCATCCCGGAGAGAAATTCGTGCTGCGCGCCGAGAACGAGTGGCCTTTGGCGCGCACGCAATGGACCAAATATTTCCTGCAGCCTGACCTGGGGCTGGCGACCGCTGCGCCAGCAATCGAAACGACGCTGAGCTATCAGACCACCGGCGACGGCCTCACCTTCAATACGCCGCCGCTGACAGAGGCTCTCGAGATCACCGGCCCGGTCGCAGCCAAGCTGTGGGCCTCGTCCGAGACCACAGATGCCGACCTTTTCCTGGTGTTGCGCGTGTTCGATCCCGCCGGCAAGGAGGTCACCTTCATCGGCTCCAACGACCCGCGCACGCCAGTGGGTTTGGGCTGGCTACGCGCCTCGCAGCGCAAGCTCGATCCGCAGCGGTCGCTGCCGTACCGACCCTGGCATCCGCACGACGAGGCGTGGCCGCTAAAGCCTAACGAGCCGGTCGAACTCGACATCGAGATGTGGCCGACCTGCATCGTTGTGCCGCCGGGCTATCGGCTGGCGCTCAGCGTGCGCGGCAAGGACTATGAATACGACGGCACCGACGTGGCGCTGCCCAACGCACCTTATCCGATGAAAGGCGTCGGCCCATTCCTGCACATCGATCCGGACGATCGGCCGCCGCAGATTTTTGTTTGCCGCAACACGCTGCATTTCGCCGCCGGCCGCCAGCCCTACCTCTTGTTGCCGATCATTCCCGCGGCGTAAGCTCGCAAAAAACCAAATTGGATTGGGAGAAGCCTATGATGAGGCATTTCGTTGCCGCCGCTTGCGCGGTCGTTGCTCTATTCATCGTCGCGGCGCCGGCCGGCGCGCAATCCTATCCGAGCCGCACCGTCACCATCATCGTGCCCTATCCTGCCGGCGGTCCAACCGACCAGGTCGCGCGCGTGCTGGCGCAGGCGTTCTCCGACAAACTAAAGAAAAACTTCATCGTCGAAGACGTCAGCGGCGGCGGCACAACCATCGCAACTAACCGTGTTGCGCACGCGACTCCGGATGGCTATACGCTGCTGCTCCACAATCTGCAAATTTCCGCGAACGTCGCACTCTACAAGAACCTGCCGTTCGACACTGAGAAAGACCTCACCCCGATCATGTTCATCAACAATAATCCATTGGTGCTCGTCGGCCGCAAGACACTCGCGGCAAATAACCTCGCCGAATTGCTCGCGCTGATGAAGAAACAGACGCTGAAAGCGGCAACACCCGGCGTCGGCGCGACCGGTCACCTCGCCACCTCACTGCTGGCGCAGGAAGCCAAGGTGCAGATCGACCTTATTCCCTATCGCGGCGCGGCACCGGCCTTGCAGGACGTGCTAGGCGGTCATGTCGATATCTTCTTCGCCACGCCGCAGCAGGTGGTGCAGCAGGTCAAATCCGGTGAAATAAAAGCCTTTGGCATCACCGCGGCGGACAAAGCACCGGACATTCCGTCGGCCGAGAGTTTCGTGAAGCGGTTCGGACCGAAGCTCGAGATCCTCTACTGGCATGCGCTGTTCGCACCGGCCGGCACGCCGCAGACAGTGATCGACAAGCTCAATGCCACGCTGCAGGAGATCGTTTCCGATCCTGCCGTCGCCAAACAATGGGCCGACACTGGGGTACTGCCTTATCCAAAGGACAAACGCTCGCCGGCGGCGGCGCGCGCCATGCTCAAGAGCGAGATTACGCGCTGGGGCCGGGTGGTGCGTGACAACAACATCCAGGGGCCGCAGTAGTGCGAGAATGTTAGCTGCCCGACTGCAGCACCTGCTCAAGCCAATCCCACATATAGGCCGAGCAGATGCTCTGGTTGTCGATCTGGCAGTGGTGATAACCACCCTCCTCGCGCGTGAAGACCTTCATCGTCTTTTGCTTAGAGCCAACGGCGTCAAAGCACTTGTGCGCCTCGCTCAAAGGAATCTGCTCATCGCCCTCTCCGTGCAGCATTAGGAATGGACAGGAGATCTTCTGCACCACGCCGTCGAGCTTGAACGGCGCCAGCCGTTTGATGGCGTCGTCCTGTGAGCTTGCGTTGAGCACCCACTCGATGTGCTTTGACGCAACCGACAGCGCCGGCGTTACTGACCGCGCAAGTCGCTCGAAGCGGTCGAGCCAGATCTTCTGGTAATCCCACTGCGCGCCCCATGCGAGGCAACAGGCATAGCGTCGCTCGAATGCCGCGGCGCGCGGCGCGTAATAGCCGCCGAGGCTGATTGCCATCACGCCGATTCGCCTGGCGTCGATATCCGGCCGGGCGGCGAGATATTCGTAAACCGGCGTGGCGTAATGCTCGGTGTCGTACCGCAGATAGAGGCCGCGGAAGCGGATGCTCTCGCCGTTGCCGGGGCCATCCACGATCAGGCAGGCGATTCCGCGCGCCACCAGATCGGCGACGCCCTTGAAATATTGAATCTCCTTGGTGACATCGAGACCATCGAAGAACACCACCGCCGGAACTTTGCTGCCCCGATTCATCGGTTCGGCATGCACATAGATCGCCGGCAGCGTGGTGCCATCGTATGGTATCTCGACGTGCTCCAGGCGCGGCCGCTGAAGATATTTGGCCGCATCGCTGAGACAATCGACGCCGCGCCGGTAGGCGTCGTTTCCTTCCTTACTCTTCGGCTGCAAGAAGCGTTCGCCGACATGATAGTAGGCGCTGGCGCGCTGCAGATATTGCGCGCCGCTCGTCATGAAGCCACCCTCAATCCGTTCGCGCCCGCGATCCTCGACGGTGCGCGCCTCGCGCGACCATTCCCGGAACCAAGCGTCATCGTCGCCTACGCAATTCTTAAGGCGAAGCCCAATGCGGTTGACCTCGCCGATTTCAGCTCCGCCCCAAGGCGCCATGTTCAGTCCAATAAGCAGGCCGTGCGACCAGCGATAATTCGTGGGAAAATACGTGAACGACAATTCTTCCTGCATTCGACGTCTCCTGAACACGGCGGACTATTCGAGACCGTGCGACAATAACGCCTGCGCCACCGCTTGCCAGCAGCAACTTCAGTCGAAACGATCGAGAGCATTTGCGGCAAAAGGCGAATGCGCGATCCGAATATGGCGCCGGAGGTTGCGAAGTTTCGGCAGCGGCGACACAACATTAAAGCACCACCGCGCGCGGCGCCCCCTTGATTCCGCGCAAAGTCCGACAGCTATGATGCCATTTGCCAAAGTGACGGCGAACCCCGCACCAACATTCGCCGACCTTTACCAGTCAATTTCAAGTAGCTACTTGGAGAACCCATAATCAAATCGTCATTGATTAACTGGGTCGCCAATGCCCAATCTCTCGTCCGCCCCGTTAACAAAATTTCTTTCAAAGCCAGCAATTCTCCTCGCGGCAAGTCGTCCAGATTTTCCATTTATTGCTTCCGTTTCCAGCTGATACAAATCGACATATCGTCTATTTATGACAGCCGCACGACATGATCAGGGGGTAATAGAGTGGTGGCCATAAAGGCGGAGAATGCTTAACAATATCTTACGTTCACTGATAATTGCGATGCTGATGGCACACCTCACAATAGCAATAGTAAGCGACACTATTTTCGCTGATCCACTTGAGGATCCGTTCGCAGCCGATGACCGCGGTGATTATGCGACAACAGTTCGCCTATTGCGCCCATTGGCCGAACAAGGGAACGCTCAAGTGCAAAATTCAATCGGCGCGATGTATTATAATGGCAAAGGTGTCGGGATGGATTTCAAAGAAGCTTTCAAGTGGCATCAATTAGCAGCAGCACTATTAGCGCTCTGGTTAATCTCGCTCAACTCAAAGAAGCACGAGCAATGGCGGCTAGGTGTGAAGTATCAGGGTACAAGCATTGTGACTAAGCTGCTTGGCATTTTTGATACGCATAGAGTTTGGAGTTTGTGAGGCTCTCCCGCATTGCTCGCCCGATGACCAGATGTTTGCCGAACTCAGGCGCCGCCAGTCGCATCGTAAATCGTCCAGGCCGCCTGCGATTTTCTTATATCGCAATTATTGATTGGCCTTCCGTATTCGGTCAGAAAATGTAATGTGTTATGATATCATCCCTCATAGGAGAGAATCAAAATGGCAAAGAAACGTACAAAGCGGCGTGAATGGACGAAAGTGAATCTGCGTGACCTGAAGGCACATTCACGATCTAAAACACCAGTGGCGGAGATTTCTAAACTGACAAAACGAACCAAAGGTGCTTTGCGTCAGAAGGCTCAACAAATGGGCATCTCGCTTGGGCATAGGCGATAGTACACGGGGCACGACTTCGGCATTAGCATTCGCTTGATAAGATCTACTTTCAGGAAATACTCACGCCTGAGAAGTGACAGGTAGCGAGCGGGCGTACCTTTTGCTGCCTCGAAACGTAAACCCCATCAAGAACGGGGGCCCTTCAACGCACCAGCCGCCGCTTTCGTTGCGGTCTCGCTGAGATCTTTTGCTTGCTCAGTCAGCAATTTCATTTGCGTTTGGAAGAATTCTGTTTGGATGCGCACCACATCTTGTAAATCTTTGGCTTGGGTTAGCATTTGTGCAAACTCGAAAGCGCTGTTGACATTTTGCTGAGCGCACTCTGCCACTTTTTTATTTAATTCGGTGCCCGCCCACGGTGAGGCTGACATAGTTTTCTGAAAGAAATCGAGATAGTTCTCCATTGCCGCACGAGCTTGCTCAATGGCCTTCCCGGCAACTGAAGTTAATTCTTCGGAAGATTTTTTGTCTTGTGCCATGCTTGCCTCCTAGGGGTTAACTCGCCTGGTTTCGATTACGAAGCTTATGATTTGCTGATGTCAGCGCCGCCGTGTTTCAAGCGCTCTATTTCGTCCTTTAAGTGAAGTTTTTGACGCTTTAATTCCACTATTTTCAGATCATCAATGGAATTACGCTTCAATGCCTCGGTAATTTCTATTTCGAGCACATGGTGTCGTCGCTCTAGCTCCGCAAGACGAGCTTGAATTATCATGTAGCGTCATTCTCCTTGTAGCGATCTGTGATGGTGGAAATTAGATTGGGTATTCCGAGAGGGACTCGAAGCTCTGACAAAGCATAAAAGCATATGTCACCTTCGAATTTATCGAAACGCTTATTAATTGAGCCCTTTGCGTTCAAGATCATTGGCGGCGGCAAACCCGCGCAGATCAGGAACCGTTTCGAGATCCCAGACGATGGCAGAGCAGACATAGCAGAAACCTTATTTCGCATCGCTGCAAGGTTATGATTTCATTGCGAGTTCTTGCGCACAATGGACATGGGGCCGTGGAAAACTCCGTAACATCACTTTTTGGACAGGAATCAGCGCGAAGCAGCACGCTGCTGATTTGATTCTGCCTAACCTCGAATCAGCCCTCTCAATGCGGGAGCGTAGGTTGCGTAAGTAGCGTTGGTTTGTTGCGTGGATTGTTCGGGTGATTGGTTGCGTAAGCAGTGAGTATAGTTAGGCACTGGGGGAGCGACGTGTTGTATCGCCGTCGCTCCCCCAGCCAATTGCTTTTTTTAAGCAGCCCTTCTCTTTGGCCGACTTGTTTCGTCGTTTGCGCCAATTGCACGAAATTTCAATCAGATGTGTCGCGTGATGTCCGCTGATATGCGTCAATGCAAATAATTTTTGGCCGACTATTTGAATGGGAATTGGTCATACGGAGGCGGAGGCAATCTTATGAAACTGATCTCCATGATCGTTGCTGCCGGCGCTACTGGTCTTCTGACTAGTGCGGCGGCTATTCAGGCGTTGCACGCGCAAGCGAAACCGCCGGCCAACCTCGTCGCTGAGGTCGAGGGCAGTCCGTTCAAAAAAGATCATAATTGATTGTTTTTATTGGCGATCCCGAGAGGACTCGAACCTCTGACCTACGGTTTAGGAAACCGTCGCTCTATCCAGCTGAGCTACGGGACCGTGCCGCGGGCTTTAGCACAGGTCGTGCGGCCGCGCACGCGCGGCTTGCCGACGGGATAGCGCCACTGCGCTCTGGTCAGTAGGCCGTTGCGGAAAAGATCGCGCAGAGTCCGCAGCGGGCCCGGCCGCATCATTTTGCTGCGAGTGTCCGGGATGGTCTGCCTCACCCGGCCGTACTTGCGCGGCAGCGCATAATAGGAATGCCAAGCATAGTAGTGGTGGGTCGAACGATCACGCAGGCCGATGGGCGCCCACAGCTCTGCCCAAATAGATGGCCGGCCGGCTTTTATGCAGATCGGCGAACGCCAATGGTTGTTGCGTCGTCAGCGGCCTTTTGCTTACTGAGGCTTCACGCCCGAAAGTGCTACCACATCTTTCCACATCGCCCGCTCCTTATTGGCAAAGGCGATCGCATCCTCCGGCGTACTCGCCATGCAGTGCGCGCCGGTGACCAAGAAGCGCTTCTGCAGCTCGGGATCGGCCGCGATTTTCTTCATCGCCTCCGACAGCTTGTCGATTAGCGGGCGCGGCGTGCCGGCTGGCACGATGAAGGCCGCCCATGAGGTGACGACGAAATCCTTAAGGCCGGCCTCCGCCATGGTGGGTACCTCCGGCAAAGTCGGCCAGCGCTTGGCGGAGGTCACCGCCAGCGCTCGCATCTTTCCGGATTCGATGGTGGAGACATAGGACGCCAGATTGTCGAGCGCGAAATCGACGTCGCCGGAAAGCATCGCTGGAATGGTCTGCGCAGCGCCTCGGAACGGCACGTGCACGGCGTCGAGCCCGGTGCGGCTAGCAAATAGCACGCCTGACAAATGCGGAGAGGTTCCGACGCCTGGGCTGCCGAAGCTGACGCGAGCTTTCTTTTTCGCCCAGTCGATGAATTCGGCCACGGTCTTTGCCGGCACATGATCGGTGGCGACTACGAACACGTTGGGCAATTCCCAGGTGAGCGAGACCGGCATTATGTCGCGCTCCGGATCGTATGGCATGCTCTTGTAGAGGAACTGATTGATCGCGAAATGACCGATGGTGGCCGCACCGATGGTGTAACCGTCGGGCGGACTGGCGGTGACAGCCGCGATACGGCGCCGGGACGGTTTTCGATCACAAACGGCTGCCCGAACATCTCCTTCAGATGCTCGGCAAGGATGCGCGCCAGAACGTCGGTCGAACCGCCCGCCGGATAGGGCACCACGATCTTGACCAGATGGTCGGGCCATGCGCCCTGCCCGCGTGCGCCGGTTGCGATCAAAACGCTTGCGAGCGCTGCGGATTGCAGGAACGCACGGCGGTTCGGCAAACTGAGCTGCGACGGCATGGATGGCCTCCCCGGCGGTCGCGGTGATACTTACAATTGTCCGCATTCTAGCTACATCCGGCAACGGACGGCCATAATGAAACGACGAGGCCCGCGCTGTCTTGCAGTCGCCTCCGTCACACTGGCTTTGCGTGCTGGTGTGCGATGCGGTGGCACAGGAGAGTTGCCGACTAATTGCGCTCTCCACAACGGAGGTCGCCGCCATGGGCGATGGCTTCACGCAGAAGCTCATTCACCGACGCGGCTGGAAAAGCTGGGCAGGGCGATAAAACTGCGCCGGGACCCTTTTTAGCCGCCGTACGGGTCGCCCCGGTTAGGCGGCCGCGGGCTGTGGGCCGATCCCAATTTCGCCCGTTTGCAGGCTGAAAATCTTGAGCAATTGGCGGCCAAAAGGGCCAGTTGTACCTGGGGGCGAGGTCTTGTCGGTGCGGGAGAGTGAGGCCACTATATATGTCAATTTCTGAAGACGCTGGGCGCGCGATTTCACGGTCACAATTCCTAAACGCCAGCGGCGCATATTTTTTTGTCGCGGCCGCCCTCGAGCCCAGCCTGCTACGAGGCCACCGCATCCGGGTACGCGGCTTTATCAAACAGCGCGGCGGTCTAATCGTCGCCGCAGAAACGTCCGAACAAATAGAGTCGATAGGTAAAGAGAGAGAGAGAGAGAGAGAGAGAGAGAAAGGCAGGAATGGCGCGAGGAGTAACCAGTAGATCAGAGGGAACGGCGCGCGGCGCGCTTATTACACTCGTCCTGCTGCTAGCTGGCTGCAGCTACGTGCCCGACGGCCATAAGGTGTCGCTGCCGATCCCGAAGGTGACCGGCGAGGCGCGGCGGCCGCCGGTGGCCGAACGCGAGCATGTGCGCATCCTCGTCTCCTACGGCGGCGTCTACGAAAACGCCCGGCTGCAAAGCCTGATCGAGAAGACCGTCGAGCGGCTGGTGGCAGCCTCCGAGCGACCGGACCTCAAGTACAAGGTGACCATCCTCAATTCGCCGGCGATCAACGCCTTCGCATTGCCGAACGGACAGCTCTACATAACGCGCGGCCTAGTCGCGCTCGCCAACGACGAGGCCGAGCTTGCCTCCGTGCTTGCGCATGAGATTGGCCACGTGATCGCACACCACGCCGCGATCCGCGAGGAGCAGGCCAAGCAGGCGGCCATCATCAGCCACGTAGTCAATGACGTGTTGAGCGATCCCCAGACCGGCGCATTGGCGCTTGCAAAATCGAAGCTCACCCTGGCCGCCTTCTCGCGCGCGCAGGAATTCGAGGCCGACGGCATCGGCGTCGGCATTTCTGCGCGCGCCGGCTACGATCCGTTCGGCGCTTCGCGTTTTCTCGCCGACATGCAGCGCAACGCCGAGGTCAAAACGGCGGCCGGCGGCAATGCCGATCCGCGCGCCGTCGACTTCCTGTCCGGCCATCCGGCGACGCCCGAGCGCGTGAAGAATGCACTGGCCAATGCTCGCCAGTTCAGCGGCCCCGGCAGCGGCGAACGCGACGGTGCCGAGTATCTCGACAGTCTCGACGGCACTGTCTACGGCGAGGATCCAAGCGAGGGCTTCGCGCGCGGACGCCGCTTCGTGCATCCCAAGCTCGGCTTCACCTTCACCGCGCCGCCCGGCTTTGCGCTCGATAACACCGCGCAGGCAGTGCTCGGCCTCAAGGATAACGGTGACGAGGCGGTGCGGCTCGATCTCGTGAGCGTGCCGGCCCAGCAGTCGCTGTCCGACTACCTGAAGTCGGGCTGGATGGAGAATATCGATCCGGCCAGCGTTGAGGAGATCACTGTCAGCGGCTTTCCGGCGGCCACCGCCAACGCCAACGGCGAAAACTGGTCGTTCCGTCTCTACGCGGTGCGCTTCGGCAGCGATGTCTACCGTTTCATCTACGCGGCCAAGAATAAGACTGCGCAAGTCGACCGTGCATTCCGCGAGTCGGTGTCGACCTTCCGCCGCATGAGCCTAAAGGAAAGCGAACAGGTCCGCCCGCTACGGCTCAAGATCGTTTCGGTCGGCGCCAACGACACCGTGGAAAAGCTTGCGCGGCACATGGCGGTGTCAGACTACAAACTCGAGCGCTTCCGCGTGCTCAACGGCCTCTCCGCGACTGACCGGCTCAAGCCGGGCGAGAAGGTGAAGCTCGTAGTGGAGTGACGGGCTTTGTCGGTCGTTCTTTCGCCATAGCTGGCACGCCCGGCCATGACAGCGCTGAAAAAAAGCCCGGCATCGCTGCCAGGCTTTTCATATCCGTTGTTGCCACGTCGGCGCGGCCCTTAGGCCGCCTCTTCCTCGACGCCCTCGTCCGTGCCCGCTTCATCGGCCGGCTTCGGACCGCGGCGAGGGCCCTTGGCGAGCGCCGCCTCGATTTCCTTTACCGCTTCCGTCTCGGTCACGCGCTGCACCGCCGCGATCTCACGGGACAACCGGTCGAGCGCGGCTTCGTAAAGCTGCCGCTCCGAATAGGACTGCTCCGGCTGCGTCTCAGAGCGGTACAGATCGCGCACAACTTCGGCGATGGCGACGATATCGCCGGAATTGATCTTGGCTTCGTATTCCTGAGCGCGACGTGACCACATGGTGCGCTTGATGCGGGCACGGCCCTTCAGCGTCTCGAGCGCGCGCTTGACCAGCGGCGCCTCGGCGAGCTTACGCATGCCGACCGAGACGATCTTGGCGGTCGGCACCCGCAGCGTCATCTTGTCCTTAATGAAGTTGATGACGAACAGCTCAAGTTTAGCGCCGGCGATCTCCTGCTCTTCGATCGCCATGATCTGGCCGACTCCGTGGGCCGGATAGACAATAAATTCGTTGGTTTTGAAGCCTTGGCGTTGGGTGGTCTTCTTATTGCTTGGCATTCCTGGCATGACTCCTTGACCGGCGCCTTTGCGGTCGCCGGCGATCTTGGCTGCGGTGTCCCCGGCGCGGACGGTCCCGCGCGAGACATGAGTAGTCCGCCGCGCATCGGCAGACTTTTTCGGTCGCCGGCTCATGCCGGTGGAACCTTTCTTCATTTTATGACGCGCTTTTCCTGCCACAGCTCACGCGTGGATTTCACGCCCTCTTCACAAGATCCTTGGGACCAACCGCCAAAAATAAGGCTCCCAAGCGGCGGGAGCACATCCGTGGCGGCGATTTTTGTAGTTTTCATCGGATTTATTTTTTATATAGCACATTTTTGGTCAAAATCAAAGCCTTATCGTGCCGCAAAACAGCAATTCCGTCACAACAAATCTGTAATTTTTGCCGAATCGGTTAACGGGCGCGGCCAGCCGCCGTTCTTGCCGCAACCGATCGCTTAGTCATCGGTTCCAGACTTCGGCGAGAAAAATCTCTTGAACTTGTCGGGTACGCCCTCCCAATCCCTGGCATCGGGCGGAGGGTCGCGCTTGACTGTGATGTTCGGCCACGTCTTCGCGTATTCGGCGTTGAGTTCCAGCCACGGCTCGAGGCCTGGCTCAGTGTCTGGTTTGATCGCCTCGACGGGGCATTCCGGCTCACAGACCCCGCAATCAATGCATTCGTCGGGGTGGATGACCAGCATATTTTCGCCTTCGTAGAAGCAGTCCACCGGACATACCTCCACGCAGTCCATATATTTGCACTTAATACAGTTTTCGTTGACGACGTAGGTCATCAAAGACTCCGGCGGAACGTCAGCGTCGCTCCCCTAGCGTAATGACAAAACCCCTGCAAGGCGTTTGGCGCCAACAGCTTGCGCCAACGGCGGCGCCCCTGCGACAGCCTAGGGCAATTGCCGGTCAGGTGCAGGCCTCGCTTCCGGAACTTGTTGTCAAATCGCGGTAAAGTGCGCGCGCGGCCTCCACGTTGCCACGTCGCTCGCCGAAACGATCAACCTGGAGCACTCGGACCGAACGGTCGAGCGCCAGCGTCACCACGTCGCCGCGGGCGACCTTTTGGCTGGCGGCCGTAATCCGCTTGCCGTTAAGGCGTACGCCGGCTGCCACTAGGGCAGCGGCCGCACTGCGGGTGCGCACCAACCGGGCATGCCAGAGCCATTTATCGATGCGTTGGCGGTCGGGTCCGGCCGAGCTCAAGGCCGATCTTTGTTGTTCTGCTCAAGCTGCTGCTTGAGTGCAGCCAACTTGGCAAACGGCGAATTGGGATCCAACTCCTTGTTGCTGCGCCCGCCGCCTCCGCCAAACGGCCTGGCGTAGTATTGCTCGCGCTCGGCGCGTCCGGGACCCGCCTCGCGCTCGCGGCGCGGCCGATCGCGCCTTGGGCCACGCTCGTCCCTGTCGGCCCGCTGCGCCTGCCGGTCTATGCGTTTCTGCCGCTCCTGGCGGTCTTGGCGGTGCTGGTCCTCATGCCGCTGCCGCTGTGGCCGACCCGACGCACCGCCCTCCACGGCCGGAGTTGCGCGTGACGCGGCGTCTGCCGAGGCCACCTCCCCCTCCGGCGCGGCCGCTTCGATCGGCGTCTGCTGCGGACGGCGCGGACGATGCCGACGCCTTTCGGCGCGGCCCGCCGGTCGCCAGACTTCGATTATGGCCGGTTCCGCGGCGAGCTTGGCGTCAGGTGCACCCTCAGTTTTGACCTCAGCTTCAACTGCGGCAGGCTTGTCCGGTAGCGGTTCGGCGACGACCACCTCAACGATCGTCGGCTCAAGGGGTTGCGGTTCGGCCGACTGCAGAATGAGATCGGCCGCTGGCGGCAACAATGACAGCGACGAGACATCTTTGGCTACCGCCTCGGGTTCAGTTTCAGCGGCAATGGGGGCCGCCGCGGACTCAGGGAGAGCCGTCTCTGCGACCGCCGATTCGGCAGCTTGCAATTCGGCCGCAGGCGAATCCGCGGCAGGAGTTTCGGCCACTGCGGCCGTCACTGGTTCGGCCGGCTTGACCTCGGTCGGCTCGGCCGACTTCGGCCGCCGATCCATCCGGTACCCCAGCGACCGCAGGATGGAGGCGAAGTCCTCGCCCGATGCGCCGGTGAGCGAGGTCATCGCGCCGGTGACCGTGAAACTGCGACCGTCGAACGCACCATCCGGCTTCGGGGTCTGCGCGCCTTCGCGCCACGCTAGCGTCGGGCGGATCAAGTCGGCCAGGCGTTCCAAAATATCGACGCGCACCGCGCGATCGCCGCACACTCGGTAGCCGGCGGTGCGGTAGAGCGGCTTCGGCGTCTCCTTGTCGATCGGAATTGACGTGCGGCCCGACGCCGCAAGATGCAGCAGGTCGTCGACGCCCTTGGCGTCGGGGCTCTCGTGCTTGAGCGCCCACAATTGCGTCGCCAGCGCACGCGGCGCGGGCTTCAGCAGCAGCGGGAGATAGATGTGATAGGCGCCGAAACGCACGCCATATTTGCGCAGCGTGGCGCGCGCCGGCTGGTCGAGGCTCTTGACGTCTTCGGCGACCTTCTGCCGCTCCAACACGCCGAGCGCCTCGACCAATTGGAAGGCGACGCCGCGCGCCATCCCGGTGACGTCGTCAGCAGCCGCGAGAGAGAACAGGAGCGCCAACACCTTTTCGATGTGCGTCTTGAGCCATACGTCGAGCCGGGTCTGCACCAGCTCGCGCACCAGTCCGGTTAGATGCTCGTCTGCGACGATGCGCACGCGCGGTCGCAGCAGGTCGTCGCCCGCTATCAGCTTACCGACCACGCTGCCCGTCCAGCGCAAGGCCCCATCGCTCGCCAGCACGATATGATCGTTGGGCGCCTGCGATAGCTTCGTCGCACGCGCCTCGATCTCGCTGGCCAGCACCTTTTGCGCAGCAGCATTGAGCGCCTTGGCTTCCGAGCCGGCAGCGGCCGAAGCATCGGGCGTAAACATGAACCCGTCGAGCCGGCCGATCACATGGCCTTCGACCGTTACTTCGCCGGATGTTCCAATTTCTGTTTGCAACATCGCGTTCTCTCGCAGCCGCCGCATCAATACGCTGGTGCGACGGTCCACAAAGCGTTCGGCCAGACGCTCGTGCAGCGCATCGGATAGTTTGTCTTCGACCGCGCGGGTGCCCCCCTGCCAATGCTCCGGGTCGGCGAGCCAGTCCGGGCGATTGGCAATGTAAGTCCAGGTCCTGACATGCGCGATCCGGTTGGACAGAGCGTCGATGTCGCCGGTGGTTCGGTCGGCTTGAGCCACTTGCTGAGCGAACCAGTCGGTCGGAATGTTACCCTCTCGCATCAAGAATCCATAGAGGGTCACGACTAATTCGGCATGCGTAGCTGGCGCGATCCTACGATAGTCGGGGACCTGGCAAACGTCCCACAACCGCTCGATGGCCGCCCGGCCGCGCGCGAGCGAGCGCACCTCGTCGTCGCGTCCGGCATGGTCCAAAACGAGAATGTCCTCTGCAATCGGCGCACGCGTGAGACCGTCGTCTTGCGGCGCGGTTGCCAGTGAGGCCTGCAACGCGCCGACCGAGGAGAAATCGAGATCGGTGTTGCGCCATTGCAGCATGCGGATCGGCTCGAAGTTGTGGCTTTCCAGTGCTTGCACCACATCCGGCTCGAACGGGTCGCAGCGGCCGGTAGTGCCGAAAGTACCGTCGCGGGTGGCGCGCCCGGCGCGGCCGGCAATTTGTCCGAGCTCGGCTGCGTTGAGCTTGCGAAACTGGTAGCCGTCGAACTTGCGGTCGGAGGCAAAAGCGACGTGATCGACGTCGAGATTGAGCCCCATGCCGATGGCGTCGGTGGCCACCAGATAGTCAACGTCGCCGGCCTGATAGAGCGCGACCTGCGCGTTACGTGTCCGTGGCGAGAGTGCGCCCAGCACCACCGCAGCGCCGCCGCGCTGGCGGCGGATCAGCTCAGCGATTGCATATACCTCATCAGCCGAGAATGCGACAATTGCAGAGCGCGACGGCAACCGCGTGAGCTTCTTCTCGCCGGCGTAGCTGAGCGTGGATAACCGCGGTCGGCTGATGATATGCGCCCCCGGCAGCAGCTTCTCCACTATCGGCCGCACAGTGGCGGCGCCCAGCACCAGTGTTTCCTCGCGCGCTCGCATGTTGAGCATGCGATCAGTGAAGACATGCCCACGCTCAAAATCTGCTCCGAGTTGCACTTCGTCGATCGCCAGGAAGGCAACGTCGAGATCGCGCGGCATGGCTTCCACGGTCGATATCCAGAAGCGCGGGTGCGGCGGCTTGATCTTCTCCTCGCCGGTGATCAGCGCCACCGCGTCCTTGCCGGCGCGCTCGGCAACCTTGTTGTAGACCTCGCGTGCCAAGAGCCGCAGCGGCAGACCGATCATGCCGCTGGAATGCGCCAGCATCCGCTCGATGGCGAGATGGGTCTTGCCGGTATTCGTGGGGCCGAGCACCGCCGTCACACCAGCGCCACGCGCGCGCGCTGGTCGGGTTCGGTGCGGCGAGAATGTAATGGTCATAAGAGGTCACTCAGCCTCTACTCGTCATAATGCCCGGCCTTGTGCCAGGTTACGATCCGCGGGTCAGCCAAGACGTGGATGACGGGATTTGCAGCGCGAAGACAACTTCGTGCCTTTTGTCCTGCCATGAGCGGAGGTTTCTGTATCACAATGCAACGGCGAGCAAGTCCGCGGTTAAGCTTTAGAACGAGTCTGGAACGAAACGCGCCCGAATCACTGACTCGCGGGCTGTATGAGTTCGTTCACGGCGATATATGGCAATGCATCAGTCATCTCCCACAAGATCGAGTAGGCTAGGCAAGTTTTGCCCCCGGATTTGCGCGCGAAGTTATTAATGGCGCTCGGGGTCGCCGTCCCCGCATGAGTCAAGGCCGTTCTTCGGGATCACTGCGTTTTCGCCCCATTAGCGGATGCGCTCGCCGGAACAGCGACCGAGACGAATGCGTCGGCTTCGAGCACGGCCTGACCGATCGGCGTCGGCCCCTGGATGCGATAGGGTACCAGCACGCGCGTACCCGCGATCGGTGCCATCCAGGCCTCGATATTGCGCAGCTTGGCAATGTATTTGATCGCCGAGCGCGATGTGATGAAGCCGGCGACCGGCGAAAAATACACCGCGCAGACCACGACCGGTCCAGCATAGCCCTTGGCGGCCTTCACCTTGTCCATCCGCTTGAATACAAGCGTCAGGTCGTAGCGCAGTCGGCCGTCAAAGATCGGCAGCGTCTGCTTGCAGGCCTCCGGCGAGAGCGGATCGCCGTTGCCTGGCACGCGCAGCAGCGAGGCGGTCACCGGGTCGAGCACGTCGCGCCGGTGCGCCTCGGTGACCGGTACGCGCTCCGCCATGTTGTCCTGGGGCGGGTCGACGCTGAAATCCTTGACATCGCCATTGGCGATGGTGATGCGCACCTCGTCGGTCCTCTTGCCTGCGACAATGGTGGAAGCATAGATCGCCGACACCGGGTGACCGCCCTGCAGCGTGCCGCGTGCGGCGCTGGCGCCGTGGCCGTCGGTGAAGGCGTGCAGCAGGCCGGTGGTGGTGCCGGTCGCCGCCGCTGAATAATGCGTGTCGTTGATATCGATCAGCCAGCTGCCTTTACCGATCGGAATGCCGGCAAGCGTCGCGGAATAGCTCGCTTCCAGCTTGCCCTGCGCCAAGGCCGGGCTAGCCGCCGCGCAAGCCAGAAGCGCAGCCAGCACAAAGCCACGTCCTCCGAGCGCCGGCACCGGTAAATTGCATGGTCCAAGGCGCATCATGTCATTGAGGTCAGCGTCGAATAAGTCGAATCTGTGTTCGCCCGGCGACTTGCGCCGACAAATGCGGTTAAAATCGTGGTCAAAAGCCTCGCTTGACGCTTCTTTCCCTGCTCTCTATACGTCCGCCCCGTGATCCCATGATGAATGACCTAACCGGCGCCATTTGGATAGCCGGCGCGATTAAGGAATTTGCCATGTCCCGGCGTTGCGATCTGACCGGCAAGAAGGCCCAGGTCGGCCACAAAGTGAGCCATTCCAATATCAAAACCAAGCGGCGGTTCCTGCCAAACCTGCGCAATGTGACGCTCATCTCCGACACGCTTCAGCGCAAGGTGCGGGTGCGGGTGTCTGCCAATGCGCTCAAATCGGTCGACCATCGCGGCGGCCTCGACGCCTTCCTAATCAAGGCCAAGGACGACGAGCTGGCGCCGAAGATGCTCGAGCTGAAGCGGCAGATCAAGAAGAAGGCTGCGGCCGCGGCCGGCTGAGCCCGATCGTTCCGCTTTTCCAATAGCCATGCCCCGTGAAAACGGGGCATTTGTTTTTGGGCGCGCTCACTCCCCCACCAGCACGAACTGCAGCAGCAGGTTGCGCTGGATGAGTAAGAAATTTTCACTTAAGCGATCCGCCTGCGGGCGCGTATCGTCGGCCGTTCGACGACGGCGGCGTGCTCCTCGAACAGTTCGGCGAGTTTCTCGGTCATCGCGCCGCCGAGCTCTTCGGCATCGACGATAGTGACGGCGCGGCGATAGTAGCGGGTCACGTCGTGACCGATGCCGATGGCGATCAGCTCCACCGGCGACCGTGTTTCGATTTCCTCAATCACCCAGCGCAGATGGCGCTCGAGATAATTACCCGGATTGACCGAGAGCGTGGAATCATCGACCGGCGCGCCGTCGGAGATCATCATTAGGATCTTGCGCTGCTCGGGGCGGCCCAACAGACGCTTATGCGCCCAGTCGAGCGCCTCGCCGTCGATGTTCTCCTTGAGCAGGCCCTCGCGCATCATCAGACCGAGATTCTTGCGCGAGCGCCGCCAGGGCGCGTCCGCCGACTTGTAGATGATGTGGCGCAGGTCGTTGAGCCGGCCGGGATTGGCCGGCTTGCCGGCGGTGAGCCAGTGCTCACGTGACTGCCCACCCTTCCAGGCGCGCGTGGTGAAGCCGAGTATCTCGACCTTGACGCCGCAGCGCTCGAGCGTGCGGGCCAATATGTCGGCACAGGTGGCAGCGACCGTGATCGGACGCCCGCGCATCGAGCCGGAATTGTCCAAGAGCAGCGTCACCACGGTGTCGCGGAACTGGGTGTCCTTCTCGGCCTTGAACGAAAGTGGGTGCAGCGGATCGATGATGATGCGCGATAGCCGCGCCGGATCGAGTTGCCCCTCCTCCAGATCAAACTCCCAGGAGCGGTTTTGCTGCGCCATAAGGCGTCGCTGCAGACGGTTGGCCAGCCGCGCCACCACGCCCTGCAGATGCGAGAGCTGTTTGTCGAGGTAGCTGCGCAGGCGGTCGAGCTCTTCCGGCTCGCATAGGTCCTCGGCCGCCACGGTCTCATCATGCTTGACTGTGAAGGCGCGATAGTCCGGCCCGCGCGGCTCGTTGGCGCCGAAATGGCGCGGCCGCTGCGGCTCGCCCGGCGTCTCCGCGTCGGTCATGTCGGTGTCGTCCGCCATGTCGGCGGTCGGCGCATCGACCGCCTCGGCGGAGGCGTCGGGCAGGTCCTCGGCGGACACCTGGGTGTCCTCCGTGCTCATGCTCTGCGCGTCGGCCGCGTCGGCGGCCTCGCCGTCCTCGCCGGATTCCTGCTTGCGACGCTCGTCCTCACCCTCGTCTTCGTCCTCCTCGGAATCGCGGCTGCGATCCTCGCCCATTTCGAGCGCATCAAGTAGATCGTGCACCGCGTCGCCAAACTGACGCTGGTCCTCGAGCAGGCTCTCGAGCCGGTCGAGATTGCGCCCGGCGCGGTCTTCGATCAGCGGACGCCACAGATCGACCAGACGCTTGGCGGCGCGCGGCGGCGCCAGACCGGTCAGCCGCTCGCGCACCATTAGAGCCAGCGCGTCTTCGATCGGCGCGTCAGCGCGATCCGTGATCTCGTCGAATTTGGCGCGGTGGAAGCGCTCATCCAGCATGGCAGTGAGATTCTGCGCGACGCCGTCCATGCGCCGCGCGCCAATCGCCTCGACGCGTGCCTGCTCGACCGCCTCGAACACCGCGCGCGCCTGCTGTCCGGCTGGCTGCAGGCGGCGGTGGATCGCCGCGTCGTGGCACGCAATCCGCAAGGCGATCGAGTCGGCATGGCCGCGCACGATCGCGGCCTCCGCCTTGCTGAGCTTGCGCGGCGGCTCCGGCAGGCGGACCTTGCCGCCCATTAGACCGGGCCGTTCCGCCGCGAACGACACTTCCAGCTCGGGCTTGCGCGCGAGCGCGCGCACGCAGCCCGTGACCGCGCGCTTGAATGGCTCGGCCGGTGATTCCTTCGACGACGGTTTGGACTTGATGTTGGAGGCCATCTTTTTCATCCCATCCCCGCCTGCGCAGGGATGACGATTACGACAGCGCCACGTTCACCGAGCTCTCCGGCAGTTCGACGCCGAAGCAGCGCTGATAGAACTCGGCGACAATCGGCCGCTCCAGCTCGTCGCATTTGTTGAGGAAGGTGAGCCGGAACGCGAAGCCGATATCGTTGAAGATGTCGGCGTTCTCCGCCCAGGTGATCACCGTGCGCGGGCTCATCACGGTCGAGATGTCGCCGTTCATGAAGGCGTTGCGCGTCAAGTCGGCGACCCGCACCATCTTGTTGACGATGTCGCGGCCCTGCTCGTTTCGATAGTGCTTGGCCTTGGCCAGAATGATCTCGACTTCGTTGTCGTGCGGCAGATAGTTCAGTGTGGTAACGATTGACCAGCGGTCCATCTGGCCCTGGTTGATCTGCTGGGTGCCGTGATAGAGGCCGGAGGTGTCGCCGAGGCCAACGGTGTTCGCCGTCGCGAACAAGCGGAACGCCGGGTGCGGCTTGATCACCTTGCTCTGGTCGAGCAGCGTGAGGCGGCCGGAGGCCTCCAGCACGCGCTGGATTACGAACATCACGTCGGGGCGGCCGGCATCGTATTCGTCGAAGCAGAGCGCGACGTTGTTCTGCAGCGCCCAAGGCAGGATACCTTCGCGGAATTCGGTGACCTGCTGGCCTTCCTTCAGCACGATGGCGTCCTTGCCTATCAGATCGATACGACTGATGTGGCTGTCGAGGTTGACGCGCACGCAGGGCCAGTTGAGCCGCGCAGCCACCTGCTCGATATGGGTCGACTTGCCGGTACCGTGATAGCCAGTGACCATGACGCGGCGGTTCTTGGCGAAGCCGGCCAGGATGGCGAGCGTGGTCGGCCGGTCGAACCGGTAATCCGGATCGATGTCGGGAACGTGCTCGTCGGCCTTGGCATAGGCGGACACTTCCATGTCACTATCGATTCCGAACACCTGCCGAATCGACACTTTCATGTCCGGCAGGCCGGCAACCTCTTGAACTGCAGCGGTCATTGCTCCTCCGCGGCTTCGGTACCCCCAAAGCCCTGATTATGGGCGACTAATACGGTCCGGCTGATTGGCAAACAAGCTAGCAGAGGCCAGCCTTCCGAAAGCCCGCCGGTCCCGATTAACACCATCAATTAATTCAATGAGATAGATAGGCATTGCCTGACCTGAAAGGAAGGCGGGGCTGGGTTGCTCCGGATGGGTGGCCCGCTCAGGCCATGCCGACCGATTTCAGATAATTGTACGATTGGATGACCTCGACCAGCCTGTCTTCGGTCGAGCGGTCGCCGCCGTTGACGTCGGGGTGATGGCGTTTCACCAACTCCTTAAAGCGCATCTTCACCTGATGGCGGCTAGCGCCGACGTCCAACCCGAGGGTGTCGAGCGCCTTTCGCTCGGCATTGCGCACTGGCCGCGTTTCCTCACGTGCTTTCTGTTCCGCACGCACGCCCTCGCCGAACAGCCCGAACGGATCGTTACGACTGCCGAACGCGCTGAGGTCCGGCCGCACATTGCCCTTGCCGGTTCCCATCTTCCAGGTTGGGCGGTGACCGGTGAGCGCGTCCTTCTGATAAGCGATCACCGCAGCGTCGCTCATGCCGGAGAAGAAATTGTACGATTGATTGTATTCGCGTACATGATCTAAGCAGAATCGCCAGTATTCGTTCTCGGTGTTGCGGCCCTTGGGCGCGCGATGCGTCGCCTTCTCCTTGCAGCGATGCCATTGGCACATCGGACCGCCGGTCTTGGGTCGGCGATCCTTGTGTGGTTTGACGCGGATTCGATCAAACAATGGCGAGTCGAATTTCATGATGAATGATTATGCGCTGTTACCGGTGACGGCTTCAAGACTTAACAGTGCCGCTCTTTGCATTTGTCGCATTGTCGGACGGCGAACCGGTGTCAATTTCACCTGACAATGCTCCTGATGCTCCTGCCCCGATTCCGCCGCAAAGCGAGCATTGACCCGGACCCGCATGATCTTATCCGAAAACCGGTTTCCACTTTTCAGAATCCTGCGCTAAGTCAGGCATCATGCGCACGGCCGATCTAATCACACAGAAATTGACCGAGGCTTTCGCGCCGCAAAGCCTCAAGGTCGAGGACGAATCCTCTCGCCACGAGGGCCATGCCGGCTCGCGGCAAGGCGGGCAAACTCATTACCGCGTCTATATCGTGTCGCAGGCGTTTAAAGGAAAGTCCCGGTTGGAACGCCACCGCATGATTAACCAGACGCTGGCGGGCGAATTGCAAGGCGGCGTGCACGCACTCGCCATCCACGCCTCTGCGCCGGGGCAATAAACCGTCATGGCCGGGTTTGCCCCGGCCGTGACGAAAATTGTCTATCCCGCCTTCGCCACCGACCTGCGCGCGACCGGCTGGATGCGCAGCGCGGTGATGCGATTGCGCGCGCGGCGCAGCACCCGGAATCGGAAGCCATGGAAGGTGAAGCTTTGTCCCACCTCAGGGATGGTGCGCGCCTCATGGATGACGAGACCAGCGATGGTGGTCGCCTCCTCGTCCGGCAGGTTCCATTCCATCACGCGGTTCAAGTCGCGGATCGGCACGGCGCCGTCGACATTGACCGAGCCGTCCGGTTGCTTGCGCACGCCAGGCATGGCGACGTCGTGCTCGTCGGTGATGTCTCCAACAATTTCCTCCAGGATATCTTCGAGAGTGACGAGGCCCTCGACCTCGCCGTATTCGTCCACCACCAGCGCGAACGGCGTCTTGCGGCGACGAAACGCCTTGAGCTGCTCCGACACCGGCCGCGTATCGGGCACGAACCAAGGTGGCGCCATCAGCGCAGCGATGTCGACCTTGGAGGCGTCGCCGTCGACCGCATGCAGCGCGCGCAGTAGGTCCTTCACGTGCAGCACGCCGACGATGTTCTCCGGATTGGCGCGCCAGAGAGGTAGCCGCGTCACTGGCGAGGCTATTACCGCGTTGACCACGTCTTCTGGCGTATCGTCGGCGTTCAGCGTGATCATGTTGGTGCGGTGTATCATCACGTCAGACACCACCAGCTCACGTAGGTCGAGCACGCCGCCGAACATATCGCGGTCGAGCGTTTCCACGTCGCCCTCGCGGTGCAGCAGATCGACCGCGCCGCGCAGTTCTTCGCGCGCGGACAGCACCTGCCGATCCTCGCCGACCGTCATACCCACGAGCTTGAGCAGCCAGCGCACCAGCGCCTCGACCGCCATTAATACCGGCCCGAATGCCTTGACGAACCCATACATCGGCCGCGCCACCGCGAGCGCGATGCGGTCGGGCGCGTTGAACGCCGCGGTTTTCGGTAAGATCTCCGAAAACACGACCACGACGATCGTCATAACCACCGTCGCGTAGACCACGCCGGCATTGCCGAACCATGCTAGCAGCACGCCGGTGGCCAGTGCCGAGGCCGCTATGTTGACGGCATTGTTGCCGAACAACAGCGCGCCGAGCAGCCGCTCGCGCTGCTCCAGCAGGCGGTTGACGATGGCGGCGCGGCGGTTTCCGTGCTTCTCCAGCCGCGCCATGCCGGCGCGCGAGGAGGCGGTGAGCGCCGTCTCGCTGCCGGCGAAGAAGGCCGACAGCAGCAGGCAGATCATGACGACGCCGAGAGAGAGCCAATCGATTGTGGTCATCGTTTAAGCGAGCTTAGCGGCAAGGAAACTGCGCACTTCTGCGGCATCGACTTCGTTCTCGACGAAGGCCTGCCCGATGCTGCGTACCAGTATAAAGGTAAGCCGGCCGCGTTTCACTTTCTTGTCTTGCGCAATCAAATCCATCAATGCGTCGACGCCCGGCACGCCGCAGGGCACATCCTTGATGTGGGTGGGCAGGCCGACCGCCGCAAGATGCGCAATGGCGCGCGCGGCATCGGCGGCCGAAATCAGCCCCTTGCTGGCGGAAAACTCGAACGCCAGCGCCATGCCTAAGGCCACCGCCTCGCCGTGAAGCAGCCGGTCGGAAAAGCCGCAGCCAGCTTCCAGCGCATGGCCGAATGTGTGGCCGAGATTGAGTAGCGCGCGCTCGCCGGTTTCGCGCTCGTCGCGAGCGACGATCCCGGCCTTCGCACGGCAGCAGACCGCGATGGCGTGCTCGCGCGCAGGGCTGCCGGCGAAGATGTCGCGCCAATTGGTCTCCAGCCAGGCGAAGAACGCGGCGTCGCCGAGTAAGCCGTATTTGGCGACCTCGGCGTAGCCGGCGCGGAACTGGCGGTCGGGCAGCGTGTCGAGCAGCGCGGTGTCGGCGATCACCAGTATCGGCTGATGAAAGGCGCCGATCAGGTTCTTGCCCTGGCGCGAATTGATTCCGGTCTTGCCGCCGACCGAGGAGTCGACTTGCGCCAACAAGGTTGTCGGCACTTGCACAAAGTCGAGCCCGCGCCGCACGCTGGCCGAGGCGAAGCCCGCGAGATCGCCAATCACGCCGCCGCCGAGCGCGACCACCAGATCGCTGCGCTCGATGCGCGCTGCGATAATCGCCTCGCAGATGCTCTCGAAGGTTTCATAGCTCTTGGAGCCCTCACCCGGCGGCACCACAATCACTGAACTGTCGATGCCGGCCGAGCCAAGCGCGGCCTCGCACGCCGCCAAATGATGCTTGGCCACCGTCGCGTCGGTGAGGATCGCAGTTTTGGCGCCCGCACGGAGCGCCTTGATACGCGCGCCAAGCGCCGCGAGTTGACCGCGGCCGATGACGATTTCATAGGCGCGCGCGCCGAGCGCGACCGGCACTATGATCTGTTCGCCGGTGCGCAGCGGCGCGGTCATGGCTTACGCACCTCGCAGGCAGCGAGGTGCTTCCGCAGCGCGGCCACGATCTCATCGATGATAGCGTCGTGCGGTTCGTCGCTCGACTGCACGACGATGTCGGACTGGGCATAGACCGGCTCGCGCAGCGGCATCAGTTCCTTCATCTTGTCGACCAGCGGCCGGTCGTTTCGCCGCTTGGTGCGCTTTAGCAGCAGGTCGAGGTCGGCCCTCAGCCAGACCGAGATACCCTTGATGTGGATGAGGCCGCGAGTCTTCTGGTCCATGATGGCGCCGCCGCCGGTCGCCAGCACTTGCGGTCCGCTGTCCAGTAGCCGCGCGATCACGCGCGCTTCGCCGGCGCGGAAATAGGCCTCGCCGTGCTGTTCGAAGATCTCCGGAATCGTCATACCGGCCGCGCTTTCGATCTCGCTGTCGGCATCAATAAACGGGATGCCCAGCCGGGCGGCGAGCCGCTTGCCGATCGACGACTTGCCGGCGCCCATCATGCCGACCAGCACCACCGAGCGGGATCCGAGCGCGCGCACGATGGCCGTTTCCGTGCCTTTCTCCGCGGGTTTTAGCAGAGCGCTGTTAACCATGCTGTCGTTCCAAATCAGGGCCTCCATATACCAGAAACCGGACTGCAGCGATGGCGGCCCTTGCCAGCAGCCGGCGAACGTGGTCGTAACTCGTTGAATGGTAAGCCTTTGGACGACGGACCCTTGCCGGATCTCGATCATGCCAAGCCTGTTCAGATTTTTGGTTTTAGCCGGTCTGCTCGGCGGCATGGCCTATGTCGCGGTGTTTTCGCTCGCCACGTTTGTGAAATTCCAGCCGCGCCAGATCATAGTGACCATCCCGCCCGACAAGTTCCTCAAGCAGCCCCATTAGCGCATCTCTCATTCGTTGCGGCGCGCCGGACAGTCCGCTCGTCCCCGCGGAAGCGGAGACCCAGTGCAAAATACTTCTAACTCTGCGATACTGTTTTGGGATTCCCGCTTTCGCAGGAATAAGCAGAGCAGAAATCACCGCCAACAGGGTATGTAGGTCCCAAGAGAACTCGGCGATGAATCGCCGGCCAAGAGCATCCGATGAGGCGCTGATCGAGCTGTTTCTCGATATGCAGGCGGCCGAGCGCGGCGCCGGCCACAATACACTTTCAGCCTATCGCAACGATCTTGCCGATCTCGCCGCACATCTGCGCATCATCGGACGCAGCGTGACGAACGCCACCACCGACGATCTGCGCGGATTTCTGGCGAGCCTCACCGAACGCGGATTCAAAGCGTCCTCGCTGGCGCGTCGGCTTTCGGCGGTGCGGCAGTTCTACCGCTTCCGCTACGCGGAGGGGAAACGCGCAGACGATCCGGCGGCGGTGCTGGAAGGGCCGAAGCGCGCGCGCACGCTGCCCAAGATTCTGTCGATCGCCGAGGTCGACGGCTTGCTGGCACAAGCGCGTGCGCAGGCGGACGACGCCAAACAATCGCCGGCTACGCGCTTGCGGGCGGCCCGGCTGCTGTGCCTATTGGAAGTAGTCTACGCCACGGGCCTAAGGGTGTCCGAGCTAGTGGCGCTGCCGGCGTCCGCCGCGCGGCGCGACCAAAAGATGCTGGTAGTGCGCGGCAAGGGCGGCAAGGAACGGTTGGTGCCGCTCAACCAGGCCGCCAAGCGCGCCATGGCCGAATACCTCAAGCTCCGCGAAGCGGCCGGCCTCGACGCATCATCGAAATGGCTGTTCCCCTCCTTTGGAGAGACCGGCCACCTCAGCCGCCAGCATTTTGCCCGCGACCTCAAGGCGCTGGGGGCGGCCTGCGGTATCGCATCGGCGCGCCTCTCTCCGCATGTGCTGCGGCACGCTTTCGCCAGCCATCTGCTGCACAACGGAGCTGATCTGCGCATTGTGCAGACTTTGCTTGGCCACGCCGACATTTCGACCACGCAGATCTACACCCATGTGCTGGAGGAACGCCTGAAAGCGTTAGTGCGCGACCTGCATCCGCTCGGCGAGGGCTAGGCTCGTAAAGCGAAATTAACCCGCTTGCTTGACTTAAGAGCGCCGTCCGCGTCACTACCCACCGATTATCACCCGGCCGGGAGCCCATGCGCAGCTATCTCGATTTCGAAAAACCGGTGGCCGAACTGGAGGTCAAGGTCGAGGAACTGCGCGCTATGGGCGAGAGCGGCGACGCTGTTTCTGTCGCCGAGGAGATTGGCCGTCTCGAGAGCAAGGCCGCGCTCGCGCTCAAAGATATCTATGCCGATCTCACGCCCTGGCAGAAAGCGCAAGTCGCGCGCCATCCGCAGCGGCCGCATTGCCTGGACACCATTGCCGGGCTGATAACCGACTTTATGCCGCTCGCTGGCGACCGCAAATTCGGCGAGGACGCGGCCATAATCGGCGGCTTCGGCCGCTTCCGCGGCGAGAGCGTTTGCGTGATCGGCCACGAGAAAGGCAACGATACCGAAAGCCGGCTCAAGCACAATTTCGGCATGGCGCGGCCGGAAGGCTATCGCAAGGCGGTGCGGCTGATGGAGATGGCCGACCGCTTCAACATTTCGCTAATCACGCTAGTCGACACCGCCGGCGCCTATCCGGGCATCGGTGCGGAGGAGCGCGGTCAGGCGGAAGCGATCGCGCGCTCGACCGATATGTGTCTTAAGCTAAGCGTGGCGAGCGTGGCGGTGATCCTGGGCGAAGGCGGCTCCGGCGGGGCGATTGCGCTCGCCATCGCCAATCGGGTGCTGATGCTGGAGCACGCCATTTACAGCGTGATCTCACCGGAAGGCGCCGCCTCGATCCTGTGGCGCGACACCTCCAAGGCGCAGGACGCCGCCACCAACATGAAGATCACCGCGCAGGACATGGTGCGCTTTGGCATCGTCGACACTGTGGTGACCGAGCCGGCCGGCGGAGCGC